>LQAH01000020.1_pt1 | contig 108484 bp, 137 predicted proteins | sample 1535791 | NCBI WGS metagenome assembly LQAH01 (sample SAMN04331585, study PRJNA305678) | bioreactor metagenome | isolation source: bioreactor_4 inoculated with Wadden Sea sediment 2nd replicate of a... | place: Germany:Bremen
AGGCGGAGAGTCCGGTTGTCGAAGAACCACAATCGACCGACCGAGAGGTCGACTCTTCCCCGGATTCGACCCGCTTGATCTTAAATCTGTCCGGCGTGGCAATGATGTTGCTCCTGCGGCACCTTCAGTGCGCCGTTTCGCGCGTGAATTGGGAGTCGATATTCACCTGCTTGAAGGCAGTGGGCCGGGGGGCCGGATTAATGAAGACGATGTCAGGCGCTTTGTTCGCAACGCGATGGAGAATGACGCTGATGTCACCGGGGCGGGGACGGTTCCCCCGGTGCGACAGCTTCCCGATTTCAATCGCTGGGGGACTGTGGAGCGAAAAGCATTAGCTAACGTTCGTAGGCTGACCGCTGATGCTATGGCCTATACCTGGGCAACGGTACCGATGGTGACCCAGTACGATAAGGCGGGGACCGCCAGCCTTGAGCAGTTTCGTCAACACTACAATCGTCGCGTCAGTAGCGATAAAAAGCTGACGATGACGGCCATTCTGTTGAAAATCTGTGCTGCCGCCCTCAAGAACTTTCCCAATTTTAACAGCAGCCTTGACGCCCGATCAAACGAGCTGATTCTGAAGCGCTATATCCATATCGGTGTTGCTGTCGACACGCCGAACGGGCTTCTGGTTCCAGTGTTGCGTAACGTCGATGAAAAAGGGATTGAGAGTCTGGCAGCGGAGCTGAATGACATTGCCGAAAGAACCCGCGAACGTAAAATAACGCCGGCCGAACTGGAAGGGGGAACCTTTACCATCAGTAACCTGGGAGGTATCGGAGGAACCGCTTTTACCCCACTGGTGTACTCTCCCCAGGTCGCAATTCTCGGTGTTTCGAGAGCTGAAACCCAGCCTGTCTGGAATGGTACTGAGTTTGTGCCGGAACTGACCATGCCGTTGAGCTTGACCTATGATCATCGGGTCGTTGACGGAGCCGATGGCGCACGTTTCTTGCGTTGGATCTGTGAAGCGATCGAAAACCCGATCCAGTTGGTCATGGCGGATTAACAGATCGTCCAGATGATCAGATCGTATTTTTTGATTGTCGGATCTCAAATTTCTCCAACCGACAGGTCTACTCTGTTCGTTGAGGGGTAAAGGAAATCACTATGTCTATCAATGTTGTTGTCCCCGAGGTCTCTGAGGGTGTTACGGCAGGAACTGTTATCTCAATCGCTGTTGCCGTCGGTGATCAGGTGGAGGAGGATCAGACTCTGATTGAACTGGAAACAGACAAGGCCGTTGTCGCTATTCCTTCTCCGCAGGCCGGAAAGATTGAAAAGCTCCTGGTTGCAGAAGGCGACAATGCTGCAGTCGGTTCCGTCATTGTTGTGCTGTCAGGTGAAAATGATCTGTCTGGAATTGAAACAGCTACTGAGCAACCTGAAGCGACCGCAACTTCGGTCGAGCAAAAGCCCGAAACAGACAAAGTCGCTGCCTCCGAGTCGCGATTGGTCGTCATCGGTGCCGGTCCGGGGGGGTATGCGGCGGCGTTTAAAGCAGCTGAACTTGGAAAAGCGTCACTCTCATTGATCCCGAATTGAATCCGGGAGGTGTCTGCCTGCATCGTGGCTGTATCCCATCCAAGGCGCTGCTTCATGTCGCCAGGCTGGTTTCCGAGGCAGAGGAATCAGCTGAGATCGGGGTGACGTTCAGGCCTGCCGAAATTGATGTCACACGGGTTCGTGAGTGGAAGAATGAGATCGTTGAAAAATTGACGGGAGGACTCGGAGCCAAGGTCAAAAACTGAAAATTGACTATCTGCGTGGAACCGCTCGCTTTACGGATTCCCACACACTGTCTGTGACGGATGTCGATGGGGGGCAATTCGAGTTGGGTTTTGATCAGGCCATTCTGGCCAGCGGGTCACGGCCTTTCATGTTGCCGGACATGGATCAGACCGGTTCCCGGATCATCGATTCAACCGGAGCCCTGGAGCTGGATGACATACCGAAAACGCTACTGGTTGTCGGCGGTGGCTATATCGGTCTCGAACTGGGATCGGCCTACGCAGCCATGGGAAGCAGGGTCTCTGTCGTCGAGATGACAGAAGGGTTGTTGCCTGGTTGCGATCGCGACCTGGTTTCGGTGTTAAAGCGGCGTCTGGACAAAAAGTTTGATGAAATCATGCTTAAAACCAAAGTTATTGATTTGAAAGAGCAGAAGAATGGCGTTGCCGTGACTCTGGAAGACAAAAAGGGAGAGCTGAGTAAGCGGCGCTTTGACAAGGTTTTGATTGCCATCGGTCGGCGGCCCAATACGGAAAACCTGGGGTTGGAAAATACCGCTGTAAAGGTTACCGATAAGGGTTTTATCGACGTTGATGGTCAGCAGCGCACTGCAGAAGAGCATATTTTTGCCATCGGCGATATCGCTGGTGAGCCGATGCTGGCTCATAAAGCCTACGGCGAAGCGCATGTGGCCGCAGAGGTTGCAGCTGGTCGCAAGGCGGTGTTTGATCCACGTGCAATCCCTGCCGTTGTTTTCACCGATCCGGAAATCGCCTGGTGCGGTTTGACCGAAACCGAGGCCCGAGAACAGAAGATTAAAGTTAAGACAGCAAAAATGCCCTGGCGAGGCAATGGCCGAACCCTGACCTTAGGACGTGATGACGGCATGACCAAATTGATCGTCGATCCGGAAAACGATCGTATCCTGGGAGTCGCTGTTGCGGGGCCCGGGGCGGGGGAATTGATTGCCGAAGGTGTCCTGGCATTGGAAATGGCGGCTGTCTCCGAGGATCTGCGCAAGACGATACATCCGCACCCGACCCTGTCTGAGACTCTCTTTGAAGCTGCGGAGATGTTGTTTAAACCTTGATTCTTTTATGGGAGTGCCCTCCGGTGTTCGGGAGGCACTCTTTTTTCTTTTTGGACGGTGTGTGATAATTATAATCCCAGTGCTATGTTTATCCCTGTCCGTTTCCCTGTAACCCCCCTTAAAGATTGAATATCTGTGAAGCTTAAAAAACATGTCATTATTTGTTTGCTGGTGCTTTTTGGTTGTTCGTTTCTGGCTGCCTACTGCATCCTCAAGTTTCATACCTTCAGCGTTTTTAAACAGATTGAGATTGAAGAGCTTCGGGAGCGCAACCATCAGATTGCCAGAAGTATCTTCAATGAATTGGAAAAAGTTGCGTTGATCGGTCGGGATTGGGCCAAGTGGGACGACAGTTACGAGTTTATCGAAGATGTCAATAAAGAGTATATCCGATCGAACCTGACGGAGAGTACTCTGGAGGATCTGGATCTCTTTTCCATGCAGTATCTCGGTGTCGATTTCAAGGACAGGTATCACCTGGTTCGCAATGAGGATTTATCTTTATTTTCTCTTTTGTCCAAGCAGGTTCTGGCAAAGAAGGAGATCCTTCTGGACACTGCCGGTGGCGAGGGAAAGCTGCTATACGATGAAGAAAAGAATATTTTTTTCTGGGTCGTCGTTCAGATGGTCACCGATTCGCGTGAAATGAAAACAGCGAATGGATATCTGGTTATGATCAAATTGATCGACCCGACTTTTTTTCAGAAAATCAGCACAATTATCGGTGTGCCGATCAAAATCGTCTCGGTTCATGATCGCGGATTAGACTGTTTTCCAGGTGTGAAGATAATTTATATTGCGAACGAATAAATTTTCTTGATTGTGGAAAGGCTTCACTGCTGATCAATTTTGCGGATGAGGGCGACCGACATCATCTGCTGCTCGAATCTTTCGTTTTTCGCTCATTGCATCAACAGCTGGAACAGCTATTGACACAGACGTTGTTGACTTTGGCCGTTGTCGGGGGGTGATTGTTATCGCCATTGCGATGATTCTTAAACGCTCCGTTTTGTCGCCGCTGGCCGAGGTTGCCAATAACTTTGAACATTATGCGGGAAGAGGTGACCTGAGCAACCGCTTGAAAGTCAGTGGACCTTTTGAAATAAAGCAACTTGCCGCGTCGGCAAATATCATGCTCGATGAAATTCAGAGTTTAAATGAAACAGCTGCAGGAGATGGCTCAGGTTGACGATCTGACTGGATTGCTGAACAAGCGTTACTTTTACGAACTCTATTTCTGTCAGTTCCAGCGGGCGCAGCGTAACGGTTTGTCTCTGGCAATAGTCATGACCGATATCGATCAGTTCAAACAATATAATGATTGTTACGGCCATCTTGGCGGTGACGAATGTCTGCGTCAGGTTGCTGGTATTTTTATGCAAACGTTCTCCCGGTCGACAGACATCCTGGCACGATTTGGCGGGGAAGAATTTGTTGCCGTACTCGATAATATCTCTGCGTCGGGGCTGGAAATCTCTGCATTTCTTTCTCGGCTGCATTGGAAAAAGCAAAAATCAAACATGAAAAATCACGTGTCAGCTCTTACGTGACCTGCAGCATCGGCGCGCTGGTGGTTGTGCCGCAAGGGGCGCTCGATTCGAAGGCCATTTTATCCCAAGTTGATGAACTTCTGTACCGGGCTAAAAAAAACGGCCGCAATCGAATTGAACTGGAGGTCTGTCCCAACCTGTCAGCTTAAGGCCACGCCACTCAACGCTTCATGCCAGTAGAACAAGACACCGGTATAAAGAGCGATACCAAGAATCAGGGCAGCCAGATCATTGAGCTTTGATAAGGGGACTCCCGGCAGAGGCCGCTGCTTTCTGCCGCTCAGGGAATAAAGATCGACACTGGCCCAGACCAGACTGGTTCCGAACAGCAACAGGTCTGTCAGATGTCCGTTCACCAGCAGGTGGGCCGCTGCCCAGAGGATTGTCGCCAGCAGCATCGGGTGCTTGAGTTTTTCTGCAATGCGCCCACGGATATAAGCTGAGAGCAGTAAAGGAAAAACGGGAATCAGTAGCGCTGTAGCCAGCGGCACCAGCCAGAGGGCGGGAAGGTAGATGACTGGCGCCTTGTGGTGAGCGGTATTGTAGCCTGCGACTATCAGATAGAGGCCGAGGATAGAGACCAATGAATAGAAGGTTTTCCAGAGGATCGGTCCCGTTTTTTCAACGACCTTGTTGCGCCAGGGATCATTGCAGATCGATACACTGTGGATGCCAAAGAACAGAAACAGCCCGATAATAAACAATTCCATGGTCTGCGTTTATCCTTTCGCCGGCGAGAGGAGGGTCGTGCGTAATTCATCAACCGCTTGAATAATCGCAGCCATGTTCCGACTGAGACGATGGTCGTCGTCTACAGCAATCAGTCGGTCACCGAATACTCTGCTGGCTGAAAACGGTACGACATCATCCCGGGTTCCATGAATCACAATTGTCGGTGGCAGGCGCTTAAAGTCCAATTGCTTTGCAGCGGGCCGATGAATAGCTGGCGCACAGAGAACAAGACCTGCGACACGATCCCTTTCCGCCTGTTCGAGCAACAGCGCCATCAGCCCCCCCATGCTGGATCCGACGACAAGGAAAGGGCCCGATTCCTGTGCCAGTTCCTGACGAATAATTTTTAACCGTTCCCTTTCATCGTAGATACCACTGCAATCAGGTGAAAGAATATCTCCGTAGGTTTTTTTTAGAGCCTGGAATTTACTTCCGTGCGGACCCGATTCCAGGCCATGAAGAAAAACAATTTTCATCGCTAAAACTCCTGATCAGAACAAGAAATTGAAGTTTAGCATGATTTTTCTCAATCCGTTTTTTTTATCCTGAAAAACTTAAAATGTTGACAATTTTGGTCTTATATTTTTATCAATATTGTGTATACTCCTGTTCTTCAGACTACAATATATAGTGTTTCTTCGTAAGGAGTTTATCGGCATGGCCAAGCGTTATCGCGTAATCAAACGAGATGGGGAATCAGCCCCCTGGACATAGCAAAGATCAGAAAAGTGATTCAGTGGGCGGCTGAAGGGTTGGATATAAACCCTATTGAGTTGGAGTCGAATCTGGAAATACACTTTCGGAACAATATGACCACCGGAGAAATTCACGAAACGGTGATTGAAACCTCGCTGCGGTTGACGTCGATCGAAGAACCTGACTGGCGTATTCTGGCGGCCCGGTTGAAGCTGGTCGATTTTTACAAGCGGGTTCATATGGTTCGTGGAATCCCTTATGAATATCGCTACCCGAGCTATTGCCAGACCGTTAAAGATTTCGTTGCCAAGGGAATTTATTCAGCCGTTCTGGTGGAAAAGTATTCGGAGAAAGAACTCCTCAAGGCGGGGCAGTTTTTGCGCCAGGAATATGATTACGACTATGACTACGCCGGGATCAGTCTGTTGATCAAGCGTTACATGCTTGAGTACGACAATGAAGTAATTGAAATGCCGCAGGAAGCGTTGCTGACGATCGCCCTGTTGATTGAGCAGAATCAACCGAACGATGTCCGTTTGTTGCGCGTACGTGACACCTATACCATGCTGGCGATGCGCAAGATCTCCCTGGCAACACCGATTCTGATTAATCTGCGCAAACCTCATGGAAACCTTTCTAGCTGTTTTATCACCGCTTTTGATGACGATACCAACAGTATCTTTCACACTTTCGAGCAGGTCGGTCAGATCAGTTCAGGGGGTGGTGGGGTCGGTGTCAGCATCAGCCGGATCCGTTCTCAGGGTGCGCGAATCAGAAACTCCATCGGCCGGGCTGGTGGCGTTGTACCGAACGTTCGCGTTGTCAATGATATCGCCCTCTACTTCAACCAGGGGGAAGCGTGCCGGAGCTGTGACGGTTGCTCTCGACAGCTGGCATCTCGATATGGAGGACTTTCTTGAACTACAGACAGAAAACGGCGATCAGCGTCGGAAAGCATACGATATTTTCCCTCAGGTGGTTGTGACCGATCGCTTTATGCGGGCCGTGGAAGATGATGAAGACTGGTATCTGCTTGATCCGCATGAGATTCGTTCAAAGTATCAGTATGAATTGGCCGAGCTCTGGGGAGATGAATTTGACCGGGCTCTTGAGCATCTCTATAAAGAAATTGAGGCCGACAGAATAGACCTGTATGAAAAGGTCAATGCCAAGGCGTTATATAAGGAGATCATGAAGGCTCAGATCGAAACCGGGATGCCCTATATTGCTTTCAAGGATACGATTAATCGCGCTAACCCCAATAAACATATCGGCATGATTCCCTGTACCAACCTTTGCGTTGAATCCTATTCGGTGGTCAAGCCGACCAAGATTGGCCCACAAAAATTTGAAAATGACAGTATCCGGCGGAATTTTGAGCCGGGACTGGTCCATACCTGCAATCTCGTGTCTGTTAATCTGGCGAATCTTGATGATGAAGAACTGGCCGCTGTCTGTACCACATCGGTTCGAATCCTTGATAATTGCATCGATCTCACTGACGTACCGGTGGCCGAAGGACAGAGACATAACGAGCTGTTGCGCACTATCGGCGTCGGTCTGATGGGGTTGGCTGATTATCTGGCCCGGCGTGATGTGCCTTATGTCGGCGCGCAGGATGCGGTTGACAGGCTGGCTGAATCATTTGCCTATCACTGCACTTCGGCGAGTTGCCGCCTGGCTGAAGAGCGTGGGCATTATCCACTGTTTGATGGCAGCGATTGGTCGAACGGCCTGATTTTAAGTCGCGAGCGCAGCTGGTTTGCAGAAAATTCGACTTTGGATTGGGATGACCTTTTTGATCGGATTGCCAGGCATGGGATTCGCAACAGTCATATTACAGCAATAGCCCCTAATACCAGCAGTTCTATCGTACAGGGCTGTACAGCCAGTATCCTGCCGATTTTCAGCAAGTATTATATCGACAACAACAGCAACGGGACCGTACCGATCGTCCCACCCTTTATCAAGCATAAGCTGTGGCATTATCAGGAATCGAAGCATATCGATCAGAAGGTCGTTGTCGATCTGGTGTCGCGTCTGCAGAGATATATCGATACCGGAATTTCGATGGAGCTACTCTTTAACCTGAACAAGAATATCACTGCCAGGGATATCTATGAAACCCATATGGATGCCTGGAAGAAAGGCTGCAAAGCGATCTATTACACCCGCAGTATCCAGAAGAACAGTAATATTGCTTCAGTCAAAGAGGAATGCATATCCTGTGCGGGTTGATTGTGTTTGGAAGAATCTTTTGGCCATAGAGGGTGAGGATCAGCAACTCTGTGGTCCTCTCCGAGGTTTTATCTTTTCCTCATGTCAGGCCCGGCTCTGAATAAAGATCAGGCATAAAAAGGAGCAACAAATGGAACCGAAGCGATTATTTAATCCAGAAGGTGACGACTCGCTGGAAGCAAGGAAGATCATTGGCGGTAACAGTACCAACATATTTAATCTCAACAATGTTCGTTATCAGTGGGCCAACAAGCTCTACCGCAACATGATGGCCAACTTCTGGATTCCGGAAAAACAGATCTGTCGAGCGATATCGAACCTTACAAGCATCTGACCGTTGAAGAACGCCAGGCCTATGACGGTATTCTCTCGTTTTTGATCTTTCTTGACAGTATTCAGACGAATAACCTGTCGAACATCAATGATTATATTACGGCACCGGAAGTTAACCTGCTCCTTGCCATCCAGCAATATCAGGAAGCGATCCACAGTCAGAGTTATCAATATGTCGTCGAGTCGATCATTCCGACCGATCGGCGCAACGGAATTTACGACAAGTGGCGGACCGATAAGGTCTTGTTTGAGCGTAACAGTTATATTGCCCGGATTTACCAGGATTTTATCGATGATCCTGCGGAGACGCGTTTCTATCGGGTTTTGATTGCCAACTATCTGCTCGAAGGACTCTACTTCTATAATGGATTTAATTTTTTCTACAATCTGGCCAGTCGACATCTGATGATGGAACTTCTGAAATTATCCGCTACATCAATCGTGATGAACTGACTCACTGTGTCATGTTTGAGTTTATCGTCCGTGAATTCGTGAACTGAATAGCGATTTTTTCCGCTCGATGAGGTTGAAGAGATGTTTCGTCTGGCCGTCGATCAGGAAATTGCATGGACCGATCATATCATTGGTGATGGCGTTCTGGGGGTCAGCGAAGAAACGACAGAGATGTATACCAAGTGGCTGGCGAATGAGCGTTGGAACAAGCTCGGATTTGAGGGGAAGCTTTACGCCGGTTTTGACAGGAATCCCTACAAGCATCTGGAAAAACTGGCAGACACAGAGGGAGAAGGGGATGTGAAAAGCAACTTCTTTGAAGCGACGGTATCAGCCTATAATCAGTCCTCGGTAGTGGACGGCTGGGATGATTTTTAAGCGCATTACAGCTGTCGGTTTTCTTGTTCTGGGAAGGCAGCTGTTTTTGAGTTAGATCGGATCAAAACGGTGCGGATAGCCTGAACGAGTTCGCTTCTGTCGATCGGTTTCATCAATAATGCTTTCACTCCGAGGGCCTGGGCGTTTTCCCTGGTCAATATTGCGCTGCGACCGGTACAGATGATAACAGGAATGTCGCGACGCAGTTCCTTAGCCCGCCTGGCTAAAGTGTCTCCTGCCATCTCAGGCATGGTTTGATCTGTGATGATCAGGTCGTACCCCTGTGGATTCGATCTGAACAGATTGAGCCCTTTTATTGCCGAGGTCGTCGATGTGACTTTGTAACCTAAGGGTTCAAGGCTCTCCTTGCCCAATTGGGCAAGCATCGGTTCGTCGTCGATCCAGAGGATACGTTCCGTACCCTTGGCGTTGATTGGTTTGTCTGTTGTAACGGTCCGTTCGATCGATTGCCCCGTCAGGGCCAGAGGGAAGAACACTGTGGTTATCGAGCCCTTGCCGACCTCGCTTTCAACCCCGATAGCACCATCATGACTTTGGATAATTCCATGGATAATAGCGAGTCCCATCCCTGTGCCCTCTCCCTGTTTTTTAGTGGTGAAGAAGGGTTCAAAAATGCGTGTCAGCACTTCTGGCGGCATGCCGGTTCCCGTATCGGAAACAGATAATTGCGCATATTGACCTGGCCTGAGATTCTGATATTTGGCAGCCGTTTGTGCATCGACGATGACAGCTTTCAGAGTGATGGCGATCGATCCTGCCCGGTTGTCCAGGGCCTGGTATGAGTTCATGCACAGATTGATGACAATCTGATGGATCTGTGTTGTGTCGGCAATAATTATTCCTGTCTCCGGATCGCTGGTCAGATTGAGTGAAACCGTTGAGGGAATTGTTTTTCTCAGCATCTGATAGGCGTCTTTAATGACGTTGTGCAGGTTGACATGCTCCTGCACTCTCTCTCTCTTTCTGCTGAATGTGAGGATTTGCCTGATCAGATCTTTTGCCCTCTTGACCGCCAGCAGCACCTGGCCCAGGTTTTTTTTGACTTCAGGGGAACTCTCAGGGTCATTTAATGTCAGCTCGGTGTATCCGAGGATGGCGGCCAGAATATTGTTGAAGTCGTGGGCGATCCCGCCAGCTAAAGTGCCCACGGCTTCCATTTTTGAGACTGCCTCAGCTGCTCCTGAACCACTTTCATGTTGGTGATATCCCTGTTGCTGACCCGTTTTCCCCAATAGTCCCCGTTTGGAGCAAAGACCGACTGGCAGGTGTGAGCAATCCACTTGATTGATTCGTCTTTGGCGATAAGTCGATGTTCAAGGACCTCACAGCTGCTTTGAGGGCTGTTGATATGGTTTTGCCACAGGGTTCTGTCATCTGGATAAATGATGTTGTGCAGAAGATCGCTATTATTCATAAAATCGGTGGTGTTGTAACCGGTAATTCGCTCGCAGGAGGGAGAGACATATTTCATGGAACCGTCGGGTAATATCCAGAATTCCCAATCATAGGTATAATTTGCAACCGTGCGGTAAGCATGCTCACTTTCCTGTAACTCTGCGGTTCTCTTCTTGACCAGCAGGTTTAACGAGATGATCCAGAGTGCGCTCAGCAGTAACAGTCCCATCGTGCCGGCTGTGACATATATGACCCAGTGTGGGAGTCTATGTTTTTCAACGATCCCGGGGCCCAGATAGTGTTTCAATAACCTGTAATAATAAGAGTTTTTGTCCTTCTTCCAAGTGGAGAGACGCTGATCGATAAGGTCGAGGATTTCAGCTTGCTGACCCTTCAGAGCTGCAAAATAGATGGAAATGGGGGAAAACTGGATTGATGTGGCGACGAGAGAGAACTTGTCCGCATGCCTGAGGCCAAAATGTTGTGAGGATATGGCCGCCACCGCATCGTGATTTTGTACCGCCTGAAATGCGGCAATGTTGGTCGCGTATGATTTGACCTCAACGGTAATCCCCATGTTTTCTGCTGTCCTGAGGAAATTTTTGCCATTGATATCACGCTCAACAATGGCGATTGGTTTTCCCGCAAGGTCCATGAAATTTTCAATGCCGGCGTCAGGAGTGGTAAAGACTTGAGACCAGTTGTCGATGACCGCTTCCCTGTTATAGTCATACTTGAGTTCGCGCTCAGGAGAGCGAGCTACGGACGTGAGCAGATCGATATTGCCGTTTTCCAACCGCTCCAGGCACTCCTTCCAACTTCCGGGGACGAAAATGAGTTGCCAGCTATCATTTCTCACGACCTCTCTGATCAAGTCGGGATAAATTCCCTTGGCATTGCCCATTTTGTCGGTGAAGTTCAAAGGTTCGAGGGGAAAGATGCCAATGCGGATGGAACGATTTTCAGCAGCGGCCAGACCGGTTGGCATGAATAAAAAAACAGGAAGAGTAGGGCGACAAGATGAATTGGCAATTTATGTCCTCCAGGGGAGAGCGGCTGGGTCAGCATGTCGTCTAGCGTGGATTTCAATTGTACCAAATTGTTAGAAAGGAGCAAGATTTGCTCTATGAAAGGCATGGTCGAAGTTGAACTTGATGCTGTCACGGGCTGTGAGCGGGATGTTATAGCGCGAACCGGAGACGATAATAAGCGGTTGCCCGGTTCGGGCAAATTGCCGATTTGTCAGTTCGTTTTTTCTCCCGTCAGGGTCTCAAGATCTTCCAGTTCCATTTCAATAGCTCGGGTACTGATTGCAATTTCAAGCAGTGAGCAGAGCAGGGAAAGAACCAGCAAGGAGAGGCTGATGGCAAAAATCCACTCGGCCGGGAGGGTTTGTTTAAGGAAAATCAACAGCATCGACAGGGAGCAGAGTAAAAAACTTAAAACTCCCAACCCCTGCATCGCTTTGATCAGTGTCAGGCGCAGTCGCAGGTTTCCGATTTGACGAATGACCAGATCGGTTTTCTTTTGGCGTTGGTTATGAAGCTGGCGAATCAATTGGGCCAGGACCAGAAAGCGGTTCGTATAGGCCAGCAGCAACAGTGAAATGGCGGGAAAAAGGAGTGCCGGAGTGGTTAAATCCATAGATAGAGTCGTTCCCTCTTGTGGTATTTTTCTGCCTCTTTTTGCCTTTTTAAAGGACCAGCTCTCACCGCTGGCCCTGTTTGAAAAACAGTTGAAATGTGTCAGCGCGCCATGGAGATGTCAACCATCAGCTCGTCGGCAACTGCAGACAGCTCTTCTTCCAGTTGGTCAAAGGGGAGTCCTTCGGGCACCTGGATATGGATGGTCATGGTGTACATTGTTGCACCACTTTCCGGTGTTGCACTGGCCGCTGATTCCAGGGCGATAATATTCAGGTCGCGGTCGGCCAGAAACTGGCTGGTTTTGTAGACAATCCCCGCCTGGTCCAGGCCTTCGATATGAAGGGTACAGGTTTTATAGCTTTTGTGCTCAGCGGGTGATTTCGGTTGCAGAGGCCGAATAAATGCGGAAATCCCCTTGTCCAGTTCCAGTCGACGACACTCTCTGGAGATAATCTTTTCGATATCCTCCTTAGGACTGGAAAAGAGTAGGCTGAGCGTGAATTCATCCGCCAGCATCGACATGGTCGTATCGTCGAGGTTGCATTCATTTTCATACAGCAGACGGGTCACATCGGCAACGATGCCGGCACGATCTTTGCCGAATGCGGTCATGATGTAACGGTTGGACATAATGCCTCCTTGTCGGGGGAAAGCGTCAATTAAAGCACAGATTCCATGGTTGAAAAAAGAGCTCGGTCGGTGCTGATAATGTGTGCTCAGCGACTTTGTTTGCCACTCAACTCTTCAATGTCGATGCGGATCACAAGGCTGGCTTTCAGATTATTGTCGCTATACCGGCCCGTCGGTCCGCCGAAATGGTTCATCAGGATGTCATAACCTCTGATCTTCTCTTCTCGATTTTCAATGATTCGGGCTGTTCCCCGGCCAACCAGACTGCGAAAGTGGGTGCTCCACTGGCAGGCCTTTTCACCATTGATCCGTTCCATGACTTCACTGATTTCAAAACAGACCACCGGGTTTGTCCGGATGCAATCGAGCTTTTCCCTTGCGTGGCACAATGCAGATAGAGACTGCCGTCATGATAACCATAGTTCATGCGGATGACGTAGGGCTTATCACCGTCTATCATGGCCAGACTCAGTTCACGTCCCTGCCTGAGAATTTCGTCGATGAGAACGGGATTATCTATCTGTTTGTCTGTTCTGCGCATCCGAACTCCTTTTTTTTACATTGAGTGCTTTATGGATCAGTATATCTCGTGAGCGAAGATGCTACGATAAGTTTCAGGAAAATACCAGAAAGATTACATTCGCCTCTTTCTGCCGGTGGGCCTTTATGCATAAAATTAATGATTGATTTTTGTGCTATCGTGGCGCGGATGACTTGAACAGATTGGAGAGATTACCATGGATTTGAATCTGAAAGGGAAGGTGGCGTTGGTTGTTGCCTCAAGCAAGGGGCTTGGCAAGGCTATTGCCGCACAACTGGCTGCCGAGGGCAGTGATCTGATGATCACCAGTCGTGACAATGAGCAACTGCAACAGGCCAAGGCGGAATTGCAATCGGTAGCGGCAGGCCGGGTTGAGTGCATGTCTTGTGATATTACCAGGAATGTTGATATTCAAGCTCTCGTTGCTGCCACACGTGAACAGTTGGGGCCGATTGATATTCTGATTAACAACGCCGGAGGTCCTCCCGGCGGGGGCTTTGAGCAGCAGGGAGACAGTGCCTGGCAAGCTGCTTTCGAGTTGAATCTGCTCAGTTATGTTCGTCTCATCCGTGAAGTGTTGCCAGATATGAAACTGCATGGCGGGCGGATCATCAATATCACTTCTTCGTCAATCAAGCAACCGATCCCCGGACTGATTCTGTCCAACGCTTTCAGGATGGGGGTTCTTGGAATGGCGAAGAGCTTGGCTGAAGAATTGGCCCCTTACAATATTCTGGTGAACACTGTGGCTCCGGGGCGTATTGCAACTGACCGTACTGCATATCTTGATCAGCTCAAGGCTGAAAAGCTGGGGGTTGATGCCAGCGAAATAAAAGAGCAAGCTCGCCGGAATATTCCTTTAGGACGTTATGGTGACACCGAAGAGTTCGCCAAAGTGATTTGTTTTCTCGCTTCTGGTGCAAGCAGTTATATGACAGGTAGTACCATCCTGGTGGATGGTGGGATGGTCAAGGCCTACTGAGCTTGAGGCCCCCCGCTATGAGCGGGGGGCTGAGGAAGAATAATCGGACTTATTTCTGAGCAATCGCTTCGACTTCCAGGCCGATCGTGATCTTATCACCAACGACAAACCCGCCAGCTTCCAGGGCCTTGTTCCAGGTCAAGCCGAAGTCTCTTCGGTCCACCTCGCCTGTGGCCGTAAATCCTGCTCTGCTGTTACCCCAGGGATCAACTGCGACACCGGCAAAACCGCCCTTAAGAGTAATCTCTTTCGTGACCCCTCTGATCGTCAGGTCGCCGATAACGGTAATATCGTCTCCAGTGCCGTTGATCTTTTACTGGTGAAGTAAATTTCAGGATACTTGTCGACTTCGAAAAAATCAGGGCTGCGTAAGTGCTCATCGCGCTTGGCGTTGCGGGTGTCGATCGATTCTGCTTTGATGACCGCGCTGGCGCTGGTTAGAGTTTTATTCTGGGTATCGATATCGATTTCACCGGAAAAATCGGTAAAACTGCCCCGGACTTTAAAAACCATCAAGTGGGCGACACTGAAATGGATTTGGGTGTGTGGGACGTCCACCGTATACTTGGCGGCAAAAACAGCAGGGGCAACAAAGAACATCATGGTCAGAAGGACGAATAATTTTTTAGTCATAAGGAATCTCCTGTAAGGGGGATTGTTCAGCTTGTCTTTATTATGACCATTTTAGTTGAGTATGGCCCGATGGGCAACTGCCTGGATGCTTTTTTGTTTCTAAGGCTTTGAAACTGAGGCGAATTGAATGGTTTATCGATGCTGTGGTAAGGATTGAATAAGCAGAGGGAGGGGCGGCCGGAGTTAGTTTTACCCTTCGCAAGATTAGATAGGACTATCTTCGTCCTATCAATGACAGAAAACGACCGAGAAAGCGGTTAATCGGGTGGTTTCTCTTCAGGCTTTTGATGACTGCGGCTGCGCAAGCCAGTTTTTCAGCTCTTCAATGATTCTGGGATCTGCGCCATGGCGCAAGCCCTGCCTGAAGGAGTCGATCGCCTTACTTTTATCGTCGGTCATCAGCAGGATGCGTCCAAGAATCAGGTAGTGAAGGGGATTCCCGGGTTCGCGCTTAATGGAATCGCGACACATTTTGCCGCAGAGCGTGTCCGTCCCTGGCCTTTTGCCAGGCAGTACGCCAGATAGGTTCTGACTTCAGGTGTCTTGCGCTGTTCTGCAACTTGCCCCAGAAAAACCTGGGCGGAATGGATATAGCCTTTTTCAGCCGCTTCAACCCCTTTTTTAGCAGCTCTTCGATCTGGTCTGGACTCATGTCTATCTTATTACCTTGTCCCTGTTTAAATTTGTGCATATGTTAACGGTATTGAAACCGTCTTTCTATCAAAACATTTAACTCTAGTTGAATCTGGTTGTGCTGTCCAGATTATAGATCTTTTTTGACATTATTGAGAGAACAGCTAGACTTTGAGGATAAATTTGTCACGTCCTGGAGGTGATTTGATGAAAACAGTCAAGGATATTTTGCAGGTGAAGGGAAGCGATGTCGCAACGGTCGGGCCGGACGATAGCGTTTATCACGCATTGACTCTGTTGGCGGAGAAGGATATCGGAGCGTTGGTTGTCGTCAACGAGTCTGGAGATCCAGTGGGGCTTATGACCGAGAGAGACTATGCCCGCAAAGTTTTTCTGAAAGGGATGTCATCGCCCAAAACACGGGTCAGGGAAATTATGGCAGACAAAGTCTGTTACACCGATCCGCAGCGTTCTGTCGAGGAGTGTCTCGCCTTGGTTACTGAGACGCGTTGTCGTCATCTCCCCGTCATTGAGGAGAACAAACTGGTCGGTCTGGTGTCGATCGGAGACCTGGTTAAAGCGACGATTGAAGAGAAAGAATTTTAATTAATCAGCTGACCCATTATATCAAGTCCGGTTAGGATGCTCAGGTCAGCAATTCTGGCCAGGAGTTCTCAATTTCTGCTTCTATGGCAGCAGCGACCTGTTCGGCACTGAGGTTGTCGCACTGAATTTTAAGGTCGCACGTCTTTTCGTACAGAGGGGTGCGCTCAAGGTAGAGGTCTGTAAAGGTTTGATCCTTGGCCATGACCAGACCACGTTGCCCCATGTCGGCAATCCGATTTTTCAGCTCTTCAAAACCCACCTCCAGGTAGACTTGATAACCACTTTTACCCAGAGAGGAAAGACCCTCCCGGGAGTAAACGACCGAACCTCCGGTTGCGATAACGCAGCGTTCCATGTTCAGGGCCAGTAACGCCTGTTCTTCGGCATAGCGGAAATAGTCGAGGCCGTGTCTGTCTATGGTTTGTTGCAGGCGACACTTTTCTCGTGCCTGTATGATGAGGTCGGTATCGATAAAATCAAACCCGATCCTTTTTGCCAGGATAACGCCAACTGTGCTTTTTCCTGCTCCGGGCATTCCTATCAGGATAATATTACTGTCTTCCATTTGATAACCTCCATCTCGGATTCTAGCATCGAACTTTCCGGCTTCATATGATAATGTCCTGACATCTTGATGTTTTACGTAAAAATAAGGAGATTTCAATAATGAAAGTACTGGCGATAAACGGTAGCGCCCGCGTTGATGGAAACACTGCCCTGATGATTAAAGCTGTTTTTGAGCCTCTGGAGCAGGAGGGGATCGAGACTGAAATGGTCCAGTTGGCCGGTCAGCCTCTCAGGGGCTGCCTGGCCTGCATGAAGTGTTGGGAAAATCAGGATGGCAAGTGTGTGATCAAGAATGATTCTCTCAATGAAATCGTTGAGAAAATGGTTGCCGCCGACGCCATCATTCTGGGCTCTCCCACCTACTTTGCCGATATTACTGCAGAGATGAAAGCACTCATCGATCGAAGTGGAATGGTGACTCGTGCCAATGGCAACCTGTTGCAGCGTAAAATCGGTGCCGGGGTCGTTGCTGTCCGGCGCGGTGGATCGATGCATGCCCTGCAGTCATTGCAGAATTATTTTTGATCAATGAAATGATTATTCCCGGCTCAAGTTACTGGAATATCGGTTACGGACGCAATATTGGTGAGGTCAGTGAGGATGAGGAGGGGATGCAGACAATGAAAAAGCTGGGTGAAAACATGGCCTGGTTGCTGAGGAAAATTGTCTCGTAAGCTTCCGTTTGAACGACCGGAAGCTTACGAGTCGCTTTATTTCTCTGAAAACTGCGCTGTCGATCCGACAGGTTATCCTGTCGGGTCGACAGCGTACTGTCGGCCATGCTGTTCCCACTCGCTGTCGGGGACAATGGCGATTTTGCCGATGTAGTTACTGCTGCGGTTGACGAAGTAGTCTTCTGCTTTGTGTATGTCGGACAGTTTGAAGGTTCCGTGCAATACCGGTTTCAGATAACCGTCACGAATCCACCTGATTAGCTGTTCCGCTTCATCGCGGGTGCCGTGGGAAACGCCGAACAGCTGGATCTGGTACAGGTAAATACGGGTCCAGAGGATCTTTGTCGTGTTGCTCTCGCTGGCACCGGCAATCGACAGGCGGGGATAGGTTTTTCGCTCTGTCATACGCTCGGTCAGGACTCCGATCAGCTCGTTGGTGACCTCCCCACCGACCAAGTCCATGACGGCATCGATGATTTTGCCTCCCGTCGCCTCACGAACCGCCTCGACCCAATTATTGACCTTGGTTCGGTCAATGATGCTTTCCGCACCCATGTCGATCAAGGCCTGGGCCTTGCCGGGACTGGTGACCGCGTGGGGGATGGCTCCGACAACTCGGCAGAGTTGGATCAGGGCAGTACCGACTCCACCGCTGGCACCGGTGATCAGGATATGCTCCCCTTCATTGACCTGGGCAGCCGTCAACATGTGATAAGCGGTCTGGTAAGAACACATGCCAAGGGCGGAGAGTTCGGCATCGGACAGTTCAGGATTGTTAATATGGTGAAACTGACGCGAAGGTACGGCAACGTACTCAGCGTAACCACCATCACGGCCGTGGCCGTAGTAGTCGGGCGTCAAATTAATGTCATCCCTGTCGTCCATGTAGATGTTGAAGTCAAGCAGGCCACGCTCCCCCACTCTGGTGGTGGGGACTCCGGAACCGACGGCAACAACGCGACCGACGACATCGGCGCCCTGTATGCGAGGGAAACTGAGTGTCGGGGTGCCACTGACCTGAAAGGAGGAAATATCGTCCTCTCGATCGGTCGGGTAGAGTCCCTCGCGAACCTTGCGGTCGGTGTTGTTTTTAGCGGTTGCCGTGACCTTGACCAGAACTTCTCCTTCACCTGGAGTCGGGACCTTGAGATCTTCACGATAGGCAATTTTATCGATGCCGCCATGGCCTGTCAGGCAGGCTCCTGTCATTGTGTTTGGAATCATGTGTTTCTCCCTGCTGTGCGTACGTCGCCTGTATTGTTTTTAATTATGACGATATTGGTTGTGATTATTTTATGAGGGGAAATCCCAATCTTCAACCATTATCTGCCGTGACAACGAAAAAACAGAAGATTTTCTCCATATGTTCATTTAGTGATCAAAAAGTAGATGATTTCTTCACTGTTTAAACATTTTGGACAATGATAAACTGCATGATATTAAAGCAGGTGAGCGGAGTGGGTGAACACTTTCATTGAACGTTATGGTTGAAAGATAAAAAGAAGGGAAAAGGATAGAATAATGAGTGATATGAATACTGATGCCGGAATGCCGATTTATTTAACTCTTGAGCCAGGCGTCTATTTCCGCTGTACTTGCGGAAAATCGGGCAGTTTGCCCTTTTGTGATGGACACCATCAGGGGGGCGAACAGGTCCCGTTGCGATTTACTGTAAAAGAACGTGAAAAAGTTTATCTGTGCAGCTGTGGAAAGAGCAAAAATCAACCGCATTGTGATGGCAGTTGCGGTGTCGTTTTGCCCTGATATCCACCAGGGTTTAAGGGTGGTACACTGCTCTGCTTCGGTTCTGTCTTGTGATGGCTGGTAGCCTGCTCCGACTGATAGTCGGGCAGCTGTTTTGCAGGAGATCTTCCTGGCGGATGGACCACAGAGGGGGATCTGCTATAAACTTAATGGGGACAGCTTCTGATCGGTGTTCAGAAGCTTGATAATCTGGCGAGAATGGTTTGACATAGATGTACAAAATAGTGACACATCCGGGCAGCGCCCATAAGGATGATTTTTTATCTGCAAGTGTTTTGCTGGCCACTCTGGGGTCTGCGGTTATTGAGCGCAGAGAGGCCCGCCGTGAAGATATCGATGATTCAGATACCTATGTGGTTGATGTCGGAATGGTTTATGATCCGCAGAATCATAATTTCGATCATCATCAGGATTCTTCTTTGCCCTGCGCTTTTCATCTGGTCATGAAGCATCTTGGTTACCATGATGCGGCCGAGGTTGTATTTGGTTGGTACAGCCATATGAGTATGATGGATGTTCGTGGCCCCTATAAGACAGCGGAGCAGCTTGGTGTCGATACCAGTATTCTTTTGCGGCTTCCTCGCCGATTGACGGCTATATTCTGTCTTGCTTTTCGCGCCGGGACCGGATTGATGAAAGCAGTTTTCTCTATGGGCTGATGCAGGATTTAGGTCGCGATATGATCGCCATGATCGATCAGAAAATGACGCGACTGGAGCTGCTGAAGAAGGAAGTGAAGGTTTTACCGGTCCGCCAGTTCAAAACGATTTTCAGTCGGATTGACGATAATCCCAAACTTTCAATGGAGCTCTACCTGAATCACCTTGATGATCCTCGGGTGGTGATGAGTATTTCCCCTTCCATTCGGGGGACAGGTTGGGAATTGCTGCGGCTGGGCGACAACTTTATGGTCGACTTTCGAGCCCTTGAAGGCCGGGACGAGATCCGTTTTATCCATGGTAACGGTTTTGTTGCCAAGACCCATGATATGATCCCCATGGATGAGGTTGTAGCTTTGGCGTCGCGGGCCATCAGTCCTGCGGCTTAGGTTGCTTGATTTCAGCCATGAACCAATAAAAAGCGAACATCAGGCCAGGAGTTTTGGCCAGGCTCTCATCTTGTAAGAAGCTTTTACATCGTGCGACTGAGACATATTCGAGGATGATCTCCTCGTTGTTGATGCCGCCGCCTGCGCCGACCTTCAGCGTTTCATCGATCTCAGCGTAATAGAGTGTCTGCCTGCAGCCGGCAACACCGACGTTGGTGTAGAAGGAGTTGATCTTTTTGATCTGATCCAGGGGAACCTTATAGCCGCACTCCTCCATTATCTCTTCCTGAGCAATCTGCTCGAGGGGGATCTCCTTGTCGATGATTCCGGCGCACAGTTCGTAAGTGCAGGTATGTTGAGGGTGGTGCAGGTGGACCGGGGGACGAAACTGTTTGACCAGTAAGAAAGCTTCTTTTTGCGTATGGTAGAGCAGGATTGAGACGGCATCATGACTTTTGACCGCCTCCCATGAGCGCTGTCTGCCATTCTGAGAATAGGTCAGACGCACCGGTTTGACAAAGTGATTGTCAGTGAGCTGGGTCACGCTAAAGTCAGTTATTTTGAAAGACATAGGAGCCTCGGGATTTCAGGTTGAGCACAAGAGAAAGCGCCCTTCGGCTGAGCGGGAAGGGCGCTTTGTTTCGGTTGCTCTGCTGCCGTACCGGGTTAGTTGTCAGAAACTTTCAGGACAATTTTGCCAAAATGCTTGTCTTCTTCCATCATGGTGTGTGCGGCAACCACCTGATCCAGGGGGAAGACTTTTTCAATGATTGGAACGATCTCCCGACGGGCAAAAGCCGGCAATGCCCGTTTCGTGAACTCGGCGATGATTTCACCTTTTTCGACGACAGGGCGGCTGCGCAGGACGGAGCCGATAATCTGCTGGCGTTTGACCATCATCAGGGCCAGATTCAGTTCAGCCTTAATGCCGCTGATAATACCGATAATCACCAGTTTCCCCTTGTAGGCGAGGGAGTTCATGTTGGGCTTGAGGTATTTTGCTCCGACATGATCGAGAATGACATCGACACCTTTTTTGCCGGTAAAGGTCTTGACCGTATCGGTGAAGTCGGGGGTTTCGGTGAAATCAATCACCAGATCAACGCCCAGCTCCTTGACCCTTTCAATTTTGCTCGGATGGGCGGTGACGATCAGTTTCGCCTTTGGTGTTAGTGCTTTGGCCAGTTGAATTGCCGCCGTATTGACTCCGCCGCCGCCGCCGTGCAGCAGTGCGGTCTGACCATCCTGCAAGCCACCGATCATGAAGACATTGAGGAAGGCAGTGATATAGCTTTCGTTGACACAGGCTGCTTCTTCAAAGCTCATACTGTCGGGAATCGGCATCAGGTGATTATCGTAGGCAACTGCGTATTCAGCATAGCCGCCACCACCGACCAGTGCCATGACACGATCGCCGATACTCCAATTTGTGACATCGCTGCCGATCTCTTCAATTGTGCCGGCCACTTCAAGGCCGAGGATCTCAGAGTCTCCGGGGGGGCCGGGTAGTTGCCCACGCGTTGTACCAGGTCGGGGCGGTTGACGCTGGTTGCGATAACCTTGATCAGAACTTCATTGGCTTTGGGGGTCGGACGGTCGATTTCTCCGATGTTCATAACGCTCGGAGCACCGAATTCTTCGATCAGGACAGCCTTCATTCTTTTTCTCCTTTAGTATTTAACCTCATTGAAATCATCAATTATCTGAACAGGTTTTTTGATTGAATTGTCATGGGTTGTTTCATCAGTTCGGATATCTGAAGTTTGCAGATACCATTTTGCCGCTAGGGCGATTATAGTCGGAATGCCGCAAGGATACAAACGCGATATCAACATTATTTGAAGGCTGAATAAGATAAAATAAATGTAATAATATTGACGCAATAAGTGTATAATAAGAGGTTCAACTGAAAACCTTGTTGCCGGCTGGAGGATCGGGCCGCATGTGAAGGGTTGATAACAGGTGTGGTTGCCGTGCATATCGATGTTCAAAGAGCTCTGAATTACCTGCTGATGGTTTTGGCGATTAGCGGCGGAATTGCCTTCGGGGCCCTGGCTGGTCGCTTGCTTGACCTTTCTCTGGAGGGTGAGTCCCCGGTATTGTCCCTGCCGCTGAAGCGACAGTCCTCTGTGCGCCCCCTGCAGGAACAGGATTTTCAGATTATTCTCAGTCGTAATCTGTTCAATTCTGCAGCCGCAGGTGATGGTGTTGAACAAGTTGATCTGTCAACGGCGGCGTTGACACAATCGGTCGATATTAAAACCGCAGCGAATCTCGTCGACCTGTCCCTGGTCGGCACCGTCGTTGCCGGTTCAGAATCTTTAGCCTTGATTCGTAACGGTCAAAAGACGGGTATTTACAGGCTGGGCGATGAAATTTCACCACGGGTCAAGCTTGAACAGGTCAAGCGCAAGATGGTCATCATTGTCGATCACGGCAATGAGCGTGAATTGCCGCTGCTGGAGCAAAAAGGTCCCCGCCCGCAGCTGATTGACAAGGCAAGAACGAACGGCAGCAGCCAGAATGATGGCATTGTTGCATTGAATGACGGGCGCTGGCAGATTTCTCGTGCGGTTGCCAACCAGGCTCGCGCCAACCTGAATTCATTGCTGCAGACCGCACGGGTTGTGCCGGAGATCAAAAACGGCCAGACCATTGGGTTTAAGCTGGTCGAGCTGCAACGTGGGTCGTTGCTGGAAAAAATCGGTCTTCAGGTCGGTGATTTGATTGTTGAAATTAATCAGGTCGAACTGAACAGCCCGGAAAAGGCCCTGCAGATTTTTCAACAGGTCCGTGAAGCTAACAATATCTCGCTCGGTCTGATGCGCAATGGCCAACCGAGGACCTTTGAGTATCGTTTCGAATAGGAGAGGATCGTGATAATTCATTACGGCCGATTCATTATTGCGGCACTGGTTTTCCTGTCTGTCAGCCTGACGGTTCAACCTGTTGCAGCTGCAGAAAAAGGCTTGCCGGATAACCTTGAGGTGACACTGGATTTCCAGAATGTCGAGCTCATCGACATGATCGATACCATCAGTGAGCTGACCGGCAAGAATTTTGTTTATGACGAATCGGTGCGAGGGAAGGTCAGTGTCGTTTCGCCGCGACCGGTTTCGGTTGCCGAAGCTTACCGCCTGTTTACCACTGTTCTTAAGGTCAAGGGGTTTACCATTGTCCCTTCAGGTAAGATTAATAAAATCATTTCTATCCGCAGTGCCAAAGAGGAGAACCTGCCGGTCAGTGATGGTCGTAATATGGGGAGCAGTTTGTCTCTCATCTCGTTGAATTGAAAACCTTGATGCGACCGTTGTTGTCGATACGATTCTGCGACCGTTAATGCCCAAAACCAGTCACGTCGTCGCTTATGCGCCCACCAATACGATTGTCATGACGGATAGTGCGGCCAATATTAAACGGCTGACTAAAATCCTGACCGAACTGGACCATTCCTGGGATGGCGAGCAGATGGAGATTGTCCCGTTGAAGTTTGCCCAGGCGGAGGAAACTGCAGAATTGGTCCAGCAGATTCTTGAAAGTCGCTCGGCCAAACAGGTGAGGAATGCCAAGGCGGGTACTGTGGTTGGCAAAAGGGCCGGTGGGCAGGTGATCCCTTATGAACGGACCAACAAACTGATGATTTTAGGCGGGCAACCTTTCATCAGCGAAGCCAGGAGCCTGATCGGTAGAATTGACGAAAAAGCGGATGCCAACCGCTCCGGAGTGTATGTCTACTATCTGGAGCATGCCGAAGCGGAAGGGCTGTCGGAAACCCTTAACCGGATCATCTCCGGGACCAAGAAAAGCGCTGCGGTCAAGCCGGAAGATAAGGATAAGCCTGTCTTTGGAGACGTGATTGTGACGGCCGACAAGCCGACTAACGCCTTGATCGTCAACGCAACGTCCAAAGATTACGATAATGTCCAGGGTCTGATCCGCCAGTTGGATATTAAGCGCAAGCAGGTTTTTGTTGAAGCTCTGATTCTTGAATTGTCGATGGATGCTCTGCTCGAGCTGGGGGTCTCCTGGCAGGGAGCTGTTGAAACGGGGAGCGATAGCATTATCATTGGGTCAACCAATACGCAGGAGGGTGGGTTCAAGTCTCTGGGAGAAACGGATGGCACCCCGAATGTTTTGACTCAGGCGGTCAACGGGATTATGCTGGGCGGCTTATTTAACCCGATCACAACGACGATCAATGGTAAAACCGTGACGATTCCTGCATTGTCCGCATTGATCAATTTGTCGGAAACCGATAAGGATATCAATGTTCTGTCGGCTCCTCGACTGCTGACTTCCGACAATGAGGAAGCTGAAATCGTGGTCGGCAAGAATGTCCCGATAATCACCTCAAAGTCAAAAGATAATGACGGCAATCCAATCAATTCGGTTGAGCGCCAGGACGCTGCTCTGACATTACGCTTTACGCCGCAGATCACCGAAGGGGATCTGGTACGGCTGAAAATCTATCAGGAAATAAGCGATGTGACTGAATCTGTAGGCGATGTTAACGATGTCGGCCCGACCTTTACCAAAAGATTACTGCGCAACTCCATTGTCGCCCAGGATGGTAAGACCGTTGTCCTGGGAGGTCTGTTTCAGACCGATATCACCAACTCGGTCACCAAGGTTCCTCTGCTCGGAGATATCCCTTTTCTTGGCCGTCTCTTCAAACGCACCAAGGATGTTGAAAACAAGACCAGCCTGTTGATTTTTATTACCCCGAGAGTGATTCGAAACAGCGCCGATCTGGATCGGGTCACACGTGAAAACCGCGCCAGCCTTGATATCTTTCAAGGCAAGGATGGAACCGACAAAATTTTTGAGCTGAATCAGGCCAAGCCTGAACCGATCGACGGCAGCGAAGAAGAGGCAAAGGGCCGATAATGCGACCGATCAAGTGGCGTCAACTGGGTGATATCCTGATACGGGACAAAGGCGTCTCAGAAGAGGTTGTGCGTCAAGCATTGAGAGAGCAGGAAGACAATCCCCGCCTGTTGGGAGAGATTCTGCGTGGAAAGGGTGAAACCAGTGAGGCTGTGCTGGCAGAAGCGCTGGCGATTCAAAGCGGCATGGAATATGTGGCTGAACCGAAAGTCAAAACCAGCGCTTTACATCTGTTAACCACGATTCCGATCAGCTATGCCAAAGAAAATCTGGCTGTCCCGTTGGAAATTGATGGTCAGACGATCCGGCTGGCGGTGGCCGATCCCGGCAATAATCGTATTCTTAACGACCTTTCGGTGATGACCGGTTGTCGCATCATCCCCTGTCTGGCTGAGTCTGACCGCTTGATCAATGCCATTAATCAGGGCTATGAAACCTTGAGCGGCGGAGGAGATAACTCGATTTCGGATATTGGTCAGGAGAATCTGGACGAGACCGTTCAGATAGAAGATCTGCTTGATACCAGTGACGAGGCTCCGATTATTCGTTTCGTCAATGGTCTGCTGACTCAAGCGTATCGTCAGCGGGCCAGTGATATCCATATTGAGCCGTTTGAGTTTGAGTCTATTGTGCGTTATCGGGTGGATGGCGTCCTGTTTGAGGTGCAGCGCCCGCCGCATAAAGCCCTGGCAAATATCGTGTCGCGCTTGAAAATTATGGCCAATCTTGACATCGCAGAGAAGCGTCTGCCCCAGGACGGCCGTTTTTCTGTCCGGATCGCGGGTAAAGAAGCGGATATTCGCGTTTCAACTTTGCCGACCGCCTATGGTGAGCGGGTTGTTCTGCGGCTGCTTGATAAAAGTTCAGGCCTGCTCGGACTTAAAGATATTGGTATCGATGAGACCCTGCTGCCGCAGATCGAACATATGATTCGCAAAAGTCACGGAATCATTCTTGTAACCGGACCGACCGGTGCTGGTAAAACGACGACGCTTTACTCAGCGCTATCGACCATCAATTCACGTGAGCAGAATATTATCACGGTTGAAGACCCGATTGAGTATCAGCTGCCAGGGGTTGGCCAGATTCAGGTCAATGCGAAGATTGATCTGACTTTCGCCCAGGGGTTACGGTCGATCCTGCGCCAGGATCCCGACATTATTATGGTTGGAGAAATCCGCGACAGTGAAACAGCCAAAATTGCTGTGCAGGCCGCTTTGACGGGACACCTTGTCTTTTCAACTCTGCATACGAACGATTCGGCCGGAGCTCTGGCCCGACTGGTCGAAATGGGGTCGAACCATTTCTGGCGGCATCGGCATTAGTTGGAGTGCTGGCTCAGCGCTTGGTGCGCCGGGTCTGTCCCCACTGCCGAGTCAGTTATCGACCTGAACCACAATTGCTCGAACAGCTGTTTGAAGGTGAAAGGATACCGGCGGATGCGACCTTCTATCGGGGGCGGGGCTGCAGTCACTGCATGCAGATCGGATACCTGGGACGGACCGGAGTATACGAACTTCTTGAAGTCACCGATCCGATCCGGCAACTGGTTACCAGAAATGCCGATGCTGCAACAATCCGTCAACAGGCTCAGCAGATGGGCATGCAGCCTCTACGGCGGGCCGGATTAATGAAGGTGTTAAATGGGGAAACTACGGTCGAGGAAATTCTCAGAGTAACCCAGGAGGAGGTCTAGACAGTGGCGCTTTACGAATATAGCGCTTACGACCGGCAGGGCAGGAAAAAGCGCGGAGTCGTCGAAGCCCTGAGTCAGAAAGCCGCCAGCCGTAAGCTTAAAGGGCAGGGTCTGTTTCCGACCCGTCTGGCGGCAACCCGTACAACTCTCGGTCCCGCCCAGCGAACGTTTTCCGCCGCGTCAGTGCTATCCAGCTTGGTGTCGCCACCCGGCAGCTGGCAACGGTTCTGGCGGCCGGGATGCCGCTTGATGAGGCCTTGGCTACAATTGCTGAACAACAGACCAAAGGTGAGCTGGGAGCGGTCTTTACCCGGGTGCGCGATGATGTCCTTCAGGGGAGCGCTTTTCATGCCGCCTTACAGGGTCATGTTAAAATCTTTCCGGCCCTGTATACCAATATGGTTCAGGTCGGAGAAGCCAGCGGAACTTTGGATCAAGTGTTGTTGCAGCTGGCCGATTATATGGACGAACAGGCTCGATTCAATGCCCAGATGAAAACGGCATTGACCTATCCGATCCTGATGTTCCTGGTCGGTAGCGGAGTCCTGGTGTTCCTGATGAGTTTCGTCGTTCCAAAAGTTACGCGCATGCTGGAAGATCTGGAACAGGCCCTACCTTTACCGACGTTGGTGCTGATGTCGATCAGTGGGGTTTTAGCGCATTATTGGTGGCTGTTGTTGCTCCTGACTCTTCTGGTGGTATGGGGCTGCGCCGTCTTTCATTAACAGCCAGAGGGCGTTACTGGTTTGACCAGAATAAATACCGATTGCCGCTGGTTGGACCTCTGGCGCTGCAGAACGCCACGGCGCGTTTTGCCCGCACAACGGCAACCCTGCTGCACAGTGGCGTTCCCCTGCTGACGACACTGGAGATCGTGCAGAATCTACTGGGGAATAACTATCTCCAGCGGGCTTTGGAAACAGTGCGTGAAAAGGTTACAGAAGGAGCTGGATTGTCTGAGCCGCTTTATGATAGCGGGGTTTTCCCGACCATGCTGCCACAGATGGCGGCCGTTGGCGAGCGTAGCGGGGAGCTGGAAGGAATGCTATTCAAGGTGGCTGAAATTTATGAACATCAGGTGCAGTCGCGGTTGAGCAGTCTGATGGCTCTGATTGAACCTCTGATGATCCTGGTTATGGGTGCTGCTGTCGGTTTTATTGTCCTGGCGGTGTTGCTGCCTGTTTTTCAGGCCAGTCAGGGAATGGGATAAATAAAGGAGAGACGTATGAAATATTTGAAACGCAATCAGTTGGGATTCACCCTGATCGAAATTATGGTTGTAGTTGTTATTCTTGGAATTCTGGCCGGTATTGTCGTGCCTCGATTACTTGACGAGCCTGAAAAGGCCAGACGAACAACGGCTGCAACCCAGATCCGTAGCCTCGAAGAGGCTCTTGGACTTTTCAAGTTGGACAATGGTTTTTTTCCATCGACCGAACAAGGGCTGGATGCGTTGGTTGAAAACCGAGTGTGGGACGCGAAGCCAGACGTTACAAGGAGGGTGGTTACATCAAGAAGATTCCTCTTGACCCCTGGGGGCAGCCTTATCTCTATCTTTCTCCCGGTGTTCATGGTGATTACGACCTGTTTTCATATGGTCCTGACGGTGAATCTGGTGGAGAAGGCGAGGATGCTGACATTTCCAACTGGAATCTTGATTAGGGGCGAACTGGCTTCACTCTGGTTGAATTGCTGGTCGTGATTGTTGTTCTGGGGTTGGTCAGTACGCTGAGTTTGCCGCTGTTGGCAGACCGGGGCGCTGGTGCAGAAAACAAAACTGCGTCGCATTGCGGGAACTGTCAAGCAATTGTACAACGAGGCGACCCTGACGCGTGATGCCTATCAGCTCACTTTTGATTTTGAGCGTAACAGTATCGAAGCCTACCGGCTCCGCTCTGATGACCAGAGTGTTGAGAGGGAGCCTTACGGAAGGCGGTTGGATATGACACCGCTGCATATCCGTCAGGTTGATATCAAGGGCCAGGGCAGCTTTCGCAGCGGACGTGTCTCGATCAAAGTTTATCCTCTGGGGTGGATGGATGCGACGCTGGTTGTTCTGGAAAGGGGCAGTGGTGGTGACATTCAGCTCGCCTTTTCACCATTAACGGGAACGACGACGATCAATGAAGAACGTACGCGCCTGTAATGACGGTTTCACTCTGCTTGAAGTCATGATTGCCCTGGCGATTATTGCGACGGCGTTGGTGACTCTGCTCAGTTTGTCGCAGCGTTCCATCATGGTTCAGGACAAAATTCAGCACCTGACCCGGGCAACTCTGCTGGCACAGGAATTGATGAATGAACAGGAAGCGGTGGGCCCGCGGAGCCTGTCCGAATTGAATTTCAAAGAAGATGTCTTCCCCGAACCGTTTGAGGATTTTCGTTGGGAAGTCAGTTACCAGGACACGTTGATCTCCCAAGTTAAGCAGGTCACGGTCAGGGTGATCTGGGGAAGAGTGGACAGGAATGAGGAGGTTCGGCTGGTTTCATTTGTCCCGGTGAGGGAGGGCTGATGGTGAAATCTTCGGCCGGTTTCACTTTGATTGAAGTCTTGCTGGCTATCCTGATTGGTGGGCTTGTACTGACCAGCATTTACGGTATTTTCAGTTCCGTCAGCAGCGTCAGTCAGCGGCTCGAACAAGAGGGAGAACAGTATCATAAGGTGCGAATTCTGTTTGACCGTCTCGGTGGAGAGTTAGGGAGTTTACGGCTGGGGAGTATTGGCGCTGAGGCTGTGCTTCAGGCAGGAACAACAGACGAAGGCTATCTCTTCCTGGAATTCAACACAGAACTTGTCTCTCCCCGGCTGGAACGTTACGGCGGCATTTCGCGGGTGCATTATGAACTGCGGGACGAGGGGGAGCGTTCCACGCTTTATCGGAGTGAACGATTGCTGCTTGCCGATCTGGCTGAGGAGGAGGCTTTGCCGTTTGTTGATGGAATAGCGAATTTCAAATTGCGCTATTACAGCAAGGGTCGCTGGTTGGATCAGTGGTTGGGGCAGTCTCCGCCCCAAATGATTGAAGTTTTTTTCGAACTGGACAGTGAAGGTCTGCCGATCCCGTTTCGCAGCAGTTTTGTCCTGCCGGCGGTGAAGGGGTGAATCCTATGGGGAACCAGAGAGGGATGGCGCTGCTGCTGGTGCTGATTGTGGTCGCACTGCTCAGCTCCATGCTGATCGAGTTTTCATTTTCGAGTCTGGTTGATCTCCGCGCTACGGAAACTTTTCGTGATCGGACCAAGGCCTATTACCTGGCCCGGGGCGGGATTGAAGCGGCCCGGATGATTCTCCTGGAGGATAGCAATGATTTTGATCATCCGTCTGAATTCTGGGGGGATGATCTGGTCAACATACCGGCTGGCGATGGAGATGTCAGTATCCGGATCAATGATATGAGCGGTCGCTTTAATATCAACTTCGTTGCCGACACGCGTGGCAACAGGTTACCCGGCTATCACCGTTTTAAGGTGTTGTGTGAAGAACTTCTGGGTCTGGACTCGGTTCAGTCCGGGGAACTGGCCGATTCTCTGGTTTACTGGATGAACGCCGATAAGACCGTGACGACGCCCGACGACCTCTATTATGCCGGCCTGGAACCGCCCTATAGCAGACGGGGAGGACGCCTGGTCAGCCTTGATGAATTGCAGATGATCAGAGGGTTTACACCGCAGTATTACCAACGGCTTAAGCCTTACTTACGCGTTGTCGGCCGCGAACCTCTTAATGTCAACAGTGCCGCTGCCGTTGTGCTCTATTCCTGGCAGTTTTCCGCTGCTGAAGGAAATGTTGCGATCCTGCTTGATCGACAGGACCTGGATGCCATCGTCGAGTATCGGCGACAGTCGCCCTATCGTGAGCTGAAGGATGTTGGTTTGGCGGAAGGGGTCGGTGAGCGTTGGTCTGGAGCTTGGCTGAACGGCTCTGTTGTGGTAACGGGGGAAATCTATCGGCTGGAAAGCAGAGGCAGGGTTAACCAGGGCAGCCGATTAGCAACAGCGGTCCTACGCAAGCAGGGCAATGAACTCTTGACGTTCAAGGTGGAATAATTCTATGGCAAAGCGTTTTATCGGCATTGATCTGGAAGGGGCAGACGTCAGGGTCGCTGTGCTGACGGCAGGATCGGGTAAAATCGATGTTGTGCTGGATAAAAGGGAATACGATTCACCTGAAGGCGCTGCCGAGGCGATTAACGATATGCTGGGTGGCAAGGTGGCCCTGGGGGATCGGTTGATGACCGCGTTGCCTGTCGGGTCGGGCTGTTCCGGCGTATGCGTTTTCCTTTTCGGGAAAAAAATAAGATTGAAGCGGCCTTACCCCTCGAACTGTCGTCTCAATTACCGGTGGCGTTGTCCGAACATCTGATTTCTTTTCTTCCTCCCCGGGCACGTGAAAATGATTATGAAGTCGACGCGGTTGTTGTTAACAAGCTGGAAGTTGATGAGTTGCTCGATCATTTTCCCGATCGGGAGCAGAATCCGCGTCGCATAGATCTGTTTCCTTTTGCGCTGTTGCCAGTTCTGACAGAGCGGGATGGTATTCTGATTTATTGTCGTCGACTGGAAGTTGTTGTCGCACTTATCTACGAAAAAAGAATCTGGGATTACCGTCTGTTACCCGGAACCAGTGAGCTTGGGGATGAAGAGGTTTTTGATTTTATTTCCCACCAGGTGGGTCAGCTGGAAAATGCTATCGGGGTTGAGAATCTGCCGCTCTGGGTGATCGGTGCGGGAGTAACGGAACAGCTGCTGGTCATGCTCTACCAGACAGACAGGACAATGATCAGTCCAGCTGAAGAAATTTTTGGTGACGAGCTGAGCTGTGAAATGGCGCCTGCAGCGCTGCTGGCTCTGGTTGAAATGCGCAGCTCGAAAAAAGAGGAACAACTCAATTTTCGCCAAGATGAGTTTGCCGCCCGTGGTCAGCTCGAAATTTTTCGGGCCAAGTTGATTGTCGCTGCCTTGTTGTTTGTCCTCGTCCTGATCGGTAGTGCCCTGACCCTGCATCTGGGGTACCTGCAGAAAACGCGTAAGGAAAAAGCACTCAATCAACAGATGACAGATATCTTTCAGCAGGTGGTTCCAGCGGGAACCACCGTTGTTGATGTGCCGATGCAGTTGGAGGCACAGCTCGCTGATCTGCAGCAGCAGGTTCAACTTTTGGTCTTGGTGGACAGGGTGCTGCGACCGTTCTGCAGGTTTTGTCCAGTGCCATCGCCAGGGATATCCGCGTTGACCTTGACGAGTTTAATTACAGTAACAAAGAGGTCCGTATTTCCGGTAACGCCGACTCCTTTGACGCTGTCAACCAGATCGCCGAAAAACTCGGTTTTGAACCGCTCTTCAGGCGGGTAGAGATTGCTGATGCCAAGCTTGCCGCCGATAGTAATCTGGTTAATTTTGAACTGCAGATCTCGCTTGTCGGGGGGGATGGCCAATGATGAAAAGGCTTAACCCACGTGAGAGAATGATGGTCAGTGCCGGAATCGTTGTTGTTTCCCTGGTGGCAGCCTGGTTTGTGCTTCTTGCTCCTTATTTCAGCACCATGAAGAGTCTCGATCGCAGGGTTGACGCACTTGAACGCAACGTCAAAGAGGCGGGGCTCATGCGGGACCAGATTCAGCAGCTGCGTGGACAGCTCGCTGCCGGTAACAGAGGTCAGGTCGGAAACAGGCCGCTTTTTTCACAGGTTGAAAGCTTGACGGAGCAGACGGGGGTGCGTGAACAATTGCTGTCAATGCGGCCGCAACCTGCCACGGTCCAGGGGGAGTTTCGCCAGCAATTGGTAGAAATCCGATTGGAAAGAATTTCTCTCGCCCAGCTGGTCAAACTGCTACACGCCGTTGAGTATCGTAGCGGTGGCATACAGGTTAAATCGATGCGGGTCAAGCCCGTTTTGAAATCGTTCCACCCTTGACGTCAACATGGTTCTGATGTCGTTGGAGAAGCCATGAACCGCTCCTTTTCTGATCTTTTCAGCCTGCGTAAATTAGCTGGAAATCGAAGATTGTTTCTGCTTTGTCTGGTCCTCTTCTGTTGTAGTGCTCTGCTCTCCTTCGGTTGGTTCTTTCCTGCTGACGTGGTACAGCGTCGGCTGGTCAAAGAAGCTGTTTCTCGGACGGGATTGCAGATGCAGGGGGAGAACGCATCCATGCTCTTTCCGCTCGGATTGAAATTTGATCTGTACCTGGAGCCGAATGTTGAACAGTTGGCGGATCTTTCCATCAAAGAGCTGGAAATCACTCCCGCGTGGGGAGCCTTGTTGACCGATAATCCGGCTGTTCAGCTGGATGGAAGACTCAATCAGGGCGATTTCAGTATCGTGGCTGACAGGAACGGCGCGATTGATCTTGAGCTCAATGGTGTCGATATGCTGCCGTTGCAAGGGGCTGCCAATGACTACGTGTTGTCAGGAAAACTGAGTGGGCGTTTGCTGGGGAGAGAACTGTCTGAAAATTTTCAGGGGCAAGGGGAGTTTGAACTGACGGCAGTGGAAACCCATGTGCGCGGATTGAGGAACGTTGGACTGCCTGCCGATATCGATCTCGGGCGGATTCAAATCAACGGGAAATTTAATCGCAGGCGTGTCAGTTTAGAGAAAGTTGTGGCCACAGAAGGGGTTATGGAACTCAGCGGTGGGGGAACTTTCCTGATCGGTGAGACCCCCGAGCAGACTCGGCTGAACTTGAATGTGCGACTGCACCCCGGCCAGAAAACCCCGGAAAGTTTGCGCAGCCTGATTCAATTGACCGGTGCCCGTCCAACGACAGACGGTAGTTTCCTGCTCCGTATTGGAGGGACTCTGGCCAAGCCGGTGGTGCGTTAACGACTGGCTCCATGCTGATCTTTGCTGGTACTCTGTTGCGTCAGGAGCACGTCATTGAGGGAGTGTGCGGCAAGGATGGTCAATACTCTCCTGTGATTGGAAATCTCAATTCTTCTTGTTAATCCCGCCCAGATTTTTTTGATGTGCGTAACGTTTTTCATAGGGTCTCCTTCGATCGATAACAGGCGTTTGGCTAACGGATCAGCATCAATGTGATGGGAAGAGACAGCAGAGACAAGAATGTCTGCACCGTTATGATTGAAGCCATTGCGTTGTGATCGCCGCCCAGTTGGCGCGAGAGGATAAAGGCCGATGGAGCCGTTGGAACGGCAAACAGCAGAACGGCAATCGCTGCCGCTTCGCCGGTCAGGGTAAACCAGCTTGCCAGATTCCAGGCAATGACAGGTTTGCACAACAATTGAACAATGCTGCTGACGGTCAGTGATAGCCACTGATGAGTCAAGTTTCCCAGTCGGTATGCTGCACCGACAGCCATCAGGCCTAATGGCAGCGCTGCTTTTCCTGATAACTCCAGAACGCCATCGACTGCTGCATAAAGACCAATACCGGAAAAGTTTAGAGCGCCACCAATGAGGCAGCCGAGAATGAGAGGATTTTTGACCAGGTTGAGGAGAAAGCTGTGCAGAGATACCTTTGCAGCGGCAACGGTCAGTGTGAATGCAGAGACACAGAGGACGTTGATCAGCGGAATCATGAACCCTGCCCCCATTGCCGCAATCAGCATCCCTTTTGTCCCGAACAATGCCTCGGCAATCGCAAGGGCTACAAAAGTGTTAAAGCGAACACCTCCCTGAAAAACCGAGGTGAACAAGGCTCCATCGGTGTGTCGGTTAAAAAACCACCAGAGACTCAGCAGCAGAGCACTGATCAAAACAGTCCCCTGAACCGTAAAAAAAAATTCCAGCCAGGGAAGATCCCCTATATCTTTGCTGGCCAGACTGTGGATCAAAAGAGCTGGCATCAGCAGGTAATAGGTGAGCTTTTCTACCGCCGGCCAAAATGCATCGGCAAGAAAACTTGACCGCTTAAGCAAAAAACCGACCAGGATCAGCATGATAACGGGGGTGAGTGCATTGAAAATCGGGAGCATCTTTATCATCCTCTCTCTGGTGTTATAAAAAGAGGATAATGGAGACAGTCTGTTAAGTAAAATTTATAAAACTTAAGTCTATCTTGATTTTTATTTAAGCTTTGCTTCCTGTCGCATTTCATTCAGCAGCAGAGACAGGATACGCTCGCGCGGGTGGTGTTTTTTTGATAAAGGCCGATACGACGGCGTAATTGAGGTTTCCCAAAGGGAATCAGGGTGAAATGCTGACCCGCTTCAAAGAGGCGCTTATTACTGAACGGGACAACTGTAATGCCGAGTCCTTTTGCCACCAGACTTAATGCCGCTTCGCAGGTATCGAACTCCATGACTTCATTCAGGCGGATATTACGTTCGACCAGATAGGCTTCGATCAGGGTTCCCGCCCAGGCAGTACGATCAAAACGAATATAAGGATACTGATCAAAGAGTCGATCTTCATCCATTTGAGGAACGTCTTTCGGTGCGGCAATGTAAAAATATTCTGTATCGTAGGCCGTCCACATGCAGGCTGAAGGGATCGTGGCGATCGGTTCGGTGATTAAGGCGCCATCCAGCTCTTCATCTTCAACCCGGTGGGCCAGCTCGGCAGAAAGATGGCAGGCCAGCTTTAGCCGGAGTTGATCATGGGCCTTCTTGATTCTGGCCAGCACAGCTGGAAGGGGGCCGGTTATTACGGTGTGGACCGCTCCTAAATGAAGTTCACCACGAATTTCTGAACTGGGATTGAGTTCAGATTTGAGACCGTCGAAAAGCTGTAGAATCTGTTCTGCTCTCTCAACCGCCAGACGTCCGCTGGCATTCAGTCTGGGCTTGTTCCCATCGCGGTTGAAGAGGGGAGTTTCAAAGTAATCTTCCAGATTTTTCATCTGTAGGCTGACTGCGGCCTGAGTTAATCCGAGCTGATCTGAGGCAGCGACAAAGCTACCTTTGCGAGAGATCGTCAATAATGTTCGCAGGGCGCGCAGGGACATCATTTTCTCATTTTTTCGACAGGGATGAGGGGCGATTCTTTTTGACTTTGATCCATGAAAGTATGACTTGAGCGACTTAAAAAGGCAACTGATCTTCTTTAAATTGTTTTGGCTCTGTAAGGTCCTGGAGAACGCTACGGCGCCAAAGGGTTAATGCCGGAGGTTTGAGCTGACAGACTGTCAGCTAAAGAGGGGCGCGTCATCCGCCTCCCGATTGTTCATCGCCGCAGCAGTCGCCATCGGTCTTTGCTTTGCGGGGTCGGTAGAGCCAGCTTAACAGGCTCAGCAGAATAACGGCTGACAGGACATAGATGATCGAATCTGAATTGTGTTCAGAAGGATTGACCCACTTAGCGACATCAATCTCGAACCAAGCGTAGAGTCGATTGACCAGCCAGCCAAAATCAGCGACAGGATGGAGATGACGCTGATGTAGACAATTGTCGCAGCCCTTCCGAGGTGCTTTGCTATAACCGTTATCGTAGCGGCGTTGGTCGCTGGTCCCGCCAGCAGGAAGACCAGGGCTGCGCCGGGGGATAAGCCTTTCAAGACCATTGCTGCGGCAATTGGTGTTGACGCGCTGGCGCAGATATAGAGCGGAATGCCGACAACCAGCATGATCAGCAGGGAGCTGAATTCACCCCCAAATATATTTCGAAAAAGCCGTCTGGCACAAAATAGGAGATCGTTCCGGCAATGATAATTCCCAGGATCAGCCATTTTCCGATGTCCTTCAGGAGATCTGTAAATGCGTAGCGCAGTGAATTCTTCAGTCGTATGATGAACGGGGGCGCGCTTTTGATTCCGGCGTATTGACGCAGGCGTCGGGATAGTCACTGATGTCAGTGTCTTCGACCGGAACAGTTTCTTTCTCAGGTAGCAGGTTGATGAAGATACCGCTAATCACTGCTGTCAGAAAGGCTGAAACCGGACGGATTGCGGTCATGATCGGATCGAGCAGAGCCCAGGTTATGGCAACGGAATCAACACCTGTTTCAGGCACTGAAACAAGAAATGATGCCGTTGCGCCTTTGCTGGCCCCTGCTTGCGCAAGCCAATAGCCACCGGGATGACACCGCATGAGCACAGCGGCAGGGGAATACCAAACAGGGAGGCTTTAAGTACTGAACCCGTTCCTTTTTACCCAGGTGTCGAGCGACAAAATCATCTGGAATCAAGGCTTTGAGGACGCCAGCAGCGAAAAAACCAAAAAGTACATAGGGCGCTGCTTCTTTCAGCACACCCCAGCACTCAACCAAAATTCCTGCAATAAAATTATCCATGAATTTGTTTCAACTCCTGAAAAACTGAATCAGTTGTCAGCATTCCTGCACATGTTTGACCGTTTGTGTCAGGATCTGACGAACGTGCTCATCAGCAAGTGAGTAGTAAGCCATCTTTCCCTCTTTGCGAAAGCGAACCAGTCCCTTTGTCCGTAACAGTCGCAGCTGATGTGAGACAGCTGAGGACGAAGCATCCAGGATGGCGGCAAGATCGCAAACACATAGTTCAGTGACACTCAATGCCTGCAGAATGCGGATCCTCGATAAATCACCTAGCATGTTAAATAGTTCAGCGGCTTCAACAAGAGTCGATGTCGCCGGCATTGCCTTTTGTGCCAGGGCAATATCGGCCTTGTGGGTTGCTGTGATCTGGCAAGTATCGTTAGTCATTGCCTATCCTTATTTTAATATGTATTCACATGTTCAATATTTAATATGATCGTCAGAAAGTCAACCCGGAACCTTGAATGACGATGGGTTTACCGGTCGCGGCGGGCATGATTTTTCGGTTGGGAAGTCGGGAGATTGATAGGGGGATCAGGGGATCGTTTTTTCAGCGGGACCAGGGTTCAACAAGGGAGTTCGTCAGTCGGGGTTGCGGATGAAACGATAACCGCGGCCCCGTACAGTACGGAAATAGCGGGGCTTGGCTGGATCAAGTTCAAAGTACTTGCGCAGCCGGACGACAAAGTTATCGAGTGTGCGGGTTTCGGTTTTAGGCGACATATCCCAAACCTTTTTTAAGAGTTCTCCGCGTGAAAGAACCTTCCCCTCGTTATCGAAAAAAAGTTGCAGCATTTTGATCTCAAGTTCAGTCAATGGAATTGTCCCTTGGGATGTTTCAGCCTGGTGTGATTCAAGGTGTATTCGATTCTGACCAAACTGATAAATTTGCTGCATGTGTTTTTTCTCCAGCCAGTCCGATCGTCTGAGCAGTGCAGCAACGCGCAACAGGAATTCCTTCAGGTTAAACGGTTTTGTGAGGTAGTCATCAGCTCCGGTGCTGAGTCCGTCGATTCGATCCTGATCCGCTCCGCGGGCTGTCAACATCAAGACCGGTAGCTGATTGCCCTGAAGGCGTAAACGTTGACAGACTTCAAGTCCGTCGATTCCGGGCAACATGAGGTCGAGGATAAGCAAGGCGTAGTTTTTTCGGCTCAGGAGTTCCAACGCTTCTTCACCGCTGAGAACATGGGTGATGTCATAACCTTCTTCAGTCAGGTTGAAGATTAGGCCTTCGGCGATGTGGGGTTCGTCTTCAACCAGCAGCACGGGAATTTTATCGTTCATCGCTTTGCTCCCTGTTCACAATTGGAAAGGTCAGGTGAAAAGTGGTTCCACATTCGATATCCGGGCTTGGACTTTCAACCCAGACCTTGCCACCGTGGAGGCGAATAGTATTCCGAACTATAAAAAGACCAAGGCCGCTGCCGCGAATTGTTTTGCCGCTGCGTCTGACCCGGTAAAACATGCGAAAAACTTTCTTTTGATATTGCTGGGGGATTCCATGGCCCTGATCACTGAAAACCAGATGGGCTATCTCTCCCTCACGCTTTAGCTCAACGTCGATAATCGGGCGCCGTCGACATAAAGAAGCGAGTTTTCCATTAGGTTGCGCAGGACTGTTTCCAGCGCTTCCGGTTCAAATCGAACAATCAGCCCGGGTGTCAACTTCCAATTTAATTTTCCCTTGGGTGGAAAGTGTTCTTTTTCTTTATTCAGATAAGCTCGATAAACGCTGATAAGTTTGATTGCTGCAGGTTCAGTCTTGCGCCTTTGTGTTCGACACGTCCCGCTGCCAGAAGATTATTGATCAGGCCGTGGAGCCTGTCACTGTCACTTTGCATCATGGTGACGAATTTTTGCAGCTGCTCGGGAGTCGGTTGCCGCATTTGGATCGTTTCCAGATGGAGTTGGATCGAAGCCAGAGGTGATTTCAGTTCGTGGGTGACCTGATTGATGAAGTGTCTCTGAGCGCGATAAAGGGATGCCTGTCGACGCCAGTAAAGAAAGATGACATAGATGCCGATCAGAATTGCGACCAGCAACAGGATTCCCTCCGTCAGAATCAGCCAGTCCGATTTGACGGGCAACCAGTCTGTCTGGTAGCGTGCGGCCAGTTCTTTGAGCTGTTGATGGCGGCCGAGAAACCAGTAGATCCAGAAAATCAGTACCAGAATCCACAAAACCTGGATACTGATAAAGGTAATGAGTGGGTGGAAGAGTTTTTTGAACAGTTTCATACTCCTCTGATTACCATTGCTGGAGCTGATCTGCAAGCCGCTTTCTTTCGAAAGTGCTGGGATGTCAGGTTTTAGCAGGAGGGGCAGCCTCTGATGATGTTTTTGGTTAACGGCGAACCAGTCAGTTAACGACTGTGATCTCCGTAGTCTGTGAGCGTGTTTTGGCGTGAGATAAAGCTCGCCAATGAATGTAGTTCAATTATTGAAATTCACAGTGTTTTGCCCACTTGCAGCATGATTCTGGCGGGTTTTTATCCGCGGGTCGCAGTAGGCTTTTTTAGCTTTTACATAAGTATTACAATTCCAATGTGGCCTGCCTGATATGATTAGGCATCTAAATTTACAGGAGTTTTTATGCTTGAAGGATTGACAATTGGACGTCACAGCGCCTCTTTTCCAGTGATTCAAGGCGGAATGGGTGTCCGAATTTCAGGTCATCGTCTTGCCGGTCACGTTGCCTTGAACGGTGGCATCGGTATTATCGCAGCAGCGGGTTTGGCCCTTGGAAGCGAAAACTATGATGGTAAGAACTTCTTTGCAGCAGATCAACAAGCATTGAAGGATGAACTGCGTAAAGCTTATGATATAGCGCCGGATGGGGTTATCGGAGTCAACTGTATGGTGGCCGTCAGTAATTATGACGATATGGTCACAGCCGCTTGTGAAGGGGGAGCCAAGGTTATTATCTGCGGTGCCGGGCTGCCGATGAATCTTCCCGGCCTGACAGTTGATTTTCCGGAAGTCGCACTGGTGCCGATTGTTTCCTCGGTTAAAGCGGCCGAATTGATTGCCCGTAAGTGGCATAAGGCTTACAACCGCTTGCCCGATGCTGTTGTTGTTGAAGATCCGGATACTGCAGGTGGCCACCTTGGTGAAAAGATGGAAAAAATCGGCTCAGGCGATTATGACCAGTATGGCACTGTCCGTGGTGTGAAAAACTACTTTAAGGAAAAATGGAACCTGCAGATCCCGATTATCGCGGCGGGTGGGATCTGGGATCGTGAGGATCTCCAGTATGCTTTGGCCAACGGTGCTGATGGTGTGCAGATGGGCACCCGCTTTGTCGTCACTGAAGAGTGTGATGCCGATGATGCTTTTAAACAGGCCTACCTGAGCTGTACCAAAGATGATATCGGATTGATTATGAGCCCCGCCGGCTTGCCTGGGCGGGCAATTAAGAAAAACATTGAGCAGGTCCGCCAGCGCGACATCGACCTGGACGTTTACTGTCCGTCGGCTTGTTTAAAAAAGTGTGCCTACAAATCTGATCGTGAGCGTTTCTGTATTGTTCACGCTCTGGAGAGGTCCCGTCTTGGAGATCTGGATACCGGCTTGATTTTCTGCGGAACAAATGCCTGGAAGGCCGATCGCATTTCAACGGTCAAGGAGGTTTTGAAGACCTTTTTCCTGAACAGGAACGTGCCGTGAGCTAAAACTCAGAAGACCGGATCGCCGTACGGCGATCCGGTCTTTTTTGTGCTGTGCTGAACACGCTGGTTAAAGGACTGCTTTCAGCTCGGTCATGAATTCCTGGCGGGATGCTTCATCATCAATTTCCGTCAGCAGATCCTCCGCCAGCTCAGTCAGGCGTTCCTGGTGAGCAGGGCCCTTCTTCAACCATTCTTTCACGGCGTCGTTCAGGACCATTGAAGCGATCGGTCCGATCTTCTTCGCCAATGCTTTTTTTATTAAAGTCATTTCTTCGACCATGAGTTCGTTAAGAACCGTTTTGGCATCGACCGGATCGGACTCAGGTCCGGGGGGTGGCTCAGGTATGAGATCGACCATCGGCTGCTCCTGCCCCATCCGCTCACACTCTTCAATCTGGCTGCTGAGATCGGCTGCCAGAACACCAATCGCCATGTTAACGAGATGGATGTTGGTGTCCGGATCGCAGATGACCACCAGTGAAGACAGTTTACAGAGTCGTTTGACCAGAATCATGGCTTCGTCATACTGAACGTCGTATGAATTGATACCGAGCTTTACTGTTTCGTTGAGCTTAAAGATACTGTGAAGGGTATTTGATACACGTTTCTGGGTGTCAGGATTGAAAACTGTGGGAAGGTTGGATGCAAGTACCCCGCGTTCGGACGAATAGACACATGCTCCCATAACACCTGGAGATGTTTTGATCTCTTCCAGAATCTTCAGCATATTGGCCTCTTAAAGGTTTGTCTTTTTGCGCGTCCCGGTGATCCAGGCGGCTCAATAACGGACGCAGGTTGATAGTGGTGCCGAATCAAGCAAGGTCAAACTATAGTTTGTTCGCGCGACAGAATCAATCATCTGATCTTGCGGCGATGTTTTTATGCCGATAAATCAATTATTGCACCAGCCGCTTAAACTCAACTCGTCGGTTCTGGGCCCGGTTATGTGGTGTGTCATTGGGAGACGCCGGACGGGTGTCGCCATAATAGACCGCCACAAGATTGTTCTCCTCGATATCAAAGTTTTTGATCAGATAGTTACGGACCTCTTCGGCGCGCTGCTTTGACAGCAGTAGATTGGCCTCCTGTGAGCCCGATTTGTCGGTATGCCCTGAGATTTCAAACTTTTTATTTTTCAACGCGGTGCTTTCCAGGGCTTTGCCGACAACAGCAAGCTGGGCCAGAGCTTTCTCGGATAGCGTCGCCGATGAAATGACGAAATGAATCTGCATGCGCAGCAATGGCCCGTCAATTGCTCCCTCTGTCGTCTCCTGCTTTTTACTCTTTTCCATGACTCGGATAAATTCAGCTGTGGTGATATCTTCACCGGTTGCTGCTTTGTGTTTTATCTGGGCCAGGTCAAGGGCCGAACGCGCTCTATTGCTGTCCGGTTCTATTTCGAGTCCGGTCGTATAGGCCCAGATAGCGGATTCCGCGTTGCCCAGGACCATGTAGATATCCCCCATGCCAAAATAGGCCCTGGCGAAGTGACTGTCGAGTTCAATGGCTTTAAGGTAATTGGTCAGGGCTTTGTCGTATTTGCGCAGGCGTTCCGCCGTATAGGCGCAAAGGTAGTGTATTTCAGCGTCTTGAGTACATGTTTCGAGCGCATGCTCCAGAAGTTTCCGCTTTTTCAACAGGTTCCGTTCTCGTTGTATCTGTTTTTTGAGGGTGTCACAGTCCGCCGCCAGAATCAGCGTCGGAACTGTGAAGCAGAATATCATCACGAAAACCGCTATTCCCCAGTGATTTTTTTCATGGGCGGTACTCCCGTTTAGCTGTTCCTCTTTAGCAGTTTTGACAGGCTGATTCTCAACCGTTCAATCGATTGAGCAAGATCGCCGATTTCATCCTTTGAATCCTTTGCAATCGGTTCTTCCAGATTTTCGCCCAGACTGAAGCTTTCGGTCCGTTTCGCAAGTTGGACAATCGGCAAAACAACAACATTGTCGAGGAAGATCCAGATCGCTAACAGCATCAGTAAAATACCAACGGCACTACTGACCATCAGAATAATGGAAAATTTCATTGCTGCAGCCATGGCGTCGGCTGTCGGGATGTAGATCATGAACGCGGCGACAGTATCGTTCATCTTCCAGTTGTAGCCATCTTTGTCGCCATAGATCTCAATCTGATCTTTGGGGGCGTCAGACGGGTCGCCGTGGCAGGTCAGACAGTTTTTTTTATCAACCCTGACCGGTTGTGAAAAGAAGAAAACATCTTCTCCATTTCTAACCATTTCTCCTTCCATCGACTTCAGTGTCGGGTCATTGCGGAATTTATCGATCATTTCCCGCTCTGTCTGATCAGCTTTGTTATAGGGATTAAGTGGGTCGATGGTCGCCTGTTTGAAGGTGTAGCCAGGATACTTTTTTGGAAGAATTCGAAAGTACCGCGGGCTGAGACAAAACCGGACATGAGTTCGGGATAGAAGCGGTCGGCTTCAATCAGCTCTTTGACCAATGGCTTCTGGACCTCTTTCATGTATTCTTTGGTCGCCATAGCGTAGTTCAGGATGATGTTACTCTTTATCCTGGCTTCATCAAGTGCGCTGTTGACACTGACTCTGTAGCTTGTTGCACCGATGATCGCTATGGTGACCAGGCCCAGAACCCCCATGACGAGGATTGATCTCAAACGAATGCCCATCAAAGTACTCCCTTCGGTTGATACTTGTCTAGAGTGAGATAAGACGGTCTTGGAAGACGCGTTCGGAAATCTTTATAATCAGCAACAACTACCTGATTTAATAGACCAATAATCAGTTAGTTAAAATTAATATGATAGTATTCATTTGTCAAGAGTAATGTCGTTCGGGTTTTTGGTTAAATGACTGTTTAAAGCCTGGATAAGATAGTGTTCTGGTCCTTTGCTTTCATGGGTAATTAATGATTATTATTTCGCCTATTGGTTTTTATTTCTGTATAATCCAGCAACTTTTCATGCTCGTCACGGGAGTTTTTGATGCGTTGGTTTATTAAACATTCTATCTTTGCCGGTTTGATGACGTTCTGTTTTTTACACTTCATTGCTATCGATGTCGGCGCGTCAGAAAAAGAAGAGCGGATTCGACTGCTTCAAGAAAAAATGAATGCGCTCAAGGCTCAGCTGGAGCTGATGCAGGAAACCAGATTACGGCAGCAGCCACCGACAGAATTGCCGTGGCAACCGATTCAGGAACAAGGTCAGGAAAGAGTTGCCTACGCACAGTATGTTTACCTGCTCGGGGCTCACATGAGCCGGGAGGATCTGGACAGTACTCTCCAGCAGGTTTACCACATAGCCGCTCAGGATGAGATGGAAGAGAAGGGAGCGCTCTTTGTCGTTCCGGCATTATCTCTGGTCGGTGGTCAGCAGATGAGTGTCGATGCCTATAATCGGCAATTGGCTGTTGAGCTCTTGCTGCAGGTCGGTGTGCCGTCGGCGATTGAAGGGGACTGCTGATTTCAGCCCAACCACTTGATCGACTCGACGATCCGAAGCGTGAATTCTTGTTCATCGATCTGGCCGGATGTGATCGAATCCTGCGGGCACGCATTCTTGAACTGTTGACCCGCCGGCGCTTGTTCAGCCGGATGGGACAATTCATGCGTATTTATGGGAGTTGATCAAACAGGCTTCCCCTCAGACGTTCAGCCTTTTCTGGCAGGAACATCTGGCCTGGCTGGCAGTTAACAACGACTGACCTGGGCGCTGCAAGTAACCGGTTGATGCTGTTTGTCTGACGACCTTGAACATATGTTTGTCCCTGTAGTAGTCTGTATGAACGACCGAATTTTGGTGACTACTGCCTGCAATGTTGATCTGTGCTATGATCCGCCATGCTTGATTTGATTCGGGCAATAAACCTCCAGGAGTTATAATGAATTCTGAACAGGAAAAATATATCCCCAAATGGTTGGCCTGGGAAAGCACCCAGCGCTGTAATCTCAGCTGTGTGCACTGTCGTTGTTCCTCTGATATGCAGGCGGCTGAAGGCGATTTTCAACTGAAGAAGCATTCAAATTGATCGACGATATCTGCGAGGTCAGTCAGCCGGTTATGGTTCTGTCCGGTGGTGAGCCGTTGATGCGCCCCGACATCTTTGAAATTGCTGAGTATGGAACCAGTAAAGGGTTGCGCATGTGCATGGCAACCAACGGGACTCTGATTACGGACGAAGTCTGCGCCAAAATGCTTAAGGCGGATATCAAGATGGTTTCACTCTCTCTCGATGGATCAACCGCAGATATCCATGATGACTTCCGCTCCTGTCCGGGAGCTTTTGAAGGAACCTTGCGTGGCGCTGAAACGCTCAAGCGCAACGGAATCAAGTTCCTGGTCAATTCCTCCTTTACCAAGCGCAATCAGCATGATATCGCCGGAACCTTCAAGCTGGCCAAGAGTATCGGTGCAACGGCTTGGTATATGTTCATGATCGTTCCGACCGGTCGAGGGGAGGAGATCATGAATGAGCTGGTTTCAAAAGAGGATTATGAAGAAATTCTCTCCTGGCATTACGAACAGGAAAAGCATGAGGATGATATCCTGATGCGACCGACCTGTGCCCCCATTATTACCGTATTGTGCCGCAGATGGCGAAGGCGGAAGGGGTCGATTTTAAACGGCGCAGCCTGACCTTTTCGACCGGTGGAGGCAAAGGCTGTATCGCAGCTCAGACGATCTGCTTGATCGATTGCTTCGGTAATCTCAAGCCCTGTTCCTATTTTCATTCCTCGGTTGGTAACGTCAAGCAGGTTAAATTCAAGGAGTTGTGGTATAACTCCAAAGTCTTCAATGACCTGCGCGATTTCAGCAAATACAAAGGCAAGTGTGGAGAGTGTGAGTTTATTAACGTTTGTGGTGGTTGTCGTGCTCGTGCAGATGCTGTCTACGGTGACTATATGGCCGAAGAGCCGTTCTGTAATTATATTCCACAGCAGACTCTCAAGCGGATGGAAAAAGAAGCCGCAAAAAACGCACCTAAGGACTGACACGGGGTTGTCGCTTGGTGACCACCAGTGTCGAGAGCATGGGAACTCGGAGCGCAGAAAACAGTGCTCTTACTGATGAAATAACATAGGAGGCCGTTTAAATGACTGAGTATAATTTTCTCAAAGCCTGTTGGTGTCAGCCCGTTGACCGTGTTCCCGTCTGGTTGATGCGTCAGGCCGGGCGTTATCTGCAGTGTTACAAAGATGTTCGGGCCAAGGGAGGTGGAACCTTTCTTGACCTCTGTAAGGACCCGGCCCGTGCGGCTGAAGTCACGATCCAACCGATCGACATTCTGGATGCTGATGCCGCCATTCTGTTTTCCGATATCCTGACTCCGATCGAGCCGATGGGGATGAAACTTGATTTCGTTCCTGGACCCGTTTTTGAGGATCCGGTCAGGACTGCTGCCGATGTCGATGCTCTGATCGTGCCGGAGGATATGGCGGAAGCGGTCTCTTATGTTCCTGATATTATTAAGCGGTTACGTCGTGCTTTTGAGGGTCGCGTCCCTTTGATCGGTTTTGGTGGTGCCCCTTTTACTCTGGCCTGTTACATGGTCGAGGGAAAAGGCAGTAAGGATTTCGCCAGCCTCAAGCAGATGATGTATTCCGATTTTCCGCTCTACGATGCATTGATGACAAAGGTCACTGAAATGGATCGGCGTTATCTGAATATGCAGATCGAAGCAGGTGCTCAGGCCATTCAGATTTTTGATACCTGGGGAGGTTTACTCGCACCTCACGACTTTGAGCGTTATATCCTGCCTTATGTGAAGACACTGATTGATGGCCTCAACCGCGAAGGAGTGCCGATCATCTACTTTGTCAAAAATGGTGGAACGATGCTTGAGCTGGTCAAGGAAGCGGGGGCTGATGTTCTTGGTCTCGACTGGCATGTCAACCTTGGAAAGGCGCGCGATATTCTCGGGCCTGATGTCGCCGTTCAGGGCAATCTCGACCCGACTGTTCTTTACGCACCCAAAGATTACATTGAAAAAGAGGTGCAGCGGATACTCGATGAAAATGCTGATCGGCCCGGATTTATCTTCAATCTTGGCCATGGTATTCTGCCGACGGTGCCGCCGGAAAATGCCATTCACATGGTTGAGTGCGTTCACCGATTGAGTCAGGAATAGCAACCAAAGACAGTCAACAAGTATAAGGGGATAGGAGAAATCCGGTCCCCTTACCTTTTTCGGAAACAATTTATGACAGATAACAAACCGACAGCTCTGATTCTGCTCAATATGGGGGGACCCGATTCCCTTGAAGCCGTTGAACCTTTTCTTTATAACCTGTTTTGCGATCGTGAGCTGATTCAGCTCCCGGCCGGTGCTTTACTGCAAAAACCGTTCGCCAGGATGATTTCCCATTTCCGGGCCAAAAAAGTGGTGGAAAATTATCGTGCCATCGGCGGTCAATCTCCTCTGCTTGAATGGACGCGGAAACAGGCTGATGGGATAGCTTCCAGGCTGGGTGAGTTCTTCAAGCCTTATGTCATCATGCGTTACTGGCATCCACGGGCTGAAGAGGTCGTGGCAGAAATCAAGGCCGCGGACATTGAGACGGCAGTTGTTGTGTCGATGTATCCACATTATACCGGAGCGACAACAGGTAGCAGTATCAACGACTTCAAAAAAGCTGTTGCCCGGGTTTTCCCCGAGCTTGAATATCAACTGATCGAAGACTGGTACGATTGGCCCGGATATCTGGACGCTCTGGCCAACAGAATCAATGAGGGGCTTGACAGTTTTCACGATTTGATGCGTGATGAAGTGCAGATTGTCTTTTCAGCCCACGCCTTGCCTCAGAAATTTATCGATCGGGCGATCCCTATCAGGAACAGGTTGAGACCACCGCTCTCGAGGTGATGCGGCGAGTCGGTCATTATGACTGGACGATTGCTTATCAGAGCCGGTCCGGTCCGGTCAAGTGGATGGAACCGGGTACCGACGATGTCTTGATGGAGTTGGGAGACGCCGGTCACCGAGCCTTGTTGATGGTGCCTATCTCCTTTGTTTCGGACCATATAGAGACTCTTGAAGAAATTGATATCGAATACCGTAATCTGGCAACATCCAGAGGCATCGTCAACTTCTGCCGAGCTCCTTCGTTGAACGATAATGCCGATTTTTTGGCGGCCATGGCTGATCTGGTAAGAGATCAATACAAATTATGAGCATCTGTCGTCTTTGTCAGCAGATATTTGATCCCGAGGTTGAACTGACCGATCCGGAGCAGTTGGCCGGACAGTATTTGGCGCGTGAAGATTACGGAGATGACGGTGAACTCTGCCCTGACTGCCTCGCCAGCCGGGGCCGCTTGGCGATGATGTATCGAGCTGATTGCTTTGATTAACTTGATAACGCAAGGATACGGCAATGCCTCAACAGCATCTCTTCAGACAACTCTTTTGATACATTGCTTGGCAGTTGCCTCGATCACGGTGACCGTACCGCCTTTATTTATTCAATCAACTCGACAGAATTTGAAGTCGGATACAGCAAATTGCTGGACGATTCGATTCTGCTGGCCAAAGCATTCAAACATAGAAAAATCACTAAAAACAGCAAGGTTATGTTGCTGTCTGACAATCGCTATGCCTGGTTTGTCAGCGATTTTGCCCTGCTCTCGCTTGGAGCTGTAAGCGTACCGCGCGGAAGTGATACGCCGACCCAGGAACTCGAGTTTATCCTCACCCATGCAGAGTGTGAGTTCCTGATTATCGAAACTGAGCAGCTGCTTAAGGCGCATGAAGAGATGTTGAAAAAGTGTAAATCGCTCAAAGCGATTTTCATCATGGTTGGAGACAGAACGCACCGCTGGTTTAATCACACCTATAGCTATAATGACCTGCTCAAGGAGCGGACGCTGACGAAAGAGGATAAAGAGCAGTTTATTCGCCGACGCTACGGTCAGATTCTGGATGATCCCTTTACGATCATCTATACCTCTGGAACGACAGGTACACCCAAGGGTGTTGTCTTGACCCATCGTAATATCATGCAAAACATGCGTACTTTACCTGACATGATCGCTCTGGATAAGGATGATCGTTGGGTTTCGATTTTGCCCAGCTGGCATATTTTTGAGCGCGCAGCTGAGTATCTGGCCATTTCCCATGGCTGTTGCGTCGTTTATTCGACCATCAAAACCTTTGCCGCGGATCTCGAAAAGTATCGACCGACCCTGGTTGCTACGGTGCCACGCTTATGGAGTCGATGTACACAAAGATCAATCAAACGTGGAGCGGCAGAATCCACGCAAGGCGCGATTGTTTAAGTTTCTGGTGAAGGTTTCGAGCATTTACAGGCGGCAGAAGCGCATCTATCTTGACCAGCTTCCGCGCTTCGACCGGACTTTCTTCCTGATCCGTTGGGGCAGGAAAGTCCGTGCAGCGCTGGCCTGTCTGCTGTTAGTGATTCCCGCCGCCTTTGCTCGAAAAAAGTTGGAAGCGGTTCAACAAAAATTTGGTGGTCGACTGAGGATGGCGATCAGCGGTGGTGGGAGTTTACCCTTCTATCTGGAAGAATGGATTGATGCGGTCGGTATCCGTATTGTCAATGCTTACGGTATGACGGAGTGTGCTCCCGCTATTGCCGGCAGAGCGTTGAACTGCCATATTTTCGGGACCCTTGGGCCGGCGACCGAGGGGACGGAACTGCGCATTGTGGATGAATCCGGAGAGGAAGTTGACGCAGGTCTGGTTGGAGAAATCCAGGTTCGGGGGGAGCAGGTTTTCCCTGGATACCATAATAATGATGAGGAAAATAAAAAAGCGTTTACTGACGATGGCTTTTTAAAACCGGGGATTTGGGGAAGTTGACCCTGACCGGCGAATTGGTTATTACCGGTCGGTCGAAAGAAATTATTGTCCTGGCCAGTGGGGAAAATATTGATCCCAGCCGGATTGAGTCGGCTATCACCCAGCTGCCTTTCGTGAGCGATGCGGTTCTGGTCGGGCAGGACAAGAAAGGTCTCGGAGCCTTGATCGTGCCTGACTTTGATCAGTTGCGTCAGTTTGTCAGCCAGAAATTTGAGCGTCATGACGAGTCGGAAGAGTCGATGCTTAAGGACAGGCAGTTGATGGACAGGGTCAAAGTCGAAATAAACCGCCTTTTACATCCCAAGCAGGGGTTTAAACCCTTTGAAAAGTTGCAGAATATTCATTTCCTGGAAAAAGAGTTCAAGATGGGGGATGAACTCACCAATACGCTGAAAAAAAAAGCGTCATGTTATTGAAGCAAAATACCGTGAAATTATCAGCAAACTGCTGAAGTAACATGTGAATTTCGGACCATTGATCGCTTTCATTGTCTCTTCAGAGGATCAAAAAAGACAAATGCAATTTATTTTGTGGAATATTTAAAGGCAATGTCTTTACCGGTTGGTTTTTTGATGAGAACGGATGGCATGCGATCTGAACGGTCTTCGTTGAACACAGATTTACTTCACCGGTAAGAGATTTAATGTCAGTCGGAATCTGTGTTCCTGATAAGCTCAGCATGGGAGCATGATCGTGCCGATACATACTCAAATCATATCGTCATTTGCTGGGATGAATGTGCTCATGAGGCAGTTATCAATACGCAATAAGTTGTTCGTCTCTTTTGCTCTTTTAGGCATCGTCATACTGTCTACCAGCTTTTTCTTTGCCTATAACAGCGCCAAGCAGTCGCTGCAGGCATCTATTAAGGATCAACTTTACAATTCAACAGCTTTGATCTCCAACCTTGTTCAATCCGTGGCCAGAACTTCTATTGAAAACCATCTGAAATCAATTTCTGAGACGCAATTACTGTTAGTCTCAGGGTTGTACGAAGAACATCGCAGTGGGCGGATGGGTGAGGACGAAGCAAAAAGAATTGCGGCAACAATATTGGGCCGGCAGGTTATCGGAACCTCCGGATACTTTTATTGTATCGATAGTCAAGGCAATGTGCCGGTGCATCCTGACCAAAAGGTTGAAAACAGTAATATCTATTCGTTTTCATTTGTGCAGAATCAAATTCTCCTGAAGAACGGGTATATTGAATATCTCTGGAAAAATCCGGGGGAACAGGCCGAGCGTGAAAAAGTCTTATATATGGTTTACTTTGAACCTTGGGACTGGATTATTTCTGCCTCGACTTATAAGAGTGAATTTTACGATCTGATTGATATTGAAAACCTGAGTGCGGCTTTGACGAAAGTATCCTTGGAGAGCACGGTTATCCCTATATTTTCAGCACAGAAGGTGAAATTATCTATCATCCTGTTTTGTCCGGTAATCTTTATGATCTGGAATTGGGATCTGAGGTGTTTTTATCCGGACAAAAAATTCTCCAGCAGCAGGAAGGTACAATTTATTACAGCTGGAAGAATCCCGATGAGCGAGAAGCTCGTGAAAAAAATATCCATGCTTGAATTTTTGCCGGAATACGGTTGGGTGGTTGCTTCCGCTGCCTACCTGGATGAACTGTATGAGCCTTTGCAGCAGATGAGGCAGCTTTTCCTGTTTATTTTCTTGATCTATGGTCTGTTGATTCTCAGTGCAAGTTTTGGTCTGAGCACCCTTATTACCAATCCATTAAAAAGGCTCATTACCCATTTCAAGGATAAGACTGCAACGGATGCCAATTTGATAACCGGTCAGTTCAGTAACGATGAGGTCGGCGCGCTGGCCGGTTATTTAAATCTGTTTATTGCCAAGCTCAATGAGCACCATGTGCAACTCGAAACACAAATCAATGAGCGCGAACGAAGCGAGCGAACCTTTCACACCCTGTTTGATCATTCGTTTCAATTTATCGCTTTACTTGACCCTGATTGTCGCGTTTGCAAGATCAATCAAACGGCACTCTCCTTTCGCAATTTGAAAAAACGGATGTCATCGGGAAACTTTTTGGGAAACGCCCTGGTGGGAACATTCACCAACTCTGATTGAACAATTGAAAGATGCCTTTTCTGTCGCCTGTCAGGGAACGGTGTCCCGTTTTGAGGGATACAGTAATGATGTTCGTGAAGTTTATCTGGATATCTCATTGAAGCCGGTCCTTGATGAGGATGATAACGTCATCTACGTCATTGCCGAAGCCCGTGAAATTACAGATTTAAGACGCACAGAACGGGAGCTGCAGCAGGTTCAGAAAATGGAATCCGTTGGGACTCTGGCTGGTGGCATAGCTCATGACTTTAATAATATTCTGGGGGGAATCCTCGGAACTGTCGAGCTGCTGAAGTTGAAGCGGAAAATGAAAGGGTGCGTTTCGGATGAAGAAATGGTCGATGCTTTAAACACGATTGACGGAACCGCCCTGCGAGCAAAGGATATCGTCAACCAACTTTTGACCCTGTCGCGCAAGTACGACCTGACGATTACTCCGCTTAATTTGTCTGAGATTTTAAATAACGTGAGTCAGATCGGCAGAAACTCATTTGACAAATCTATCATAATCCAGACCGATTATATCGGTGAGACCGTCGTCACAGGTGACGCGACCAGCCTGGAACAGGTTTTCTTGAATGTGTGTATTAATGCCGCACATTCAATGACGATTATGCGTTCAGCGGATGAGCATTGGGGGGGAACTCTCAGTATTCAGGTCTCAAAGGTTTCGGACTTCAAACGGCCTGGCTGCGAACAGGGGAATTACTGGCAGGTCTCCATTGCCGATACCGGAGTCGGCATGGACAGCTCTGACATGGATCATATCTTCACACCTTTTTATACAACCAAACCTAAAGAAGTGGGAACCGGACTCGGACTTGCTATGGTTTTTAATATTGTCAGGCAGCATCATGGCTTTATCACCGTCGATTCACACAAGGGAAAAGGCAGTTGCTTCATATCCATCTGCCTGTGTGTGACGAACAGGTGACAAGTCGTTTTAGCCGTTCCCAGGTGGTTCCTGAGTCTGGTGACGGTCTGGTTTTGATCATTGATGATGAAGAATTGATTCGTAATAATGCCAGAGAGGTTCTTCATGCCTGCGGGTATCGGACGCTTGAAGCTGAGAACGGGGCAGCGGGGGGTTGAGATCTACCAGAAGTATCGAGGTGAAATCGATGTTGTCCTTCTCGACCTTGTTATGCCTGTGATGTCGGGGAAAGATGCATTTACTGAGCTGAAACGTCTCAATTCCGATGTCAAGGTTCTGTTGAGCTCTGGCTTTCGTCATGACGACCGAGTGGATGAAGTCCTGGATGCGGGAGCCGTTGACTATATCCAGAAGCCATACAGTCTTTTTGACCTATCCCGAACGATAAAGAGAATAATCAAGCGGTGACGACATTGTCGTTGTGCTTTTTCCGCCGCACGGTCATAAGCAACTTCAATCGATAGAATCGGGGAAGATATGAAAACGATAGACCTGTCAAGCTGTTTTGTGACGGCCGAAGTCGAAAGCTGTCGAGCCTTTTATCAAACGCATTTTTCTGCCAGGGCAGTATTTGACTGCGGTTGGTATGTAAACCTGCTCATCAATGGCGATGGTCCCGCTCTTCAATTTATGCTTCCTCAAGCAGGGATGAAACCTTCGGTGGTGACGGTGTTATCTTGAATTTTAACGTTGATGATGTCGATTCAGAATATGAACGATTTGTTCAGGCCGGAGTACAAATTGGAATGCCGCTGGAAGATCACCCATGGGGAGATCGGGGGGGGTTCAGTTGTTGATCCTATCGGAATCTCTCTCTACATTTACTCCGAATCTGAACCATCGGAGGAGTTTCAACAGTTTTATCTGAGATAACTTGACAACATCTTCTGATTCCGTTGTTTATTGAGAGTCTGTCTCTGAGGGGTTGATCAGAGCAACCAGCTTGACACTTACAGGCATGGGTTGAATGAGACCCGACTCTTCATGTCGTTGATGCAGGTCGTAAATTATTGCGACAGGGGGATTGAATATCCTCAATTGTCAGTCGGAATTTTCGCTTCGGCTACTGTTGCCTGAACCTTGCTCCGGTCGGATAATGGACCGATACCGGTTGTCAAAACTTTTGAGCTTTTGGCGTCAAGTCGATCAGGCAGCATCATTCTGACGGTTCTGATCTTTCCTTTCGTATCCGTAAAGCGGATAGCCAAAGCAATATCATCAACGACTTCGTCAGTCCTGTTGGTGATTTGGACCAGCAGGTAGCCGCTGCGATCACGGTCCAGACTGAGTTGCAGGTATTTATGCGGATTGTCTGGTAGATCGAGACGGATCAGTGAGCGGTTGGCGGCGCGGCCCGCTTCAGAGCGCGACCCCGCAGCAGCGGAAAATAGGTTTTGGCTGCAGTTCGGTCTCCCTGGTCAAGTGAAAGTATTCCGAGTGCGTTTAATGCCGGAGCGGTAGGCAGATAACGGATACTTTTTTCCAGATCGGCTCGCCCCCGATCGGTCTGATCAAGCTGCAGACGTGCCAACCCACGTTGCAAGTAGTAGTGAAAGTAGCCATCGTCCCGCTCCAGGGCACGGTCGTAATTGGTGATTGCATCCTTATAACGCTTTTGCTGCAGACGAATATCTCCACGTAACGAATGAAAAAGGGCCTCAGCTGGTTGCAGGCTCAGTGCTTTGTTTGCAAGGCTGAGGGCCTGCTCTGCTTTCCCTGCGACCAGAGCTTTCCGGCCTTCTTCATAAACCTGATAGGCTTCGCGGTCGCGCAACAGTGGTGCTATCGCTTTAAGGTAGCGTTCGCGCCCTATTTCCCCACCCGTTGCCAGTTCTGCTGCCGTAACGCGATTGGCTTCGACCCGTTCCTGGGATGGGGATGGCTGGCAAAGAGACCGTTGAGCCAATTATTATCGCGTCCAGCAGAGAGGAGGACAAAGGTTTGTTGTAAATCGATTGCTGCACGAGGATCGTAGCCGGCGCGCGACATGTAGCGCATGCCGTAGAGGTCCGCTTCCCGCTCGGCGTCACGGCCATACTTCTGAGTCAGCAATTGGGCCGCAATTCCTGCACCACCGACCGCCAATTGTGAATATTCGCTGTTCTGCGACGCAATTCCGGCTGCCATGACGACACCTTGCAGCAGGATTCCCCGCTCCATGCCTTTGGCCCCATGGCGAGCCGCAGCGTGGACGATTTCATGCCCAAGAACGGCAGCAAGTTCCGCTTCAGATTTCAACTCGACCAACAAGCCTCGATTAATGACGATTTTTCCGCCGGGGAGTGCCAGCATTCGGTGTCGAGTCATTGATAACATTGAACTCATAAGGCAGTTTGCGATCACTGACCGCAGCCAGTCGTTGACCGACCTGTTTGACATAGGTCGCAACATCCGGGTCGGTTTTATAATCACCACCCTGCATCTGGCGGCTGGGCAGATACTGTTTGCTGCCCATATTGATTTCCGCCGATTCAGAAACCAGAGCCAGTTCATTTTTCCCGGTGACCGGGTTGACAGCACATCCTGCCAGCAGGATTAGCAGGAAGATAAGGATAACAGGGAGTTGCTTTTTGAACATGGAGTTACATCCTTTGACCGATCTTCAACTGTTTTTCTTGAAGATCAATCATACCACAGAGTTTTGGTTTGCAGGTGGTGGCGAGGTCATATTTTATTGTGTTTATATCTGGTCGATAGTCATACCGGTGTCCAGCCGGAGAACTCCGCTGAATACCCTGAGACGCTTTTGGGGTAGGAGAGAATCGGTCCACTGATCTCTCCGGGCACTGTCTGTAACAACCCCTCAGTTCAGCCAGGAAGTTGTTTTGCCGTGCTGTTCTTTGCAGGTAGACTTGTTTTTAAAATACCGCTGATGATAATCAACAGGCAGCCGGATATTTGCATCAAGCTTAAAGATTCCTGAAACAGGGTCCAGCCGAATATGACCACAGCAACCGCTTCCATATAGGCGATGGTTCCGAACATGGCCGCCGGCAAACGGCTCAGTGCAGCGACGGCAAAGAAAATCCCCAGAAATCCAGGTAGCAAACCGACTCCGATCAGCCAGGGAATGTGGTTCAGCTCAATGGTTTGGATGGAAAAAAGTGTCAGTGGAATCATGGCGATAGCGCCGGTTAGCAGTTGCCAGAAAGTGCGTGTGTAGACATGTATTTCGGCTTTGATTATCCGATTGATCAGGATAAAGGCGGTGTATGACACAAGAGCCAACAGGCTGTAGCAGATACCGATAAATTCACGGCTGCCACTGCTGATGTCAATTTTGAACTCCATCATTGTGGCAAAACCAAACAAAGCCAGGCAGATCAGGCCGAGTGCTCTGCCTGTGAGGCGTTCATTAAGAAAAAATGGGCCACGATCGAAGCCACAACAGGTGCCAGGTAGATCAGCATGATGGCATTGGCCATCGAGGTATAATTCATGGCCTGAATATAAAAAATCATGAATCCGGCCAGCATAAAACCATTGATGAGGACAGGATACGACGGCCATTTCCAGAGCATCTTGATCCTGCCGATAAGAAGCAGAAACAGCATCATGAAACCGGCCCCGAGGATGAGTCTGAAGAGGGTTATGATTTCAGCCGGTAACCCTGTTTTTCTGGAAAAGATACCGATCGTGCCCATAAGAATAGCCGACGTGAAAGCGTAAATAACAGCCGCGACATCCATCTTTAAAACTCCAGTAAACTTGTAAAATCAAATAATTATAATTGCCGGATGAGAGCCGTTTCCGCACTGATACAACTTTCTTTTAAGTCAGTTGTCGGTGCTCGGAAAACATTATCCGCTGTGCGGAGCGGGCTAATCGGGACCATGCCATATGGTGTGGGCTGCAATGTTCACTCGCCTGAACTTTCAGAAGATAGCTGTTTTCTGGTTTGGGGGTGAGCGACAGGGGCGATATGATCTTTTAAGGGATTGTTATTCACATATTTCTGCATGCATCTGTCGCAAATACCATGACTGAATTCAGCATCTGAGTGTTGCGATATGTAAAGTTCGATTTGCTTCCATGATCCTTTATCGTCCCTGATTTCTTTGCAGTACATACAGATCGGGATGATGCCATGCAAGGTTTTTATTTCTTCTTTATGTCTTTTATTCGATTCTTTGATCTGGGCAAATTTAAATGATCCGAAACCCAGAACCATGGAGGTGACAAATAGAAATGATCCGAGGATCAATTGCAGAGATCGATTGTAATTATAGAGGTTACCATGAGGCAGAAAGGTAACCAGTTTCCAGTAATACTCTTCCTGGCTAAGGCTGGTTGCGCTGTTTCCAGCGGCCAGTCCACTCCCGGTACTTGATTTCGCTCCGGCAATCAGTGGGTAGATTGTGTCGAAGGTGTAGAGTCCTTTGTGGTTTTCAAACTGGCCATCGAGAGACTCGGTGATTTGGGGCCAGGCATCAGGGTGGTCGTTGACCATGGTGTTTTCCCAGGCTGCTTGCTGAGGGAACATGAATCCCCAGGTGATATAGGGGTTTTCAGCATAGAGATAGTAGCCTGACCGATTAAGCAGGAAACAGTTTCCCGACGATGTTTTGGCAAGATCCTTAATCTTGTTTAGCAGTTGAGACCCCAAATAGTTCAGCAACAGAATTCCGATTTTTTCCCCGTCAGCATTGAACAGCGGGGTGCCGAAACGGATCATCGGTTTGAGAGGTCTTTCTATCTGGCTGAATTCAATATTCAAATCAAGGGGGAGATGAAAATATCCCCGTTATTCAGGTTGAAGGTATCGTCAAAATAGTAACGTCCTTTTTTATTCTGCAGTTCCTGCTCTGGTACGGATTTCGGTTTGCCGGCGTTATAGTTAATACGAATGATCTCGTCACCCAGATTATTGAGGATGCGGATTTGATCGTAGACTTTCTGAGCTTGGGAGAATTTGGCGAATTCATCTCGAACCATTTGTGACGCTTCGGCATCAGAGTCATACTCGTCGCTGAGCAGTTTTCTGACGTGTGGGATGGAAGACAGATATGTGAGATCGGATATGACGGCCTGAATGTCGGTGTTCAGATATTTGCTCAGCAGGTTGAGACGCACAACTTCAGAGGATGTCACTATCTCATGATTGGCCTGCGTGCGTGAATAGTAGAAAGTAGCGAGAGAAAACAGCACCATGACGAACAGGGGGAAAAAAATCAGCAGAGAAGTTTTAACGATCCCCTCCGTTTTCGTTGGTGTCTGATCCGTTTTTCCATGCATCTGTAATCCTTGGGGAGTGGCCTGGCGATTGATTTTCTTTAATCTCTTAGGTGATTACTCCTTTTCAGGGGGAAATTCAAGCAATTAAATAATTTAAAGTGAAACACCTCTATCCCCAAGGGATAGGAGCCCTCCCGCCTGAGGATGTGTAAGGGGGGTTATTTGATCAGTCCCATATCCCGGTGGAGCTCTTCCCTCAGACTTCGGGCAATCGTTCCGACCAGCCCCTGGTTGATGGTAAAATCATCAACTTTGACAACCGGCATCACCTCGAGTGAAGTCGAAGTAATGAAGAACTTCGTCTGCGAACTTGAGGTCCTGTAGTTTGAACTCACCGGTAATAACACGCAGATTCAGTTTTCTTCGCACAATCGCATAATAGTTGATCGGGTCACTCCCTCAAGCAGGCCGGTTGAAGCATCGGGGGTGAAAACCCAGTGATCTTTTACCCAAAAAATGTTGGACGAAGATCCTTCACAGATATGTTGTTTATTGTTGAGCATGATCACTTCGAAGGCCCCGACCGATTTGGCTTCAAGTTTTCCGAGCAGGCTGTTGAGATTGCTGATCGATTTGATTTTAGGATTGATCGCTTCCGGAGCGTTACGGCGGATTTGAGCCAGTCCCAAGTGGATTCCTTGGCTGTAGTGAGCGGGACCGAAGCCTTTAAATTCACGCCCAACGACCAGAACGGTCAGGTTATTGGATATATTACGCTGAAAGCCGATATCTCCCTTGCCTCTGGTAATGGTGATGCGATAATAGGCGTTGTTGAGCTGGTTGCGTCGGCGCAACTCGAACAGGATTTTTTCCAGATCGAGCTGTGAGCAGGCAACGGGGTAGCTGAGGGCTTCTGCCGATTGTACCAGGCGTTGATAGTGTTGGGGGAAATGGTAAAGCTGGTCGCCGATGGAGCGGAAACTTTCAAAAAATACCATCGCCATACAAAAAGCCTGATCAAAAACAGAGACCATGGCTTCGTCGCTTTTGACAAATTTTCCATTCAGGTAGACATATTCCATATTGACCCTCTCGCTCCTTCCATTTAAACGCTCAAGGAATTATCCTACCTGAATCACTTTTAAAACAAAAGCATAAGACTGGAGAAAGCAGTGCCCGCTGGATAACTGCAAAATGGACTGATCAACCTGACCAGTGATCTGATTCGATCCCGGTCGATTTCTTCAGACCTCAACCGATGCTGAGAAGAATAAAGAGCTGAAGAGCTTGTTTTATCTGTACGACCGGTTGGGCAGTTTTATGATCGACTGTCGAGGACGGGATCTCAGTCGTTGATTACTGCTGTCGGGCCTGAGGTATCGGGCATTCGGATGAAACGTTTTCAGGGTTTGAGCTGCCGTGGTGAAGGTCGGGCCGATGCTGGTTTGTTTTTTTTTATGAAAATACAATTTAGCAAGAAAAGTATCGTTTTGGTCCTGAAATGTCTATCTTTGAGCAGAAATAGGCATAAGAACGGCAGGATTGGGTATTTGTTCTTTTTATTTGATACCTCTATACTTCAGTTATCGAACATGCAGATACATCACAATAGTTATAAGAAAGGAAGAGCGATGTTGAATTTCAATTTTTATAATCCAACGAAGATTATTTTGGCAAGGGCCAGATGGAGGCATTGGATAATCTGGTCCCTGAACAATCCAGGGTTTTGTTGACCTATGGCGGTGGGAGTATTGTGAAAAACGGCATTCTCGATGCCGTTAAGACTGAGCTGGCTAAATCGGAGCGGACTGTTCTGGAGTTTGGCGGTATCGAGCCGAACCCCAAGTTTGAGACCCTGATGAAGGCTGTTGAGCTTGCTCGAACCGAGAAGGTCGATTTTCTGTTGGCTGTCGGTGGAGGATCGGTCATGGACGGGACCAAGTTCATTGCTCTGGCCGCAGGTTCTGATGAATTCAGAGGCGAAGAAGAGAAATTCTCTCTTTGGTTTTGGGCCGGTCCCCGTTACGTCGGCACTGCCACTGGGAACTGTTGTGACCCTTCCAGCGACCGGTTCAGAGATGAACAGTGGTGGAGTTGTCACTCGTGGGACAGATAAGCTTCCGGTGATGAGTCCACTGACTTTCCCCCAATTTTCGATTCTGGACCCCGAGCTGACTTATACTCTGCCCCGTACTCAGGTCGCGAACGGTGTTGTGGACACCTTCATTCATGTGATTGAGCAATACATCACTTTCCCTGTCGAAGGGCGCTTTCAGGATCGTGTTGCCGAGGGTATTCTGCAGACTCTGGTCGAGATCGGTAAGAAGACAGTTGAGCATCCTGATGACTACGATGCCAGGGCGAACCTGGTCTGGTGTGCGACCATGGCCCTGAACGGCTTGATCGGTGCCGGGGTGCCGCAGGACTGGAGTATTCATATGATCGGCCACGAAATGACAGCCCTGTTCGGGATCGATCACGCTAAAACCCTGGCCGTAGTGACCCCTGTCATGTGGCGGGTCAGAAAGGAGCAGAAGAGAGAAAAGCTGCTTCAATACGCTGAACGGGTCTGGCAGATAACGTCGGGATCTGAGGATGAAATAATTGAACAGGCGATCACCAAAACAGAAGATTTTTTCCATAGTCTCGGTATTAAGACGAGGTTATCTGATCACGGCATTGACGATTCTGGTATCGACCGGATTCTTAAGGGGTTGGAAAAGCATGGTATGACAGCCCTGTCTGAACATCGCGATGTGACTCTTGAGGTTTCGCGCCAGGTTCTGGAGAGGGCAAAATAGTTAATTGATACGGGGGCCCTTTCTTGGCCCCCGTATATTTCTGTTTAAGATCATTCTTATCTTCAGTCGCCATGAATAAAAGATCTGTTTTTTTTCGTTTTTCGCAAAAAAAATTTGCAGAACTGCAAAAAACAGGTTTTCCTTTCTGTTTTCCCAAGCTTAGCGTCGTTGATATAATATTGTTTTCTAAAGCTGTTTGCATATATGCGAAATTGATCACAGTCCTCCTTGTCTTTTGCTTCGTTAAATGTTTGAAATTATTATGAATAGTTTGTTTGTTTTGTTGATAGAACGGTGGTATGTAATTTGCTTCTAGCTTGTTTGTATTTTCTTATTTTTCACCATGATTCTTTTAATTTTTATCGCGGGAGGAGAAGCAGAATGAAAACGACCGGTCACTTGGCCTATCTTGATAGAGGCAATGGTCCTGCAGTTGTTTTACTTCACGATACCTTGATGGCTCCTGATGGTTGGCAGAGTCAGGCTTCTGCATTAGCCAAAGCCGGATTTCGTGTGATTATTCCTGATTTGTCCAGTTTCTCGGATTGTGAAAACTTGGAAGCATTCGGACATAGCCTTATTGACCTGCTTGATAGGCTGGGTATTGGGCGCTTTGCGGTTTGTGGAGTCGGTCTGGGAGGAGCCATTATCCTTTCTCTGCTGGAAAACTACTCTCAACGTATTGCTGGAGCTTGTTTTATCAACACGCGAGCAGGTTCAGACGATGTCCATGAAAAACTCAGGCGCGCTGAAATGCTTTCGCTGCTGAAACAGGGGGATGATCTGTGTGCCCGAGAAGATCTGTTGAGGATGTTGTTCGGCGGACGTGAAAAATATCTGACCCACGCAATCAGACAAAGGGTTAAACAGACCGTTGTCGACTACGACCGCAGAGCTTTAATGACAAATCTCAAGGTGCTACAGACGCGGAAAAATTATATGGCTCTGCTTCCTGAAATTGATCTTCCAACCATGGTTATGTACGGTCGGCAGGATCTGATCTGTCATCCTGGTTACTCCAGGCTTATGGTTTCCAGTCTTTCTAATTGCCTGGGTGAAGTTGGGCTGGAAGGTGGGCATCTGGTTCATCTTGAGCAGCCCGCAGCTGTGACCGCCGCGTTGATCGATTTCTTACAGGCGATTGTTCCTCGAAGAGCCAAAGCCAAGTGCGCGCGTCGACTGATGGCGGCCTGATCTCTTGCTGTTGTTTCATTGAACCGCTGGCGTTTTTATGCCAGCGGTCAGTTTATCCATCTCGGCTTACGCAAGGTTCCGTGCCGAGAGCATTCACTTCAACGGTCATGTGGCTCAAAGTTTGTAAACCAGTCAGCAGATTCTTATAGTATTCAGGTGCTTTTGGATCGTGGGTAACGATGGAAAGAATAAGGGCCTGTTTATTCGAACTGATTTTCCACAGGTGAAAATCGGTTATGCGATGATCTGCATCAGCCTCGATCAGCGCATGGATTTTTTCTGCCATATCTTCATCGTTATTCCTGTCGAGCAGAATACGACTCGTATCTCTCATCAGCCCATAAGCCCATTTACTGATCACCAGGGCACCGACAACTCCCATCATCGGGTCAAGCCAGACCCATCCCATATGTTTCCCCGCCAATAGAGCGATGATTGCTAACACCGAGGTTAGAGCGTCGGCGATGACATGCAGGTACGCGGCTCTCAGGTTGTGGTCATGATGGTGGTGATGACCGTCACAACTGTTGTGTGAATGGGAGTGCTCGCTCAGCATCAGGGCGCTGACCAGGTTGACAACCAGGCCGATGATGGCGACCAGCAGGGCTTCGTTGAACAGGATATTTTCCGGATTGAGCAACCGGTCAAAGGACTCGCCCACCATCAGCAGAGCGACGACTCCCAGGATGATAGCACTGGTGAAGCCGCCCAAAACGTCAACTTTTCCGGTGCCGAAACTGTATTCACGGTTATCGGCGTGTTTGCGCGAAAACCAGTAGGCAAATGCGGTAATAGCGAGGGCGAAAAAGTGGGTTCCCATGTGCCAGCCATCAGCGAGTAAGGCCATTGAACCAGAAAACCAGCCGGTGGTTATTTCAGCGATCATCATGAGTAATGTCAACCACATGACCCTTCTGGTATTGCGCTCTGCTGTATTATTTTCGCTGTTTGATTTATGTGAGTGTTGCCATTGCTTAAGATTGTGAGTGTGCATCTCTCGCTTGCTTTCGCTGCGTTTAGGGTTTTAGAACTGGCGGACCAGTCGTTCCAGATAGTCTTTCAGGGTCTCAACTTCTATTTCACTGAAGGCCGAGGTCAGTTCTATGGTCAGCAGATTGTGCATCTGGTTGTGTTCTTCAAAATGCTTCAGTCCCATGCCGGTCAGAACGATGACGTAAGAACGGCGGTCGGTCGGATGTTGCTGCCGGGCAACCAGACCATGTTTTTCCAGTCGATCAATCATGACTGTCAGTGTTCCGGTAGTAATTCCCATCTTTCCGGCCAGCTCTTTCATGCGCAGTTTCTGATGGTGTCCAATGATTTCGATTGCATGCATCTGGACTGGAGAAAGCCCGCTTTTCTTGACGACTTCATGCTCCCATGAGGAAATTTTGTCGTAAAGTTCAATGATGACCTGGGAGAGTTCATTATGCTGCTGCTGTGTCATATGACCACCTTTGGATCTATTGTTTGAGTTTCAAACTATTTAATCCAGAATCGCTCTTAAGTCAAACTATTTGATTGTCAAGATTGTTGCGTTGAGCTTATTTTGTTGGAGGAGGGATGTTTTATTTGGAGCGTGTTGACTGAGTTTTAAAGGATAATTTTCAAGATTCAAATTCGCTCAAAACCCTGTGGACCGTTTGTATCGTTTCAGTCATATCCATCGGTTTCAGGCAAAAGGCCTTGATCCCGATTTCTTTCGCTTCTTCTTCAGAGATGCTATGGCTGTATCCGGTTGTGAGGATGGTTGGAATGTCGGGGCGGATGGCTAATATCTTTTTGATCAGATCTTTACCGCTGAGTGATGGCATGGTTTGATCTGTAATAATCAGGTCGAAGGACCGAGGGTTCTTTTCAAACAGACGCAGAGCCTCGGCACTGCTGGTCATAGCCGTTACATCGTAGCCACTATCGGTCAGGATTTGGGTTCCCAACTGAACGAGCATGTCCTCATCGTCAATCAGCAAAATCCTCCCATGTCCCCTGGGAACTTCTGTGTCCAGAGAGAGTTCCCTTATCGAAGGTGTGTCAACAAGTGGGAAATAAAGAGCAAAGGTTGTCCCTTTGCCTGGGCTGCTTATGACTCTGATAAAACCTTCATGTTGTTCAACAATACCTTTTACAGTCGACAGACCGAGCCCTGTTCCTTCGTTCACTTCCTTTGTCGTATAGAAGGGATCAAATATCTTGACTTGCGCCTCATTCGGTATGCCACAGCCGGTATCTGTGACTCTGAGGTTGGCATAGCGGCCGGGAGTGCAATCACAGTTAGGGGGGATGTCCTCCTTTTGAATCCGGGCAACGCGTAACCGGATCGTCAGGTCGCCAACGTCTTGCATGGCGTGGACGGAGTTGTTGCATAGGTTAAGGAGGATTTCCTGAATTCGGGATGCTTCAGCACTGATGTAGACATTGAAACTTTCTTTATCGATAATGCGATGGAGATTAACGCTACTGGGGATCGTTGATTTCAGCATTTTATATGTCTCTTCGATTAAAGCTGCCAGATGCAACGGCACTTTTGCGTTCTGAACATCTTTGCGGCTGTAGGAAAGTATCTGTGTTATCAGATCCCTCGATCTCAAAGTCGCTTTCTGCGCATTCATCAGGTTGGCTATAATCTTGCTGTCTCGCGGTCCTTTTTTAAGCGATAGTTCCAGGTTGCCGAGGATGATCGCCAGATTGTTATTGAAGTTGTGGGCAATGCCTCCAGCCATCGTTCCGATTGCTTCCATCTTTACTTTTTGATGAAGTTGACTCTCTAATTCCAGTCGCTCGATTTCGACCTTTTTACGCTCGTTGATATCTACGTGCAGACCAATCATGCGAATTGGGGTTCCGTCACTCGTTTTTTCAATGATTTCACCTGAGCTCAGAATCCACATCCAGGAATTGTCTTTTCGTTTGACGCGGAATTCGCTTGAGTAACGTTCACTTTCACCTGAAAGGTATTGTTTGATGGCTGTTTTTGCCTGGCCGAGGTCATCAGGATGGATTTTTTCTTCCCACTCGCTGAAATATTCCGGAAAATCTCCATTCCGGTAGTCCGATATCAGATAGTAGTTATCATCGAAGCGTACCCTGTCATCAGAGATATCCCAGTCCCAGAGCCCGCATTTGGCGGATTTTAAAGCAAGGTGGAGTTGTTGTCTGTTTGACTGCAGGGATCGAATGGTGTCATCCAACTGCATCGTCATGCGGTTAAAGGCCTGAGCTAATTTCCCGATTTCTGTTTGCGGATTTGGTTTGCTGCCAGGGCCAAGATAGGTCAGTTCGTCTTTTGACCTGCGCTCAATTTTACCTGCATCATCAATCAAACTGTTCAACGGCCTGGTAATCCCTCTGATGATCAGGAATGAAGATATGAGCATGAAGACAATTTGAGACAGGGTAAGATGCATGGCCGTCGAAAAATTATTTTGATTGGTCTTTTCTATATTCTTATGAGCTTGACGCGACAGGGTGAATGCTCTGGATAGAACTGAATGGGCAACCAGGCGGATCTGGCTGATAAGTTGATTTGTAATGGCATTTACAGGGTCACGGCGAACCATTTCAAGATTCAGGCGTTTTATCATTTGCTCCACTTCTTCAAGTTTGCCGACAATAAAATTGGCATCTTCAGCAGGTAATTTTCCGGCTGTCGAGTGAAGTTTGGTGAGGACCTGGGTCAGGGATTGTTTGGTCCTCTCGTAGCCGAATGTGATACTTTCATCCAGGAGAATAACCATACTGGTCGTATGCCAAACCAGGTTTTGGGTGTTTTCCACACGTTGTTGTGCTTGCGAAATATTATGTGTCGCTTTTGAGATCATGATAAACAGGACGACGATAAAAGCGATGGCTATGATGGTTGATAAATACAGTTTTGTTCTGATTTTCATAAAAGGCTCATCGTCCATAAGGGTCGGCTAGAAAATAAGAGTTGCTGCTTCCGGTTTTACTGCTTGCATTGGTCGAATATCCAAATAGTTTAGATAGTTGGGAACTTCTGTCGCATCGGTGTATCCGTTTTTGATAATCCAGCGGGCCTGTTCTTCCAGATCGAGAAGCAGGTTGTGGCCCAAAGACAAACCAAATTCCATGCGATTGAACAGATCCTTGTTTATTTGGCTGTTGACGCCGCTTATTTTCGAATAAACAGCAAACGCCTCTTCTCTATTCTGAGTGATGAATTCCTGGGCAGAAAACAAGCCTTTGAGGATTTTCGAGGGGATCGATGGATTTTTGTTGATGTAGTCTTTGGTTGCGACGAGAACCCATGATCCGGGTCTGACGAAATTACTGGGCAGGACAGTTGCGTTATCCCCAGAGCTTGAAGGGCTTGAAACGGAAATGGAACCCAACAGAAGATAGCGTCCACATCCCCGTTAATGAATGCATCCACCTGTGCTGGTGCATTCATATTGATAATCTCAAGGTCTTCTGGTGCCAGGTGATTCAGGGTGAGCAGTGAATCCATAAAAAACTGGCCTGATGTCCCCAGCATAACGGCCACTTTTCTGCTTTTCAGGTCAGCAATTGACTTAATCCCCCTGTCTTTCCTGGCAACGACAAAATGAATCTTGGAGTGATCGACGTTTCCAAAGATGACAAACTTATTTCCTTTTAAGCTGCTATAGACGACAGGGGTCCCTGTCACCGCTGCTATGTCGACTTCTCCATTCAGAAGCTGATTCAGCGATGTTTTTCCGTCGGGATTGATCGACAGGTCGACAGCGAGGCCCTCTTGTTTGAAATAGCCGTTATGGTAAGCAATGTGTGTCGGAGCTTCGACAATTGCAGGGACTGAAGCGATACGCACCTTCTGCCGTGATTCCGTGCGGTCAGTGCATGATGTTAATGCCGCAATAAGGATGAGAAGAGGGATAAGGGTGATCGACCTGTATAGAAATGTTCCACGAATCGTCATTTAATCATTCCTGCTCTCTTGGACAGAGGTTATTAGTGTGAGCTTATCATGAAGTTATATTATTTGTCTCTATTAATTTTTAAGTGGGCTCTCTTGAGGAGGGAGGCTATATGGTTGTGAGCGGCACCGCAACCTATTGAATGTTCGGTCGTTGAATCGGGGTGATGTACAGACGACGGTAGACATATCGTTTGTGCGGATTAATTAATTTTCTAACGTTGTTTTACCATTGATCGCTGCTGTTTGATTCTCATATCTGTATAAACAAAGTAGCATTTATAGTCTTTCTCCTATACAATCGCGCTACTGGATATTCTCCTCATCAAATGCTGTGTATTTATTTTTATCAAAGGAAAAGCGAATGAGTAATCTACGTGAAGATGCCCTGAATTACCACAGTACGGGCCGCAAAGGAAAAATCGAAGTCATTACCACAAAACCCTGTGCCACCAGTCGTGACCTCTCCTTGGCCTACAGCCCGGGGGTTGCCGAACCTTGTCTTGAAATTGAAAAAGACCCCAACAATGCTTATGAGTATACCGCCAAGGGGAATCTGGTTGCTGTCGTTTCCAACGGCACTGCGGTTCTCGGTTTGGGGGATATCGGTGCCCTGGCCGGCAAGCCGGTTATGGAAGGCAAGGGGGTTCTTTTTAAAAGTTTTGCCGACGTTGATGTGTTTGACATCGAGCTGAATACCAAGGATTCAGACGAGTTGATTCGCACCGTCAAACTGCTGGAACCGACGTTTGGCGGTATCAATCTGGAAGATATCAAGGGCCCTGAGTGTTTTTATATTGAAGAAAAACTCAAGGAGATCATGGATATCCCGGTTTTTCACGATGATCAACATGGCACCGCAATTATTTCGGCCGCCGGGATGCTCAACGCCCTTGAAATTGCCGGTAAGGATGTCACGAAGGCCAAAATTGTTGTCAATGGTGCCGGTGCTGCCGGGATCGCCTGCGCCAACCTGGCCATCACTATGGGAATCGACAAAAACAACGTCATTCTCTGTGATACCAAAGGTGTTATTTATAAGGGCCGTACCAATGGCATGAACGAATACAAAGAGCGACTGGCCGCCGAAACGGACGCCCGCACCCTGGCGGATGCCATGGTTGACGCCGATATCTTCTTCGGCGTTTCGGCCAAGGTGCCCTGACGACTGAAATGCTCAAGTCGATGGCCAAGGATCCGATCGTCTTTGCCATGGCTAACCCTGATCCGGAGATCACCCCGCCTGAAGCCAAAGCCGTTCGTGGAGATGTTATCATCGGGACCGGTCGTTCCGATTACAACAACCAGGTTAACAACGTTCTCTGTTTCCCGTTCTTGTTTCGCGGCGCTCTCGATACTCATGCCAGTGCCATCAACGACGAGATGAAACTGGCTTGTGTCAAAGCTCTGGCCGATCTCGCGAAGGAAGATGTGCCTGATTCCGTTCGACGGGCCTACGGCGGAGAAGAGATCAAATTCGGCAGAGAGTATCTGATTCCAAAGCCGTTCGATCCACGTGTTCTGCTCCATGTCGCTCCGGCAGTTGCCCAGGCCGCCATGGATAGTGGCGTTGCCCGCAAACCGATTGCCGACATGCAGGCTTACCGCGAAAAGCTCGAAGCGATGCAGGGCCGTTCCAAGGAGATCATGCGGACCATGATCAACAAGGCCAAGGCCAATCCCAAGCGGTTGGTCTTTCCAGAGGGTGAGGAAGAAAAGATCCTGCGCGCGGCACAAATCCTGGTTGATGAAAAGATTGCCGAACCGATCCTTCTGGGTAATGAAAAAGAAATCCGGGCCAAGATCAAAGAGATGAACATGAATCTCGACAGTGTTCAGATCATCGATCCTGAATATTTCGAAAATCGTGGACATTACATCGACGTCATGTTTGAGAAACGTCGCCTCAAAGGTGTGACCCGTGCTGAAGCCAAGCGCAAGATGAAATACGATCGTCACTACTTTGGAGCCATGATGGTTTGTCAGGGTGACGCTGACGTGCTGTTGTCCGGTATCAACCACTATTATCCGGAGACCATCCGTCCTGCATTGGAGATCATCGGCAAGCAGGACGGTCTGTCAAAGGTTCATGCCATGTACATGATAGTAACTAAAAAGAAACCGGTCTTCTTCGCTGATACCAGTGTCAACATCGAACAGACTGCTGAAGAATTGGCTGAGACTGCTATTCTGACAGCTAATGAAGTTCGTCGGTTCGATTTTGAGCCGAAAGTAGCGATGCTTTCGTTCTCCAACTTCGGCAGCTCAATGAACGAGCAAAGCGGTAAGGTTGCTAAAGCAACGGCTTTGGTCAAAGAGCGTGATCCTGGTCTGATTGTCGATGGTGAAATCCAGGCTAATGTCGCTCTTGATCCAGAGCTGATGGAAGCTCAGTATCCTTTCTCCAGTTTAAAAGGGGACGCCAATGTTTTCATCTTCCCTGATTTGAATTCAGGTCACATCAGTTACGGTTTGCTCAATAAACTGGGGGATGCAGAAACCGTTGGCCCGATACTGATGGGAATGAAGAAACCGGTTCACGTTCTTCAACGGGGCGACGATGTTTCCGGTATCGTCAATATGGCCGCAGTCGCCGTTGTTGATGCCCAGAATTGCTCTGAGTAGTCATCGCCTGAAAGGGCGGTTGGTGGATTGACCTCTTTCAGGTTGTTCATCTGCGAGTGTTGCTTGAGACGCCTGCGGCATTATGCCGCAGGCGTTTTTTTTGCTTGGAAAAAGGAGAAGACAGCTTTCTTGAAATGATTTATAAAGAACCGTTCTCACCGTTTTGTAGAACAGGTTGAACTTTTTATGGAACGTGAACAGGCAAACGGCCAGCATCTTTATGTTCCCAGTGAGCACCTAAATCCTGACGTGCAGCTTTCCTTTTAAATCCACAAAACATTAAAACAGATAATTCCGGCAGGTATCGCCTGCCTTTTGTAGAGAGACAATGAACCACATGAAGCATTGGCAGTTCAAACTGCTGAAAACGGAAGCGCGTCTGCTGCTCAATCTAGCTGCGCCCATTTTGACCGCCCAACTGGCTCAGCAGGCCCTCTCCTTTGTCGATACCGTTATGGCTGGTCGTGTCAGTGCTGTCGATCTGGCAGGGGTTGCTGTCGGAGGCAGTATCTGGGGGCCGTTGTTCCTGTTTTTGTACGGTGTTTTTCTCGCCATTACGCCCATGGTTGCCCAGCTGCATGGTGCGGGACGTACCTCTGAAACCGGTCCCCTGGCCCGGCGTGGAATTATTGTGGTGCTGCCTTTTGTGATGATTGCCATTCTGGTTTTATGGAACGCCGGATATATCTTTGAACGGATGCAGGTTGATCCTCATGTCGCCCTTATCTCCTCTGGTTACTTGAAAGCGATTGCCTGGGGGGTGCCCGCTGCTGCTCTGTTTTTCCTGTTACGGAATTTGAGTGAAGGTCTGGGCCTGGCGAAACCGAGCATGGTGATCGGTCTTGCCAGTATCCCAGTAAATGTGCTTGGTAATTATCTGTTCATTTATGGAAAAATGGGATTTCCGGCCATGGGGGGGGTCGGCTGTGGCTGGGCTTCAGCCCTAAGCCTTTGGTTTATGTGCGGATGCATGCTATTGACCATTTGGCGGATGCGTCGATACAGCATGACCCATTTCTTTTGTCTGACAACGAAATGCGTCAGCGAGGGGGCCGTTCAGCTGCTTCGTCTGGGATTGCCGATCGGCTTTTCTCTGCTGGTTGAAGCGAGTATCTTTGCACTGATTGCACTTTTTTTATCACCATTGGGAGCCCTGGTTGTTGCCGCTCACCAGATTACCTTGAACTATTCTTCTCTGATTTTCATGATACCGATGAGTATTTCAAGTGCGATCACCATTCGGGTGGGGCATGCTATTGGAAGAAAACGTTACGACAGAGCGCGATTGGTCAGTAAGGCCGGTCTTGGCCTGAACACGTCGATTGCTGTCGTGACCGCAACTTTGACACTGCTTGCTGCCCGTTAATTGCCAATATCTACACTCACGATCCTGAGGTCATCGGGATCGCCGTCAGCCTGCTTTATCTGAACGCCCTGTATCAGATTCCAGATGCTTTCCAGGTTGGAGTGGCGGCAGCTTTACGTGGCTATAAAGATACCCGGATTCCATTGATCATGATTGTGATCGCCTACTGGGTGATTGGTCTGCCTTTGGGATACAGTTTGAGTCTGACCAATCTTCTTGGACCTCCGATTGGCGCAAGGGGCTTCTGGACCAGTCTGATTGTTGGATTGAGTGTCGCTGCCTTACTGCTGGGGTTGCGTCTACGCCGAGTCAGCAGGAAGTATTAATCTGTCACTGCTTTTCCTGGACGGAGAAGGAACAGAATCCTCTATTGTTAAGTTTATTTAAATATATGGCCATATCTGCTATTATTTATTGATAGAAGATGCCTTTTACAGCTGTTCAATGCCTCTGTTCTGCCCGATAATTGCCTGCTGTGGGGTTCCGAGACAGCAATACAGAGGGATGCGACGATTTATCGTTCGACATCACGCCATTGCGATCAAAATTTCCAGTGTAGAATAGGACGACAATTCACCTCCTCATTTATTCTGCTTGGGCCCCTTTCTCTTGCAATGAGTTGAATACTGAATGGAGATGGAATGAATAAAACCAAAGGATCTGCCGGTAGAATTCTTGTCGTTGATGATGCGCCGGATAACCTCAGGTTACTCATGGCTCTGCTGAAAAATGCGGGATTTGAGGTTCTGACCGCGGCTGATGGTGAAACTGCACTGGGACTGGTTTCAGATGGCTGTCCAGATCTGGTTCTTCTGGATGTTCTGCTCCCCGATTTGAACGGCTATGATGTCTGTCGCCAGTTGAAAAATAATCCGCAAACCGCTGAAACCCCGGTCATATTTATCAGTGGCTTAGATGAGAGTATTGAAAAATTACAGGCTTTTGACGCGGGTGGTGTCGACTATATCTGTAAACCGTTTCATTCGGAAGAGGTCTTGGCCAGAATTGAGACGCATCTTAAATTAAGGTATGCCCTGCAGACGGTTCAGGACCAAAAAATGCCCTTGAACGAGAAAAGCTTGAACGAGAAAAAGCTGAACGGGAACTCAGCAAGTATCAACATCAGGTGGCAGGAATGCTGTCCGGGCAACTATTACATCCAAAAGTTTTTCAGAAAATTGTTACTAAAAGCCAAAGTCTCCATACGCTGTTTCACTATATTGAAGCATTGTCTTGCAGTTCTGAACCTGTTCTGATCCTGGGGGAAAGTGGTGTCGGCAAGGAATTATTTGCCCAGGCGATTCATGCTGTTTGTCATCCTGACGGTCCCTGGGTTGCTGTAAATATTGCCGGGTTTGATGATAGTGTCCTGTCCGACACGTTGTTTGGTCACGTGAGGGGAGCATTTACCGACGCCAGCCATGATCGTGCCGGCATGATTGAGAAGGCCTCCGGCGGCACCCTCTTTCTCGATGAAATCGGAGATTTAAGTCCCGCTTCGCAAGTCAAGTTGCTGCGGCTGCTACAGGAAAAAGAGTATTTTCCTCTCGGCAGTGACGAGCCCAGATATTCAAATTGTCGAGTGGTTCTGGCAACCAATGTCGACTTGCAGCAAAAGGTTGATGCAGGGGCGTTTCGCAAGGACCTTTATTTTCGCCTGACCACGCATTCAATGGAAATTCCTCCCCTGCGCGAGCGGCGTGAGGATATTCCTTTGCTATTGGAGTATTTCCTGACTTCGGCGGCGGAAGCACTGAATAAAAAGAAACCCTCTTATCCGGGGGAACTACCCGTTTTATTGAAAAACTATGCTTTTCCCGGGAATGTGCGTGAACTTAGAGCCATGGTCTTCGATGCAATGAGCAGACACAAAAGTCAGATGCTGGCGATGAATACTTTCGCAGAGATCATTACAGCCGGCAAATCCGCAGGGGGGAAACATAACGCTGATGATTCGGATACTAAAGTTGTCTTTCCTGGACAACTTCCAACGTTGAAGGAAGTCACCGATCTGCTTGTTGCAGAAGCTCTGTATCGAACTGAAGGTAATCAATCTATGGCAGCAAAATTACTCGGCGTGACGGCTGCAGCGTTAAGCATGAGGTTGAAAAAGAAAAATAATACCCTGAAAGGGGTGTAAATATTTTTAACTCGTTAACTTATGTTAATATCCCCATAGCCTTTTGTATTTATAGTATTTTTTCCCTTTCCTGAACTTTTCTATTAAATTTTTTTATACCTCCTTTTCCGAGATCAGCTGAAACGATTGGTCTGTTCCCCTCTGTTTTTCTTGTTTTGTTGGCGTTTGCTAATTTTTTGGCATGGTCTCTGCTATACACAATTGGACAACTGAAATGGAGGGATCATGTTGAAAAGAAAAATAATCATTTTTCCGCCGGCAATGAGCAAGCGTTTTCTTTGGCCGGCCCCTTGAGATTAGCTGGTTATATTGTCGAGTGCTTCGATAATCTTGATGATGTGGTTCATTCATGTTGCCTGGAGAAAATCTGGAATGCAAGGCTGATCTGCTGATCGTGGATACCAGAGCAGAGGCCCCGAATTTCTGTGAAAGGTTTCCTTATTGGCAGAGAGTTGAAATTTGTTGCTGCTTCGTGAACAGAAGGAATGTCCGGAGATGTACTGTATTCAGGACCGAGTGACTTGTGTCTGCTCTCCTTCGACGCTGCTGGCTGCGGTGAAAGATCTTTTTGATTCTTCCAGGCAGATAAAGAGAAGCAGGCAAAAGGTTGTTGTCACACCTGCAAAAGCAAAGAGTTTAGTGTTTTGCTGTCTGCTAGACACAAAGCACCTGTTTGAAATAGAGAGGGTTCGTCAGAAAAGGAGATTATGATGAAGAATCTGAAAATCAGTTTGAAAATCTGGCTGTTGGTCGGCATTGTCTGCCTGTTTACTCTGGTCGCCATCGGGAGTGGACGTTATGCGATTAGCGTTGTGACCAATGAGGCGCTTCAGCAGTCGGATCAAGTTATGAATCGTGACTATGAAACTCAGATGAAAGCTCTGGTTGAAAGTACCGCGTTGGCTATGGGAGCGGCAATTGCTGGCTTGACCGATGCCGATGAGATCAGAGCGGAGATTCAAAAGATCAATAACCCGATCCGCTTTCTGGATAACAAATCGGGATACTTTTTTGTCTCCGATACCAACGGTGTCTGCCAATCCCTGCCGACCCAGCGCTCACTTGAAGGTACAAACATGATGGGCAGCAAGGACAGTCAGGGGACTTATTTTTTTAAGAAACTTGTCGAAGCGGCCCAAGGTGGCGGCGGTTTTGTCAAGTATGTATGGCCCAAGCCTCCTAGCAATGAGGAAAAGCCGAAGTTATCTTATGCTGCAATGATTCCAGGGACCCAGTTTTGGGTAGGCTCAGGGGTCTATATCGATGATATTTCGGCCAGAAAGGAACTGATGGCCGAGTCAATGCACACGAGCATCAAGCCGATTCTGTTCTGGAGTCTGGCAGGATTGGTTATTTTGTTCGTTGTTCTGGTCATTCCGACCGTCATCATACTGATCAGACAGATGGTTCGCCCGCTTAAGAGTTTGCAGGAAGTTGCCGTGGAGCTCGAACAGGGGAAGCTTTCGAGTGATTTCACATGGGACAGTAAAGATGAGATCGGAGACCTGTCTCGATCTCTCAGCGCTATGGCTGCTCAGCTTAAAAATTATGCCGAGCAGGCTGAAAAAATAGCGGATGGTGATCTGACAGTCGACATCACTCCCGCCTCCAAGGAGGATGTGCTTGGAAAGAGTCTGTTGCAAATGACAACCAATCTACGTGATATCGTTCATCAGATTCAGTCTGCCAGTGGCCAGATTACGTCAGGAAGCCAGCAGATGTCCGATTCAAGTCAGTCCCTTTCCGAAGGGGCAACACAAACAGCGGCGTCACTTGAAGAGATAAGCAGCTCCATGAGTCAGATGGCATCCCAGACAACTCAAAGTGCTGAGAATGCAAATCAAGCCAACCAACTTGCCAATGAAGCCAGCCAGTCTGCGGCCAAGGGGGGAGAGCATATGGCTGCTATGGTCAGTGCAATGGCGGATATTAATGAAGCTGGACAGAATATCAGTAAGATTATCAAGGTTATCGACGAGATCGCCTTTCAGACCAACCTTCTGGCTCTTAATGCCGCCGTTGAGGCCGCGCGTGCAGGACAGCATGGTAAAGGTTTCGCTGTTGTCGCTGAAGAAGTTCGCAATCTGGCTGCACGCAGCTCCAAGGCGCCAGTGAAACTGCCGAGTTGATTGAAGGCTCGGTTGAGAAAACCCGCAATGGTTCGCGTATTGCGGAGCAAACATCCTCGGCATTGCAAGAGATTGTATCATCGACTGCCAAGGTGACCGATCTTGTGGCTGAAATTGCCGCGGCCAGCAATGAGCAGGCTCAGGGCATTTCCCAGGTGACAGAGGGGCTCAATCAAATTGATCAAGGTGTTCAGGGTAACACTGCTGCCGCCGAAGAGTCCGCAGCTGGCGCTGAAGAGTTGTCAGGACAGGCAGAACAGCTTCAGCATATGCTAAAGCGCTTCAGGTTGAATCGTGATGCCGGTGTAATGCAGCCTCATGCTCCCCGGGTTCACGCTCAGCCTGTTATGCAGGAAAGTGCATGGGGACACCTGGCTGCAAAGCCCGCAGCGGCGGGGGAGGTACAGATTGCCTTAGACGATTCAGAGTTTGGGAAGTTTTAACAGTCACGGGACGACCAGCTTTTGCAGAAAGGAAAGACCTATGGCTGATGAGAACGAATTAGTGACCCCACATCAATTTCCGCAGGGCGAAGATACGCAGAGAGATCTTTTCTTAACGTTTCGTCTTGGACATGAGGATTATGGCATGGAAATTTTCCATGTCATAGAGATCGTCGGTATTCAAAAAATTACAGAAGTGCCCGATATGCCGACGTATCTTAAAGGAGTGATCAATCTTCGTGGCAGTGTCATTCCCGTCATCGATGTTCGCTTGAGGTTCAATATGCAGGAAAGAGATTATGATGATCGTACCTGTCTTGTTGTCGTGAGGGTCGAAGAGGTGACCGTTGCACTTGTTGTTGATCGCGTTAACGAAGTTTCAGAGATTTCAAGTGAAATGATCGAACCACCGCCTCGGACCAATGTCTGCAGTAGCCATTATCTGAAGGGAATGGGAAAGGTCGGTGATGCTGTGAAATCCTGCTCGACGTGAGAACTCTTCTAGGCGAAGAAGGAGTGACTCTGGATCCCATAAAGTTGGAAGTGCCTTCCTGACGCCAATACAAAAGCTGCGACGCCTGTGGTCGGCGTCGCAGCTCGTTGTGTCAAGCCACCGCTTTTTGAATGATTTTGTCCATGGTGACAAAGTTTTCTGCCATCTTGACGGCAAACTGATCGTCCGATGGTCCATTTTCAAATTTATTATGACCCAGAAGCTCTGCCATCAACTTAGCCGAGTAGCCGAGCGTGCGAAGTTCTGTTGTTTCTCCTTTGCTGTAAACAAAGATCAATTTCTGCACAAAATACCGCGATCGGGGTTGAATGGAACGACCTTCCCGGAATTTTCAGGCTTGCAGACCTGCAGCATGACATGTTTGTAATTGACCGGCATAGTAACGCCTTCACTGCGATAGAAATCGACCAGGTCTTCTCTACTATGGTGGAAAATGCGGTAACCGAACTCTTCTACAGCCTCTTTAAGGTCTTTCATCAAGACGTCAAAAGGTTTATTGGTGCTGCTTTTGTACAGTTGTACGTCATTCATATCCTCTCCTTGGTCAAATAATACAGATATATTAATATTTGGAAAAAATGATGTCAATAGGAGGAACTTTATTCTCTTATAATCATACAACTTTATAATGAATCATTTGGTCTTATCTGGTTATCGACTTCATTTCAGTAATGTTCAAGGATTCTATTTCCAGGGATGCGTGAACCATGGAATATTTGAACATTTTGGTATTTTGACGTGAGGAAGTAGATAGCCAACATTGCCTTATTGCTCTTTTTCTGTGCTGTCTTATAGGGTGATCGCTATCTGCCATGGTCAGGCTTTAACACAGGCCGGTGGATGCAGGTTTCCTGGTTTTATTCGGGGGAGACAAGCCACAGAGTTGAAGAGTGATCTGAATTGATCATGCTGCGGGTGATCGGCCAGATGGATCGCCCGAGCAGAATACTCGCTACGGTTGAACGTGCCCCAGTTGATCAGCTGACTGAAATAAACACTGGCGTCGTATTGTTCTGCCAGGGCTACAAAGGCAGGAATTTCGTGATAATTGTTGGACTGGACAACCATGCTGAATGTCAGTGGAAAAGGCTGTCTTGCAAGGTAGTCCAGATTGTTCAGCAGCTCTGAAAAAGATCCACCGGGGCGGTTGATGGCATAGGTCCCGGCCGTTGCCGCATCAATAGAAATTTCTGCTTCACGAACGCAGGTGTGAAGGTTCGGTAACGTCTCCCATGTTTTCTCTGTCCATAGAAGTCCATTCGTATGAAGCCGCAGGGCTGTTGCACCTGAGTATTGATTTAACCGTTTCAGCAGGGAAAAATAGATCGGGCTGGCAAAGGGGTCGCCAAACCCACTCAGAGTGATCTCCTCTGCCTGGGGGAACAGCTGATCGATGAGCCTGTCAGCAATGTTTCGACAGCATTCACGCTCTGTTCCGACCGCCTGGCGCTTATTCGGCCGACAGCTTGGACAGGCCAGATTGCAGCTGTGATCGAAACAGAGGTTCAACGCTTGGGCAGATAGGATAGCCGGTCGCACTTGTTGATCAGAGCCTGGGCGACAGTCTGGTCCATAACCGTTTCAACAGTTCCGACCGGGGCATGTGTCGTTGACAGAAACGGGCACCGCTTCAGGTGGCAGTTATGGAAACTGTGATTGAAAATCGACTTGCGGATTTCCCGGGCGACAGAGCTGTTCCATATCTGCTCAATGTCCTGTTTAAGAATGTTTCCGATCGGTCGTTTCAACCACGTCGGGCAGCACAGGAAGAGATCTCCTCCGGGATGTATCTCGCACCATTCGAAAGGGCGGGTGCAGATCAGTTTCTGTTCTGGTAAAGTCAAAGAATAATCCTTTCAGGAATGTTGGCCCCTCTTTTTCCAAAGGAGTTTTACCTCATGACAAGCCTGCTTGACCACCCATTGATCAGTCAACGATATTTTTTCCCCCGCACCGGTGATTTCCCCGACCCATTCTGGATTGAGTGTGAAGGTGCACGGCTGGCTTGCAGTTTTCATGAAATTGATCCGACGGCAAAACGCTGGTTCATTTTCATGGTAATGGAGAAATTGTTGATGATTGGCAGGGAGATTTTGTTAACCTGGTCCTGAAGATGGGGTGTAATTGCTTGCTGGCGGAACTACGCGGTTACGGTCAGTCCAGTGGTGAGGCGCAACTTGGGAAAATGCTGACCGATGTTGTCCCGACGGTTGAGGCGCTGGGGCGTGACCCGCAGGATCTGATTTTTTTCGGGCGCAGTGTCGGGTCGATTTTTGCCCTTGAAGCAGCAGACCGGTTTCCCCGGGCTGCAGGTTTGATCCTTGAAAGTGGAGTTGCCGATGTCCTGGAGCGATTGTTGTTGCGTGTTAGTCCGTCAGAGCTTGGAGCCAGTTTTCACGATCTGGAAAAAGAGGTTGCCAAGCGTTTGAACCATCGGGAAAAAATAGCCGGCTTTACCGGCCCTGTTCTCATTTTGCATACGGAAAATGATGGCTTGGTCGACGTAAGCCATGCCAGAAATTTGTATGCCTGGGCAACGGGGGAAAAGACGCTGCATCTGTTTCCCGAAGGGGATCATAACAGTATCATGTATGTCAACAGTTATGAATACTTCGCATTACTTCACCAATTTATCAGCAACCTGCCCTGACCTGCTGGAGTAATTTGTCCAACTGGTTGGCGAAACGGGAGCGGTCGTTTTTGCTCAGGGCTGCCGGACCTCCGGTTTCGATGCCTGAATTGCGTAACGACTCCATGAAGTCGCGAATATTCAAACGCTCACGGATGTTTTCTGCTGTGTAAAGTTCGCCGCGTGGATTAAGAGCCAGGGCTTTTTTATCAACCACCTGTGCAGCCAGGGGAATATCGGCTGTAATCACAACATCTCCCGCGCCCATCCGTTGGACGATTTCATTATCGGCGACATCGGCCCCGGCTGGAACAAGGATAAAATCAATTCCTTGCTGGTTCGGGACTTTCATAGAGTGGTTCGCAACCAGGGTCAGAGGCAACCCTGTCCGCTGTGCTGCCCTGAACAGGATTTCCTTGATTACGGCCGGACAGGCATCTGCATCAACCCAGATTTTCATCGATCATCCTTAAAGTGGTTCAGAAAGACTGAACGAAAGTCCGAAGAGCTGGAAAAAATTATCCAGTAAACGGTAGGTCAGCCCCCAGAGCGGTTGCTGACTCCACTCGCTTAAATCAACGATCGGGTGTCGGCGATCTGCTCCTCGGTAATAAAATTGTGCCAGTCGATTGCGTTCTGGATCGAGCAGGGTGGTTAGAGGTACCCAAAAAAAATCAACCACTTCACCATTAAGCGTGAAGCCTGTGTCCTGCTTCAGATGATAGACGAAACAGGACACGCGCACAGACAGGTAAGCTCCGCCCAGATCATCCCCCTGTCCCAGATAATCGGCGTCCTTCAGGTCAAGGCCGATTTCTTCCCAGGTTTCACGTTCGGCAGCCGCACGATCGTCGCTGTCCTGTTCTTCAATCCGCCCACCGGGGCAGGCTAGGTCCCCGGACCAGGGATCATCTTCATGCTCCGCCCGGCGGATCAGCAGGGCTTCCGTTTCTTTTTCACCTTCCCTGAGAATCAGTGCAACAGCCGCATGGCGTCTTGCCTCAAGCTCAAGGACCAGCGGTTGATGATTGTCCAGGCGGTATTTTATCTGTGCAATTGAAAGCATTTGATCTGTCTCGTGGTTGTTATGCCCGTGAAACGAAGCGGCATTCGCGGGTGTCGACTTTGATGGTTTCGCCTGCTTCAAGATAACCGGGAACCTGAACCGTAATACCTGTTTCCAGAATTGCCTCTTTGGTTTGAGCTGTAGCGGTTGCATTTTTGATGGCCGGGGCGGTTTCCGAGACTTTCAGTTCGATTGTCTGGGGAACCTCAAGAGTAACGATCTGGTCGTTGAACACGCCGAGAGTGACTTCTCCTCCTTCGAGCAGATAACCCTGAATATCAGTATAGAGTTCTCCGCCAATTTCATACTGTTCGTAATTCTCATTATCCATGAAGACGCCTTGCTCTCCTGAAGAATAGAGATATTGGCCTTTTCGACGGGCAAAATCAGCTTCATCAAGGCGATCTCCGGACTTGAACGTGTTGTTGAGAACCTGTCCGGTCATCAAATTACGGAATTTGGTTTTAACCAGAGTGTTCCCACCCCGCGCCGTAGGAGACTGCATGCTGATATCCAGAACCAGGCAGGGGGCCCCATCAAGCTGAAAAATTGCGCCACGGCGCAGATCATTGGCGTTTATCATCGGAATTTCTCCTTATATTTATCTGTGGTTTGTTCGGGTGTCGAGTTGGTTGTCTACGCTTCAAGCAGGGGATCATCTTTACGGTAAGCAGTACCTTGAAAGCTTGCGATCAGATTTTGCTTGTCGTCGCGGATGCTGACCTGGTAATTCCCCAGTCGACGGTTCAGCGACAGTTCTTCCGCCTGAGCAAAAAGCACTCCTTCGCGGACTGCCTTGACGAACGTTGTTGACGTATTGATCGCCAGGGCCAGTTGACCCCTGTTATTGACAGCAACGGCAAAAGTGAAATCGGCCAGACTGAAAATAGCGCCGCCATGAACGGTTCCTGCCCCGTTCAGGTGAAACGGTTGGATGATCATTCTGGCCGTGGCGGAGCCAGGCCGGTGTTCCAGAAGTTCAATGCCGCAGTGGCGGGCAAAATGGTCGTTCGTTGTGAAAAAATCGTGCATCTTGTCCACGGTTCAGCTCCAGTAATTGTCGAGCTTCTTTTTTGCCAGCGGACGAGGATTATGTAATTGGTCGGGATGGTTTGCCCTGGCCCCGCATTTTCCGCAGATAACGGTCGGGGTCGTTGAGCGGCGGTCGATCTCCTCCATCAGTCCCTTGGCTTTTAGTTCGCACATTTTAAGCTGGTCTATATTTTCAGACATTGACCTCTCCTTTTCCCAGTTAAGTGAGCATAGAGAAATGATAACCGGAGTCAAGGGGAAACGACAAGTCATCACCATGAAAGGTGTCGGCTTAAGACTGCAGAAGGGCAGTTGATGTTCGAAAAAGTGTCAGCGGCGATATCTGTTTTGGGTGCTGGTGGTGGCTCTTTTGCGAGTTCTGCGATAAATACCGTCTTCACCGCGATCGTAGTCGACCCCTTTTTTTTCACTGGCAAGATGATAATAAAAGTTGAAGTCCGGTTTCTGGACCGGCCTTTGGCGTTTTGATGCAGGCTCGTGCCGCTGTTTTTTCCGTGTCGGAGGAGGATTTCCCGGTCCGAGCAGGGCATCAAGAAGCGAACTGATAAATTTGTTGAATTTCTGTTGTGGATCTTTGTAGACCGGTGCCGCTGGGCTTGAAGACAGTTCACGCTGCTGTTGCAGTCGTTGGTCATACTCAGCTCTGCGGGTCGGGTCGGACAAGGTGCGATAGGCGTCATTAACCTGACGGAACAGTTCAGCCGCTGCTTCCGAGCCTTTGTTTCTGTCGGGATGAAAACGTTTGGCCAGACTGCGGTAGACCGATTTAATCTGATGTTGACTGGCATCAGGCGGAATGCCGAGCAGCAGATAGTGGTTTCTTACCATAAAAAATGATCCTCGGGGCGATATCTACAGAACCATTGTCCGGTCCACCCAGGGACCAGAGGTCGCATTGAGCTTATCGGCACCTGACTGAGGAAAATTTAGTTCGTTTTTGAATGTCCGGCCCATTTGCCCACCTGCATCATGCAGGCGGGCTTCATACTCTCAAGTATGGCTGAAACTGACTTCAACATCCTGGCGATGGGCAGGGTCGATCATCCACAGTGAACGGTTTTCAAAATTGAACAGCCTGGCAACGACAACGTCGGGAAACTGATCGAGACGGGTGTTGTAGATGGTCACAGAGGCGTTGTAGAGTTCGCGACGGTCGGAGATTTGATCTTCGATTTCGCTGATTCTGTTACTCAGCTGGCGAAAACCGGCATCGGCTTTGAGCTCAGGATAGCGCTCGACGACCATGAACAGCGATTTCAACGTGTCTGTCAGCATGGTCTGAGCCTGCAACTTTTGATCTTCGTTACGGGCTGACTGAACCATGGAGCGAGCCTTGATGACCGCTTCCAGGGTTTTCTGTTCATGTTGCATGTAGCCTTCGCATGTTTTAATCAGCTTTGGAAGCTCATCGTAACGTTGCTTGAGCAGAACATCGATGTTACTCCAGTCCTGATTGATCGTGTTTTTCAGGGCGACAAAGCCGTTGTAAATGATAATAACGTAAAAAATGACTCCGCTCAGAAGCAGTAATATGATGCCGAGAGCTATCCATCCTGTCATGGTGAAATCCTCCTTTTATCCTTTCAGATAGTTTACGAGTAAGTAGATTGCTCCACCCGTTGCCAATGCCGAGGCAGAATAAGTGGAATACTGTAGTAATTGTAGCGCGCAGTCAGGTGATCCTCTGAAGGGGTCTCACTGATGATAAGCGGATGGCCCTTCATTTTCCGATGACGATATGTTCTTCCTGTTTTTACGCTCTGATTTTCTGCCAGTGTGTCGAGCAGAACCTGTTCTTCAATCTCTGAGCGGGCTGTGTCCCATTCGCTGGAGCTGATGCTTCCGTCGCCATCGCGGTCAAACTGCTTCATTCGGTCTGGATTGCGTTTCAGTTCTCGCAAGGCTTCTAATTTACGCTCAGTCTGGTTTGGCCCGATGTCGTGCTTGACAGACGCGTAACCGAGAACATAAATCAGGGTCCTTCCAGTATGGTTTCCTCAATCCACTTTTCATCATCGAGATTGTGGTGGCTGAGCAAGCCTATCTGTCCGGGTGATCCCTCCTGCTTGTTTCTGGCACTGACACGACAGCCGCTTGGATCGATCTCAATCCCTCCGGTATCATCTTCGAGCAGGAAGGGCACATTGTCGCTGCTGCTGACACTGCTGACTTTCCATTGATTATTTTTCTCACGCCGATATTTGGTCAGGCGGTAATAGACACAAGGGGTGTGCGACATGGGGGAAAGCAGAGCGTACCGACGAATCGCCTGTCCCTTGACTTCGACCATTCCCATGGCAACGGAGCGCACGCGGCTGGTCGGGGTGTTTTCGATCTGGCGTTTCATCCGGAGAAATAAAAGCCATACCAGAACAGCAGGCAGGCCGCCACAAAAAAGCGGCACCCGTTTCAAACGCTTCCACTGCAAAACGCAGGAGCCATTCGTTAGCGCTGCTGTCAACAAGTATGGTCAGGACCATGACCGCAATACTTCCCCCGGTTCCGAACCAGAAACCTGGTCGGCTCCAAAGGGATGTTGATCTGGCGGGGGGCGGTGCCGGGAGCCCCTGTTCCGATACCTCTGCTGTTTTACCCGAGTTGTTGCTTGTTTCATGGTTTGCATGGCCTACCGCATTGATCTCTGCGTCGATCTCCCTGCTTAAGGGGGCGAAATTGTCTGCTCCCTCCTGCGCCGCCGCCAGTGCCGGATTCATTGTTGCCATTGCTGCTGAAACCGTGGCGGCGATTTCATCGCCAGATGCTCTTTCAGCCTGCGGTGATCTCGTCTCAGCCTGGAGCAGATCACTCATCAGCCAGCCATAGCGGACCAGACTGATCAGGTTTTTCTTCGGGTATCGGGGTTGTCCGGATCGTCGGTTTTAACCTGCAGCCAGGGAGGTTAACCAGCCCGAAATCGGTATAGAGATGGAGTTCTCCAGCATAGTCACGGACGACTTCAAGAACTTTGACCAGATTCTGTCGACTGCTTAACGTTGCCCGATTCCCCAGCCCTTTGGGATCAAATTTGCCAGGGTAGACCCTGACGGAACTTTCAAGCCGATTGTTGTGATCGAGTTTGTAGAGATCAAGAATCGGTTGCCCCTGCAGGATTGTTCTGAATTTTTTTCTTCCGTGATATGTCGGACATTGTCTCGTCCGCGGTATGCGTGGCTGGACAGCAGTTGCTGGACACTCTTCTCGGCCAGCGAGCCGGAAAGATCGGCAAAAACAGCCAGAATTCGATCCTCTTTGGAAATGATGAGCTCTTTCTCGACCCCGACCAGGAGGATGGCGTTCTCAGTGATGCGGATCGAGTTTAACCTGAAAGGGGCAAAGCCGGGGCTGCTTGGTCGTGTCAACCAGTGAGTGTAGCCACTCTGTCGGAGCAGGGTGGATATGTTTTCCAGTATCTCTGGTTGACCTTGGGCGAGTAATGATAGTCCGCGTCCGACGAGCCTTTGTCGACACTGGTAGATGTCCAGCCTGTATTTTGCTGACAGTTCTTTCAGCAATTCCGGCAGAGTTTCCGGAGCGTTCTGTTTTTGATCGACGATGAGATAACTGGGTTGAGACATTGTGAATCCATTAATTAGTAAGATTCTTTAATCTACCATAACCTGCTATATTGTTAAAGGGTTTTCATGCGTGCGGAAGAGGAAAACAAAAGAGGAGTTCCAAGCCTGTTCAGTGATGAATTTTCTGTCTCATCTCTTTGATTTTACTGTGCTGTTTTTTCGAATCCAGCCGTCGCTTAACTGAATTTTTACTCGGTTTAGTTTTTTTACGTTTTTTGGGGCTGACAAGAGCAGACTTGATAATTGCGGTCAAGGCGTTGACGGCATTGATTTTATTCTGCTCCTGACTGCGGCTCTGCTGCGATTTGATAATCAGGATGCCGTCTCTGGTTATTCTGTGGTCCGCCTTGCTCATCAGGCGCTGTTTGACTTCAGCGGGAAGTGTTGACCGGTCGATATCAAAACGCAAATGGATGCCGGTCGCAACTTTATTGACGTGTTGCCCTCCCGCCCCTTGAGAGCGGACCGCAGAAAAATGGAGCTCCGCCGCCGGAATGATGATGGTTGGTGAAATCGCAATGTCATCCATAACTTACTCCTTCATGGACGCAGTCTGTAAAAGCAGAGCAACGTCATTTGATCTGGACGCCAGTTTCGCCCGGCTTTTCTCCCGCTCATGAAAAAAGCCCTGCAGCACGATTCTGCAGGGCCTTAAGCTGTTTTGCAATCCTATTTTAATCAGTATTTGCCAAAATCATCATCATCCAGCTTGATGACTGGTTTCGAGGGGCTGCTCCCCCACCCGGGCTCAGGTTGTCGGTTGAGCTGTGGTTGTGGAGTCAGGGCGGCAGGTGCTGCCGGTTTCGTGTGGACCTGAGGGGGTGTCGGTCGAGTTGTCTGAGCCGGTTTGCTTGTCCGTGTATGCGCTGCGGATTGAGTTTCCTGTCCTCTCAGAGTGAAATTTTTCAGCATTCGATGAAGATCCGAAGTCTGACTTGACAATTCTTCAGCGATGGCAGCGCTCTCTTCTGAAGTGGAGGTTGTACGCAGGTTTACTTCGTTTAATTGTGTCAGTCCTTCATTGACCTGATTAATCCCCTCTGACTGTTCTTTACTGGCGTCCGCAATTTCGGCGACCAGATCGGAGACTTTCGCGACGTCATTGACGATCTCTGAAAGAGAGGTCGCTGTCTGATCGGCAATGTCGGCGCCTGCGTTGGTTTTGTCAACCGAACCTTGAATCAGTGCCGTCGTCTCCTGAGCCGCTTTAGCACTGCGGGAGGCCAGGTTGCGAACCTCTTCGGCAACGACAGCAAACCCTTTACCGTGCTGACCGGCGCGAGCTGCTTCAACTGCAGCATTTAACGCCAGTAAGTTGGTCTGGAATGCAATCTCGTCAATCACCTTGATAATCTGACTGATGTCCTGAGCCGAGGCCTTGATCTCCTCCATCGCCTCGATCATATTCTGCATCTGCCGATTGCCTTTTTCAGCCGCATTTCTCGCTTCGCCGGACAACCTGTTGGCGGCGTCAGCGTTGTCAGCGTTGCTGGTGGTCTGTTCATTCATCTGAAGCAGCGACGATGAGATTTCTTCCAGTGCGGCCGCTTGTTGGGTTGCATCATTCGCCAGTGACGAACTGGTTTCCGACACCTGCACCGAGCCGGATGAAATTTGATCGCTGGCTTCCTGAACCGTCTGCATAGCTGCAGTCAGCCCCAGACAGGCCTTGTCCAACGGTGCAGCAATCAGTCCAGATGCTTTGAAGCTGAAGTCTCCTCTGGCCAGGCGATTAAAAGCTTCAAGAACTTCATCCTGAAGGTTATCGGCAAAGCGGTTCATCGCTCGAGCCAGGCGGCCAATCTCGTCTTGCCGACTGGTGTCGATACGATGACTTAAATCTCCCTGTTCCAGGCTTTCGATCATCTGCATCGATTGACGTACCGGATTCACAACAGCTTTGGTTGTGAAGAAAGAGATCACGATACCGAGCAGCACAAGAATCACAGCGAAGATAATGCTGGACCAGAGGATGGTGGAGTTTAGTGCTGCGTCGGCTGTGTCGAGGGAGTGAATGATTTCAAAGGCACCGTGCATCTCGCCGGTATTCCAGTTTTCCATGCGGGCACCGGTTGGGTCGACACCGTTGTTGTTGCCCCAGTATTCTGTTGATTTTGATGGGGAGCCATGACAGTACAGGCAGGTTTCAGTCAGGTAAACGGCTCTAAAATAATGAACGCTATTATCATTGGAGTTGATTTCGTAATATTCATTAAGCCCCTTGTCCCGCATATGCTTCAGCACCCGGCTCTCCAGTTGGTCTGGACTGTTTTTGGGGTTGCGGGGCTGGAACTTAGGGACTTTAAAAACATATCCACCTTCTTCTGCTTTGCGCATAGCTGAATTCCAGGCCGATACGACGGGTACAGCAGAGAGGATCTTATCCTGTGCGCCCTGATCGGACCATTGCTTCAGCATTTCAACTGTGAATAGACCATCCTTCCATTTTTCCTCCATTTCGATCCTGGTGGATTCAACCGTTTGAGCCAGAATTCTCGATTTATCGACGACCGAATCGAGGGCCTGGGTTTTTCATGGAGTAGAAACCGATAAAAAGGGCAAGCAGCAATAGTGCCGGAAACAGAATGCCTCCAGCGATCAGTTTGGTTCTTAAGGAAAACGAATTCACAGCGGTCCTCCTCTGTGGACATAAAAACAGGTAATTTGTGTTTCTTAATTTGCGTGTCATCATAAACCTCTCAAGTCAAAAATCAAGCTATTATTATCGGCCCAGGCATGAACTGTCGGCACTCTGGCCACTGCCGGTTAGTCGTGATAGGCTGGGTGCGGCAAAGGAGTTTCAATGGTGGTGGAAGATCGTCAAAATGCTTCAAAAAACTGGCAGGTCTACATGATCCTGTGTTCTGATAACAGCCTGTATACCGGGATTACTACGGACATCGAACGACGCTTTGTCCAACATGCCCGAGGGCAGGGGGCCAAGTATTTTCGCGGCCGTACGCCGCAAAGCCTGGTTTATCTCGAAAAGGGTCATGACCGGACTTCGGCCAGTCGCAGGGAGATTGTGATCAAGCGCCTGTCGGTTCAGGCCAAACGGCAATTGATAAAAACATCTCCCCCACCGAAGGATGTTGTGTGAGAGGGGGTGTTGTTTTCGTCCTGGTATGTTTCTGTGCCCTGACAGCTGTTGCTGCTTGGGGAGAACAGCATCACTGGATGGTTGGTCAATCTCTGAAGCAACAGATCTTTGCCGATCAACATGGTCGCGTTCATGCGGTTGATGAAACGACTCGCCTGCTTTTATTCGCCCCTGACCGGGCTGCCGCCGGATTGGTCCATACTGTGGTTGAAAAACTGGATGTCGACTATCTTGCCTCTCGGCACATGGTCTATGTCGCTGATGTCAGTCGCATGCCGACTCTGATTGCCCGTATCTTTGCCCTTCCCCGAATGCGACGCTACAGCTACCCGATCTCCTTGTGTCGCGAGGCTTCTGATTGTGCTGCCCTTCCGCGTCGTAAAGGCCGGGTTAGCCTCTTGTCCCTTGATCGTTTACGGCTGCAAGAAATCCGCTTTACCGAAACCCCAGATGACATGCTGATTCTGATCAATCGCGTTGGGCTGTAAGCCGGCTTCAAAGGTCTGGGGACTGCACGGGCATGGGCACAGACATAGAGACTGTGGGGAAATTATTTTAATCGCCTATTGATCATCGTCTTGATGTGTTGTCGAGCTTTGTTGAAGCTGCATGAGTTTGCTGAACGACGATTGGTCTGTTTGAGAATAACGCGCACCCTGAACTTGAGACAGACTGTCTCTCAACCGTTTAGGGACGCTTGTCCGACCGACCGAGTTGCCATCCGGATTGGAGAGATGGGAAAGTTTTTACAGTTTCGGTGATCTTACGGCCGAGGCATCGTCTGGACTTTCACCGCTCCAATTGATAGTCTGCAGCGCATATGATGGTGCAGTTTTCCTTGAAGAATTGAACGGTTTCGTAACGCAGGTGTGGCAATAAAACGACTTGATTGTTTTTTGAGCCCGAAGAAAATATCGGAATTATCTCTATTCCCGTGAAAGAGCAACGTCAATGACGGAAACACAGATTCTGCGCCAGGCCGTTGTGTCGGCCTGGAGGCGTGCCAACGATTTTTATGGTTTGTCTCTGGCCGTCCCTGAAGTGGATTTTTCATTGAAAGGAAGGTCAGCCGGGCAGGCTTGCTGGAGACGGGTCAAGATCAAGAAACTCTGGCGCACCATCTGGTCCGAGCATATGAGTATCCGTCTCAATCTGGATGCTTATCGGCTTGATTCCCAGGATATGGTCAATGATACCATTCCTCATGAAGTTTCACATCTGATTGCTCAAACCCTGACTCCGGAGAAGAGGCTTCGTCCTCATGGTAAAGAGTGGCAGCAGGTGATGCGCGAATGCTTCGGAATTCACCAGGCGCACAGAACCCATCATCTCGTTTTACCAAAAGCACGTCAGGTTAAGCGCTGTTTCTTTATCGCTGCCAGTGTGACAAGGAACACCTTTGACCAGTATCAGACATAACCGCAGCAGGCGTGGAACCGTGTATCGCTGTCGGACTTGCGGTCAGGCTCTGAGGTTCTTGCGTGTTGAGCATGGTGACGCGAACCCGATTTGATGAGTTATTGCTTCTTCCCAGGCGATGAGCCGGTCGCCTGGGAAGAAGTGTCAGGCGGCTGTTGATTGTGACGGGCTGTGGTATTTTTCTCGTCGCCATTTGTAGGGCAGATCGACAATAGTTCCGGGTTCCTGAATCTGGTAGAGGGCATTCAACGCTTCGAGGACCACGGTGCGCTGTTGAATCCTGTGGCCAGGCTCTCCGACAGGGTGGCCAAAGGGCCAGTGCAGATATACGGTTCTCGGAGGTTTAACCTTCTCAGAATATTCTCTGACGATCGATATGCCTATTGTTGCAATTCCGACCTTTTCGATTTCTCTCTGGATCAATCCCACGGATTGATTGCAGATACCTCAGGCCGGAGTCAGCAAAACCAGATCGACCTGGTCTTGTCTCAATTTTTGGGCGACTTCGCGCGCCGTTTTTTTAATCAGTGTGGATATATGCGGACCGTCGATGTGTCCCATGAAGGCATAGTGCTTCTTAGCGAGGCTGCCGACGATCCCTTCGTTGACCAGCTCCCGGATTCGTTCCAGAGGGAAGATGATATTCGGATCCTTGCGCGCATTGGAATGGTCGTAGTAGTCGTGAGTAATTTTGAAATCATCAAATATCCTGTCCCCGTCGATTTCACGGTAGCTTGGGTCGCCGTTGCTGTCGCTCATGTCGAACTGTCGCTGGTCCTGATGGTGGATGCCGGATGTTGTGACCAGTGCCAGTTTTGCCTGGTTTAACGGTTTAACCGGTTTTGTCCAGGGAATCTCTCCGCTGCTTTCCTGTACCTGGTAGGCATCAATAAAGCGTTGTGCAAGAGCAGGAAAGCGCGTTGTCAAGTGAGCCAGGGCTCTGTTCTTAAGGCGTATCAGAGGACTCATTGTGTTATTGCCTTTGTCGTGTTGGATGTTGTCTCCTCACCCAGGGTCAGGCTGACCTGGACCGAACTGTCAACCTGTCCTTGGGCATTAATGATTGGCAGGGCCGGGTTATTGGCCCACTCAATCCATGAACCGTCATAGTTTTTGACCTGCTCATAACCTAATCCCAGCAGGACCAGTGTTGCATAGGATGAACGGATACCTGTCTGGCAATGGGCAATAACTTCTTTATCTTTGGTCAATCCTTTCGCTTTCAGCAGGGCGACGATTTCATTGCGACCCTTCAATACTTTAACCCCGTTGACTTCCGACAGCAACTCAACCCAGTTCAGAGAGATTGCGCCCGGGATATGACCACCGCGATCGGCGCGGACTTCAGTGCCTTTGTATTCATCAGGTCTGCGCGTATCCCAGATCAGTACGTTGGGATTTTCCAGCCGGGTATAAATGTAGTCCGCTTCAGCCCGGGCCTGCAGGTATTCGGTGTCCGGGCTCAAACGATATTCGGTGTCCGGGCTCAAACGATATTCGGTCGGGCTTGGTCGGGGCGTGGGTAATAAACTTGTGGCTCGATCTTCAGCCTTCCATTTGTCATATCCACCGTCAAGGACATAGGAATTTTTATGACCGTGATACTGCAGTGTCCAGACCAGTCGGGCTGCGTAGGGGTTGTCGTCTTCTGCGTAAACAACCAGAGTTGTGTTCGGAGTGACTCCCAGTGAACTCAACAGCCCGGTGAAGGATGCCGCTGTCGGAACCAGACTTTTGACCTGATTACGCTTTTCCAGAAAAGCACTGCGGGGAACGCTGAGTGCCCCTTCTATGTGGCCAAGCAGGTAGAGAGGTTGCTGGCGTGCATCGAGAACAACAACATTATCACGATTATCAGCCAACCACTGCGTACTGACAAAATAATCACTGAGTTCTGCAAAGCTGGATACCGGGATGACGAGAAACAGGGTGACGCATAGACTTTGGATGAAGCGCTGCATTTTGATCTCTCCTATGTTGAGTGTGTTTGTAGTGTTATATTGTTTTATATTTTACAGTGTCAAGCTAATAAATTTAAAAATAAAATAACTTCTATTAAGTGTATTATTTGGAATTATATAAAGCCAAGTGATATCAAGCTGTTTAGTTTTTTGTAAGCTTCTGAGAAAAAGGTGATACCTTCTGGAATTTCTGTTCGATATGGTGAGATCGGGAAGGGGAATGTCCATGGTCAAAACAGGATGGCTGGTGTATTGAAGCGCCGGCTATTTAATCTTTTCTGGGACCAGCACCAGATTAAAGACAGCCTCTGTCGTGTTTTTTGCAGGTAATGCTGAGTTGTCAGGGGGCGAAACCCTTTGGCAGTGACCCTGATATGAATATGAGCCGGGCGGCTGAAGTAAGCACCGGGATAATCGGTTTCAAAGCGGTATTGACCCGATTCATCGGTAATGATTGCCGCCCGATGGGCATCGTCATAACGACCGTTCGGACCGGTTTGCCAAAGCTCGATCAGAGGAGACGGGATCGGTGCACAATCAACGGCCGATTTGACGCTACCGGTCAGAACATATCCGGTCCCGATCCTTGAACTCAGTGGCGCTCCGGGGCGATAGAAGGGGCCCATTTCATCTTCCGGGGTTGGAGGGCACATATGACTTGTTGGCGGTTTTAGCTTTTCGGCGGATGCTACTGTCGTGAAAACGGCGAGCAGCATAAACAGTAAAAAAATAATGGAATGGCGAATAGTCATAACCCAATTATAGCCGCTGTGACTTTTTTGAGACAACTCGCTGGGTTTGACCATGATCCTTCTCAGAGGCCGTAGAGGGGAAGGTGCTCTACAGGGCGAAGGAGGGAAGGGTCAGATAGGTGTTTGCAAACCACGCCCATCTATCTGATGCAGAGCGTGGTTTTGCTGGATAGGCTTTTATCGGCGTCCCATAATCCGAACCAGTCGCAGGAACAGGATGATAATATCCATATACAGCGCTGCCGCCGAATCGATGGCATTATCGACGGTTCGTGGAATGTGGTTCGCCCGCGCCCAGTCATAACCGATATAACCGCAGAATATCAGTACAACCACCCAGTCGATGATGGAACTCTGGGTTTTGAAGACAAAGATCATCACCAATTCAACAACAATGGTGCAGATCAGAGCAACGGTCAATCCGCGGGCAATGCTCTTGAAAAATCCCGGATACATGGTTCCGAGCAGCATCATGATGACAGTGATGGTCCCGGTCGCCTGAATTGCGTTCATAACAACATCACTGCTGTAACGACTGACGACCAGATTAATGACCAGCCCGAAGGGGCGACGACCAGCAGGTAGCCCAAAAAGCTGACCGGCGGACTGTCCGATTTGGAAAACAGTGCGACCCCGGCAAAGCAGCAACCAAGATAGCCGATAAAAAGATAATCGGATTGATCTGCATGATCGTTTCAACCGGGATCAATTTGACCATCAGGTAATTGATCCCGAAGCCGATGGCCAGAGTGATGCCGATGATGGCGTTGTAAAGGCTGGCGCCGATTTCCGTGGCGCCGGTTGCAGTGCGGTCGAAGACGTTGGTTTGCATAGAGAGACCTTTTAAACTGGTTAAGATTCCATCGAGGAATAGGGTTGTACGAGCAACAGAGGGCGTAGTTCTGCTTGATAGATCACAATTTACCCTCTGAAAACAGACGACTCATGGTACATGCCTGTGTATTATGGAACAAGATAAAATGATGGTCAACGTAGGGGATATCAATTGAATATTTCTATGATTGTCCGGTCTTCTTTGAACCGATAACTCCAAAATCATCGGTCCGCACCAGGTCGGTAAACTTATCCCTCAACTCAAGAGGCGGCGTTTCAATCCGGCGTTTGATAAGATTAAGCCAGGCTCCATCCAGATCAAGCACAGCACAGAGCTCATCTCCTCTGTGGATTGCGTGCCTTATACTCCACTTTCGGTGGTCGTCTGACAACCCGGACAACTTGGTGTCGATGATCAATGCATCACCTGCATATAACTCGCGGTAAAAGTGCGCCTCCTCTCGAAACAGCACCGGACCGATAGCATTCTTTTTCATCCAGTCGAGACCGAAGCCCTCTCGTTGCAGATAAGCGATCCGGGCCTGGGCTCCGTAATCGTAATAGATGGAATGGCGGACATGGCCGTTGGGGTCCAGGTCGGCCCAGCGGACGGTGATCTTTTGTTCAAAGGATTTCATGAGCGCGCCCCTTGGTTCGCTGTGAGTCAAGGCCAGAGCTTGGTCTCTGCAACCAACCCTGCCACTTAGTATTCGTTGGCTTCTGCTCTATGGAATCGCTCTGTTTTCAGCCACCAAGATAGGCTTTTTTGACTTCAGGGTTGCCCAATAACTCTTCACTGGTCCCTTCGGCCACGATATTGCCGGTATCCAGAACATAGCCACGGTGAGCCAGGTGCAGGGCCAGGTTGGCGTTCTGCTCGACCAGCAGAATGGTCATCCCCTCTTCATTGAGTTGTTTGAGCTTGCGGAACAGTTCATATTTCAGCACCGGAGCCAATCCCATGGAGGGTTCGTCGAGCAGCAGAATTTTGCAGCCGGTCATCAGGGCGCGGCCAACGGCGAGCATCTGCTGTTCACCTCCGGAGAGTGATTCACTGCGTTGGTTGCGACGTTCCTTGAGGCGGGGAAAGAGATCGAAGATATGCTCGTATTCGGCCTCAAGGTCGGCATCTTTTTCACGGGAGTAGGTCGCCAGTTTGAGGTTTTCCATCACTGTCAGGTTGCCGAAGATACGGCGCCCTTCCGGAGACAGGGCCAGATGCAGGTCTTTGACCACGTCGCTCGGTCTGGTTTTCAGGATCGATTTGCCCTGAAACCTGATATCGCCGCCAACAACACGCGGAGCGTCGGGTGGTGGCAAGCGGGCGATAGTGTACAGGCTGGTGGTCTTGCCAGCTCCATTGGCACCGATCAGGGTGACAATTTCACCTTCATTGATGTGAAAGCTGATCCCGTGAAGGGCCTGAATATTGCCATATTTGACTTCGAGGTTTTCTACTTGCAGAAGCATCAGATATTGTCATCTCCCAGATAAGCGGTGATAACCGCCGGGTGGTTGCGGATTTCATCAGGGGTGCCTTCGGCTATGGTTTCGCCGAAGTCGATAACCTTGATATGGCTGCACAGCTCCATAACCACGTCCATGTGGTGCTCAATCATCCAGATACTGACATCAAAGCTATCGTGAATCCAGCGGATCAAACGGATCAAGTCTTTGACATCGGCCGAATTGAGGCCGGCAGCCGGCTCATCGAGCAGCAGTAGTTTGGGGTGGCTCGACAGGGCACGAGCAATCTCCAGCTTACGTTGGGTTCCGTAGGGGAGGTTTTGGGGAATTCATCGGCGTAGCGCTTGAGATCAAAGATATCGAGCAGTTCATTCGCTTCTTGGGCGATTTCGGCTTCCCGCTGCATATACCGTTTACTGCGCAAGGCGCTGTGAAAAAAACCGTAGCCCAGGCGATAGTGCTGTGCCACACGAATATTGTCGAGCACGGTCATATCGTTCCAGAGGCGGATATTCTGGAAGGTGCGCGCTACCCCCAGAGCTGTAACCTTGTGCGGTTTCAGGCCTGCAGTGGGAGTCCCGTTGACGTAAATCCGCCCTTCAGTCGGCTGATAAAAACCGCTGACCAGGTTAAAAACAGTGGTTTTCCCGGCACCGTTAGGGCCGATCAGTCCGGTCAGCTGGCCCGGCATCAGCGTGACACTGAAGTCAGATACGGCGCGCAAACCACCGAACTGCTGGGTCATCTGCCGGACTTCCAGAACCGGTCTGTTTTCTGTTTGAATGTGTGGTTGCATATGAAACCTGTTTTTTATAGGGGAGACCTGTGTGTCTGCCCTTTATTCTTTTCGCAGGGGCGAACAGACAGGTTCGCTTCTGCGGGTTATTTGAATCGATAAAACTTCTTAAGCCAGGGAAAGACATCTCCCAGCTCGCGATTTCCCATGATCCCCTCGGGACGGAACTGCATCAGGATGATCAGCAGCAGAGGAATCACGATCCACTTGATGATCTGCAAAGGGCGCAACAGCTCAAGCAGAATGGTAAACAGGATAGCCGAAAGGACCGAACCGGACAGTGAGCCCATGCCGCCCAGGTAGACCATGACCAGAGCCTCGGTTGACTTTAAAATATTGAAGCTGCCCGGATTGACATAGCCGAGGATATAGGCAAACAGACCGCCACCGATTCCGGCCATGCCGGATGAAACCATGAAGGTGATGGTTTTTATCTTGTTGGTGTTGACGCTCATGATTTCCGCTGCAACTTCATCCTGACAGATCGCCGTGACCCCTTTGCCGAAAGTTGATGAGACATAACGGCGCATCAGCCAGACACAGAAGATCGTGAAAATAAACACCCAGATAGGCATCCACGGTAATTCAGCGACATCCTCCATCGAAGTGACCAGGCGCTTCATCCCCATAAATCCGCGGGAGCCTCCGATAGCACCGATATTTTCGATGGTACTGATTATGATGTAGTTGGCGGCAATGGTAATGATCGCCAGGTAGTCGCCTCGGGTTTTGTACGATGGTATAGCGACTAAGATCCCGGCCAATGCGGCGGCAATACCGCCCGCAAGGATGATAAAGGGAAAGGCGTAGAGGGCGTATTCCGGATTGAGCAGCGGGGCACCGAAAACCTTATCCTTGGCAAATAACCAGACACCAAGCAGTGATGAAACGTAGGCACCGACACACATGAAGCCAGCGTGTCCGCAGGAAACTCACCCATGTAACCGTTGACCAGATTCAAGCTGGTTGAGAGGATAATGTTGACTCCCATGAACATCAGGACAGACAGGATATAGAGGCTGATCAGCTCTTCATAGGCGCAGTAGGTGATGATACCGCCGATGGCCATCAGGGTCAGTTGGACGGAGTAGCGTCGTAACATCTCGTCCTCCTAAATCTTGGTGGTCTTGGCGATACCGAACAACCCGGTTGGCTTCCAGGTCAGTATGGCCAATAGTACGGTAAAAGCGATGAGATCGCGGAAGGTTGACGGAAAAAATGCGACCACCATAATTTCGACAGCACCGAGCAGAAAGCCGCCGAGAAAGGCGCCGCGGATATCCCCTATACCGCCGACTACCGCTGCGATAAAGGCCTTCCAGCCGATCAGGGCACCCATGTAGGGCTCGAGAACCGGGTAGCTCATGGCGAACAGCAGCCCCGCCAGACCGGCAAAGCCTGAGCCGAGGATAAAGGTGACGACGATGATCTGGTCGAGGGGGATGCCCATCAGCGGCACGGCAAACTTGTCGTAGGATATGGCACGCATGGCCATGCCGACCCGGGTTCTGGTGACGATCCACTGGAGAAACAGGAAGACCAGAATCGCTGTGACGATAACGGCGATCTTTAGGTTGGTGAAGGTTACGCCACCGATGGTGTAAACCTGAGTCTGGATCAAGGCCGGAAAGGCTTTGCGGCTGGCCCCGAGAATTGCCAGGTTGGCGTGCTCGAGGATCAAGCCGCACATCAGTGCAGTAATGACCACATAGAGTCTGTGGGCCCCCTTTTTCCTCAGCGGACGGTAAGCTACCCGCTCCAGAGTGACACCGACCAGGGAGGTCAGAATCATCGTCAGCGGAATACAGAGTGCCAGGGCGACCCAGCCAGGCACTCCAAGCGTGGTTAAAAAGAAGGTGGCAACAAAAAAGGCGATATAAGCGCCGACCATAAAAACATCGCCGTGGGCGAAGTTGATCAGCGTCAGAACGCCATAGACGAGAGTATAGCCGAGAGCAATGAGGGCGTAAAAGCTTCCCCATTGCAGGGCGTTGATGATGTTTTGAATCAAACTTTCAAGCATGTAGTGCCTTCTGCGCGGTCGAGGGAAAAGCCCTGATTGCTGCACCTGCGGGTCTATGCCTGCGCAAGCCTCGCGGCCAGGACTTTTGTCCCGATCTCATGAGCTGGAAATGGAGTGTCCCGCAAATCTCCTGCCCCCCCCATAGAATAGGGAGGGCAGAGAGTGGTGATTCAGGTCAATTATTCCGGACAAACAGATGTCTTGAACTCAAACTCGCCCGACTGGCTGATCTGAACAACCACGGCACACTTGACCGGATCGCCCTGGTCGTCAAACTTCATGCTGCCGGTAATACCGTCGAAGCTGGTGATCGCCTGCATCCCCTTGCGCACGGCTTTACGATCTTTCTTCAGCTTGCCTGTGAGGCCGCCGGTGTTCTGGATGGCTTGCAGGACAACTCGGGTTGCGTCCCAGGTCAGGGCAGCGACGTCATCAGGAGTGTAGCCATACTGTTTGGTATAGCGGTCGATGAATTCCTTGGTTGCGCCGGTGGCACCAGCGGCAGCATAATGGGTTGAAAAGTGCAGTCCTTGCAGACATCGCCACAGAGGGTCATCAGTTCAGAAGATCCCCAGGCGTCAGAACCCATGAACTCACCCTTGTAGCCAAGTTGACGCGCTTGAGGAACGATCAGGGCGACCTGATTGTAGTTGTTGGGGACGAAAATAAAGTCTGGCTTTGTGGCGATGATCTTCGTCAGCTGGGCTGAAAAATCCTGATCTTTTGTTCCGTGGCTTTCAAACGCTGTGACGGTCCCCGCGCCCATTTTATCTTCGAAAACTTGCTTGAAAATTTCTGCCAGCCCCTTGGAATAATCGTTGGAGAGATCGTAGAGAACGGCAGCTGTTTGGCACCAAAAGTATCAACGGCAAAGTTTACGGCAACCGGTCCCTGGAAGGGGTCGAGGAACGCGGCGCGAAAAACCCATGGGCGATCGTAAGTTGCATCCGGATTGGTCGACCAGGGAGAAACCATGACCACGCCGTTGTCATCGGCAACCTGTCCGGCAGGAACTGCCTGCTTGGATGAGTTGGGGCCGATCATCGCCAGAATTTCATCTTTTTCAATCAGTTTTAAGGCCGTTGTCACTGCTGATTCTGCTTTGGCCTCATTGTCTTCATAGACAAACTCAAGCATGTATTTCTGGCCGCCGACCTCGAGACCTCCGGCACCATTGATGTCGGCCTTGAGCATTTCAGCCGCAAACTTGGAGGATTCACCAACTTTCGGAATGTCTCCTGTCAGCGGAATGTTGAAACCTATTTTAATTGTGTCTGCTGCATAGGCCGAAATGGCCAACATAACGGAGATACTGGCAATACTGAGAATTGTCGTCAGACGTTTCATGAAGCCTCCTCTTGATTTAAACGTTAAAAAAGGGTTTTAGCCAAAGTTCTTCATGTTAAAACCGTTATCTTCATTGAACTTTATGTTTAAGGCTGGTGTGCGTGTGAGTGGACCGATTCTCCGTGGAGCCGTTAAATACTTCTTTTGCACTCTCATTAATGGAGTTCATATCATTTTTCAAAACGAGAAAAAATGCAACTGTTTTGTCTTTTTTTTTTGTTATTCTGACTGCGTAAAAGAGCATAGAAAATGAAGCTTTATGTCAAAGTTAATTGAATTTGTAGGGTTATTTCGTGGCTTCAAAGTAGAGGGGAATCTTTTTACTAGAAAGCTGTTCCATTTTTGTATTTGGATAATGCTTGAAAAGGGTTTGAAGAGATGGTTGACTTTAGTCTTGACTGATTATAGCGTGTATTTGCACAAAACAGCCGATATCGAATACGGATTGATTGATGATGATGACCAAAATCGATGTTTTCCGTGCCCGGACAGAGAAAAGTGTCACCGCTCTCATCAAGGATCTCGGTCGCTCAATGACCATGTACGGCTTTATCATTCGTATAAAGATAAAATGGAAATGGCACGTCCTTTCGGTCACCATGGGGTTGATCTGTCGACTGATTTCGACCTGCATATGGTGCAGGTTTGTGCGCTTGAGCAATCGGCTCATTCAATACCGGCCAACCTTGAGCGGGCGGTCTTGTTGCTTCGATTTATCGTTGTATTCAGCCGGGATGATGTTACCCAGGTGAGGATGTTGCGCTTAGGCCAGAAACTGGTGCAGGAGCTGATCGACGATGACGAATTTGTTTCGCTTAATGTCGCGATCTGTGATGATCTGCGTTGTGCCATCGAAAAAGCACTGTAACTGACTCGCCGGAAAGGCGAGGGGAAGATGGGCGGAAGATGTCCCCACGACCGAGAAAACCAAGGCATTGTTGTCCCAGCAGGCGTCCGTCGGATAATATGTTCAAACCGATCGGAACGCCGATTTCCCATCTGGAAATGGTTGAAATCGACGCTGATGAAATGGAGGCGATGACTCTGTGCGATCGCGAAGCCATGACTCAAGCTGAAGCGGGTGAGCAAATGGGGGTTTCACGCGGGACAATTCAGCGCCTTGTGACCAGTGGTCGAAAAAAGGTCATTGACGCTCTGTTGAATGGCCACGTGATCGTTATCAAGCCGCACGAGTAAAATAATCCTTTTAATTCCCCGCCATTATTTCTGTTTTTTGGTCTGACCATGTCTGGTCCAGGCTGTCTTTATCAATTGCTGCAGGCAACTCTTTATTATGTTATGTTTTCCAGGTCGGGTTGTCGAAATTTATGACCTTCTGTGGTCAGACCAGAGGCTTGAAATGAATACGGTTTTTGAAGAAATTAAAGTTGAAAAAGTTTCAGACAAGATCAGTGAACAGATTATTTCCCTGATCGTTGATGGAAAGTTGAATCCGGGGGATAAATTGCCTGGAGAGCGGCAGCTGATTGAGTTGCTGGGTGTCGGGCGCTCCTCTCTACGGGAGGCCTTGAACCGCCTGGAGACCCTGGGTTATATCGAAGTTCACAAACGCAAGGGCAATTTTGTTAAATCAATCGATTCGACGTTTAAGCGAGATCCCTTGAAAAAACTGATTCAGGGGGATGTGCGTAAAATCGTCCAACTTTACGAAATCCGGCGAGATCTCGAGCTGGCCAACGCCTTTAACGCCGCCATGAACCGCAGCGATGATGATCTGGTCGCTATTGCTTCCGCCCTGGCACTTTTCAGTCAGCCAAGTGGGGAAGCCCTGTTTTCTTGGGATGCTGATCAGCAATTTCACATTGCCATTGCGAACGCAACACAGAATTTTCTGCGGACTCATGTGCTCACCAACATCTTTAGCCTGTCTCAGGAATTTCTGCAGCCGGTTTTGCTGGAAGCATTCAAGCATAGCGACAATCGGGCCGTTATTCTCGGACATCACGCCGCGATCTATCGGGCGATAGAGCAACAGAATGCTGACGTTGCAAGGGGTTGTATGGATGAACATCTGTGTTGGACGAATGAGCATCTGGTCGAGTGGCTTGATGCAAAATAGAAGCAGGGACAACGGACTCCTGAAATCAGATACGCAAGCGCTGGCACATTAAAAGAGTGCTGCCCGGTTGTTTTTTGCCGCCATCTTCATTTCAGTGCAGATATCTATAATTTCAAAAATATTGTTGATTTTGCGTTGGCCGAGATCAACTCCTCCCATGCTCAAGCTCACCAGAGGATGTTCTTTTTCGATCCCTTCACGATTGGGCGCAAGGATATAGCCACGTTCGATAACGTCGACCGGATATAACTCACGGATGCCCAGATTGATGCGCTGGATGATCTCGTCGGTAACCGCATGGCACTGTGCCGATGGGATGAGAATGACGAAATCATCGCCACCGATATGACCGATAAAGGCGTCGGGACAGCCAGCCTTAATCAGAGCAATTCTGATGATATCGGCGGTAAAGATGATGACTTCATCGCCTTTAGCGAAGCCATAGGTGTCATTGTATATTTTAAAATTGTCCAGATCAGCGTAAACAACACAGACATCGGCCTGCTGGTCAATGGCGGATTGCAGCTCTTTTCGGATACTGTTGTTGCCGGGCAATCCGGTGTTGGGGTTGGCGTCCAGCGCAAGCGTATGGAGTTGTTTGAGTTCTTTAATCGCCTCGCTCAGTTGTAGCTGGCTGCGAATCCGAGCCAGAGCTGTTGGTGCATTGAACGGTTTCTGAATATAGTCAACGGCTCCGACACCAAAGGCTGTCGCCTCGGTCGCAATACTGCTCTGATTGCTGATGAAGATCACAGGTACTTCTCTGGTGTTAATATTGTTTTTCAGCTGAAAGCAGATACCGAAACCGTCCTCACCCGAGAAATGTGTGTCGAGCAGAATCATGTCGATTGCGCCTTTTTCCAGACGTTTAAAAATATCGTCAGGGTTTTTGGCGACAATGACATGATAATCGTCTTTAAGTGTCCCGATCAGCGTTGCCAGATTCAAGAGCTCGCTGTCGGCGACGAGTATCCGTTTTTTGTCTCCTGCGGTCATGACTCTCTCACTGTGCGTGGGACTGAGGGGTGGTCATACTGTCGGAAAGAAGGGCGTCCTTCCGCTTTGCAGCTCAAATTCATTAAAATAGATATACGCTAAGCGGTCAGAACAGTAAAGTCGTTTTCCGACTAAATCAAGCTACACAGGGCTTCCAGGAGCTGTTCTTCGGTTTTCATCACCTTGGCTCCTTCGCTGATCAGTTGTCTGATCTGCGCATGTGCCTGCCCTGCCGTGAAATCCTCACCTTTGTGTTGATCAATGAAAAAGAGATGTTTGCCCTGTGCGAGGGCCTTATCCGCCAATTGCAGGCAGGAAAGATTGCCGCTGCCCCACCAGCGTGTGGCAACGATGACGGCATCCGCCTCATCAATCATGTTGGAGCTGGTTGTCAGGATTTTATCAGAGTAGGGGCGGAAGGGTTTTTCTGTCACACAGGGAATATCCAGCGCGGCAGCCAGGGTTTCATCTGCATCGCCCTCATTCAGAGGGCCTGCGGTGACCCGGCTGTTCGCCAGGTGGAGTTTACGCAACAAAGTTTGCCGCTGCCGCCACCGCAGATCAGATGGACTTTGAGCTGCTCCAACTGATGAACTGATGTGTTGAGCAGAGGCAGGATGAGTGGTGTCCCTGTCAGCGGGTTTTTATCAACCCTGACGTTGACGCGAAATACATGCCGCAGTTTTTTTGCCGTCATGACTTCTTCCGGCGTGCCGATGCTTACAATTTCACCATGCTCACTCAGCAGCATGATGCGATGTGACATGGCTGCCGCCAGGTCCAGGTCGTGACTGATCTGGACGATCGTCGTCTCCTGTTCGCGGTTCAGGCGGACCAGAAGCTCACTCAGCTCGAGTCGGTGGTCTATATCGAGATGGCTGGTGGCTTCATCGAGAAACAGAACATCCGCACTTTGAGCCAGGGCACGGGCTAAAAAGACCCGTTGCAACTCTCCGCCGCTGAGCTGAGTGACCGCTCGTTCACTCAGGCTGGCAATATCGGTAATGGCCAGGGCATGGCGAACCGCCTGATGGTCCTTCTGACTGCTGAAGCTGAGTAATCCCCGGCGGTGAGGGTAGCGCCCCATAGCAACGACTTCATGTACTTTATAAGGGAAATCGATATGAACGGTCTGGGGGACAACAGCGACCTGACGGGCTAACAGCAGGGCTGGGATATTAGCGACTGGGGTATCGCTCCAGCGCACTTCCCCCTGTTGAGCTTTCAAATTGCCGCGCAGCAAACGCAAAAGCGTTGATTTGCCACACCCGTTGGGCCCGATAATGGAGAGAATCTCTCCCCTGTCGATAGTGAAATTGAGCCCGTCGAACAATGCTCTATCGGCAAAAGAAAAGCCGAGATTGTTAACTGTAATCACAAGCTTCCTCCTTTCCGGCGCAGCAGGTAGAGAAAGAAGGGGCTCCAAGGATTGCGGTAACAACGCCGACCGGTATTTCTGCAGGGGCGTAGACACTGCGGGCAATTGCATCGGACAGCATTAGAAAGCTGCCTCCAAAAACGGCTGACAGAGGGATCAACAAGCGATGTCCCGGTCCCCATAGCAGGCGGCATATATGTGGAATAACCAGGCCGACAAAACCGACCAGACCGGCCAGCGCGACGGCACAGGCGGTCAAGGCTCCCGCCAGAATAAACAGTAATAAACGAGTTTTACCGACATTCAATCCCAGATCTTCGGCCGTTTCTTCGCCCTGGGTCAATAGATCAAGGTTCGGAGCCATGACCCAGAGTGACAGAAATCCGATTGCAACCCATAACCAACCCCAGGAAATCCAGCTCGGGTCGGCCAGGGAAAGGTTGCCTGCCAACCAGAAAACGGCCTGCCGGGTTGCATCGGACGGAGCTCTCCAGAGTAGAAACAGAAGCAGGGCTGCAGCCAGGCTGCCGACCATAACCCCGAAAGAATAAGGGTATGGGACGAGCAGGTGTGAGCGCGTGCGACCATATAGACCAGTAACAATGCCACCAGCGCGCCGATAAATCCGGCGACAGGGAGCGCAATGAAGGATTGAAAACCGAAGGTCAGTGCGATAACGGCTCCCAGGGCGGCTCCTCCCGATACCCCCAGCAGGTAGGGGTCGGCCAGAGGATTGCGTAGGACGGCCTGAAAGGTGCAACCGGATAAACTCAACGAGGCACCGACCAATGCTGCCAGCAAGGCTCGCGGAAGACGAATTTGCCATAAAATTGTTTGATCTATTTCGGGCCCCGGTCCCTGCAGCAACAGAGCAAAAACCTGATTGAATGACAGTTCCAGGCTGCCAGCGGACAGAGAGCAGTAAAAGGCCAGAAAGGGAACGATAATCAGCAGCCAGCGGCGACGTCCCTGTTTATGGGTCAACATGTCAGTCATCGAAACCAATATCCGGGTGCAGAGCTTTGGCCATTGCTTCAATACCAAGAGTCATTCGCGGACCGGGACGGTGAAGCAAATCTGCGTTAATCTGAAAAATGCGATTGTTTTAACTGCTTGCAGTTGCGGCCACTGTTGAAAGATATTTTGGGGGCGGGCTGACCGGGATGCGCAGAAACGATAATGACCTCGGGATCAAAAGCCAGCAGCGCTTCACTGTTCCAGGTCGGGTAGCGCGATGGCCCGGGAGGAACAATGTTTTTACCGCCACCACGGCTTATGATGTCGTCTATAAATGTTTCCGGGCCGGCAACTGTCAGTGGTTGAAGCATGATAAATGTCAGCACCCGGGGTTTTTGAGTCTGTTTGAGTTGATTTTCAAGTCTGGAGAGTTTGGCCTGGATATCGGCAACAGCTGTTTTCGCTTCTTTCTGGTGTCCGCTGATCGCACCAATGGTTGTCATTGTCTGCATGGTCTCCGTGACATTATGCGGATTAACGACATAAACCTGAATATGAAGAGTTTCCAGCCGCTTAATCAGAGAACGACGATTCATGCTCGCTGAAGCAATCACCAGGTCCGGCTTGTACAGTAAGATACTCTCAAGGCTGGGTCTGGAGTATTGCCCGACTTTCGGGAGCTTCTTGGCGGCCTCAGGGTAGTTACAGTAATCTGTCACTGCGACCACCCTGTCCTGCAGGTCAAGTTTGAACAGAATTTCCGTGACTGCCGGAACCAGGGATATTATCCTTTGTGGAGGGCGATCGAAAACGAGTTGACGCCCCAAGGCATCTTCAAATTGTGCGGCCAACAACCAGGATGGAGCCAGGGCGATAAAGGTTGTCAGAATTACGAGATGTTTCAATGTTCTGGCCTTTCTACACTACGAGGGTTTCCCCCGCAGTGTAGAACAAAGTGGATCGATTAGAAAGTAAACTTAACGCCGGCATAGCCCGAAATTCCAGCTGTACCATAGCCTGCGACTTCTTCGTAGTTTTCGTCAAACAGATTGTCGATACGCCCAAAGACTTCAATCTGATCGTTGATCTGATATGCGCTTGCCAGGTTAACGAGTGTGTACTCCCCAAGTGTTTCGGTAGCATCGTCACGCTGGCCTATATAAGTGACATTTGTGTTGATTTTAATGTTTTCCGTTGGGTAGACATTGACAGAGAGGCTTCCCTTGTGAAGAGGGATACGAGCCTTGCGACTGTCGTCGGCATTTTTTGAGTCGGTATAGGTGTAGCTGAGTTGAAGGGTGATCATTTCGTTTGGATACAACGCGATGCTCGACTCAATCCCCTTTGTTTCAAGTTCTGCAATATTCTGATAGGTTGATGTTGCACTGTCAAAATCAATATAATCGTCAATGTCGTTATAGAAGTAGGTCACACTGAGAATCAGGCTGTTATCGAACAGGGACTGCTCTATTCCCGCGTCCCAGCCAATGCTGGTTTCTGCGTTCAGGTTCTGGTTGCCGTAAGTTGAGTAGAGTTGGTAGAGGGTTGGGGCTTTAAAGCCCGTTCCGACCGTCGCCTTGATGCGGGTTCCCGTTTGTTTGAACTTGTATGTCGGAGCGATGCGCCAGGTTGTCTCTTTGCCGAAATCTTCATTGTCATCCTGCCGAACCCCAACTGCTGCTGAAAAGTCACCGAACGTCATCTGATCCTGAGCGTAGACCGAATTTGTTCTGTTGCTTCCTTCGGATGCGTCGTAGTAGGGAAAGGCCGGGAAGGTCGTATCATTGTATTCATAATCGAAATCTGAATTCTCAGTTTCAGCGCCAACAACGAAAACATGATGGTCATCCGCAACATATGTGCTTTGAATGTCAAATTTCGTGAGGCGACCGTTATATTGTGAATCGACTGTTTCTTCGATATAAGTTCTTTCAAAGTCGCTGACAGAGGTTCCCAGCGTCAGTGTCCAGGTATTATCGAGCAGGTGGAAAGATCCTTCCAGGCGGCAACTCTTTCACTGACTTCCTGAACGTTGTCTGCATCTGTGGGGATATATGTTCCTGTTGCGGAGTCAAAACGGGAAGCATCATAATCATATTCTGCTTCCGTTGATCTCAGGTTCAGTTGCAGATCGAAATTATCGGTTGGTTGAACTCCGACATTTAACAGGACGGTCGTATTCTGATAGCCATCATCTTCGCGGTTTCCGTCATTTTCATTTGCAGTCGAATAGCCATCGGTGTCTGTCCTGGAAATGGAGAAAGAGGTTTGGGCTCTTTCGCCGCCGAAGGAGAATCCGGCATTTTCCTTAAATGTGTTATAGGAGCCGCCCTCAACCGAAATATGGCCCTGTGGAGTTTGAGTGCCTTTTTTGGTTATGATATTGATGACACCGCCAATGGCATCTGAACCGTACAGAACACTTTGGGCACCACGTACGATTTCTATCTGTTCGATATTGTCGGTTGTAAGATTTGACAGGTCGGCACCACCGAAACCGGCAACATCCCTGAATTCAATACCGTCGATGAGAACCAGAGTGTGTTTCGTATCTGTTCCACGGAGGTAAACAGAAACGGCTCCTCCGGTGTTTCCGGTTTGTACCAGGTTAACGCCGGGCACGCTTCGCAGGACGTCAAGGACTTGGGTTTTTTGTTGCTCGGCAATTTCTTCAGAAGTTATGACCGTAACGGAACTTGCGATCTGACTGACTGCTGTGGCTGTCCGGGTTGCTGTGACGATAACCGGATCCAGTTTGACCGGTTCGGCGTGCAGTGTTGTTGTGGTCAGCACAAGGCATAGGGCGGCAAAAAAAGTCTTCATCTGTCTGTTCCTCCTGTTGTCCCCCGGGAGCAATGCAGCAGACACAAAAAAGCCCGCGACCATGAACAGGTGCGGGTTTCCGTATTCTTACGCGCATCTCCATGCTCCCATACCCGGGGAGATTAATGGTTAGCGTTTCTCGACAGGTCTTCTGGCTTGCAAGCTTTTGCCGTGAACAGTCACACGTCAATGACAGAACAGCCTTCCCGGTATGAACCAGTGGCGTCTTGCTCTGTTCAGCTTGATTACAGCGGCGGGTCCGCGGGGGAGTTACACCCCTCTTCCCATCCGGATACCCAGCAGTGGTCTCCGGGCCTTGCGGCATCGATGAAACAATTTTAAATTGTGTTCTGCGTTATAGGCAAGTGGGGGAGCTAAGTCAAGATATTTCCGATGAAAGTTTGCTTTAAGTCGAGGTGGTGATAATTGAATGCTGACTGTTTTAAATTGTCAGGAAACATGTTACCTATACGCTCAAAATAAGCTTGGCAGACGATTCATTTATAAATTTACGACAGAAAGGTTGACGTCATGATATTTGATGCAATTGGTGTTCAGGTGCCGCAGATTTTATTGCCCAGACAGGGGACGGACATGCGGCGCTGGGCGGTGATCGCCTGTGATCAGTATACTTCGGACAGAGATTACTGGCAGCGACTCATTCAGCAGACCGAAGGTGTTCCTTCAACACTGAATCTGATTTTTCCAGAGGTCTACCTTGAGGATGATGATGCGGATCAGCGCATCCGTGCCATTAACCGTCAGATGGATACATATCTGACCGACGGTACTCTGGAAGAACAACCGCCGGGGTTTATGCTGGTCGATCGAAAAACGCGTGAAGTTGAGTCGCGCAAAGGGCTGGTTCTGGCACTTGATCTGGAAAAGTATGATTACAATAAAGGAGCTCAAAGTTTGATCCGGGCCACAGAGGGAACGATTCTGGACCGACTGCCGCCACGCATCAAGGTGCGAGAAAATGCCCCGATCGAGTTGCCGCACATCATGGTTCTGATTGACGATCCGCAGCGGACAGTGATTGAGCCACTGTTCAATGAAGCGTTGGAGACCTTGTATGATTTTGAATTGCTGGAAAATGGCGGGCACATCAAGGGCTATCGGATCGATCAGCCTGAATTGATAAGACAGATCGCAGCAGCTTTGGAAAAACTGGCTGATCCTGACGCCTATCGGAACAAGTATCCCGATGAGGAGGCCGTTATGCTCTTCGCCATGGGGGACGGGAACCATTCGTTTGCCACAGCCAAGGCTATCTGGGAGAAGTTGAAAACAGCGCAGAAGACAGGGATGAGATCATGACCCATCCGGCTCGCTACGCACTGGTCGAACTGGTGAATGTTCATGACGAAGGTCTTGAATTTGAAGCGATTCACCGGGTTCTGTTCGATGTCGATTGCGACCATATGATGACGCGGATGGAAGAGTTCTTTGCTGAGCGTAATACGCCAATGACTTTCTGTGTCTGTGGCAGCCGGGACGAAGCCGAGCAAGTGGTTGTCCGGGCGGATGAATCGCATGCCTTTCCGGTTGTGTTGGCCGGTCGGTTTGGGGTGTGCAGAGTCGATCGGCCGGAATACACCCTGGCCGTTGCGACACTCCAGGCGTTCATGGATCAGTATCTGGAGGAAAACCCTGACGTTCGTGTAGACTACATTCATGGCGACACGGCCGTGACCGAGCTGGGCAGCCGGGCCGGCAGCGCCGGGTTTTACCTGCCGGCGATTTCCAAACATGACCTGTTTAAAACCATTGTATTGGATGGGGCACTGCCGCGAAAGACCTTCTCTATGGGAGAAGCGGACGAAAAAGGTTTTACCTGGAGTGTCGTAAGATCTGTTAAAGTTGTTTTGCGTGTTGACATTTGAACGCTGGTATTTCTAGGTTCCCGAGCGGTTTTCCGCTCGGGACGGCGGGTGCTGTATGTCACAAATTGATAATATCGTCTTTGATGTCGGTCGGGTTCTGATTAATTTCGACTATGGACATTTCTTCAGTCTGCTGCGAAGCCGTGGCGCCCAAATTTCCGATGAAGCCGATTTTGCTCAAAAGGTTGATCTGATTCCCTACGAACATGGGCGCATCAGTGATGATGATTTTCTCGATAAACTGGGATCGATGTTGTCCGATCCCTTGCCGAAACAGGACTTGGCAACCGCCTGGAACAACATTTTTGAGCCGATCGAAAATATGCTCGCCTTGGCCGGGAAACTCAACAGCCAGTGTCGAGTTTTTTTGTTGTCGAACACCAGTCATATGCACTGGCGGCATCTCCGGGACTATTACCGATTAA
>LQAH01000021.1_pt1 | contig 106271 bp, 165 predicted proteins | sample 1535791 | NCBI WGS metagenome assembly LQAH01 (sample SAMN04331585, study PRJNA305678) | bioreactor metagenome | isolation source: bioreactor_4 inoculated with Wadden Sea sediment 2nd replicate of a... | place: Germany:Bremen
TAAAACCTCTGCAGCTTCAAATGCCAATTCTAACGGATCAAGCCTGATAAAATCAAGATCATCCTGAGCAGCTTTTAGCTGCTATTAAACAACTGACACTTTTATATACCGATAATCCTATCAACAGCTTTTTCCCATAGCCCATACTTCCGGATATTATCCATGCATATTTCCTGTTTGATAATATCCTTTTGTTTTTCAATTTTCTTTACCTGTTCCAGATCCGACCAGAGGCCTAAGCCTAATCCGGCAAGATAACATCCGCCAAGTGCTGTAATTTCACTTTCTTTAGGTTTTATTATTTCAATACCTAATAATTTTGAAAGATAATCCATTAAATAGGTGTTGCTGCTTACACCTCCGTCAATAGACAGAGATCCGATTGACTGTATTCCGTTTTTTTTCAATCAGATTTACTATTTGATAAATACGGAATGCTATTGATTCAAGAACAGCTTTTACAAGCTGCTTTCTTCCTGTATCAAGTCCAAGACCTGTAAATGCAGCATTACTTTCAGTTGTCCAGTAGGGAACTGATAAGCCGGCAAGAGCCGGTACAAAAAACATCACTGTCAGCCTCTTTTACCATTTCAGCAAGTTCGCTGTTTGACTCAAATGCTCCGATTTTATTTTTAAGCCAGTCAATAGCTGATCCTACTGTATATATGCCTCCGTCGATAATATATCCTTTTTCATTTCCAAGTTGAGGACATACAGTAGTTATTAATTTATCTTTTTATCCGGTATTTCAGAACCGGTATTAACAAGTAAAAAGCCGCCAGTTCCCAGTGTAAGCTTAGCTTCACCTTTATTAAAACATCTGTGACCGAATAATGCAGACTGCTGATCAACAACAGAAGATACAATAGGGGCTTCAATTCCTGAACATATTTCAGGATCAGTTATTCCGTATTCAAAAACAGTTGATGTTATCTCCGGAAGCAAATTCATATTCAAACCGAAGAAATCAACAATTTTCTCGTCCCATTTATATTTATCAATATCAAAAAGAAGAGTACGTGATGCAGTTGTAACATCTGTATAAAAATTTTTCTTTTTTATAAGTTTATTAATAAGCCAGACTTCAGATGTAGCAATAATAAGATTATTCTTATTATTTTCAGCTTCTATTTCCGGAATATTATTCATAAGCCATTTCATTTTTGGAGCTGAAAAATAGGAATCCATAAAAAAGACCGGTTGTTTTTTCAATATATTTTTCAATTTTCAGGATTATTATAGTTATTCAATTCCTCTGCAGTTCTGTTATCCTGCCATACAACAGCATTATACATCGGACTAAGAGTTGTTTTATTAAATGGAATAATTGTTTCTCCCTGATTGTCTATTGCTACAGCAATAATTTCTTTTGGAGAGATATCTGAATTATTAATAACATCTTTAATTCCATCAACAATAGAAAGGAAAATATCCTGAGGATTATGTTCAACCCAGTTTCTTTTAGGAGTAATTGTTTTAAACGGTTTTGTAATTTTTATTTTTTCATTACTTTCTGAATCATAGAGCACAACTTTTGTAGATGTTGTTCCCTGATCTATAGATAAAATATATTCATTCATATACACCTCAAAATAAAAACATGTTTAAAATTATTAATTAATATTTTTTAAATACTCTTTTATATGAACTTTTCTGCAAAACTAAACATAATATTTTTAAACCGGTAACTTCTACAGCATATACTGTAGAAGTTCCTGGTTAAATAAAAAAAAATGTTTACAAAAAAGTCTTTCAGACATTATATATTTTTCTATTTTGCAAAATACAGATCCGGAAGCCATGTAGCAATTTCCGGGAAAATAATTAAAATTGCTATTGTTGCAGCCATAAGAAGTATGAAGGGAACAATAGAACGGTATATATCCCCGAGACTGATTTCTTTTGGAGCCATAGCTTCATGAGAAAAAGGTATATCCGAACGGAGGTGTCAGATATGCTATCTGACAGGTTATTGTATAAAGAACCCCGTACCAGATGGATTAAAACCCATAGAAACTACAAGCGGAATATAAAGAGGAGCAACAATTATCAACATAGCTGTATCATCAAGAAAAAGTTCCCAAGAGTAAGAAAGAAACCTGCATTGCAATAATCGTCCCTACAGGTCCGAATCCATGACTTAAAAACAATGATGCAATTGCATGAACAGCTCCGAGACCGTCAAAAATAGCTGCAAATGCCATTGCTGACATAGCAACCCACATAAACATAGCGCTGACACTTATTGTCTGCGTTAAAACTTTTATTAAGGATTTCCCAGTTAAATCTCTTTTTATTTATTGCAGCTATTATAGTAGCAATAGCACCAATCGCAGAACTTTCAACAAGACTGGTTACTCCCAGCAGAAAAAGCCCTGACATCATCAGAATAATAAATAACGGAAGCAGTCCTCCGCTGAGAGCTGCCATTTTTTCTTTTATGGGAAGATCCCACTCTTCTCTTGGAAGTACAGGGCCCATTTCAGGCTGCAGATGACATCTTATAATAATATAAATAATAAACATTCCAGACATTAAAAGACCGGGAAGAACACCTGCAAGCCAGAGATGGCCTACCGGCTGTCTTGCAATCATTCCATAAAGAACAAGAACTACACTGGGCGGTATCAGAATACCAAGAGAGCTCCCTGCCTGAATAACACCGGTCACCATTTTTTATCATATTTTCTCTTAAGCATTTCCGGCAGAGCAACACTGCTTCCGACACTCATACCTGCAACACTCAAGCCGTTTATGGCTGATATTATGGCCATAAGTACGATTGTTCCAATTGCAAGTCCGCCTCTGAGAGGGCCTGTAAGAATATGAATAAGTTTATATAAATCCTCTGATATTTTTGATTCGGAAAACAGATATCCGATAAATACAAAAATAGGCAGTGTGACCATTGGGTACCAGTTAATCAGTTTAAAAGAAGCATGAAAACCCATCTCCATTCCGCCGGAACCCCAGAGGGCTATAGCAAAAATACTTGCAACTCCCCCTATTACAGCATATATGTGACGCCCTGACAAAAGTGTAACAAACATTGTAAGAAACATTAACAGAGCGATAAACTCATAACTCATCGTCGATCCTCCAGTCTTTTATCCAGGAAGTATCTTTGCCGAAAGCTATTACGATATCCTTAATAATTTCAGAAATATTCTGTAATAACATCAGAGCCATACCTGTTGTAGCTATAATTTTCATAGGTGCTATTGGAGGCCCCCCAGGCTGAATAATTTGTCTGATGATATTTTAATGCATATGCAGAGCTTGAAAACCCTCCAATTAAAAGCCATGTCAAATATGATATACTTAATGCAAAAGTAATGATATCAAATACAGCTTTTTTCCTCTGGGACCATTCGCTGTAAAAAAAGTCCATACGGACATGCCCGCCTATAAGAAAAACATAAGCTCCGCCCAGCCAGATAATAAGTTCCGTTAATGAATTGAGTTATTTCCAGTGACCATTTATTAGAAGTACCGAAAAAATTCCTTGAAACAGCTTCATATGCTAAAACAGCAATCATTAACAAAACCAGAAATTTAATTACACTGCCGAGAGCCGCGCTTATAGAATCTATAGACTTTACATAAAATTTTATCGTTTAATCATAAAATCCATTTCTCCATTCTTTAATTTTCAAATTATATGCAGTGTTCCTTCACTGAAAAACGAAAGGAACACTGCTGTTGAATATTTTAATCCTGATTAATTACAGGATCAATAAGACCGAACATTTTTTTATTTTCCGCCAGTGTAAGGAGCACCAGCTGCCTGTCTGATCTCAGCATATTCTTTAAATGCTTTAATAATTCTTTCAGATCTCGGGCTTTTCTTGGAAAATTCATCCCAGTATTTAGCTGCCTGTACTTCAACACCAGTCCACTGGTCTTCAGGAATTGATGTAAGTTCCATTTTAGAACCTTCAGCTCTGTATTTTGCTTCTCCCCACCAGTACCAGTGAAGTCTGTAGTAATTTGAAGCCTGAATCATCATGCGAACAAGTTTCTGAAGGTGTTCAGGAAGTTCCTCCCATGATTCTGTATTAACAAAAAATCCGCCTGACCATGCACCTGAAATAGGGTTGGTTAAGAGGTAATCACAAACATCAGCTATACCTGTAGTATAAAGCTCAGTAGCACCTGACCAGGTTACACCGTCAAGCATTCCTGTCTGAAGAGCCATCTGCACATCTTCTACAGGCATTACAACAGGAACAATCCCATACTCTGCTTCAAGAAATTTACCGTTAAAAAAGAGAAGTAAAAAGTCTTAAACCTTTAAGATCTTCTACGCTTCTAACCGGTTTTGTACTTGCAACAAGACAAGGGTCCCAGCTTCCCTGAGCAAGCCATGTAACACCGTCAATCTCATCATAAGCTTCTTTCCAGATTTCATTTAAACCATATCTGTTCCATAAAACATCAATATCAAGTCCGATTCTACCTGCTGCAGGAAAATATGCTGAAAATGTTGCAACATCTGCAGGAGAACCCATTGATTCATCATCACTGAGAGCCATATCTACAGTGCCGCTCTGAACAGCATTAAATAATTCTCCATGAGGCACAAGCTGATCAGCTCCGAAAATTTCAATTACCATTTCCCCATTTGCAATCTCATTGAATTCTTTAACCATATTACCAATGATCTCATCATTCATTGAAGGTCCGGCATATGTCTGAAGCCTCCATTTGATTGTGTCTTTTTTCACTTTTTTTGCAGTTTCACCTGAGTCTGCGTTATTACCGCAGCCGGTGAAAATCAAAGATGCCATGGCTACCATTGCAATTAGTCCAACAACAGTAATAAATCTCTTTGTTTTCATAAACTCCCCCTAACAAAAATTAAAAACTAATTAGTTTCAGACCATTACTGGTCTGTTATAAAAAAAATAGAAATTATCAACGACATAATAAAATCTATTTAATCCCCATATAATTATTGTTTTCCAGACATTTCCTTAAAAACACTTTCCAGCACTTTTACAAATGCTCTGCAGTCGTCAGGAAAAATCTGCCCCATATTTGCTATCTGAAACATGTTCTTCTCAAGTAAAGGTCCTTTTCCCAGATACATTACATATCCTTCATCTTCCATTCTGTCTAAAAAATCATTAACAGGAATTGACGGAGGAAGGAAAACAGATGTAACTGTATTGGAAGATCTGCCTGGATCAAGAAGCACTTTAAGCCCATGTCTGCTACATATTTTCTAATAATTGTAGCATTCTCCTGATATCTTGCGATTCTATTCTCAATCCCCTCTTCAAGAAGTTCCCTGACTGATTCAAGAAATGTATTAAACATAACAACAGACGGTGTATTAAGTGTCTGGCTGATTGATTCTGCAAGTTCTATATGTTTCTGAAGCCTCAGATATGTATTTTTAACCGGGGTGTTTTTTATTTCATTGATTCTCTCTCTTTTTGTAACAACAAAAGAGGAACCGGGCTGCCCGCTGACAGCCTTATTAGGAACTCCGGTACAGTAATCAACACCCCAGCCGTCAAGATCAATTGCCTCACCGCCAACTGCGCTTACTGCATCAAGATGAAAAAGAATATTATATTTTTTAGTAAGCTCTGAAACTTCTTTGACAGGGTTTATCATACCTGTGCTGGTTTCATGCATAACCATAAGTAAGTGAGTAATTGAAGAATCTTTTTAAGAATATCTTCGATTTTATCAATATCAGGATATTCCCCCCATTCAAAATTCAGAACTGTATTGGAAATGCCGTAACAGTCAATAAAACCCGCAAGTCTGTTTCCGAATTCTCCATTACGGATAACCAGCGCTTTTGAATCTTTTGAGAAAACAGAAGATATTACACATTCATTAGCAGCACTTCCTGATCCGGTTAAAACAACCGATGTATAGTCTTTTTCAGAAGCATTTACTATTTTAAGAATACCCTGTCTTAATTCAGAATATATTTTTTCAAAATCTCCCCTTCGATGACACAAATCAGGGATAAGCGCTGCTTTCTTTACTTTATCAGTTGTTAAAACAGGCCCCGGTGCAAACAAGTATTTTTTCTGCATTATAACTCCATAATATACAGCAGATTTTCTTTGCAGTTATGGTCAGGAAGATCAAATAACTGGCGCTGCGGTATATTCTTTAACAAATATTATTATTTATATATAAATAATAAACTGCATATAAAGAATCTGTCAAGCTTTTATATTCTTTTACTGATACTATTATTTATATATGTATACAAATTAATACATATATAAGTAAAAACTGATTTAATTTCCTGCTGAAGGAGAATAAGAATTGAGAAAAGCAAAAAAAAAGTGCTGATCAATTGACCAGCACTTTTTATTATCCCTGTAAATGGGAATTGTTTAAATATCAGTTAGTTTTTGGAAGCTTTGAAGCTACATTGTCAGCATAGTACATAATTGACATAAGATGACCGACATCAGCTCTTTCACCTTCAGGAACCTGAACATTTCCTTCATTATCTACAACAGGACCCATATAAGGATCAAATTCTTCAGGAGATTTATTAAACTGTTCAAGTCTCTTTTCAACAAGATCAAGAACTGTGATTTCTCCGAAATCCTTATTATTTGTTTTAATTCCGGCAAGATCATCTACAAATTTACTGTTGATTTTTTCATCAAAAGTTCCGCCGAGATCTACAGCTTTTTTGTTGTAGAACCAGAGAAGGTCTTTATTCCATTTACCGTCATAAAGATCTTTGATGATTTTGTCATACATAACACCCCAGTCTGCAAGCTGGCCGGAAACAACACTGTCTTCGCCGTACTGCTGCATTGGGCTGTAGTGGCTGAATGTATAAATCTGATTGCCTTTTTCTGTATGTTCCTGACCTACTTCAATTACAGCAGGAGTATCTTCTGTAAAAGCAAGAGTATCACAGCCTTCAGCAATCAGTGCTTCAGCAGCTTCTCTAGCCTTATCCGGTCCGTACCATGCATAGATCCATTTAACATGTACTTCAGCATCAGGGTTAACTTCTTTGATACCGATAGAAAATGCATTTATATGTCTGTAAAGTTCTGGAATAGGGAAAGCAGCAACATATCCGATTTTATTGCTTTTTGAAAGAGCACCGGCCATAAGTCCGTTAAGATAGTACATCTGATATAGGTCTCCGAAATATGTACCTACATTTTCAGACTGTTTAAAACCGGAACAATGCATGAATTTTGTGTCAGGGTATTTTTCTCCTGCCGCAATTGTATCATCCATATAACCGAAGCTTGTTGTAAACACGATATCACATTTTTCTTCCTGTACAAATCTGTCAATAATTCTTGCACTGTCAGATTCTGCAACACTTTCCACATATACTGTATCCAGCCATGGGTATTTAGATTCTGCAAATTCCTTACCGACATGATGAGCATGTGACCATCCGTAGTCCCCTACAGGTCCTACATAAACAAATCCTGCTTTGATTCTTTTTTCTTCTGCAGCTGCACTTTTTTTCTTCTTTTTTTACAGCCTGTTACAGCTAAAACGCTTAATGCAATTATCATGATTAAAACAACTTTAGATAATGCTTTCCCGAATTTCATAAGACTTTTCTCCTTAAGGTTTATAAATCAACGTAAAATGAGTATGCGTTTTTGTCAATAGAAATCAATAATTCTTTGTATATTACAGAAATATTCCTGAGAAAACACTGTTATCAAGTGATAAAAGATACAGAAATATTATACTTTAAACAAAGCTGAAAAATCAGCAGCAGGCATCATATAGCTGAGGACTTATCAGTCTGCAGAAGATACAGTAATCCCGCCGAATATATCTTTCGAATCCCAGTCATAGCCTGCAAAAGCTGAAAAGATAACAGAAGTAAGACCTATAAAAGAAACATCAAAATCAAGCGACATTCCTGTCGAAATACCGCCTTCCTCTCTCTCGAAATAATCACAGAATGCAGATGCTTCAATATCTTTTATAATTAATATTTCTCCAAGTGAAATATCACTATCTGCAAAGAATGACAGATTATTATTAGTTACAATAATTCTTTCATAATATCCGTCAACAGTGCTGCCGCGCAGTCCGTCATTGCTGTATAGTTCAAGATAATCGCTTTCATCAAACGGAATTCTTACAGTGCTTTTCTGCCTGATACCGAAATAATCTGTAAATTTAATTTTCAGGTTGTCTTTAAACCCGAGACCTGAAGCACTTGTATCCGCATCAAAACCATCCCTTCGTTAAACCAGAAAGTGGATAAATAATAATCTCCCCTGGAAAGTGAGATATCAAGCCCGGATCTAAGCATTGATTTTTCTACTTCATATTCAGTATCAAAATTAGATTCAAAAACTGCAAAAGGAAGAACAGTTGTTTCCAGAGAAGAGGAAAGATTTATATCAGCTCTTCCATAATAATATGAATAATCATAATTCCATTCATCCCAGTTAAAAAGCATTCTGTTTTTAAGACGCAGAGTATCAAACAAAAACAAAATTCAGGCTGTTATCAACACCGGAATTATCTCCACCCCAGTATTCGCTTACAGATGCTTCAAGATAATTATATGCAAGTTTTTGTTTAATATTAAGATAATTTATATCGTTAAGATAATAATCATCTAAAGTTCCGCTATACATTCGAAAACCTGTGGACACAGATATATTTAAATCCTTCTGAGGAATTACGCCTGTTTTAGCATTATTTTTCGGCTTCTGCATAACGGTTTTCAATTGATATTCTTCTCTTCGTTCAGAGATTTTATCATTTTTTATTACTGTTTTCAGAAAGGCCTTTAACATATTCTGCCGGCAGGGAATTAAGAACATATTCAGCAGATTCATACCCTTTCTGCTTAATTTCATCCATTTTCTGAAATGCCATAAAAGAATAGTTTTCAACATCACACCTGATAAGAACAGGTTTCATTGACTTAAGCTGAGAGACACCTTTTCTTGTCTTACCGATGTCAAAAGCTCTGTTAATAACTGCAGTAAAACTTCTGAAATTACTTTTAAGATCATAAAGAGCTGTTGAAACAATAATATTGTCTGTATATTTTGCAGCCCCGTCAACCGGACAAGATTTGTTACTCCTCCGTCAATCAGCCTCATACCGTTATATTCAACCGGAGGAAAGCTGAAAGGCATTGAGATACTTCCCTGAAAGACTTTATAAAAGTCACCTTCCATAAAACCATTTGACGCCTTGAGACAAGGTCTTCAGATATTATTGCAACAGGTATTTTAAGATCTTTAATATCAAGTTCGCCCAGAACATCGTAGAGAACAGATATAAATCTTCCGGAATCAAGAACTCCTCCGTCAAGAGCCATTTTCAGCTGAAATAAATCCTTTGTATCATAATCAAGCATCATTTCTTCTATCATGTCGGGGGAGAAACCGGCAGCATATAAAAGAGCAACTACAGATCCCATTGAATTTGCAACAATGAAATCAGGATATATATTCTCTGCCTCCATTTTTTAAGAACGCCTATATGGGCAAATGCTCTTGCAGCTCCTCCTGAAAATACCAGCCCCAGAGGAGGCTCTTCTGAATCCCGGCTTTCGAGCCTTTAAGAAATGCTTCTTCTCCGTAATAAACAGGAACATCTGTCAGATACAGATCCCCGTTAAGCTCTGTATAGTCAAAATCTTCAGCATATAAAAAATTGCTGAAGATAAAATAGATAAGTATTGTCAGAACTGCTTTATTAATAATAGATCCCGAGTTAAATGTGTTTTTTCCCATATAAAGTTAAATTAGAGCCTTTCCTGCCGCCAGACCTTTTGTCTTGAAAAGTTTCAAAACAGATACTGCAATATCAGCAAAGGATTCCCGTATTCCCCCGTTATTCTTTTCTATGCTGCTAATATCTGTAATTCCCTTCTGATAGAAAAGAACAGGGATATATTCACGTGTATGGTCAGTTCCTTTAAATGAAGGATCGCATCCGTGATCAGCAGTGATTATAAGGACATCTCTATTATCGAGAAGTGATACAATTTCATTTATCCGGCTGTCAATATATGCAACAGCATCATGATAACCCTGTATATCTCTTCTGTGTCCGTATTTCATATCTGTATCAACAAGATTAACAAAAATCAACCTGTCGCCTGAGTCTTTCTGCTTTAAAAGTTCAACTGTTCTGTCTATGCACAGAGTATTGCCCTTGTCATGATAACTTTCATCAATACCCTGCTCATTAAAGATATCGCCTATCTTGCCGACAGCTGCTGTCTTTACATTATTCTCTGATAAAAGATCAAGCATTGTTTTCCGGGAAGCGGAATGCTGAAATCACGCCGTTTTCTGTACGTGTAATCCCTCTCTGCTGTTTCCGGTAAAGGTCTTGCAATTACCCTTCCTATCATAAAATCATCACAGATCTTCCTGCTTTTTTCACAAATCTCATACAGTTTATCAATGGGAAAAACATCTTCATGCGCTGCTATCTGAAAAACTGAATCAGAGGAAGTATAAATAATCGGAAAACCTGTTTTAAGATGCTCATCACCGAGCTCCTGTATTATCTGGGTACCGGAGGCTGCGCAGTTGCCAAGATAACCGGAACATACCTCTTTCTTGAACCGTTCAAGAAGCTCTTCCGGAAATGAAGGGTATTCCGGAGGAAATGTCTTAAAAGCCTTATCAAGTACAGTGCCTGCTATTTCCCAGTGACCTGTTGTAGTATCCTTGCCGGGGGATTTTTCCGCCGCTGCAGCATAGACTGCTTTGGGCTTATCAACAGGAGAGCATCCGGGAAGAACATTGCCCAGAAGCTTAGACGCATTACCGAGACCCATATCCTTAAGAACCGGCCACCTCACTTCGTTTACATTTTCACATATATGAAGGGCTGTATTTGAACCTTTATCTCCGTATTTCCCTGCATCCGGAAGTTCTCCTATACCGAAACTGTCTATAACAAGAATTACTGCATCCATATTTTCCGCCTCTTTTTTATTTTAAGAGTTTAATCAACTGATATTAATAATTTAATATAATTACCATGCCGGGTAAATGAGAATTTTTATATCCCGGATAATGAGACAATTCTTTTGAATAATTCTACAGGGGAGACCCGGATACTGTGTTTACAACAGTAAAACTACTCTTCCAGAATTGTATATATGAGAGGCAGCTCTTCCGGCTGATCTTTCCCGATTTTATATGCATCAAGAAAACGCCCGGCTGCAGCATCAAGATTACTTTCATCGTTTACATGAAATTCAGCTATTGCATCGCCTTTTTCAACATAATCACCTAGTCTCTTCCTAAGCCAGATGCCAACAGAGTGATCTATTTCATCCTCTTTTTTTACTCTTCCTGCACCGAGAAGACTTGCAGAGTATCCTACTTCAGGAGTGTTTATCTCCTGTATATAACCGGCATTTTCAGCTCTTACCTGAATTACTTTAGAGGCGGCAGGAATAAGAGAAATATCATTAACAAGATCCGGATTCCCCCCTGAGCCTCAATCATCTGTGCAAGCTTAAAAGAGCCTTACCCGATTTAAGAGCATCTTCAAGTTTTTCTATTGTCTCATTCTCTGTTTCGCATATTCCCGATGCAATAAGCATTCTTGATGCAAGTGTAAATGCAACAACTTTAAGATCTGATTCATACTGTCCCTGAAGTATTTTCAACAGCTTCTTTTACTTCAAGAGTATTTCCAACACTGAAGCCAAGAGGCTGGTTCATATCTGTTACAACAGCAATTGTCCTTCTTCCTGCAAGTCTGCCTATATCCACCATGGATTCTGCAAGTCTTATGGAATCGCTTATTTTATTCATAAACGCACCGTTACCGGTTTTTATATCAAGAACAATTGCATTACTGCCGGATGCAATTTTTTTTACTCATAATACTAGATGCAATAAGAGAAATATTATCAATAGTTCCTGTAACATCCCTTAATGCATAAAGTTTTTTATCAGCAGGAACCAGATTATCTGTCTGTCCTATAACGGAAAGTCCAATCTCTGAAACAGTTTTAGTAAATTTATCCATGCTCTGCATAACAGAAAAGCCGGGAATAGATTCAAGCTTATCAAGGGTTCCGCCGGTATGTCCAAGCCCGCGGCCTGACATCTTGGCAACCTTTCCGCCGCAAGCTGCAACAAGAGGGGCAACAAGCAAAGTTGTTCCGTCGCTCACTCCGCCGGTTGAATGCTTATCAACCTTGATCCCTTCAATTGCAGATAAGTCTACCTGGTCTCCGGACTCTGCCATTGCAAGTGTAAGATCTGCAGTTTCCTGTTTATTCATTCCACTGAACCATATTGCCATTAAAAGAGCAGATGCCTGATAATCCGGAATTGATCCGTCAACATATCCGTTTATGAAAAAACTGATTTCCTCTTTGCTGAGAGCTTCACTGTGTTTTCTTTTTATTGATTAAATCTGTTATAAGCATACTCTAATTCTAAAACCAAAGGAGAAGGAATTCAACTGATGTTTTCAGACTTTACAATTTACATAAAATTTCTTAACTTTTTATCTATGAGTAAATTACAGAAATCAACCGCATTTTATGCTTTTAAAGCAACAATTCCGGTTTTGTTCGGATATGTGCCTATTGGAATGGCATACGGTTTTCTCCTTGTTAAACCGGTCTTGCGTGGTACTGGGCGCCGCTGATGTGTATTTTCATTTTTGCCGGAGCTGCTCAGTTTCTGGCTCTAACGATGTTCACACAGCAGAAAAGTATTCCGGAAATGGCTTTGGCAGTTTTTCTTATGAATTCCCGTCATATGGTTTACGGCTTTTCACTGATTGAAAGATACTCATTCTTCAAATGGGCAAAACCCTATCTTATATACGGCCTGACAGATGAAACATATGCACTTCTTACTACTGTTGATCCTCCTGAAGGATGTTCTCATGAGAAATTTGATTTCCTGATAACCCTTTTCAACCAGTCATACTGGACACTGGGAAGTACTATAGGCGCTCTACTGGGTTCTGTAATTATGTGGGATGCTCCCGGTCTTGATTTTGCTCTAACTGCTCTTTTTGTTGTTCTGCTTGTAGAACAGATTAAAGCTATCAAACGGCCGGGTCCCTTTATTGCGGCAGCTGCAGGTGTTCTGTTTTTCAACCTTATAGGACTCGGGGGACAGGCTTTGACCGGCGGTATAGTTATAGGTTCTGCATCATGTTTTTTTATGACTAAAAAGGAGGAGACAGTTAATGAATAATGTTTTAATCGCTGTAGCAGCAATGGGTATAGTTACTCTTTTTACAAGAGCGTTTCCGTTTCTCCTTTTCTCGGGAAGAAAAGCGCCTGAAAAATTCATTAAAGGAGCTCGTCTTATACCGGGCGCTGTGATGGCAGTACTTGTATTAACAAGCCTTCCTTTAAGTCTCAAGCTTACAGACAGCTCTGTCCTTTTTCCGTGGATAGGAGCTGCTGCAGTTGTAGCTGTACACCTTAAGTTTCAAAATGCGCTTTTTAAGTATTTTCGGGGGGACTTCGGTTTATATGCTTCTGCTTCACTTTTTTCGGATAATTACCACAGTCTCAGAAGAACTTTATTTAAAATGAGTTATATATTTGTCAATAATTTTTTGAAGCTCTCCGCTCTGCCTCTTACATTCAAGTTCTTTATTGAAAAATTCCAGAAACTCTTTCCATTCCTTATTCATCGCAAGCCTCACTTCAGCAGTACCAACATTGTTTTTTGACATGTAAAACTTACCTTCAAATTCTGATGCAAATAACTTAATGGTTTTTAAACCTGACTGTTCATTTATTACTATAGCATCAATCCTGTTCTTAAGAACTTTTTTAAAATTATGCACAGGATCAACAGCATCATCCCTTTTTATTAAACAGTCAGCAAAGAAACTATCAAGCATGCTGTATTTGTAACCAATATGTGTTCCAAGAGTCAGACCGAAAAGTTCATCAAAGCTGTTAAAATTCTATTGGATTATCTGATTTTGAAAATAGGACATCCTTATTTACCCAGATAACATCAGACCAGATATACTGATCAGGATTTTCCAGAAATTTCACAGCACCAGGATATGCATCAATTATTCCATTTGCAAAAGCCCTTTCTCCCCTTACACGCGGAAGAGACTTATACGAAACATCAATTCCATATTCAGCTGCTGCACTTTCCAGTAATTCAACAATAAAACCGCAAGGATTACCACCGGAATCTGTAAAACTGTAAAGATTTGCCTGATTATCCGGATTTACAAGCATAATTATTTTTTCATCAGAATACACACTCAAAGAGATAATAACTATAAAACAGACAAAAAATATTTTTTTCAAAAATATTACCTTATTTGTAATAAACAATAAAAAGATGATTTAATTATCATATACCTGAATCCATATAAAAATAAAAAACATTATCATGATGTCCAATTCAATGTTATCTAACCTTCCCGGAAGGCTTGAAGGCCGGACAGTTCTTCCCTGTATTTCTAAGTACTACAACAGAGGGGAGCTCGCGGCTTTTTATATTGAAGACAGAACAGGAACGGGGGAATCTCTTATCCCAGGTTATTTTGAAATATCTGCATTTAAAACAGTCGGGAGGTGTCTTATTTTCTGCCATAGCCAATGATAGCAGATATTTTTTACAGTAATCAATCCTTGATTATTATTTATCAATAATCCAGAATAGCATCAATATTATGGAAGAATTAAACGAAACAGCAGTTCTGGTAGGAATTGACTATAACAGAGATCCTGAAACAGTAAAACGGCATCTTGATGAGCTTGAAGCTCTTGCAGGAACACTCGGAATAATATGCCTCGAAAAAAATAATCGCCCCTTTAAAATCCCCGAATCCCCGTTTTCTTGTTGGAACAGGAAAAGCAGAAGAAATTAGTTTTGCAGCCCGGGACCATGAAGCGGATTTTATAATATTTGATGATGAACTCAGTCCCAGCCAGCAGAGAAACTGGGAAACATTCACAGACAGGAAGACTGCAGACAGACAGGAAATAATAATAAACATATTCTCAGACAGAGCTGTCACTAAGGAGGCATCTCTTCAGGTTGAACTTGCACAGCTTTCATACTCCCTGCCCAGACTGAGAGGGGCATGGACCCATTTTCCAAACAGAAGGGGGAGTTTCAGGAACCAGAGGGGAAGGGGAGAAACAGCTTGAACTTGACAGGCGTATGATTCTGCACGATATAAGTAAACTTAAAAAAGAACTTAAATCAGTAGAGAAACAGAGAAGAACCCAGAGAAAACTGCGTGAAAACAGAAATACTGCATCATGTTCAATTGCAGGTTATACAAACGCAGGAAAATCAACACTTCTTAACAGGCTGACTCTCTCTGAAGTTGATGCTAATAACAGGGTTTTTGATACACTTGATCCTTCAACAAAAAAAATGAAGCTTCCGGGCGGAAAAGAGGTGCTGCTTACTGATACTGTAGGATTTATAAGAAAGCTTCCGCATCAGCTTGTAGAAGCATTCAAATCAACACTTGAAGAAACAGTTCTTTCCGACCTGATTATTCTTCTTCTTGACGGTTCAGATCCTGAAGTATTAAGCCACTATAAAACATCCATGGAAGTACTAAGTGAAATAGGGGCAGCTGATAAGCCAATCCTTAAAGTTATAAATAAAACTGATTCAGAATCTGATCCTTTTATGAGACACAGACTTGAAAGCGAATTTGAAGATGCTGTTTTTATTTCTGCTCAAACTGGAGATAATATCGATTTTTTCTAAAGAAAGTTGAAGATATTCTTAAAAGCGGAGAAAAAAATACTTAGCCTTGAAATCCCGCTGGAAAAATACAGTTTAATTGCAAAAATAAAATCTTCCGGAACTGTATATAAAGAGGAATATCTTGATAATTCGGTATTTATCGAAGCTTCTGTCCCTGACAGTCTTGCAGGAAAGCTGAGTCAGTATTCAATTGAAAATGATTTATAATGTTCGGATTATTATTCAGTATATAGCTGTATTTTCTAAAAATGATATGCATTGATCAGTATTCAATTGAAAATGTTCTGTAATATCCCTGATAGGGTCTTTCATGTTTTCTCACTTCAAGAACACGGGCGCTTGGAGGACCTGTCTCAAGCCAGTTAAGAAAATTATTTACATTTTCCTCAGGCCCTTCACATTCAAGCTGTACAGATCCGTCTGATTTATTTCTTACCCAGCCGTAAACCCTGTATTTCGCAGCAGCCCGCACAGTATAGTAGCGGAAGCCGACACCTTGAACTGTTCCGATTACAACGGCAGAATATCGTTTTAGATTAGTTTTTGAGTCCATTAGAAGCAGTTCCTGAATTTTTATCAATATAATCAAACATTATATTAAAATCGACAGGATAGTTTAAGACTGTATCGCTGTAGCCGCGACTCTCATCCTGATCAATATCTGAAATTTGTAATATCAAAGGCTTTGGGATCTTTTCTTTTTCAAAAATTTTCTTCAGTTTTTCAGGATTTGTATATCTGCAGGATGCTTTTATTACGATAATGTCGGGAGGCATTTTTGCGATTAAATAGCCGGAAGTAAAATTATCCTCTGAAACCAGTATTTCATAGTCTTTTTTTTCAATAGAAGTTTTTTCAGTCAGGATATTTCCAAAAAGAGAATCAGAATCAATAACAAGAATTCGCAAAGAACTTTTTTTAGCTGTTTTATAGGGGATAAGCTCTTCAGGAAGTATCATTCCCCTGTTCTCAATAAATTCTATCAGGTTTTCAGCATAAACCCTGTACTGTCCGCCCGGTGTTGTAAAAGCCTTTAAATAACCGTTTTTTTATCCAGTTTATAGCTGTCTGATTAACAACACCGCAGAGATTAGCGACTTCGAGTGCAAGAAAATATTTTTAACTTTTTCCCCTTTTTCCCCATTACTTTCCTTCCTGATTATCTGCAGGTCTGAGTATTTTAGCATATTATTATGAAAAGCTGTGTTACTTTTTTTATTGAAAATCAAAAAGGATATAAACTGAATTTAAGAGATTAATTAGAAAAGATCTTTATATCCGAAAATCTGTGGAAATTATAAAATATTTTCGCTTTACAGATACAAAGACCTTTAAAAATGTATATCAGCTGAAAAATGCTGTTAAATTTCTGTTCCGTCAGGAAGTACAGCGCCTTTATTGACAATAATAATACCGTCTCTTATAGAATAGTTATCATAATTCCCTTCTCTCCGCTCTTTCTGATCAATACCTATTCTGCAGCCCCGCCCAATCCTTGCATTTTTATCAACCAGTGCATTACGGATAATTGAACCTGAAGATATCCCTATATTGGGTATATTTTTTTCGCGGTTTTCTTTCTTTTTCCCGCTCTGTTTCATAATAATCCGCACCCATACAGTAAACATTTTCAATACTTGCGCCTGAATCAATTATTGTTCTTATACCGATTAGAGAATTGCTTACAAAAGCATTTGTTATAATAGAGCCCTGTCCTGCAAGTGAATTCTGAAAAGTACAGGAATTGATTTTTGTCGGAGGAAGATAATATTTACTAGCATATATGGGATACATTTCATCATACATATTGAACTGAGGCTGATTTGAAGCAAGCATGAGATTTGCTTCATAGAAATTGCGGATTGTACCTATATCCTCCCAATATCCGTTATATATATATCCCTTAACTTTGAGAGTCCCGATTGCATCAGGAATAATTTCCTTGCCGAAATCCTCTGCATCAGAATCAAGAGCTTTTCAAGAATATCTGCATTAAAAATATAAATACCCATTGAAGCAAGATAGTTTTTATCTGAACCTCGTGTTTTATTAGGCATTTTCATTTCTGTTATATCTTTATCAGAACCGGGTTTTTCAAGAAAACTTTCTATAAATCCGTTTTCATCCACTTTTAGAATACCGAGCTGAGCTGCATCTTCTCTTGTAACTGGAGTTGATGCAATACTGATATCAGCTTTTGAATCCTTATGTTCTCTTAGGAACTGTTTAAGATCCATTCTATAGAGCTGATCGCCTGAAAGTATCATATAATAATCCGGGTGCTGACTTTTAATGAGGGAGATTTTTCTTATTGCATCTGCTGTACCTGTGTACCATCCGGTCTTACTCCCGTAAGACTGTTTTGCTGCAATAATCTTTACATAACCTCTGGAAAAGGAATCAAAAGTATATGTTGTTGCAACATGGTTATTAAGAGAGTCTGAATTAAACTGAGTAAGGATGCTTATATTCCTTATCCCTGCATGAATACTGTTAGAAAGAGGTATATCAATAAGCCTGTAGCTGCATCCGAAAGGAACTGCAGGCTTTGCTCTTTCCTGTGTTAAAGGAAAAAGACGCTCACCTTTTCCACCGCCTAAAATTACGCATGATACTTTATCCATTTACTAACCTCTTTAATAATTGTAATACAGCTTTATCAGTTTTTAGAAATTTTTTTTATACAGTTCCATGTATTTTTCAGAGGACTTCCTCCATGAGAAATCCTGCTTCATCCCCCTCTTGCGGAGTTTTGTAATATCCTTCCGTCTGTCATACCATGTTGAGACAACCCATCCGAGAACATTGTAGAGAACACCGGGGTTAAGATCATCAAAAACAAATCCGGTACCCTCTCCTGTTTCCTGATTATAGTTATCAACTGTATCTGCAAGTCCGCCTGTATTTCGTACTATTGGAATTGTTCCGTATTTCAGAGAATAAAGCTGATTCAGCCCGCAGCTCATATCTGCTCGGCATTAAAAAGAAATCACTTCCCCCTTCTATAAGATGGGCAAGCCTGTTGTCATAACCGATCCGGACTTTAAAATTCGGAAATACTGAAGAAAGATGAGTCAGTTCATTTTCACACCATTTTCCCCGGATCCAAGAACTGCAAACTGGATATTCATATCCTTAAGAATCGGAAAAAGACTCCCTTCTCCAGGGGCGGCTAGCTCCCTTATGCCTTTCTGCTCTGCAAGTCTTGTCACGATACCGACAAGAGGAATACTGCTGTCCACAGGAAGCCCCATTTCCATCTGGAGCTTTTTCTTAACTTTTGCCTTTGCCGAAGTTTGCTGTGCCGAATAATTATCAGGAACAAGATGCTTATCTGTTTCAGGATTCCACAGATTATAATCAACACCGTTAGAATCCCGTGAAGATCCTCCTTTCTGTAACGAAGTATACCGTCAAGACCGCAACCGTAGTTTTGTGTTTTTTATCTCTTCGGCATAGGTCGGTGAAACAGTTGTAATAATATCTGAACTCATTATTCCAGCTTTGAGAAAATTAAGATCCCCGCTGAATTCAAGTGTTGATACAGAATGCAGATCTCTTTCATTCTGTATATATGCAACATCATCAAGAGCAAAAACACCCTGATAACCGAGATTGTGAATTGTAAGCATTGAGGAGGTTGCTGAAAATTCCCTGTACTGTTCCTCTCTTTTAAGATAGTAGGGGACTAGAGAAGATGCCCAGTCATGACAGTGAAATATATCTGGTATCCAGTTTACTGCACGGCACACCTGAAAAACAGCTTTGTTAAAAATAGCAAACCGTTTTGCATTATCCTTAAATCCCTCTTCACCGTTATGGCTGTAGACTCCGTCCCTGCCGAAGGCTCCCTCATGATCTACCAAATAAACAGGAATTCCAGTTCCCGGAAGTCTTGTTTCATAAAGACCTGTCCATTCTTCTCCGAACGGCATAGGAATACCAAGCGGATATGGATGTTTTTCAAGAGAATCCCGGTCTATACTGTAATAACGCGGCATAATAATTCTAAGATCAACATCCCCCTTATCCAATTCTGCAGAAAGGGCTGTAACCATATCTGCAAGTCCTCCGGTCTTTGCATATGGGAGAAGCTCTGATGTAACCATTAATATTTTAATCATGTATTTAACCCCTTGATTTTAAATATCATAATTCCGCAGGGCTCAAGTGTAAAATCAAAAATCATATCTGATATTCTTATTTCCCTTCCGGATATAATATCTTCAAGAATAAACATCCCGAATGGTAAATTGAAATCCTTCTGATGAAGTTCAATTGAAGCATTGCTGTGAATATCAAAATTCGCAAGCAGCAGCCAGGCGCCTTCTCCTTTCATATCGCTTCTCAATGCAGCAAGGACTGCCGGATGTCTGTTATCCACAAACCTGAGATTTCCAATATCATGAAAAACAGATTCCTGTTCCAGAACCCTGTTGACGGCAAGTATTTCTTTTTTAAAGTCGAAGCTCCCGAAATCTGCCGAAGTATTGTTTCTTCCAATAAATTTAATTTTTTCCTGTATTCCTGTTTCAGTTCCCTGAACAATACCGGTCTGACCTGTGCCGCATAAGGCATATGTCATATACCTGGGAATTGTAGAGCAGGGACTGCCGTATTCAGCTGACGGGGTTGCTGTATCATGTGTAGTAAGAGGAAGAAAATACTTAAGCCCCCCTCTTTATGAATACTTTTTATATATCTTCTTAAATCAGGTAGAAGTCTGTATTCCCAGGGATTACCTAGAATAAGATTAAGCTGCCACTGAGGCACGTTTTTTTAAAAAATTTTCTCTGGAAGTAAAATATTCTCCCAGCAGAATCAGGTCAGGATAATCATTTTTTAGTTTTCCCGAAAGAAAAACCATAAACAGGGAACTGGAACTGTGAAGATTATCAAATCTTAAGCCTCCGCCTGTGTAGTCTGCGTAGTTTGCCCAGAAGTCAACATAGTGATACATATAATTCCAGATTTCATAGTTAAGCCGGGAGTCAGGATGATCATAATCAATAAGAACAAGATCGTCCCATCTGATCCAGGAGTTCTGATGATAACAGCCGGCTCTTTTAAAACCGTCCTTTTCAAGACTGTCCTTCTTAATCCATTCCCCGCACTCGGAGGCTGGAATACTTTCCGGATTGATATGGTTTATTACAATATCAAGATAAAGCCTGATTCCCAGTTTTTTTTGCCTCTTCCACAAAATCCTCAAACTGATCCAGACCTGATTTTTTTTTTGTCAGAATCCAGATATGAAGGATCAATATCAAAAAGATCATATGCCGAATACGGGCTTTCAGACTTACCCATTTTTGTTACCGGAAGAAGATGCAAAGCATTAAATCCAAGCTGTTTTATTTCTTTAAGTTTTTTCGTCCAGTCAGTAATTGTACCTGTTGAATTGGGAATAAGAGTATATATTCTAAGGTTTTTCATTCCCGGGGGATCTACCAGAATTTTTTTATCCGGCATACTGCTCCAGAGCCAGGTTTTTCCTCCGTCATATGAATACCTGATTTTAAACTCATAAATTCCGCATTTTGAAAAAATTATATCAAGAGAGAACCGGCCGGAGCTGTTTTCCATCCTGTAATAAGACCATCTTGTTGTTCTGTACATATCGGGAAAGTCAGCATAAATTTCTGCAACTGTATCTGAATTTGCATCTGCTATTTCTATTTCAAGATGAAGATTCCTGTCTCTGTAGCTTCTTATTATTTTTTCATTTCGATACGGATACAGAAACATTATATCATCGGGCGAACCTTTTTCCGTTCTCAGCACAGGTACGGATCTTCTTTCCATTTTTACCTCTCAAAATAATGCTGTGCTGTCCGCCCTGATGTCCTCCGTTTTGTTCAGTAAAACATCAGAAGCGGATAATATTTAAGCCGAAACAGCATAAATCCGGCATTTAAAGAACAATATCAAAACTGCCGCTAATAAACCTGACTTTTATTCAGATCTTTATTTGAGGCAGTTTTTTCATAAAATTCAATCTGCAAGCGGTTGAATATTCCAGATCTTATCTGCATATTCCCTGATAGTTCTGTCGCTTGAAAATTTGCCTGCATTTGCAATATTGCAGAGAGACATCTGCATCCATTTCCGTCTGTCTTCAAATGCTTCTTCAACGTCTCTGTGGACACGGACATAATCATTAAAATCAGCGAGATGCATATATGTATCATGCTGCAGAAGAAGATTTTTTATCGGTTCGAAAACCCCCTGCTCATTAAGATCAAAATGACCGCTGAAAAGAAGATCAAGTGTCTGCCTTATTCCGGGATCCTCCATATAATAATCATGAGGATTATATGTTTTCTTTTTCTCTGTAACTTCATCAGTTTTAAGCCCGAAAATAAATATATTATTATCTCCGGCCTCCTCTTTGATTTCTATATTTGCACCGTCGAGAGTTCCCACTGTTAAAGCCCCGTTAAGCATAAATTTCATATTGCTTGTACCCGAAGCTTCTGTTCCGGCTGTAGAGATCTGCTCCGATACATCAGCTGCAGGTATAATTTTTTCTGCCTGTGACACCCCGTAGTCCCAGAGAAAATATACTTTGAGATAATCATAAACATGGGGATTTCTATTAATTACATATCCTACATTATGTATAAGCTTGATAATCAGCTTAGCCATATGATAGCCCGGGGCTGCCTTGCCAGCAAAAATAAATGTCCTTGGAAGACATTTCCCTCCATTTCTGATTTTGTTGTAGAGATATACTATATGAAGCACATTCAAAAGCTGCCGTTTATATTCATGTATTCGTTTTACATGTATATCAAATACAGTATCTGTATTCAGCTCCAGCCCGAATGTTTTTCTGCAGTGTTTCTGAAGATGCTGTTTTGCTGTCTGCTTTACATCATAAAGTTTATCCAGAAATGCAGAATCATCTGTATATTTTTCAAGCTTCTTCAGTTCATATAAATCTGTAATCCATTTATCCCCTATTGATTCAGTAATAAGTGATGCAAGACGCGGATTAGACTTTAGAAGCCACCTTCTCTGGGTAATGCCGTTTGTCATATTAAGAAAGCGGTCCGGATAAAGCTGATAGAAATCGGGAGTAAGTTTTTCCTTGATCAGCTTTGTATGAAGCTCTGCTACGCCGTTAACTTTATGGGAGCCTGCAATCGAAACATTCGCCATTCTTACATGCTTTCCGCCTGCTTCCCCTATAAGACTTATGTTTGCAAGTTTAGTCATATCGGAAGGAAATTTCTTTGATATCTTCTCAATCAGCTCATAATTAATTCTGTAGATTATATCCAGATGCCGGGGAAGAAGATTTTCAAACATTGAAACAGGCCATGTTTCAAGCGCTTCCGGCATAAGTGTATGGTTGGTATAGCTGAATGTTTTTTTAGTAATATTCCAGGCAACTTCCCAGGTCAGATGCTCCTTATCAACAAGAATTCTCATAAGTTCAGGAACTGCCAATGCAGGATGGGTATCATTCAGCTGAATCGATGCTTTTTCCGGAAGATTTGTAAAGGGAAGCCCCAGCCTTTTAAATCTCCTTATAATATCCTGGATTGAACATGAAACAAAGAAATATTCCTGACGGAATCTAAGCTCTTTTCCTTCGTAGAGGTTATCATCCGGATAAAGTATTTTTGTAAGACTTTCCGCTCTTGCCTGCTTATCTACAGAGTAATAGTATTCTCCATTATTAAAACGCTTATAGTTAAACTGCTCAAGACTTCTTGCCTTCCAGAGACGCAGAGTATTTATTGTATTTCCGCCGTAACCGACAACAGGAATATCATAGGGAATACCTACTATATCCTCTGTAGCAACCCACCTTATTTCGCCGCTGTCATCTCTTTCAAGTCTGCCTCCGAACTGGACAGTACAGGGAATATCAGGCCGCTTGATTTCCCAGGGATTACCGTGCTTTAGCCAGTCATCCGGCTTTTCAACCTGATAACCGTTTACAATCTCCTGCCTGAAAATTCCGTATTCATATCTTAAACCGTAACCTATTGCCTGATAATTCATTGTTGCAAGGGAATCAAGAAAGCAGGCTGCGAGTCTTCCCAGACCTCCGTTGCCGAGGCCCTCGTCCCGCTCAAGAGAACGAAGTTCCTTCCAAGGTATTCCATTCTCCTCCATTGCTTCTCTGAGAACATCCTCGTATCCGAGATTAATTATATTATTACCTATTGCTCTTCCCATAAGATACTCAATAGACAGATAGTAAAGCTGCTTGAAGCAGCTTCATCCTGTTCTTTCTTTGTTTTAACCCAGCGGTCAATAAGCCTGTCTCTTATAGTAAGGACAAGAGCATTATACATATCATACTGACCTGCTGATTCCCTATCCACTGCAAGTGAATATCTCAGGTGCTCATCAAAGCCCTTATAAAATGATCTGGGATCCGCCCCCTCTCTGGAAGTTGATATTTTTCCCAGAGCGCTGCCGCTTTTTCCGGAATTATTATCATTATTATTTTTTCTTTCGTTTTCTGTCATATTTTCTGACCTCTTTTTACTTTTTCTATCAATGAATAGCTCCTGATTATTTCAGCGCTGCTCCATGCCTGAGCAAAAGAACCTTTTCCTTTATCAGGATTGTTTCCGTCAAAAACTTCGGATACAAAGCCTATTCCTTCCTTCATAAGATGATTATCAAGAAAACTGTTAAGTAATTCCTCTATTTCCGAGGCTGCCTGTTCTTTGTCATCAGCAGTCCTTAATACCGCTTCAGTATAAATTCCGAAAAGCCAAGGCCACACAGTTCCCTGATGATACTTACTGTCCCGCTCATTACCGCTGCCTGAATATTCTCCGCAGTATGCAGGATTATCAGGACTTAAGTCCTGAGCCCTGCAGATGTAATTAATTGCTTGCGGCAGACAGACACTACGCTTTTCTGATCTTCAATATTTAATGGAGAATATGGAAGCGATACTGCCCACAGCATATTAGGTCTTATAGAAGCATCCTTGCCTGCAGCATTAACTGTATCTGCTGTATATCCGCATTTAATTTCAGAATTATTATCACTGCAGATATCACCGTAACACCAGTCCTGCGGATAATCATTTCCGTGCTTTAAACCGGACAGATCTTCATCTGCCTGTAAACAGTTATCATTAGCTGATTCTATCCAGTATTTATTTCTAAACTCTGCTTTTATTTTTTCTGCAATTAATAAATATTTTCCTGAAATATCTGTTTTCATAAACTTTGAAAGTTCCATGAAAAATTTAATTCCGTTATACCACAGAGCATTTATATCTACAGGAGCACCGGATCGGGGCGTAACAGGAACATTGTTAACCATTGCATCCATCCAGGTAAGCTGTGTATTTTCACTGCCGGCACTTATAAATCCGTCCTCTCCGGCATATGCAAGATCTGTTGCTCTGTTTAAAAACGCATCTATTATTTCCTTTAATACGGAATGGAATTCACAGGCAGCTTTTTTACCCCCCTTACATGCATATAAAGCTGCTGGACCGCAAACATATAAAGAAGTGAAGCATCAACCGAATTATATGATTCGAAGCCCTGAGTTCCTGACAGTGTATTCGGGAGAAGACCGTTTTTAATCAGCCTTGAATATGATCTTAATATTTCAATGCCTTCATCCGGTTTTCCGCAGAAAAATGTAAGGCCGGGGAGCGATATCATTGTATCCCTGCCCCATTCACCAAACCATGGATAACCTGCAACAACAGAACTGCCTCCGCTGCTGTTTTTTATAAAAAAATGATGAGCAGTTTCTTTTAATATTTTAAGTCTTTCGTTTTTTTCAGCGCTGTATTTTCTTCTTTCTTTCTCTCTTTTCTTTTTTTCTTCAGTATATATTTCTTCAAAATCCGTCTCTTTATCAGCGGGATCAAGAGAAACCCGAATGTATATATCCTCGTTTTTCTTAAAATCCAGTATAAATGTTCCGGGCATTATCCGGTCCTCTCTGAAGTCAAAGCCTCTTTCCAGCTCTTTCAGATATTCGGTATCTCTTATCCAGTATGGTGTTTTTTCAAAACCGGATTCTCTGCTGAAATTTATATACAGAGGAGGAAGAGAGTCATAGCAGGAAAATATATAGCCTTTATTATCTGTTTTTTCCATTTCTACTTCAGCGCTGCTGTTTCTGCGGCTGTATGGTGAGAGTTTCTCATGCTGAATAAAAATTAAGTTTTAAAGATAAGTCTTCATGTTTTTTAGAACTGTTTTTCATTTTTTATGATCAAGCCGTTTTCAGAGGTCATAAATATTTCCATATTAAAAATTATATTTCCAACTGTATATTTCCAGGCAGGAAAAGGATAATCACTGAATGATTCAAGATATTTATACCCTTCCGGATGAATTTTACCTGGATACTGGCTGTTGGAAAATTCATATTTATCACTGCCTGTTTCCAGGACAGGCTCTATACCGGAAAGAAAAATATGGCGTCCTTCAAGTCCTTTAACAGGCACTGAAAAAAGTCCGTGATATTTTCTTGTACTGCAGAGCGATACTGTTGATGAGGCATATCCGCCCCTGCCGTCTGTATCAAGCCATTCTATATCTGTTACAGGAAATTCTTTATTAAAAATTATTTCTCTTTTCATTATATTACCTGTTTAATTTGAATTTTTTACTGTTATTTTATTACCAGTCTTTAATAATTATTACTGTTAAAGCTAATAAAGAAAGACTTCAGATTCAAATTCTATTTATAAAAGATCCGTTTAAAACTGCCGGATTCTTACAAAATCTTCTTTAAACTGAAAACAAGTGCAGTCCTTGAAGGCAGGTAAAGGGAAAGAAATGATTCATCCCTGTGCTGCTCTGTATCAATTTCAAGTGCTTGAGGAATCCTGCCGTATCCGCCGAAATCTGCAGAATCAGAATCAAGAATAAGCTTATACCGCCCTTTTTCAACCTTAAATTTATAATCAGTGTATGACTTTTGAGGATCCGTGTTGAAAAATAATACAATCCGCTCCTGCAGTATGCAAGGACATGATCACTGTTATGAATATGTACAAGATCTGCAAATCCTGAATCAAGGGAACGACTGCATTGTTTAAGCATCGCAGTATCAAAATTAAGAAGATTTTTGTATTTCAGATCACTGTTCTCTGAAAGCGACCACTGCCTTCTTGCATAATGATAAGACCAGTCATTGCCCTCTCTGGGAAAATCTATCCATTCAGGATGACCGAATTCATTTCCCATGAAATTCATATAGCTGTTTCCTGCACAGGAAAATGTCAGCAGTTTTATAATTTTATGAAGAGCAATTCCCCTGGCAACAGAACTGTTATTATCAGATACAGACATATGCTCATACATATCAGCATCCATCAGTCTGAATGCAATTGTTTTGTCCCCTACAAGAGCCTGATCGTGAGACTCGCAGTAGGCAATATTTTTTTCGCTCCACCGTCTGTTATTAAGCTCATTCCATATTTCCTCTAGATTCCATTCTTCATCAGTTTTTTCTTTTATTATTTTAATCCAGAAATCAGGTATTCCCATTCCAAGACGGTAGTCAAATCCTATCCCCCCTTTTCAACAGGATAAGCCATACCCGGATAACCGCTCATATCCTCTGCTATTGTAATAAATCCGGGTTTTCTCTGATGTAAAAGCTTATTTACAAGAGTGAGATATGTAAGAGCTTCTATATATGTATTATCAGAAAAATAATAATCATAACCGGTAAAACTGCTTTCAAGTCCATGGTTGTGATAAATCATGCTTGTAACACCGTCAAATCTGAAGCCGTCTATTTTATATTCCTCTGCCCAGAACATGCTGTTTGAAAGAAGAAAATGAAGAACTTCAGGCTTTCCGTAATTAAAGAGTTTTGAATCCCATGCAGGATGATTGCCCCTCTCTCCTTCATGGAAATACTGATATGCTGTTCCGTCAAAATTCGCAAGCCCTTCATTTTCATTCTTCACTGCATGAGAATGAATAAGATCCATAATTACTGCTACACCGTTTTTATGACATGCATCAACAAGAGACTTGAATTCCTCAGGTGTTCCGAAACGGGAGGATAGTGCAAAAAAGTTGGAAACCTGATAACCGAAAGATCCGTAATACGGATGTTCCATAAGTGCCATAAACTGAACAGCAGTATATCCGTTTCTGATTATACGGGGCAGAACATTTTTTTCGAAATTAACAAAACTGCCGACTTTCGTATTTTTCAGTCCCCATTCCTATATGAGCTTCATATATTATAAGAGGATTTTCCTCATGAGATTTGAGATCTTTTGAAAGAGATAATTTTTTATTCTTTAAAGTGGGATTTTTCCATCTGTATTTATTATCAGGATCCCAAACCTGTGCTGAAAAAATATGGGTATCAGGATCCTGAACAACTCTTCTTGCATAAGGGGAAATTCGGTCTCCCATTCCGCCCGGCCATTTAATAAAATATTTATAAAGAGTTTCATGCGGAAGGAGAGAACTGTCAACTGTAATCTCCCAGTCCCCTCTGTCATTAACTCTTGTAAATCGGAAGTCTTCTTGTGCCATCCATTCCGAAAAATTACCGATCAAATATATTTCTTCGGCATTAGGCGCCCACTCCCGAATAACTGTATTTTTTCCTTTTTTATGTCGGCCGTAGTATAAATGAGCAGATGCAAATGCGCTTAAGATTCCGTCAGGTGCTATTCTTTTCTCTGTATCGAGAAAAGAACCGATACGAAACTCTATTGAAGACTTGTGAGGCTCCAGATACGGATCAGCGGCAATTAAATCCAAACTGCCCATGTTATCTCCTTTTTACCTGTATATGTTTTATATAGATATGTGAAATGTATCCTGCTGTTTTAAGTATAGTTTGTTAAAAGAATATTAACAAATTGTTAGAAAAGTATTTTCGGATATCTTTCATTGAAAAACCCTTAGAAAGAAGCTTTTTAATTAATTTTATCATCGCTGTTGCTTTTATTCCGCCGGAGTTTTTCAACCTGTCTTAAAACTGCTTCTTCTGCAGCTTCCTCTGTAAAAAGCTCTTTAACTACTGATTCTGCTGTTTCCCTGTCCACGCCTTTTGAGGAAAGCATTCCTTTAAGCACATAGGGTCCTGAAGGATTCTTTTTAAGACGTAATGCTGCCCACTGCTGTGCATATTTTCTGTCATCTACCAGATTTTTATTCTTCAGATATGCAGCTGCTGAAGCTGAAGCTTCTGAGGAAATCCTCTTTTCATAAGTTTTATTTTTAGCATATATTCGGTCTGAGAAGATATAGATAATAAATCGAGAGACTTTTTTTACAGCGCTTCTTTTTTCATCAAGAAATTCAAGAGTTTCATATTCTGCAGGAGAGATTTCATCTCCTGATTTAATTCCAGCTTCAATATAATCTTCAGGCAGAATAAAAAAAGGGGAGCTGTCAGTGATTTTAATCTCAACTGCAGATCCCCTTTCTGATATATTCTGTATAAAGAAATTATCGTTTTGAGAACTGGAACTTTCTTCTCGCACCTTTCTGGCCAATTTCTTTCTTTCCACCATTCTCGGGTCTCTTGTAAGAAACCGTTGCTCTTAATGTTGAATATTAGTTCATCATTGTGAGCAAGAGCCTTGCAATTCCATGTCTGCAGGCACCAGCCTGTCCTGTTATACCGCCGCCGATTACGTTTATTACTATGTCAAACTTGCCTTCACAGTCTAATGCTGTAAGAGGCTGTTTAAGTACATAAACATGCTCAGGGTTTACAAAATATTCTTCTACAGTTTTTCCGTTTACTGTTATAGCACCTTTACCGCTTCTAAGGTAAACACGCGCTACAGCAGTTTTTCTTCTTCCTGTTCCTAATGCAAGATTTTTTACCACTTATACACTCCTAATCCTATAACTCGTACTTTTCAGGGTTCTGAGCTGTATGCGGGTGATCTGCCCCGGCATAAATCTTTACATTTTTGTACATTGTATTGCCGAGAGCTCCTTTAGGGAGCATTCCTCTTACAGCTTTTTCCATAGGGAAAGTAGGTTTTCTTTCCATAACCTTTCTATAGCTTTCCACTCTTAACCCGCCCGGATAACCGGTGTGTTTGTAGTAAAGTTTTTATCTTCCTTACCGCCTGTTACTACTGCTTTTTCAGCATTCACAATAATAACATAGTCTCCTAATGCCTGATGAGGGACAAAGCATGCTTTATGCTTGCCTCTTAAAAGGTTTACAGCTTTTACAGCTACCCTGCCGAGAGTTTCACCCTCTGCATCTATAATAAACCATTTTCTTTCAACATCTTTCGGCTTTACGAAAATTGTTTTCATAAAAATCAGCCCTTGTATTCAAATTTATTTTTTCAGGTCCGGTTATTGCACAGCTAAGCTGAGTGTAACGGGTCGCAGAGCTCTGGAAAATACCGCAACCTGATAATATAGCACTTTTACAGTATTAAAAGTCTATTGAAAATATCATCTTTAGTCAAGTCCCGGACAATTGAATTTGCTTGATTAAATCGATTCTTTACAGTTAAAATATAAAAAACAATAATTTAAAACCTGCTGAAGTCATTAAGCCGATTTTCCCTGTATTATAAGATCAGGGTCAGCAGAATTACTCCCTTAAGGAGATTTTTGTGGATATTGAATTCAGAGACATCAAAAGACAGGACATTGAAGAGCTTGTAAAGCTCTGTTCAGGTATCGGCGGCTATAATCTTAGATATGAAAGCATGTCTGAGCGAGTTAAAGAAGTAATGAAATCACAGAACGGGACTGTAATTGTAGCAGTTGATAATGTTAATTCTGTTATTGGATGGATTCAGCTCGAACTGTGTACATCTATTCTTACCAATAAATGCTGTAAAATATACGGACTATTTGTGGATTCAAAATACAGAGGACGCAAAATCGGACAGATGCTTCTTGAAAAAAGCAAAGGAATGGGCTTTAAGCAAAGAATGTTCAGGCATAACAATTCTTTCTGATGAAAAAAGAATTGATTCACATAATTTTTATACTCACCAGGGATTTACCCATACAAAAAATGAGGAAACTTTTCATATAGATCTCGAGGAATAATCAGTAATCAATTATTAAGTGAATAATTATCGACTCATAAAGATGTTATAATTACCTGCTTCGGTTTTTAACTGATTTTACTGTCAATGCAATAATAAGCAGAAGAACAGGAACTGCATCTGCAGAAACAGACAGTAAATCAATATTTTTATAAAATGCAAGCCCTGGAATAATTATACCGAAATATATAAGAGTCCTGTAAACAACTGATATATAAAATGCTATTACAGCAAGAATAATAAATATCCAGCTGCTGTCTCTTGTTTTAGTCCAGATTATTATTGAAATAAATACGGCAGCAGCCCAGAGTACATTATTTAGAAGCATTGATATCATATGAGTATTCATTTTGATATTTCTCCTGATAATTTATTAACTGTATTTAAGAAAGTATCTTTTTCTCCTTTTGAAATTTCGGCAGGAAGGATTGACGGTATATTAAAGTCCGGAGAAAGAAGATATCCGTTCTCAAGAAAAGTGCTGAAGATATTTTCATGCTGCTCATGCCTGTATGAGGGTATTAGATAAGCACCCTTTCTGCGCCATAGTTTATCAAGTTCAGCTGCATCATTATCCCAGAAATCATAGGGACTGGATTTGCTTTTCTCTGCCAGCTTATAAACGGAAGTAATAAAAGGGGCAAGAAGGACAGGAGAAATCCGTTCTCCTTCAGGAACAGAGGATGTTTTACTTAAAAGAAGACAGGGTGAAAAACTTCCGGGAAACGGGATTACCGGAATTACATATTTAAATGCATCAAGAAGTGCACTAAGATCATCGCCTGAAAAAGGATGCCAGAAAGCAGTGCCGCTTTTATCTCCTTCAGCTGAAGGGAAATATGAAGGCATCAGCTGATTAATATCTGAAAAAAGGTTTCTCAAAATCCTGTAAAAAGTGAGTATCCAAGATCTGCGGAAGCTAGAGTTTTGACTGCATTATTAAGTCTAACATCGTAACGGGTTCTGCAGGAAAAAAATACACCCTTATCAATAACCTGTTTCATGGAAAGAGAAATGCCTGATAAACGGTGTCCCAATACTGCATTACCGCCATCCTGGTAAAAATCAACTATTCTTCTGCCGCCGCTGCTGTATAACCGGTATCCGCGGGCACGGTTTATTTCGGGAAGTCTGTCCAGGAGCTTTCTGTTCATAATCCGATAATATCAGTAAAATACAGTTTTTACCATTCCGAAATACTATTTTTCCGCATCCTCAGCTCTTCTTTAAGCATTACGGATGCATTAAAAATACTGAAAAATTTAATTATCATTATTGTGTCTTAACAGTATACTGATAAACCTTATCAAGTTTTCTTTTAATAAGAACGAAAACAACTTCAGGCAGACCTGCATCTTTTACCTTGTCTTCAAAAAACTTATAAACGTCAGTAATCAAATCATCAAGAGAATCATACTTATTAACAAGACTGTCAATTTCATGACCCATTTCTTTTATTCCCATAAGTTCTGATTTAAAAGTCGATAAATTTTCCAAAAATACATAATCAGTTATTTTATGTTCATCATGTTTCTTACGGAGTAATTCTTCGCTGAATGCAATATCAGTTTCAAGATCTTCAAGTTCAATTTTCAGAATTTTCAGATACCGTTCCATCTTATGCTTCATCGCAGCCTCCTATATATTAAATATAAGATGCTGCTAACGTCATATGCAAATTTATTTTAAATAAAAAATATTGTTGTAAGAGGATTCCTGATTTACCAGTCGGTATTTGCCAGTTTTTCAAGTCTGCAGTATTTTTCCAGAAATACTGCGCTGCGTCCTGTCTCAAACATTACATGGATTACCGGTTCATTTTTGCTGAGTTCTGTTTTTATTACAACTCCTGTTCCGTAATCATCATGATATACTCTGTCCCCGGTACTGTAGGCCGCGGAAAATCCTCCTGATGCAAGTCCTGCAGAGCTGATAACTCAGAAGGTATTCTGAAAGAAAACGGGACGGGGAAAAGAAATTTATCTTACCCCAGATTCTTCTGCTGCGGCATGAAGTAATAAAAAGCTCTTTTCGGGCTCTTGTAATACTTACATAAAAATACGCCTTTCCTCTTCTATAAGATCTTCAGATTCCATGCTTCTGAATCCTGGAAAAAGCCCTTCCTCCATGCCGGTTATAATTACCCTGTCAAACTCGAGGCCTTTGGTATTATGCATTGTAATAAGAGTAACGCCGCCCTCTTCATCTGCATTTTTTTCCGGCCGGTCCGGACCTGTCAAGTTCAATGTTTTCAAGAAAATTCAGCAAGTCCTTTTTCATTAAAGCTGTACTCCGATGAATGGTTTACAAGTTCTTCGATATTCTGGACTTTCTGTGTATCGGAATTCCGGTCTGCCTCTCTGTAATGATCTGCAAAACCTGATACAACTGCTACATTTTTAATGAATTCCGATAAGTTTTCACTTTTATCATCATCAAAACGCATTGCTTCATTGAGATCAGAAATAATATGGCAGAATTCCTCCATTCCCTTTGCAGCCTTGCCTTTTAAAGCAGGGTAAAGAGATTTAACAGCCTTATAAAGATCCCCCTCTGTTTCCAGGGAAGCAGTCAGGATTTCCCGAGAGCGCTTTTACCTATTCCTCTTGTCGGTTTGTTGACAATCCGTTTAAATGCAACTTCATCTTTTGTATTAAGAAGAAAGGAAAGATATGCAAGAATATCCTTGATCTCCTCTCTTTCATAGAACTTAAGCGCACCGACAATACGGTAGGGGATTTCAAGTCTTGTGAAAAGAGATTCAAAAGCAAGAGACTGGGCATTAGTTCTGTATAGAATCGCAGTTCTGTCATAATTACTTTTTTCAAGAAGCGAAGCACAGTAGGATGCTTCTTCGTTCTGGGAATCAAAAACAGAAACAACTGTTTCCGCTCCCCCCTTTTTTCTTGTCCAGAGTGTTTTTCCAAGACGTCCGGAATTATTACTTACAACCGCAGATGCAATATCCAGAATATTTTCAGTTGATCTGTAGTTCTCTTCCAGCTTGATAATTTTTGTATTTTTAAATGAATCGGGAAAAGTAAGAATGTTTTTAACTTCTGCTCCTCTGAACCTGTAAATTGACTGATCATCATCACCAACGACAGTCAGATTTCTCCCGTCTCCGCTGAGAGTCTTAAGCATTTCAAACTGCGCCACATTGGAGTCCTGATACTCATCGACAAGCACATATTTAAACCTCTGCTGCATTCTCTCTCTGATTTCCGGATGATTTTTAAAAAGAAGATACGGTTTTAGTATAAGGTCACCGAAATCAGCATTGCCTATACTGTCAAGTTTTGTCTGATAATCACGGTATAATTCAGGAAAATCAGGATCAAAGGAAATCGTTGAAAGATCATCATCAGGAAGCAGTGCATAATCCTTTGCACGGCTTATCATTGATGCATAAGGTTTCATTTCCTTCTTTGTTCTACCGCCGGAAAGACTCTGAAGAAGAGTAAGCATATCTTCGTCATCATAAATTGTAAAATTAGGATCAAGACCGGCATAAGCACTGTTTCGCCTAAGCACCCATGCTCCGAAAGAATGAAAAGTTCTTATCATGGGAGGATATTCAGCATCCCTTTTGTGAATATTTATCAAGAATACCGGAAACTCTTTCACTCATTTCCCGGGCTGCTTTATTTGTAAATGTAACTGCAAGTATGGATGAAGGATGAATGCCGCAGCTGTCCATCATATATGCAATCTTTGAAGTAATAACCCGGGTTTTCCCGGATCCTGCTCCTGCAAGAATAAGAAGAGGAGAGTCCAGATGTACAGCAGCTTCATACTGCCTGTCGTTTAATTCCTTTAAATAAGGCGGCACTGCGTCCATTTATCAGTCCTCTAAAACGACAGCTTCCAGATCTACATTATTTACTTTAGTAATCCGGCACTCTGCAGTCTGTCCCGGTTTAAAACGGGAGGTACTGCTGTGGAGAACTACAAGTCCGTCTATATCGGAGCATTCATATATCCGCGGCAGAGAAAATATCCTCGCCTTCAACTTTTTCTTCGATCAAAACTGTAAGAGTTTTTCCGGTAAAGCGGCCGAGTTGTTTTTCAGATATTGAATGCTGAAGTATTTCCAGTTTTTTCTTCTTTTTTTCCGCACGTTTACAGAAAGATATCTTCCTGCAGGGGTACTGAAATTATATGCAGCTGTTCCTTCCTCTCTTGAATACACAAAGAAGCCGGCCCAGTCGATTTCCGCTTTTTTAATAAAATCCTCAAGAACATCAAGGTCATGTTTAGTCTCACCCGGAAATCCAAGGAGAAAGGTAGACCTGATAACAGCTGTATCAAGTTTTCCCTGATGTTTTTAATTGTTCAAGATATATTGAACTGCTGCCTGTCCGGCCCATCTTCTTGAGTATTTTTTCAGAAGCATGCTGAAACGGAATATCAAAATAAGGAAGGATTCTTTTATCTTTTCTGCAGATATCAGCAACCCTGATATCAAAACGGTCAGGATGCATATAGAGCAGCCTGATCCAGAAATCCCTTCCAGTTTTGAAATATCTTCAAGAAGAGGGATAAGCTCATTTCTTCCATTATCAGCGCCGAACGAAGCCAGATCCTGGGCAATAAGATTTATTTCGAAAAATCCGTCATTAAGAAGAGTTTTTATTTCATCGAGTACTTTATCTTTTTTTCTGCTTTTTAAAGGTCCTTTAATAAGAGGTATTGCACAGTATGAGCAGTTGTTGTTGCAGCCTTCCGCAATTTTGACATAGGTGCTTCCGGGAAAAGACAGGTAGTCTGTCCGTTTATCTGCTTCGGGGAACTCAGAATCCAGAACAGGATTCTCTTCCTCCGGAAAATAAACTTTTCCCCCTTTTTCAAAATAGTCAAAAGCAGCTGAAGCAGCTTCAGGATTTTTGTTTCCAAATATTCCGTCAAGTTCACTGAAACTCTCGGCAAAAGATTCACCGTAACGCTGTGCAAGACAGCCCGCCATTATTATTTTCTTATCAGGGTATTCTTTCTTAAACTCAAGAGTGGTGTTTATTGATTCTTCTTTTGCAGGTTTAATAAATCCGCATGTATTTACAATAATAATATCTGAATCTTCCGCAGAACTGTATTCCCAGCCTTTTTTCTTCAAAGAAGTAATTATCTGTTCTGCATCAACCTGGTTTTTCGCACAGCCGAGATTTTTCTATATAAAATTTCATATTTTAATACATTGGAACAGAGATGATGGAATTTTTCCCGTCAGCTTCTTTATTCCATTTAATAAGTTTTGCAGCAACCTGCCCGCTTTTACCTGCAGCATATTCCTGCCCGTTAATATCAATAAGAGCGGATCCGGCATTTGACAGCCAGAGCCGTACAGAATCATTTACATTAAGCCTGAAAGTCTCACCCTTATGAAAATATCTTTCATCTCTCTGACTGTCATCAACAAGATATCTCATAAGACAGTAACCTCTGAAAACAATATTAAGTGTAAAAGGCTCAGCTTTATCAGCTGTAAGTATTTTTACAGATTTCTGCTTTCGTGATTCAAGACTGGAGTCCCCTGTTGAAGCTGTAACTTCAACTTCCGAGGCAATTCTTGATACTTCGGAAAGTTCTTCCTGGCTGTTGATTTCAGATGCTGCAACCGAAGGAGCTTCTGTTGATCTGTCAAATTTTATAACAGCGCCTTTTCCTTTTTTATCTATATCTCTGATTATTATTCTGATATCTGATTTATTATCACCTGTAAGGTCAAACAATGAGTCATATCCTGCAGAAAGCTCAGCTTCCTTATCCGGAAGGCTTAATTTTACAACGCTGTCTATGGAAGAACATACAATCTTATAAAATGAGCCGTCGACAGCTACTTTAATAACATCGCCTTCTTCAAATCGTCTTTCAATAAATGCGTCAGACATTGTATATTCGCTGCCCCGGACTGCTGTTTCTGTTTTTTCTTCAGTTTTTTCTGCCGCAATATCAGTCTCAACCATTTCCACACTTTTTTCACCTTTATCCCCAATAAGGAAAAAGACTCCGATGCCTGCAGCTGCCAGTGCTAAAACTGCAGCTGTAATAATAACAGGAGCTGATAAAGGTGTTTTTTCTGCGGTATAAGTTCTTCAGGAACAGGCTGTTCCTGAATTTTGTATTTTTATAAATTGCAATAATTTCTTCAGGATCAATATCAAGATATTCTGCATAGGATCTCAAGAATCCTATGAGATATGCCTCTCCCGGCATTTCAGAAAAGTCTTCAGCCTCAATTGCATCTATATATTTTTTTGAAATGTTAGTATCTCTTGCAATCTGCTCAACAAAGAGACCCCGTTCTTCGCGTCTTTTTTTAAATTTTTCTCCAATTGATTCCATATTCTTTCCTGCTGTTATTATTTAATTAAAGATTAATTTTCCGGTTCAAAAAGAAAATTATCATATACATTTGCTGATGCCGGTCCGTCAAATTTAAACCTTGCATCAGGAATATTCTGATTAACAATTATGTTAATAAAATCAAACTGTATTTCATTATATTCTTCATCATAACCTATCATTCTTCTGATCATGCCGTCTTCATTAATAGAGAGATCAATCTGTCTGAAGCTTTCATCTGTAGAACGCCAGATTAGTTTTAATTTTACTACTTTTTCCGATGAAGAATTTTCCTCGTCAAGAAATACAGTTTCAGGGCTTTTCAGGTATGCAATGGAATAATTCCTTTTCAGAAGTTTCAATCCTTCCTTATTTACAAGAGAAGCTCCTCCTGCAACCGAAGTATCCTTCTCTATTTTCTGTTCCATAATTACACGGTACTGGGGAACATAAATAGATAATAATTCTCCATCTAAAGCAAGAACCTGTTCTTCAGGTTCAGAAAAATTGATTCTGATCATATCGGGGCCTTATAAAAAGTACCCCTCTCATAACTGAATCATCTCTTCTTATTTCTATATCTGCCTGATAATCCTCTACCGAAGCATAATTTTCTGAAATAGTATCGAAATATGCGGTTGCTGTCATAATATCCTGAGAATATGCTGCAGCACTGATAAATATGAGACAGATTACTAATATAAAAGATTTATTAAGATTTTTCACTATGTTTTACAACTCTGCTATAACTGAAATTAAACCGGTTCTTTAAATAAGTTCTGCCTCTTAAGCATCCGGAAATAACTACTGTATCTCTTATTGATAATTATATCAAACAAATACATAATTATTAACAATTTATCTGAATACCGGTCTTTAAACAACATAGTTACTTAAACAATGCTGTTTGTCAAGATAATTGAGATTTAGTGAAAGCAAAACTGCCTGCTGCGAAGTTGTTACAGCTATGGAAGTAAAGACCTTTTAACCTTTGTCCGGTTTCTAATGCAGCGCTGTTTAGGATTTAGCCTCTTCTGCATACTTTGCAACAAGAAATCTAAGATGATCATCATTGAGTTTCAAATACTCTTTACAGTCCGGACAGGTAAATCTCGATCCTTCAAGCCACTTCATAGCGCATTCCACACAGTATATTTTACCGCAGGAAGGACACCTGCCTGCCGGAGATTCAGGGGAAGGTTCCCCAACTATTCTTAAAGCTTTATTCATTACTGTTTTTTTAAGAACTTTCCACTCCCGTGAACATGATGAGCAGGAAAGAGTTGTTTCCGCTTCACGGATTATTCTGTTTTTTATTCTGCTGAATCTTTCATTCAGATAATCAGGAACTTCAAAGCTGTCAAACAGTTCATTCATCTTACTGTAGGCAGCTGTAAAATCCTGCTTTTCACAAATTCCCTCAATATAGTTCAGAGCAACAACCGGATCAAATCCGAATTCAAGACTTTTTAAATAAGCGGCCTCTGCTCTTGAAAATTCACCTTTAAATTTTGCAGCATTACCAATCATATTATAAACAGAACTGTCGGACTCCTCTCTTCAAGAAGATATAAAATCTCTTCGCTTCTGCTCAGTTTACCGTCAAGATAACAGGCTTCTGCAAGACTTTTCAAAATATCATTATTATCAGGATCCACCCGGTAGGCAGATTCAAGGAAATCACATGCTTTTTCATACTGTCCGGACGCAGAATATATACTGCCTTTTTTAATAATTGATTCTGCAGTTTCTTCAGCAGAATCAAGGATTTCAAGCGCTTTGCCGTAATTGCCGGACTGTAAAAGTGCTTCAGAATAATTAAGCACTATCCGGCTGTCTTTATTGCTGCTGTATGCAGTTTTAAAATATTCAGCAGATTTAAGATAATCTCCCTTATTCAGATAAATCAGACCTGCAAGATTATTTATCCATTCATCCCCGGGACTGATTTTAACAGCTTTTTCTATAGCTTCTGAAGGATCCAGAGATGCAGCAAAGCGGAATTCCGCAAGACGGAAAAAATACAATGAAAATTCAGGTTCCATTATACAGCATTTCTCAAGATTTTTTATGCTCTCTTCAATATTTCCGGCCCTGTAAAGAATCAGGGAATAAAGATAATAAATATCGCTTTCAGCTTCATCCGTCTCTATAAGCTTTTTAAAGACGTCTTCTGCTTTCTCAAAATCATTTTCATTAAAAAGAAGCTTGCCTTTGATACTTTCTACAAGTGGATCATTTATTCCGGAACTATCAAACCAGGTCAGCAGATTCTGAACATCATCCATACTGTCCTGTCTGAAAAAAAGCACAAGCGCTTTAGTATAGTATTCTGCCGCTTTTTCAATATTCTTCAGCTCAATACATTTTCCCGCATTAAAAAATAAACCGGATTTCCGGATCACATTCAGCTGCTTAAGATAATTATCAAGCGCATCTTCTTCTCTTCCAAGATAATATGCGGAATGTCCTTTGAGATCGTAATAAACAGAATTACTGCTGCAGATATCCTTATTTGCTTCGAGAAAATCAAGCAGATCAAGATATCTTCCCTGCTGATAAAGGAGGTTGCCTTTTTCAAGAATAAGCAGAACATTATCCGAATCCTGAGAAATCGCACGTTCAAAACATCTTAAGGCATCATCATAGAGTCCGATATTAAGCAGTATTCACCGTAGAGACTGAAGACAGAAGAAGGTATCTCTGTATTTCCAGAGCTGCGGATTAAATTTTCCATCCAAACAGCAGCCGGCTCATACTTTCTCCTTTCATAAAGTGATTTTGCAAGGTTGAACTTCTGGTCTGTGCTTATTTCATTCTCTTCTGAATATTCAGATTCAACATCAAAGGGAATTGTATTTACAAGAAAACGCTTTAAACTGATCTCAGTATATTCGGAAACATCATAATTCTGGCAACAGAATGTTATATCGCCTTTTCCGATAACCTCATCATGGAGGCTGCAGATTTTTTCACCGTTAACATTAAAATTAAAATATCCGCCGAGACCTACAACTTTAATACTTACATCTTTCCCTACTGGTGTACTTAAAGGGGTCCATTCAATAAGAGGCATAGGCTTACCGTTAAAAATACAGTCGATACGGAAATAACCCCTGTTGGAAACAAGAAAATAGTAATAGTTAAAATCACTTCCTTTTCGGAATATTATTCCAGCCGAAGAATATGATTCATTATCAGTAAAACTGAAATCAGCTTCTGCTGCAAATCCGAGCAGCTGAAAAAACTGCTTTCACACCAGGCAAAGACATTCTTCCTGAAAAGACGGAATTTGAGCTCATGTTTATGGATTTCTGCTGAATAGGATTCAGAAGCTTCATTTTTAAATCTGCAGTTTTTTAAACGGCTGAATTTTTCTTCAACCTTCTCTTCAAGTGCAGCGCCAGAATTATTGTTATCTTTTTATTGAAAACCAGACCATATCAGTATTTTAATTAAATCTCCGGGAATCAGGATATAAGCGGTAAACAGATTCTGCAGATCAAAAAGACTTATTCTGGAATCTGAATCCGGCTGAACAGGAAACTGACTTTTCTCAGCTGCCTGTCCAATAATAAGCTATTCAATCTCTTTAGACAATTGCTTTATCCGGTCTCTTAACTCAGCCGCTTTTTCATAATCCTCGGATTCTACTGCAGCCATAAGTTCCTTAGTCATACAGTCAACTGAATCAGACTTGCAGTAGCCCAGCTGCTTTAACGCAGTCTCAAGATATGTAATTGAACGTTTTTTTTCCACTATAAAAATTGAAGTATTTATTTCAGGAAGTGATTTAAGCGTTACAACAGCTTTTTCCAGTATATCTCTGGCAAGTTCCTTAACATTCTTCTGAAGAGATATCATTGCTCTGGATATTGAATTCAATTTTATAATAAACGGGCGGAACTGTAGTATACTCAACCTTAAATTGTTGGCAGTACCGTACATTTCTGTAATTTCACAAATCTTAAGATTATGTTCAGTATCCCGCACTACCCGTCCGAAATCACTCATCTGAAAACAGAGAAGGTATCTGTAATAAAACATTTTTGCTTCTTTATTAAGCTCTTCAAGATCGCTTTCTTCAAGAACAAATTTACTGTTATTTTATCAAGCCGGCTCAGTACTTCATCAAGAACAGAGTTAAAACCTTTATAGCTGCTTCCGTCAGGTCTGCCTTCAAGAAAAAATTCACTTATCCCCATCATTTCCCTGACCTGCATCACCGGATTGCCGTTTTTATCATTTATTATTCTGATATTTTTCCCTGAATCATATTCCCAGTCATCAAGAAGTTTTCTTATACTCTGAGACAATTTCAATCACTCCTTCCGGTTTTAACAATTATTACAAGCTTCTGTATATATATTTGAATTTTATTGTTATTAGGGCAAAAAGTAAAGCAAATTCTGAAGAAGAACATAAGCAGTATTTTTACTGTAATGAGAGGATACCGGGAAAGAATTCTTATTGATGATTTCTGTTCTTCTTTATATAATAATTCTATGATTAAAGTAATTTCATTAGGGGGCTCAATAGTTGCCCCTGACAAGGTTGATACAGAATTTCTAAAAGAACTTCATTCGCTTATAAAAAATTATCTTGAAGAAGATAAAAGCAGAAAACTTATACTTGTAATAGGCGGAGGAGGACCTGCAAGATCCTATCAGAAGGCTTACAGGGAAATTGCAGATTCCCCTTCCAGCGAAAGACAGGACTGGATTGGAATTTCAGCTACAAGACTTAACGGAGAACTTTTAAGATCTGTATTTGCAGGATACTGTGATAATAATGTGGTAACTGATCCTACAGCAGTTAAGGAATTCAACGGAAGAATACTTGTTGCAGCAGGCTGGAAACCGGGGTTTTCAACAGATTTTGATGCAGTGCTTCTTGCTGAAAAATTCAATGCAAAACAGTAATAAACCTTTCCAATATTTCCAAGGTTTATTCAGAAGACCCGAAAATCAATCCTGCAGCAGTTCCGCTGGATAAAATGAACTGGGCCGATTTCAAAAAGCTTGTAGGAGAGGAATGGATCCCCGGTAAAAATGTACCTTTTGATCCAATTGCGACAAAAAAGCTGCAGAACTCAGAATGCAGATTGTTGTTGCAGGAGGACGGGATATAAAAAATCTTGATCTGATTCTTAATAACAATCTTGAAGAAATGGAAGGAACTCTTATAGGTCCGGAATAAGAAGCGGATTTAAAAAATCTGTTCTGTTAAAATATTTCAGGAATAAACCAGAGAATCCAGAGGAATAAACAAGCCCTGAGAAGAACAGCAGACTGCTTAATCCGGATGTATAATCCGGGTACAACAGACTGCTGTTTTTATATAAATCCCTTTTCCAGTGCCAGACTGTTTTACTTTCTAAACTGCCGGGAAAAGGGACAGTGTTCCGGAAATCCGGAATCCAGTCTTCATTATCTTCAAGCTCCTGAATAAATCCGTTTTCTATTCCGTAGTATTCAAGCAGATCATAAATTTTTGAGCACTCTTTTTCTGTAAGTCCTCTTTTCAGGATTTTTCCCGTCTTTACCTGCAGCTTCAGGCGAATACTGAAACATCAGTGATAAAATTGCCCTGTCCCTGAACTTATCTGCATAGATCTTTAAAAATTCTTCAGATGATTCAAGATAGCCGGGCATAACTAGATGCCTTATTACAACCCCCTCCTTTAACATCTCACCTGTTTCAAAAATTGAAAAATCTGTTTTCTTTTTAATACACATCAATGAGACTGCTTTAAATACAGCTTCGGGATAATCAGCTGCGTTAAAAAATCTTGATGATACAGAAGAATCCGGCGTTTTATAATCCGGAAGAAAAATATCAACCTGCTGCGACAGCAGTTCCACAGTTTTCTCTGTTTCATATCCCGAGCTGTTCCAGAGAACAGGAATTTCAAGTCCGTTTTCTTTAGCAGAGGCAAGAGCAGAGACGATAGAAGGGGCAAAATGGCTTCCAGTGACCAGGTTGATATTTTCCGCACCCTTTTCCTGAAGCTTTAAACATATACTGACAAATTCATCTTCTCCAACTTTCCGGCCCATTCCCTCCCGGCTTATCTGATAATTCTGACAGAAGGAGCATTTAAGAGTACATCCGGTAAAAAAAACTGTACCTGATCCGTTTTCCCCGGATATTGGAGGCTCCTCTCCTCCGTGCAGGAGAACTGAAGAGATAAGCATATCATCCGGCTGCGAACAGTACCCGGTCTTTCCGGAAATACGGTCTGTCCCGCAGTTTCGGGGACATAATGAGCATGGGCTGTAAAAGCTTTTTAAATTATCCACAGGGGAAATATAGGAAATATGTGATGATTTATCAATAATCAATCTATAAAGACTCAGCATCTGCAGTGGAACTGCAGTATGAATGTCCGCACCTACAGATCAGATAATATAAAATGCATTTTTAATACAATTATTGATAAATATGTAATGAAACAGGATCAGCAAATTTAAAACAGTAAATACAATTGACAAATCAATATGTATCGGGATATTTTAAAGAGGTCTGATGCAGAATACTGGAATACAGCATTTTAAGTATCAGTTAATTAGTTTTTATGCCGGCGTGGCGAAATTGGTAGACGCAGCAGACTCAAAATCTGCCGGGGGCAACCCTGTATCGGTTCAAGTCCGATCGCCGGTAATATTTTTTACTTATCTTAAAAAGTATCTACAATGTAAGAACTTATTTAATTCATATTTCAGAGACTGGGAGAGTGTCCCCGGAATGTCCCTGAACAGCTTTTAACGGTTCAATTTTATGCTTTTATCCTTATAAATATGAATGAAGAATACAGTTTTAAAAACGGAAAGGATGTAATATTCAGGTATTTTCAACATTCCTCCTAATAAGGAAATATCAACAGGATTCTATAGCGAAGATAAGCACGTCTTAAGAAAGCAGATGGAGAAAAAAGAAGAAATTCTTCAAAAAGGAATACTGGCAGAAACAGAGTAATGTTCTACAGAAAAGTTAAATAGATTATTTATCAAAATGAATCAGTAATAAATTACATTTTGTTTATTAATTCAATTTTTGACTTGTTAAGCTTTAAAACACCATAATTTCCACAATTAGCACATGTGTATTCAAAACACGACAATCTTTTTTCACAGTGATAAAATTTTATATTGACTTGTTCTTTGCACGCAGAGCAATTAATCAAGAAATGATCCAATTGAGTAGTCCCTGTTATAAATCCCATAGTTACCTCATTAGATTTTTTGTAAGTATTAGGATGACTTTTTAAATAAACTTCTTAATCGGCATAAAAAGAATAAACCTCTTTTAGAATGAGAGCAAGGTTTATTTCGTATAACTGATAGATAACAAATAACTTTTAAAAATATGAAATTTGATTCTTTCAATTAATGAGTATTCTGCGTTCCTTGTTCTCTTTTAATAACCATTTGGCCATTGGTTCAATTTTCTCTGCTATTCCAAATTGAGTTTCCCAAGTTCTCAAGATTCTCATATATTGATCTTCAGTTAGATGAATACCATAACCTTCAAGATCCCGTACATTCTTTTTTACATTTGGAATATACCAGGGTTTTAGCTTTTCCTGCAGATGTGCTTTTTTTTACTAGATCGTGATTGAGTATCTAGCGAGGATTTCATCTATTAAGGTTTCTTCAGCTTCCGGATATTTTTTTATTGCTCATATTCTAAACTTTACAAAATACTGTTTATATATTCGCTTACTTCATCTTGCTTTAAATATCCGAGTTCTATTGATATCTCACCAAATTTCTTATGAGGATTCTTTTTTTGATATTTTAACACTTCTTCACATTGCTCAAACGATAGTCGATTTAAGCCAATAAAATGTTCGCCAATACGTTTATCCATATAAAATATCCCCCAAGTATATTATTTTCATTTTTAATTATTTTTTCATTTAAGGTAATGAGAATCAGATATTAATCTGATTTTACAATTTTCTTTGCAAAAACATCATCTTTTCCAACGACTTTACAACCTATTGGGAATATAAGAAATTTACCCATTCTTACATATACAATTCCAACGGGTATACCAACTATTGTTATAAAAGCAGCTATTCCTGAAATAAATACATTACTGAAGTACTGATACCAAAAGGAATCCAGATGATATTTAATATTACTCCGCCAATTCTTCGGAATATAGAGACTTGGTGTTTCAAAAAGGTTTCTCTAACAATTGCTTTACCATATGGGAATGCAGATAATTTCGAAAAAATTGAAACATGCTTTACCTATAGGAATTCCAATTATTGTTATAGAGAATAGAATTGACAGCATAAAAAAGACAACTGCCTGCCACCATCCAAAAAAGAAACCAAATTAGATTAAATACTGTAATCACTGAACACCTCTTTTTTTAAATAAATGTATATCATGATATCCCTATATTTCTGATGATTCAATCTATTTAGCGGATAACTGTGACATTGTACCGATTTCTCAATAATTATAATAAATACATTCTCTGTTAGAAGAATCCTGTGTTTTTATCTTATTCAGTAACTGTTCAGTAAATCCTCCGAGAGGATAGTCTGATATTTCTTCAAGAGCAACCCATAAATATTCTTGTGCCTCATCGTTTAACACAACATTATTTGAGTCAGTTCTGCAGGTATAATCCATAAATATAAAATGTCTATCAGTATAGTAGTCGTTAGTATATAAGCATTCTTTTAAACCAATAGGTTTTATATCGTAAACTGACAACCCTGTTTCCTCAAAGAGCTCTCTTCGCAGCGCATCTTCCAGCTTTTCGCCATGTTCAACGTGCTCCGGGAATAACGTACTTATTATCCCATTTATGAGACCTGCAGAGTAATATTCTGTTTTCGGAATTAAAAATTACAGCACTTACTGTTAGTTCCGGATATTTCATAAATAAATAATATAATGCAGCTTAATTTGATGCAATATAGAGAATTTCTTTCCGTAGACAAGGAAGGCTGTTTGCCGTTTCCGGCTACACCCACATGACGGTAGAAACAAATGATATTTACAAAATTCGAATAAACCAGATTGTTTTTTGTTAAATAAGTTCCATTTTTATTGTGAGTATAAATACCACACAGCTGCAATTGTAATAGTATTTATTATCCAAGTAATTTTAAACTTTAAGAACACTGTGTCCTTCTTCCATTATCTGCTTTAATATTTTGTCTTTAAATTCTTCTGTGTAGGGACCTTTGGCACTTTAATATTCCTTAGTTTCTAAGTATATCAAGTGTCTGCAGTTTTTTTTTGGGGGGGAATGCCACTTATTCTGCTTTCAAATAGTATAAGCTCCAAATCTTAATAATAAGATTGAGCTTTATTTTTATTCTAATAAACAAACTCCATAAGCTTCTGTAAAATGCTTGTTTTGTATAATTTATAGAAGCATATGCAAATCCGGAATCACCCCACTTCTCGCCCCAGCTGTTCATTACATAGAAGTAATTTTTATCATAGCCGACAAGACTTACAGCATGTCCACCGTAAGTACCTTTATCTATATAGTTTTCAAGATATCCCTTACTGTAAGATGCATATTCCCAGGATTTATCAATATCAAGTCTTGTTAAAACTGGCCCCTGGAATGCAATCCATCGTTTCCAGTCATCAAGATCAGTTCCAAGATTATAATAATTGGATATTTTTAACTCTGCAGCAAGGTTATAGAACTTTTCCCATTCCATCATTGAGAGACTACCATCCATAGGTAATATATCATCAAGAACACATCCATATTTTTGAGCAACACGAAGAGATAATTTAACCTGGGTTCCAGTTGTTTCAAGAAACGTTGATGGATAAATAACAATATCATCAGTCTCTTTATTAGCCATCCATATAAATCTTGCAGATGGAAGTTCCGACTCCTTAATCAATCCGGCTTTAACATAATGCCATTTTAAAACACAATAAGCTGTTGAATATCCAGTACAAGCGCCTGTTTTTCCCTGATCATAAACTTTCAGCCAGTCCTTTCTAAGATCAACTGATTCAGGTAATTCAGATTTTTTGTCAATAACACCTGCGTCTGAAGCTTTTTCAATTGTGTAATCAGTATGAGTATTAAGAGATGGAATACAATTCAGAATATAATCTTCTTTTGAAAAAATTTAACTTTTGCCATTTTTACTTCCTTTTCTTATACTATAATTTGAGTATTAAAAATCTTACAAGTTTTTTATTGTATATAGAGGTATTTATGACTGTCCCCGTTCTTAAAAAATGACTTAGCAGCTAATTAAGAATATCTACATACTTATTAATAAAAAAGCATACATGTTAAACAGTATGCTTTTTTAATTCCCATGAGACTTTATCAACTGCATTCTGAAGAATCTGCTGATAAATATTTAAAAGAAGCAGTTTTAATTATTATTTTCTAAAAATTACTCAATCCTGAAAAAATCCATTATCCTTACAAGTTCTTTTGCTTCATTAGTAAGCTCCCCCGATGTTCCGGAAAGCTCTTCTGATGCAGCAGCATTCTGCTGTATAACATTATCAAGTTCAATAAGAGCCCTGTTTATCTGTTCAACTCCGGATGTCTGCTCTCCGCTTGCAGAACTTATTTCCTGTACTAATTCAGATGTCTTTTCTATTTCAGGAACAAGAGACATAAGGAGATCGCTGCTTTGCTTTGCTGTCCCCATAGTCTTTGTAGAAAGTTCTGTTATCTCTCCTGCAGCTACCTGGCTTCTTTCTGCAAGTTTTCTGACTTCTGAGGCTACAACAGCAAATCCCTTTCCATGTTCTCCGGCACGTGCTGCTTCTATCGCCGCATTTAGAGCCAGCATATTTGTCTGTCTTGCTATGTCCTCTATGATGGTTATTTTCTCAACTATTTCCTGCATTGCCTCGAGTGATTTTCCAAGCTGCTGTGCATTTGCTGCAGCATCTACTGCAACATTCCTTGCTATATCACCTGTAGTTCGGGAATTTTCAGCATTCTGCCTTATTGATGCATTCATCTGCTCCATTGAAGCTGAAACCTCTTCTGATGAAGAAGCCTGCTCAGATGCTCCTGTTGCTATCTGCTGGGAGGAATCATTTATCTGACCGCTGCTGGCCGACAGCCTGACTCCGGCCTCCTTGATATTCCCTACAATATTTCTGAGTGAATCCAGCATAGTATTGAGCGAACGTCCTAGCTCTCCGAATTCATCTTTTTTCTTAAGAATTTACAGAAGGCTCTACTGTTAAATTCCCCTTCGCAATATATGATGCAAGTGAAACAGCATCACTGATAGGCTTGATAGTCCTGCTTATGAAAAAGAAAATAAGCACAGATACAAAAGCAAGAATTATAAGACTCACTATTATAAACTGCATAAGCTGCTGTCTAACCGGGGCGGTTATACGGTCTTTATTCACAACCAGAAAAACAGGCCATCCGGTCTGGGAAACAATTTCAGGAAAGATTATATAGTTTTTCCCGTCTTCTCCCTGATATTCAATAGAATCCAGTTTTCCCTCTTTTACACTTTCAAATGCAGCTTTCAGCTCGTCAGGAAATACATCATTCTCCAGCAGATTGCTGTTTAATATAAGATCTTTGTCAGGATGTGCAATTATTGTACCGTCAACATCGGCAAGATAGGCAAAACTGTCATCATGGAGTTTTAAAGAATCAACAAGCTGAATAATTAAATCTATAGATAAATCTACAGCTACAGTTCCCAGAAGAGTATTGTTATCCCAAACAGGAGTTACAGGTGTTACAACAACCTGACCTGTAATCCCGTCTATATACGGACTTGATATTGATGTATAATCTTTATCAACTGAACCTGTATACCATGGTCTGTTTCTCAGATAGTAATGCCGGTCACCGGGATACTGTTCAGGTGTTGCAATAAATTCCTGAGTTTTCTCAAAGCCAACATAGGTAAGCATTATAGTCTCATCATTTTTATTGATATTTCTGAATGTTTCCACTGCGTTATTATAGAGCTTAATAATTTCAGGATCCCTTTTCATATCGGGCGAAGCAATTTTAATAGTCCTGGCAAGTTTCTTTTATATCCTGCGGAAGAGAATCATAATCAGTTTTATCAGGAGACTGATAAAAATAATCACGGTATTCAGTTTTTTTCATCAAATCCCGTATCCACTGAGTATATGACAGCCTTCCGGGACTGCCATTTTTTGAAAGGTAAGCTTCTGCATCGTTTACAGTTCCTTCCAGTTTTGCAAAAGCTTCTCTATATACTGATTCAAGAAGTGTTTTACTGAAATTTGTAAATGTAATATATCCATTTACAATGAAAAGAAAAACGACAGTAACAAGAACCATAAATGTTATTTTAAGCTTCAGAGAATTAATATTTATTTTCATACAGATCTCCGTAATTATGAATAATTTTTCTACTTAATTAATCATAATTCACAGAAAGAACTAAAACAAATAATTTACAGCATATTCAGCTTGTAATTATTTTCTGATCTGCTAATTCAGGTAATAAATATTTTTCTTAATAAACAAGTTTTATAACTTAGATAATTTTATAGTTGTGCCCCGAATCAGCGGCTTAAAAGTGCTGCAAAAGCTATAAAAAAGAGATCTTATTTAAACAAAGTTCGGATTCAACAGCTATAGGAGGCGCTTTTTGCTACAGAAAAATCCGGTCAGAATCCTTTCCGCTCCATCTTGCCCCAGCCGGAAACATTACGGAGAGTGCTGATATATCCTTTAATTCTTACAAGCCCCAGTACCTGTCGGAATCCGAAGTTCTCAAGAAAAGCGTACAAAATCATTATAATCTTATCTTGAATACTGTAGTATCGGGTCCTGTACTCTGCAATAAAAAAGGGAACAGAGAGAAAACAAAAATTCCAAGAAGAACAGAAGCCGCAAAAATAACTAATACAGACGGCAGTTTTAAAGAAACCGGAAAATATTGCAATTAGAAAAACAAGTGTACCCTGAACTTCAAACCAGGGACCCATCATTCAAAAAAGAAAAAATAGGGGAATGCTATATATCCTGCAGGCCCGTAGGATTTATTAAAAAACATTTTAAAATGATATGTCATAATATCAATAAGCCCTCTCTGCCAGCGGTCTCTCTGCCTTGTAAGAATTTTCCAGCTTTCCGGAACTTCTGTCCAGCAGTTTGCATTATAGATATATTTGATATCATAATCCCGCCCCTGTTCACTGAGCATTCTGGTAATTCTTACAACAAGCTCCATATCCTCGCCGACAGTATCTTTCTCAAAGACTTCACTGCCTGTCAGATAACCGTGTGCATCAATTACACGGTTTCTCTTAAACACCCCGAAGGCTCCTGAAATAATAAGCAGGGCAATTTCAGACCATCCGACACGGCCTGCCATAAATGATCTGATATATTCAACTGTCTGAAACCTTACAAGCGGAGTTTTTCCAAGTCGAATTCTGCTGATATATCCGTTCTCAACACTACATCCATTAACAGGAAAAATATTACCTCCGGCTGCAACAACTTCCTTGTCAGAATCCAGGAAACTGCCCATTATTCGCAGCAGAGCATCTCTTTCCAGAAGAGAATCAGAATCAATACCTACAAAGTAATCACCTTTAGCCGCATTTATTCCGCAGTTCAGAGAATCTGCCTTGCCTCCGTTTATCTTATCAACAAGAAGAAGTTCCGGATACTTTTTCCCTTTATATAATGCTCTTATTCCACGTGTTTTAAGAGATTCTTTTATTGCAATATCTGTTTTTTTCAAGCTCAAAATAATCTATAACCTTTCGCAGTGTCTTATCTTTTTGATCCGTCATTTACAACTATCAATTCATAATCCGGATATCTGAGATTAAGCAGAGAGTTTATACTCTGAATAATGGTAGATTCTTCATTGAAAGCAGGCGCTATAATAGACAGAGAAGGAAGAATATTTTCCCTGAATAAAAAAGAAAGCATTTTAAGTTCCTGAAACCTTGCCTGCCGGACAACCCTGCAAAGGAAAACCCAGAACTGTAATATATATTGTATTAAGAGAGACTGAATATACTGCAAACAGCCAGCTGAAAAATGCTGAATAATTTTTAAAATGGAATTCAAATGGATATCGGCCTTCCCAGAAATGATGAAAAACAAGATAAAGCAGGGGTGTTGTAAGAAGGGATAAAAACAGAGCTGTATAGAGAAATTTCAGCCGGCTTTTTTCCCTGCTGACTTTCTTTTTTTCCTTGAAAGTTCTTCTTTTCAAACCTGCTTTAATAATAAGTCTGTCATCCAGGTATACCGCAAAATCATTTTTAAGCGACTGATTATCTATGCTGTTTAATACAGAAAGAATCTCATCTTCAATTTCCCGGTTGCTGTTTTTATTAAGAAAATTTATAAGAGAGCTGACTTTTTTTCTGTAAATAAGTTTTTTTATAATAATTTCGATTCTGCTTTTATCAACGGAATAAAGCGACTCAAGTACATATTCAAGCCGGTTAGAAATTACTTCCAGAAGCGCTTCAGAAATTTCCTCCGAGATATCATTGAAAAAATATTCTGTAATTATTTTAAAATACTGCGGGGATTTCTTTATAATATTTGAGAGTGCAACAACTGCATTCTCTTTTACACAGCTGTCTGTAAGAAGATTGATTAAAAGTCCTACATTTTTAAGATCAGGTACTATTGAAAGCGATTCAACAGCAAGTTTTCTAATTTCAAGATCGCTGTTTTCAAGATAATTATCAATATTTATAGCTGAAAAATATTTCCTTGATGCTGTGTCAAATGCCATTCTGGATATACGGATATCTTCTGAATTTATCTTTTCCAGCACATAATCCTCAAAAACAGAAGAAGGGTAATAAGCTGCATATGTAAGAAGAAGAAACTGTATTTCCTCTTCCTGACGGTTTTTAAGAATCTCGAAATAATCAAGGAAACCGCTTCCGAATCCGGATAAAACACTTCTGATTTTTTTCTGCATATCTTCGGGAACATTTTTCAGACTGTCAATAATTGAAGGGATTACTGCCGGGTCGCCCTGTTCGACAAGTGAATTAATAATATAAAGCTTAAGTGAAGTGCTTTTTTCCTTAAGCAGTGAAAGCATAAGAGCATTCTCCGCTTTTTTGATTTTAATATAACCGAGACATACTGCAGCAAAACATTTTTTATAATGACTTCCTCTTAGAAGCATCTTAATAAGCTTGTTTACAGCGCCCCATTTTTCAAAAGTTTCTGATAGTTCCTTTTCAATTTTTTCCGGAAATACTGCAGACTGTTTTAAATCCATATACTCCTTAAGAATATTTTTCCAGTCTCTTTTTTTAAACGGGCATTTTTCATTTTTCTCACCGCAGCTCTTAAGCGCTGCTGTAAAATAAGTCCTGAAGATCTGTCTTCTTTTTCTCTGTTCTTTTTTTTGCAATAAACAGAATAATCAGCATGATAACTGCGGTAAAATCGAGAATTAAGACAGAAAAAAAGATTAGATAAAGTTCAGACAATTCTACTCAGCCCCTTTCCGGGAAAGATTCTCTATAAGTCCTGTAAGCTCTGAAATTGAATATGGTTTTAAATAATAAAAAAGAATATTAAGTTTTACAGCCTTTTCAATATATTCTTCGTTCTTTTTATGTGAGGTAAAAAATGAAGGGAATACTGCTTAATGTAGAATCCGACAGCATACTTTCTTTTATTGAGAAACCATTTACACCTGGAACCATAGTTTCACTTATTATTACAAGCGGTCTGTTTTTTTTTAATAAAGCGCAGAGCATCATTACCGTTATTGATCACTTCGCTGTTAAACCCCAGCTCTTTAAGCCGGGAAGTTAAAAGCTCAACATATTTTACATCAGGATCAATTATTACAACAGGATCAGTAAGTCTCGTGAATACCGAGTCTTCCTCAGACCTGTCGCAAATAGTATTACCGCCCCCTTTCTTTGCAGTATGGATCCTCGAATATCCGGTATCAATTATTTTATTTACAATTTCATCCGGAGTAATTGTATCATTAAAATACTCATGCATGTAAATTACACCTACAGATGATGTCAGCTTTTCAAGAAAAGCAGATGACTCTGCAATTTCGCTTCTAATCTGTTCAGCAGTTTCCAGAGCATATTGAACAGTGCAGTCCGGAATATAATAGCAGAATGCTGCGCTTCCAAGCTTGAACAGATAATGGTAACCCTGCTGTAATCTGCAGAAATGTAATTCTTGATCAGGAAGGAAACCCCTCTCAGCGCTTCATCGCCCCCTCTCTTCCGTATCTTGCGTTAATATCCATAATATTATCAACACCGATGAAAAACAGTGCACTGTTTGTTTCTGTCTCAAGTGCGCCTGTTATTTCCCGGACCATATAGTTTCTAAAAAACATTTCATTTTTGAGACCGGTAACAGGACATTTTGTAAGCATATCCTCTGTTTCCTCCAGCTCTCTTCTCATTCTGTTTTTAGTTCCATGAAGCCGCACCGCATCTTTATCCAGAGCAATTTCCTTTGATTTTAAATTAATTAGAATTCTTTTAAATGCTGAAGGATAGGAAATTGAATACTGTCTTGAAAATTTTCTCACCAGTGTTTCAAGCATACTAAGATACTGTATCCCTTTTTTATCAAGAATAAGCTGAAAGAGTTTTTCCCAGAGTGTTTCTCCGTCAGGACATGATGTTTTGTTATCCTGCATTCCGCATCAATCTGAATACTCCCTTCTTTAAATAAGGCCTCTGTTTCCTCAAATCCGTAAATTGATGAAAAACGTCTTATAACCTTTTCACATAGTTTGTAATAATCATCTGACTTTTTTATTGATTTCCGCTCAACATTTTTAAATGAACCGCATTCTATATGACTGATTTTGTTATAAAAAAACGGTAAATCCTTATTAATTAATCCCCCGCGGGAAGGAGCAATTATATCAACTTTCAGCTGTTTAATTTTTTTCTACAGATGAATTAATAATTCCTGAGTCGGAAAAATAATGCTCATGATAGCTTTTCATCAATTCGAAATTATTCCGGTCGGTATATATGCTTTTATCAGATGAAAAGCTGCTGAATATTGAAGATGAAAAAAGAAAGCTTCTGTTTAATAAGATACAAATGTATTTCTTCAGGAGAGTAGAGGTTGGATGCAGGAAGGAAAGGAGCTTTCCTGTTCTTGTATCATACTCCCATCTGTTTTCATTTATCACATAATAATCTGCTTCAGGATAACATTTTGACAGAATATTATATCCTCTCCAATGTACAGCAATAGAAGCTTTAGCAGCATCTTTTAGAAAATAAAGGCAGAGCGGAACTCATATCAGGAGAAACAGAACTTATTACTATTAATGATATTTTCTTCGGATCTGTAACAGATGAGATCTTTTCTTTTATTTCATTATAAGAGCTGTGTGGTCCCGGGTTTACAAGAATAAACTCACTGTCACACTTTACAAGATATATATTGGGAACCAGACTGCCTTTTTCATAATTATCAAGACCTATCCTGTAAACAGAATCTGTAATAAGGGAAACTGCTTCGTTCAAAAAACTACTCCTGTTTTTGTAGTAGAGTTGAAGCTTTTTTCACTTTTTTATCAATATTATTTTTTTTAAATACAGAGCTCCTTTTTTATTATCGGAGTTTCCCATCCTCTTTATTATATATAATAATCCTCTTTCCATTTTTTTCAGAAGTAAATCCGGAAATAATTCCGGAAGAATCAGTTACGGATATATCTAAATTGTTAAATCCTGAAGTAATAAACCTATTGATCTGTCGAAATTTTTACTTAATATATTTATTCTAACCTTACCTTCTGATTCTGTTATCCTGTAATCAAGTTGGATCTGTTTCTCCAGAATACTCCGAATTCTGTGAGATTCCCCATCCAGCCGTTTCTTTCAGCTACATATTTCATCAGCTTTTCCTGTGCAATAAGTTTGTGATTGCTGTCTCTGGTATCTGAAGGATGAATAAGAAGAACAGTTACTGCAGAATTATCACTGTTAAGTTTTACAACTTTTTTCCATACTGCAACAGCTTTATCAACTGTATCCGGTGTCAGATATCCTAGAGCATCATCAAGAGTTACAGGTATTTCAATAATATCTGTTTCGGGAGAACCTGGTATACGTTCCCGGAATGCAAAATAGGGAAAAGCGGTAAGTATATCATTGGAGGAGAATGTTGAATCATAAAGATAGCCGTATTCTTCAAGGACTTTAATAAGTGAACTGTGATACTCAAGATCTCCCGCTCTGAAGCTTACCGTATTCTGATCAGGAATATCCCTGTCAAGAATCTCCTTGCTTACTGCGACTTCACCCCTGAGTGTTTTTCTTTCAAGAGGATTATATGTCTCAAATGTAACATCTTTTTCCCCCATGTCTGCACGGGATAACTTCTTATAGTGAGAAACAGTATGAGAGCCAATATCCCAGCCCATTTCTTTAAGTTTTCTTATAGCATCTACATTTTCCTTAATATTGTAATAATCTATATCAAGATAATCTGTAAAATATTTCGTATTTTCAAAAATGTACTTGTTACACCGTACTTTTTTCCAGCTCTGCATATTTAAGAGAATCCACAAATGCTGTCTGGGCATCTACGTCATGGCTTAATACAAGTACAGGATTTTTAAGATTCGGAGTAGTCCCTGTAATTATTGATCTTTTGTTGTAATGCTGATAAAGCGCTTTCATAATAAGCATAATTACATCAGCCGATGGTTCAAAAGTATTTACATATGTTCTCTGAGCCTCATAATCATCCCCGACCTGAGGAAGCATTATAGATTCCACAAAGGAAAGACCTAAAAGATATGCACTCCCCTGCCGTAGCTGTTTTTATAAAACCGGCAGTTTATCAGGAAACTGTCCAAGAACCTCAGCATAATTATCAGAATGGTAGCCGTGAGACCAGATAACCTCTTTATAAAAGACATCCTCCCCGTTTCCCAGGGAAATAGTTTTTTCCTCTTCAGTATCAATATATTCAAATACAGGATCACTGCCTCTGAAATGAAGCCTGTATCTGCTTCTGGACGGAATATATTCTTTAACACCGAAAAGAGGATAAAGTCTTTTAGATATTTCGCCGGATGCAAAAAGGATCCCTCCTGATTCAACATAATCATAAAGTGTATTGATAATATAAGATTCTATGTTTTTCTCAATCAGAGGCCTGAAATAAAAGCAGTATCATAATCAAATATATCATCAATATCCATAAGAATTTGTAGGGTATACCCTGAATATCAAAGACTCTCCGCATAGATGTAAATTCGGCGGAATAACCTTTAAGCGTTCCCGGTTTAAAAAGAGCTGTCTTAACAGAATCTGTTATATCTTTTTCACTATAAACAGCTGAAATAATTATCAGGAAAAAAACTGTAATAATGATTTGCTTTTTCATATTACTCACTCCAGAAAATTGTATCCGGATCCTTATACAGTTCACATGCAATAATAAACCAGGCAGTTCCGGCAACTGAGGGGTAATTACTAAACAGATACGGCAGATTACGTGAGGAATATATCAGTCCCCCTTCAACTGACATTTCAGCCGTATTTTTTATAATCTCAAGACCTTTATCTGAGTCCCCGCCTCTTATCCATGCTGCTGCAGCGCCAAGAGAACCTTCTGACCAGACAACATTAATATCCTGCCAGGTCGTACTGCCTTCTCCGTCAAACATATGACTGTTAAGATTTTTATTTTCATATACCTGCTCATTGAAATACGGAGCATATCCTGTAAAGCCTTTATCTGCTGTCATAAAATTTCTGTCCATTGTCTTAAGGATAGTCCTTGTTTTACCTTTAGATCCGGTACCTGCAAGAAATATAGCACCCCAGGAAGCACCATCAAGAGGAAGCGCGGTATCTCTTTTACCGTCTCCCTTGACACCTCTAATAAACTGACCTTCATTTTTATCCCAGAAGACCTTATTAATGGATTTTTTTACCTGTTCGCCTTTATTAAAATAGTATTTATTTCCACTTACACGATAAATGCTTTTCAGAAGAAAATAGAAATCAATATTATGTTCAACACTTACCCAGTCAACAGGATTATAATTATAGATTTCCTCTATTGCCTTTTTTTCATCTGAATACTCGATTTTATATGTACCGCGTCCTCCTGTTATAAGACCGAAACGGGGGTCGTTTTTTTTCCCTGACCTGCTGTTTAAGCAGATATCCTGCTACTTTTTTTTGCAGCTTCCGTATATCTTTTTCCTGCGACATCATTCTTATAAAACATCTTATCATCAAGATTACGTACAGAAACATAATGAGAAAGAGCATATCCAGCCCAGGCAAGAGCACCGCTTCTTATCATTGCCCCGTCATGATCATTTTCATCCGGCCAGCTGTTGTGAGTATTATAGGAAAACCACATACTGCCGTCATCCCTGACAAGCCTTGAAAGAGTATTTAGCAAAGATTCTGCTTCACGGTATTTTCCAGCCATGGTAAAGGCAACGGCAGCAACGGCATCATCATAAAGAAAAGACCTTTTTGCCAGATATTTATAAGCTGGATCATCCTCAGGAATCTTATAGCTTAAAATCATTTTTCTTCTGTCGGGAGATGGATTATCAACAACTGAATTAGGAACAATCTGTTTTTTAAGCCATTTTAAAGAATCATCATATCTGCGGTTAAGCTCTGCATCATTAAACGGCTGTGTATTTGCTGTAAAAACCATAGAAACAAGAAAAAAAGTTATACATATTATATTCTTTAACATAAAAAACCTTCAACAATTTGATTACTTAATTATTATATAGTAAAAATAATAATAAACACATTTTTTTCAAAGGAATGAGGCGGTTATGATTAAAAAATATATTTTCGTAATTTTAATTCTTTTCATATCTATACAATTTTTATCTGCACAGAATATCTATGAAAACAGAGATGTAGACAGGCTTGTAGAACGTGGAATCAAATATGAAAGAGATAATAATATTTATGAGGCAATTAAAATCTACAGGCAGGTTCTTACACTTGATGATAAAAATTTCCTTGCACTGATAAGACTGGCCAAGCTCTTAAGCTGGACAGAGAACATAGATGAAGCCATGATAATTCTAGAGAGACTGGAAAAGGAATATCCGGACAATTCTGAAACATATTTCAGAAAAGCTCAGGTTTTAAGCTGGAAAAAAAGATATGATGAATCAATTTCCTACTATAAGAAATATCTTGAAATGGAAGAAGGCGATCTCGACGGAATTATGGGTCTTGGAAGGGTATATTTCTGGTCAAAAAAATATAAAAAAGCAATAGAATATTTTAACAAGGCAATAGAAAACAATTACAGTGTAACTGAGGCCAGGCTGAATCTTGCAAAAATATACTTCAACATGAATGATTCTGTAAAAGCAGAGGAAATACTTCTGATTATTCTTGAGGAGGATCCTGAAAATCCGGAAGCAAAAGAACTCTATGCTACACTTCCCCAGTTTATGAAATTTGAAGCTTCTCCTTCAATTGTAAAAATGGATTTTTATCAGGGGGGTGATTTCGGACTAAAGCTTTCACCTTTTTTAAACTACAGAATGAATGATCAGTGGGATCTGAGAGTAAAATATGACTTCCTTACAGCAGATGAAATGACAGATAATATCTTTTCAGCCGGAGCAACATATAAAGGAGTAGAAAATCTGGCTCTTGCTGCAGATATTTCAGCAGCAGTTGATCCTGAAATGACAGAAGCTCTTAAACTTGCAGGTCAGGCAAACTACAGCATAAACAGAAATATAGGAGCAGGACTTGCATTGGAATATCTTGTTTTCAAGGATATAAATAATCCGGTGCAGAGTAATGAAAAACTAACAATACTGAAACCTTCATTCAGTTATTATTTTACAGATATCAGCTATACAACAATTCAGTATATCCAGTATCTGTATGATTCAGGTTTTAAAACTTCAGCAGTCAGTCTCAGCATTGTTCTGGAATACTTCAACAAAATGCTCTCAGCTTTGCTGTTACCTACGGCGGCGATTATGAATCCATGGATGAAGACAGAAATCTGTTTGAAGCAGGCGGAGGAATATCATATCTTTTTACAAATAATTTTCAGATGGGTTTTAAGCTATACTCATATAGAATCTGAATACAGCACAACAAATCAGCTGTCTATTGTACCTGTTATCCGCTGGTAAAGGATAAATTACTTATCTTACAAAGCAATTAAGCCGGTAAGGATCTGCATTTACAGTATTAATTTATTATAAAGCTGTTTGAATCCTGCCGGTTTTTTCTTTTTTATTATAAGAGCAACAGCTATTGACTAAAAATTCCATGAACAATTATAAACTCACCCATGAGCGGAAAAATCAAGGAATTTGCAGAAAAAATACTCGGTTTAAATCACGAGATTCTTAAAAGGCGAACTGTCCATATTAAATTCATAGTAACTCCCGGTAAGGTTGTATTCGACCCCGAACTTTTTTGTACGGTTTGAAGAAACATACGGAGAGGGATCTCTTTATCATAAAGATATTGCTGATGCAAATAATATTTCAAGAGGTAAAGTGGCAGGCGGAGCCTATATTTCTGTTTCACACGATAAAGTAAAAGTAACAGGCTACAGCCAGGATTTCGGTTATATATCAGGATATGAAAAGGAAGTTGAAAACTATTTCAAAAATTACTTTGACTGCCCTGTAGAGTTTGAAACAGCATAGCAGAAAAAAGACTATTAAAATACAGGTAGAATACCTGCCGGATTTTTCTAAAACGAACTAATTAATAGAATTATACTGTTTTACTTTATTCCAGATTAAGACTTTCAGTAAAAATCTGTTCAAGTTCACTGGAAAGTTCTTTAAATATTGCAAGAATCTCCGGATCAAAATGAGAGGGATCTGTTCTGCCGTCCCCTTCTGTAATAATTTTAAATGCAGTTTCATGATCAAATGCATTTTTATACGGCCGCTCACTGCGAAGCGCATCATACTGGTCAGCAATCATAATAATCCTGCTTTCAATTGGAATATCATCTCCGGAAAGACCTTCAGGATATCCTCCGCCGCAGTATTTTTCATGATGATGAAGAGCAATACCTCCCGCCATTTGAAGCTGCGGAGATCTTGAATCTTTAAGTATTTTATATCCGATTGTAGTATGCTCTTTCATCAGCTGAAATTCCGCATCTGTAAGCGCACCGTTTTTGAGAAGAATACTGTCGGGTATACCGACTTTACCTATATCATGCATCATTCCTGCAAGCTGGATTGTATCAATAAAATTTTTATCCATCCCCAGTTTTTCAGCAATTTTAGCAGCAATATTTCCTATTCTTAAGATGTGAGCTCCGGTATCTGTATCCCTGTACTCAGAGACTGATACAAGCCGCATTATAGTTTCTGTATTAGCGAGTTTCAGTTCTTCATAAGCTTTAAAAAGCGCCCTGTCCTGTTCTTCAACTTTCTGCTCAAGCCCTTTCTTATAATTTTCCTCAATTTGAAGAAGTTCAATAAATCTAAGTGCTTTATGAACAGATTTTTTCAGTATTACAAAATCGATAGGTTTTATAAGAATATCAAATGCATCTTTTTTAACAGCTTCAAATGCTATCTCGATATCAGGGAATCCTGTTATCAGAATTACAGGGATCTGAATATCTTTTTCGTGTATTTTATTAAGAAGTTCTATACCGCCCATAACAGGCATTTTTATATCTGTAATAACAAGATCAGCATCTCCGCCGTCAAGATATTCAAGACCTTCAAGGCCGTTTGATTTTTCAACTACATCGTAACCTACTGTTTCCAGAAGCCTTGCAATACTTCCACGAATAAATTCATTATCGTCAATTATCAGTATTTTCTTCTTATCTGTATTCAGCTCCATTAATTCCCCCGACATAACTACTAATATTATAGTTTAAATTATTTTTGATGTAAAAATATTTTTTTACTTTATTAAATTAAAAAACGTCATAATCGACATAATTCACAAAAAAAAGATAAAGTATTAATATGAAAAGTATTAATGAGATACTGATTGAAGGTGTTGAAGCAACATACAGTAATAATCTTGAAGAAGCAGAGCAGATCTTCACAGAGGCCCTTACTGTTTACAAAGACAGCCATATTATTCTTTATAATCTTGGAATAGTCTTTCTTAAAAAAGAAAAATTTAAGGAGGCATCTGATATTTTTGAAAAAGCTCTGCTGATAAACAGCAGCGATCCTGATATCTGGACAGATGCAGGGCTTGCATATCAGGAACTGGGGAATACTGAAAAAGCTTTAAACTGCTATAATAAAGCACTTGAAAATGCTGAAGATAAATCTCTGATATACAACAATATCGGGACATTATATTTCTCTGAAGAGAATTACAAAGAAGCGAAAGCCTGCTTTAAAAAAAGCTCTTTCCGAGAACAGCAGCTATACAAACGCACGGCAGAATCTGGCATTAGCAAATACCTTTCTCGATGTAATTTCATAATTATCTGCTCGATGCTAAAACATGGTTTATACAGACACTTTTATAATAAAGTGCCTGATGCCGGCACAGCCCCCCGCATAACGCGTTTAATCAGAGAGTAAACTCGCTTCCTTCAACAGCCAGTGAAAAATCCATCTCTCTCCTGATATCGGAATATTTATTTCTGTAGAATTCTATCAGTAAATCAAGCTCTTCATCTGTTCTTTCAGGATCATGATGTGTAAGCAGAAGCTTTTTAACTCCGGCTTTATAAGCACTTTCAATTGCAAATTCAAAACTCGAATGTCCCCATCCAAGCTTATCCTTTTCCATTTCATCCTGTGTATACTGTGAATCATAGACAAGAATATCAGCTCCTTTAAAAAAATCAGCAAGCTTTCTGTTTTCCTCGTCTGCAGCAGCTTCCCCCTCCTCTGCCGCTGTTTTATCATAATCCGGATCTTCCGGATCTGTCGGAAACACATTTCTGAAAGGTTCCGAATCTGTTGCAATACAGAAACATTTTCCGCTGCATTCAATCCGGTAGCCAAGACAGAGAACAGGGTGATTAAGATATTTTGTTGTAATTTTAATTCCTTCGCGGAGAAAAAAAGAGGTTTCTCTCAGAGGATTATAATCAAGCTCTGCTGAAAGTTCGCTTTTTATAACAGGAAAATAACGGTATTGAAACTGACTGCCTATCATTTCCTCTATACCGCCCTCTTCGTAGGTAACTGGACCGTAAAAATGTAGCTTTGTTAAAGGCATATAAATCGGTGTAAAAAACGGGAATCCCAGAATATGGTCCCAGTGGGTGTGAGTTATAAGAAAATCAAGTTCTATATTTTTTCAGGAAGATATTTCTTAACAAGATGATTTCCAAGAAGTCTTAAGCCCGAGCCGCCGTCAATTATTATTTCATTTCCGCCGTCTTCAGGATCAATTTCAAGACAGGTCGTATTTCCACCGTATTTCATAGTGTCTGCCCCGGGACTCGGAATAGATCCCCTGACACCCCAGAGTTTCACTTTCATATTATAACCTCAGTTTTTATTTCAAGAAATATTCTGGCCTTTTCCATTTCATCTTTAATAAGATCTTTAATTAATTCCAGATAGGAATCATCAAGACCTGTAACCCGGTATATTTCTTCAGGAGGCGCCGAAGGACAGCAGTTCCCTGAAAAATAACAGCCGTAAAGATTTGCAAAGTAATCAGCCATTACTATAGTATATGTCATTTTTTGATATTTTTCATCTACAGAATCAACATCATGATGCGAGACAATAACACTCTTGACAGGATCCCCGAGTTTCCAGGAATCTGCAATCATCTGACCTGTTACAGTATGATCCATGCCGAAATAATCTGTTTCCGCTTCATTAATACTGCTGTAATATCCCTCTGCACGTTTATTAACCATTTCTGAATATTCTTTAGGGAAACAGGAAATTAAGGGAATCTTTCCTATATCATGAAGAAGTCCTGTAATAAAATACTCTTCCAGACCTCCTCGGACAGAAAATTTGTCTGCTGCTATTTTTTTTGCAATAATTCCGGTACACAGTGAATGTTCCCAGAACATATCACTGTTAAGCTTGATAAAATTTTTTTTCTCCCGACATAAGTCCCATAACAGCTGAACTTAATGCAAGATTTTTTACTGTATTCATTCCAAGCATGATAATTGCACGGACAAGAGATGTTACCTGATCAGATAATCCGTAATATGCCGAGTTTATCAGCTTCATTACTTTACCCATCAGGACAGGGTCGAGACTTATAACTTTATATAGATCAACCGGAGAGGTTTTTGGGTTGTCGCAGATTTCCTGTACTTTTGAAACAGTTACAGGAAGACTCGGCATATTTTTAATATATTCAGCAACAACCTTAAGCCGGTCATCCTTCTTCATTGTTCACCTCTTTAAGTTTTCCCAGAATATTCTCCAGCCGTGAACTGACTGCTTTACCTGTACTTTTTTCCGGTAGAAATCCTGCCAGATTTTTAATATAGGAAAGAGTACCTGCTATTTCATTTTCGGTTAAATTTCCATCAACTTCACTGGAATTCTCTGATTCCTCATCTGTATCAGGTGTTTTTACAATATCTATAAGCCCTTTATTGCCTTTAAGCCTGTGTCTGAGAGAATCTATCCGGAGTCTTGTCATACTGTGCATGAATTTTTCATGAACCGGTTCTTTTAAATCTGCTGCCATTTCTTCAAGATGTCCGAGAAGATTTGAAATCCCGGGATTTATATATTCAGCATCATCCCTGTAATCCAGCATATCATCTTCCTCGATTTCAGGGATATCCTCTGAAGTTTCAGGGATATCTTCTGCTTTTTCAGGTATTTCCTCTTTTATATCAGGTTCATTTTCAGTTTTTTTCTTTCTTTTCCGGATCCTTTTCCTCTTGAGGCAGCGGAGGAGGAGGTATAAACTGAGGAGGTGAGGGAATATATACAGGAACAGGAGTAAACTGGGGAGGAGCAGATCTCTCAACCTGTTTTGTAATTTCCTCCCGGATTTTTTCCTCTTTTTCCTTAAAATATCCGTCATTTTCTTCAGGATCAAATTCCTCTTCAATTTCTCCCAGTTTTATACGGACTTCCTCTTCATTTATTTCAATTACAGGTTCTATTCCTCCCACATCTATTATCTGAACATATTCATCTTCAAGAGCAGATACCGAGTCCATTAAAAAACTTGTCTCCTCAATAATTTCCGGCTGTCCTGTCTCCTCTCTGACAAATTCCTTTATAAAAACACCTATTCTGCTGCTTAATTCATCACGGTTCTGCAGAGCAAATGAGTCAGAAGCTTTATCGAAAAGCTCAACTCCTTTCCCGAGCATTTCTATATCAATTTCATCCTGGGACCCTATAAGCCGGCTGGCATATTCAACAGCCTTTTCCCTGTCTCCTATTACATTATATAAATCAACAAATGATGATATAGTTTCCGGATAATTCTGCATATCTCCTTTAAGCGATTTAAGAACATTTAAAGAATCTTCATAACGTCCCTGGGATTTTAAAACATGAGAATAATTCAGCTGAAGGGGATAGTTCCCCGGATCTTTAGCAAGAAGCTCCTTAAGAAGTACTTCTGCAGAATCCCGATCTCCCGAAGCAATACAGAGCTGGGAACGGGCGGTTTTAAGCGCTGTATTATCAGGAGCTCTTTTTTCAGCTGAACGGATAAGTTTTTCAGCTTCTTCTGTATTTTCCTTTTTTAAGAAGAAGCATACCTTTTGATGATAATGCTGTAATATTATCCGGTTCTTTATCTATAATTTTTTCAATTATATCTTCTGCCTTTTCGGTATCTCCTCTGTCTATATAAACAGACGCTTTGTGTATTTTTATTTCATTATCATCAGGAGAAAGCAGTTCTATTCTGCTAAGTTCCTCGAGAGCATTATCATATTCACCGTTTTCTCTGTAAATTTCTCCAAGATTTATCGAAGCCTTTATATATCCGGGATTATTTGATATTGCCTCACGGAAATATTTCTCTGCATCCTCACGGCTTCCGATATCCCTGTAGGTTGTTCCGATATTGTTCTTAACCATAGGATTTTCCGGTTCAATACTGAGAGCATCATGAAATGTTTTAATAGCCCTGTTATGCTGTCTTTTCCGCTTATATGCAATACCAAGATTATTCAGATTTTCAATCCATACAGGCTGTGAAGACAGAGCATGCTTATACATATCGATAGCCTCATCAACCCGATCCAGACTGTCATATAAAATCCCCAGATTATATAAAAGAGAGGGATTATTTTCATCAATAAGGAGTCCTTCCCGGAAGATTTTTTCTGCTTTATCCAGCTTTCCGGCATCCTGATAAAGAGTACCCAGGTTGTTATAACACTGTATAAAACCTATGTTCAGTTTAATTGCATTAAGAAAATACTTTTCAGCATTTTCAAAATCATTATTCTGCTTATATGTATTTGCAATATTGTAGTTTATTTCAGGACTTTCAGGAGAAAGGGAGAGCGCTTTTTCAAGATATTCAACAGCTTCCTCCGGATTATTTTTCTGTCTGGAAACAACAGCAAGATTTGAATAGCTGTCCGGATTATCAGGTTCTATAGCTAATGCTTTTTTGTAGTTTTTTTCAGCTTCTTCAGTATTTCCCTGAAGAAAACAAATATTTCCGAGAGTAATATACAGATGATCATTATCATCTTCCAGAGCATTTATAACAAGTTCTTCTGCCTTATTATAGTCCTTTATCTGAATAAGTGAGGAAATTCTGTCATACAATTCTTTATCAATCATAAATTACCTGCTGTCTGCTGATGGTCGGGCACTGATCTCTGCAGAATAATTACCGCCTTTTTTAATAATACTCCCCAGAGGAGAAGCTGTTTTGTAATAAGAGGAAACAGCTATATAATAGATTTTACCGTTTACAAGATTATCCAGAATAAGGCTGCTTTTCAATCCTGCATCTATAGGAGAACTGATGCCCTTATTTTCCAGACAAAAATACTGTCCGGATTTTTCCCCGATATAAACAAAATATCCGTCAATACCTGAATCAGGAACTTCGGACCATCTTATTTTAAGCTTATTATTAAGAACTTCTGCCCGGACAACTGCAGGAGGCGGGGGGGGCTTTTCTCATCAAACTTTATACTGATCCGCTTCACTACAGGTGAAATATTTTTATCACCGTCTGAATAAAGTATTCCTTTTATAAAGAAAAAACGGCCTCCTGAAATCCTCATATTTTCACCGACAATCTCCTGCCAGTCCGAAGAATCCGGTTCAGGGGATATTGGAGAATCGGAAATATAATAGTAGTATTTAATATCTGTTCCGGGAGGAACTTTATCTTTGAAATCAATATCAAATACTTCAGACTTACTGTGCTTTAAATCTATAAGATCAGTAACAAATGTACCTGAAAAATGTCCAACACTGCTTAAACATACATTTTCAACCCATTCGCCCTGTATTCTAAATTCATCAACAGCTCCGGTAAATTTTCACCCATTTCTATACGGCTGCTTGCTCCGGCATAAAAGGGATATGTAACGCCATTTTCACGGCCTTCTCTGTTTACATAAGAAACAGCTTCCGGAACACCGTCATACAGATATTCAAGAATCCCTGTATCAGAGCTGTATCTAAGAAGATGGTGGGACCATTTCCAGGGATTATACGCCTGTTCCCCCTAAGAACAAGACTGAAAGCCTCTCTGTCAAACGGAAGAAACAGATTTTTATTTCCCATGTAATTTTCCGGTCTTCGAGATAAGACCTGAAAAGCTGAGGAAGAACTTTACCGCCTGCCTCTGTATAATTTTCGTAGAGAAAGTAGTTTTCACCGTCAGCTGTATTTCTGCTGAAAAGCCAGAAATCAACAGTAAAATCACCTGAATATATTTTTTCAGGAAAAAAACTGTTTCCCTGAGTCTCAAGGACAAGAGGTTTCCTTGCTGCATTAAATATGCCGCTTCCGCTTCCGAGTTTTTTCAACTTTTTTGAAACAGAAAGGTTTGAGACCTTAGCTCTTCCGGTTGAATCATATTCTTCAGTCCCGTTAAAATGCATTAGAAGAATAGTCCGCTTATCCGGTGTATATTCATTTTCCCTGATTGAGAGGGAAATACTGTTTTTGCTGTCTTTAAGTTCCTGAATATTTACTTTTCTTTCTAACTGCCAGGAACTATTTCCGGCTTCATACTCTCTGTCTGCAGAATACAGACTGAATAGTGGAATTATTAATAAAAATATTATTTTTTTCACTGGTCAAAATCTCTTTGTAATTATTATTATATATCTATCCTTATTGGAATTATCGGCAAAAATGAAAGATACAAAAGAAAATTAGACAATATCTTCTCCAGCTTGTAAAGAATCTTCCCGGAAATCCCGGAGTTTATCTTATGAAAGATTCTGATAATAACATTATATACATCGGTAAGGCAAAAAACCTTAGAAACCGGGTAAAAATCATATTTTTCAGGAAAAAAAGAACTTAAAACAAGCTATCTTGTAAAAAAAATTGTCAGACATAGAAATAATTTCAACAGCTACAGAATATGAAGCATTGATACTGGAAAATAATCTGATTAAAAAGTGGAAACCCCGCTACAATATAGATCTTAAAGACGGAAAATCCTTCCCTGTTATTAAAATATCCAATGAGGAATATCCCTGCATTTACAGGACAAGAAGAATTATCAACGACGGATCCTCCTATTTCGGTCCTTTTCCGGGAATAAAAAGCATTGACCTCTATCTTGAGCTGGTAAACAGAAAATACAAAATAAGAAAATGCAGAGGAAGACTTAAGAAAAGAGATACTCCATGCCTTTACTACCATATAGGTCAGTGCTCAGCTCCATGCATCGGAGCTGCTGATCCGGCAGAATACAGAAAAGAGGTGGAAGCTGCCGAAAAAATACTTACAGGGGATGTTAATTCCCTTATTAAGGAATTTCAGCAGAAAATGGAAAAAGCATCTGCTGTCTTAGAGTTTGAAAAAGCGGCAGAATACAGAGATCTTATAAATTCTGTAAACAATATAAACGAAGAGCAGCTTGTTGAAGATTTCGACAATGAAAAAAGAGATTATATTTCCTTTGTCAGTGAAGATAAATACTGTGCATTTACAGTCCTTCAAATGAGGGGAGGGAAGCTGTCCGGCAAATCTGTATATATTTCTGAGATCCATGAAAACAATGATGAAGTAATGACATCTTTCATAATTCAGTACTACAGCAGATATTTTGAAGAACATTTTCACGCAAAAGAGAGTCTGCCTGACAGAATTACTGTAAATGAACTGCCGGAAAACTCACTGCTTAAAAATTCTTTTCAGAAAAGACTCTGATCTTGTACCTAAACTGCCGGATGAAAAAGGGATGCCGCACTGATCAGAATGGGAGAGGAAAACGGAAAACTTGAACTTATTAAAAGAAAAAAGCATCTGAATATAAAAATACCTCTTGCTGAACTTAAAAAAGCACTTTCCCTTCCAACTCTTCCAAAGAGGATTGAAGGCTTCGACATAGCCCAGCTGAGCGGTACTCATACTGTTGCTTCTATGGTCAGCTTTCTTAACGGGAAGCCGGATAAAACTGAATACAGATATTTTCATATAAAATCGCTTCCTGAAAACAGCATTGACGACTATGGTTCCATACGTGAAGCTGTTGCAAGACGATATACCAGAGTACTTAACGATAAGCTGATAAAACCGGATCTTATACTTATTGACGGCGGAAAAGGGCAGGTTGCAGCAGCTAAAGGAATTCTGGAAGCTCTCGGCATGGATGATATTCCGCTTGCAGGGATTGCAAAGCAGCATGAATGGATATATCTGCCGGGAGAATCCGATCCTGTAATATTTGAAGAAACATCCCCGGGTAGACACCTGCTTCAGTATGTCAGAGATGAGGCCCATCGTTTTGCAACATCATTTAATAAAAATTTGAGAAAAAAGGATGTAAAATTCGGAGCACTGGAAAGTATTCCCGGTATAGGGCCGGCACGAAGTATTAAACTGATGAATACTTTTAAATCAATTGAGAATATCAAAAAAACAAAACCTTATGAAATAAGGGAAAAAACCGGACTTCCGCTTGCAGCAGCAGAAGATTTAATACGCTATCTAAATAAAAAAACTAGGCTGTATATTCCAGCATACGGACAGCCTCCCGCCCTTTCTTTTCTATAAAACAATAAACAAAAAGCGGAAACATAATATGCTGTATATTCTGATTAACATTTCTGAAGAAAATATCAAACTCAGCAATCATTGAAATAAGCAATTCAATTTCAGGAAGAGAATAGTTTTTTAATCCCTCCTGAAAAGTCTTCTGCATTTTTTTGCTGCGTATCCTTAAAATCTGACAGGCTTCGGAGAAATTTTTTCTTTCCTCGGTCATAATTTTGAGCTCGTACAAATTCCTCACCTGCCACAGCAGACCGGAAAGAATCTGAACAGGATTGCTTTCGCCGGATAAAAATATTTTTGAGGTTTCAATTGATTTCTGAAGATCACAGCCTGCAAGTCTGTCAAAAAGAGAAAACATGTTTTCCTCTTTTCTGTCATAGAAGAAAGATTCAATTTTTTTCTTCTGTTATTCTGTCGCCGGGATCAAAAAACCTTATAAGCTTTCCGCACTCTTCGGCAAGGACATCTGTACTGCTTTCAAGGATATCACACAGAAATTCCACAGCACTGTTTTCAATATCTATATTTTCCCTTCTGAAAAAAGTTATTATCCAGCTCTTTTTTTTGTTATCAAACATTTCCCAGAATATTTTTTTATTTGAAGCTTTGATCAGTTTTTCAATTTTGGCATCAGCTTTTAAACCGTCATCAGCAAGAATAAGACAGGAATCAGGCGCAGGATTTTTAAGATATACACAAAGCATATCAATATCCTTCTTTTTAATTTCAGTAAAGTTATTTATTACTACAATTTTTGATGATGAAAAAAGAGAAATATTCTGCAGTGTTGAAATAATTTCTCCGGTTTCTGTATCATAGGGATAAAAAGAATATTCTTCGGGCGGGGAAGAATATTCTTTTTCAAGCTTCTGTTTAATATTTTTAATAAAATCTTTCTTTTCACCAAGTTCAGGGCCGAGAAGCAGAAAATTCGGGTCAGTCATAATTCCTCATTATATAGATCAGTTTACCAAGAATCCGTACATTCTGAGTATAAATAGGGGGATAAACAGGATTTTCAGCTTTCAATTTCACCCTGTTTTTTCCTTGTAAAATCTCTTAAGAGTTACAGCTTCATCATCAAGCATTGCAACAACAATATTTCCATTATCAGCAGTATTCTGATGAAGGAAGAGGGCAACATCATTTTCAAGGATTCCAGCATCCTTCATACTGTCGCCTCTTACCTTTAGTGCAAAGTGCTTACCTTTTTTAAGAATACTGCAGGGAACAGGAACAGTTCCTTCAAAATTTTCTTCTGCCATAAGAGGGATTCCTGCTGCAACATTTCCCAGAAGCGGAATTTCTGCTATTTCATTTGATTCAACTTCAGTTTCTACAACTTCAATAGCCCGTGACCTGCGCAGATTACATCTGATTGATTCCTTTTTTTCAAGAGCCTTGAGATGATCATATGCCCCTTTAACAGAAATACTGAAATTCTCAGCTATCTCCCTGATTGTCGGGGGATAAGAATAACGGTTTTTATAGCTTTTAATAAAGTCGAGAACTTCCGTCTGTCTTAAGGTAAGGCTTTTCATTTTAGATTTATTCCAAGTTTTTTTATTTTTGTATGAAGATTGCCTGGATACATTCCTATATCCTGTGCTGTTCTTGTTATATTATAACTGTTTTCTTCAAGTTTTTTAATCAAAAATTTCTTTTCAAACAGCTCTTTTGCCTGAGAAAATGAAACATTTGAAAAATCTTCGCTGAATTCGCTCTTCTTTTCCTCTCTGCCGAAATGATCCTGCAGATCTTCCAGATAATAAGAAGCTGTTTCACCGGAGATTATCTGCTCTTCAGTCATTACAGAAATTCTCTGAACATAATTTTTAAGCTCCCTTATATTTCCGCTCCACCTGCGGCTGCAGATTACATCCATAGCATCTTCAGAAACTTTCTTTCATCTCCGCTGCTCTGAATAATCATATTTCTTAAAAAAATACAGGACAAGTTCCTTTATATCATTTTTTCTTTCTCTTAAGGGGGGGAGAAAAACAGGGATAACATTCAGCCTAAAAAAAGATCCTCTCTGAACCGTCCGTCCCGGACTTCCTGAATGATATCCTTATTTGTAGCAGCAACTATTCTAACATCAACAGAAACTGTTTTTTCACTGCCTACTCTTTCAAATCTCATTTCCTGTACAGCTCGCAGAACCTTTGCCTGGGCAGAGAGTGACATATCAGCTATTTCATCAAGAAAGAGCGTTCCCCCGTCTGCAAGTTCAAATTTTCCCTTTCTGCCCGAAACCGCACCTGTAAAGGCACCTTTTTCATGACCGAAAAGTTCACTTTCAAGCAGAGAATCCGGAATTGATGCGCAGTTTATCTCAATAAAAGGTTTCAAGCTCCGGGGACTGTTTTATGTATTTCTTTGGCAGCAAGTTCCTTACCTGTGCCGTTTCACCCAGAATCATAACACTGGCGTCAGAATCTGCAACCTGCATTATCACTTTCCGGACCTTTTCAAGCTCCGGGCCTGACCCGACCATTCTGTCTTCCTGAAATGCAGCCTCCTTAAGTTCTCTGTTTTCTTTCTTAAGACCTTCAAGAGCAAGAGCATTTCTTACAAGGGTTGTTACTTTTTCAAGGGAAAGCGGTTTCTCAAGAAAATCAAACGCTCCCGATTTAAGAGCTTTCACCGCCATATCTATATTACCGTGACCGGAAATAATAATTACTTCAAGATCTTTCTTTATTCTCTTTATTTCTTCAAGAACTTCAAGACCGCCCATTCCGGGAAGCCATACATCCAGAATTACAAGGTCAAAATCTCCATTGGAAGCTTTATCCAGCCCTTCATTCCCGTCAGATGCTGTCTCAACTTCATATCCTTCATCCTCAAGGATTTCTGAAATAACAGATCTTATATTTTCTTCATCATCAATTACCAGTATTCTGTACATAATTTTCCTCTACAGGGAGATCAATATAAAATGTAGTCCCGACATTTTCCTCCGATTCAAACCATATTGAGCCGTTATGATCAAAAATAATTCTTTCAACAATTGCAAGGCCAAGACCTGTACCGCTTGTCCGTGTTGTAAAATAAGGGGAAAAACCTGTTCTTTTATTTCCTTCTTTTATTCCATATCCGTTATCTGATATCTGTATCCTGTAAAACAGGATATTTTCCTTATTCAGGATATCAGATCGCACCTGAATATATCCGGGTCTGTCAGATGCTTCAACAGCATCTACAGAATTACTTATCAGATTTATAATCACCTGTTTTATTTTTTCTCTGTCCATAAAAATATGTTCAACATAATCAATACCGCTAATATCAAACTCGACAGATTTACGGCTTGCAGAAAACATTTCCACGACTTCTTTAACAACATCCCCGGGAGAACCGGGTTCAAAAACAAGAGAAGGCATTCTTGCAAAATTACTGAATTCGGTAAGCAGTTTATTCAGCCGGTCAACTTCTGTAACTATTACATTAACAGAAGAATCAAGAAATTTTCTCAAAATTCGGATCATTTTTCTCATATCTTTTCTTAAGCCGCTCTGATGACAGTTTTATCGGGGTAAGAGGATTTTTAATTTCATGAGCCATCCGTCTGGCAATTTCCTTCCACGCATTTTATTTTATCTGACTGCATATTTTTCTTACGTGCAGTTTCAAGCTCTTTGATCATTGCATTAAAAGAATTAACAAGAACTGATATATTGTCGCCCGGCCTGGTTAGTATTCTGAAAGAAAAATCACCTTCAGCTACCCTTTGTCGCATCTTCAAGATGAATTATCGGCTGAAGCGTTTCCTCTGAAAGCTTGAAACTGATTATCAGCGATAAAAGAAAACAGGAAGAGAGAAAATACAATTACACCGAGAATTATTATTATAAAAATAGACTGATAACTTTCAAGCTGTATAAAAGTATCATAGGACTGTGAAAGCTTTTCCGCCCTTTTATCAAATCCTTCAGGGAGAAATGAGCCAAGAATGACAATATAAGATCTGCTGTTCTTTTCAAGATTTTTTTGAATTCTTATAATACTTTTTCCTTCCGAAGATACCCGGGTTAACAGTCCTTTTTCCCCTTTAATAACTTCATCATCAGGAATCTTTGAATAATTATCTCCGGAAAAATATAAAGTTTGACCGTCTACAAGCAGCTGAAAACTATGCACAAAAGGAAATCCCCGCTTTATTTCATTCCACATCTTAGAAGGATTAAGCGGGAGATATCTGGAGGAATAATTAAAATAATGAGAAGATGTAACAGCTTCAAGATTATCAACACGGTCTCTGTAATACTTGAGAGCAACATCAATACCGCCCTTTATTGCCCCGGAATGATCCTGATCAAGCCAGGAATCAACTGCGGTGTTCAGAAAACTCATTGTAATAACAGCCTGAGGAACAGCAGAAATGAATGATACAAAAGTAAAAAAAGGATGAGTTTTATCTTAAAATAAACTCCCGCCTTTTTTTCACGTTTTTCTTTTAATAATTCTGACAATATTAACAATAATAGTGCTTAAAAGAAAAACAGGAAGAAGGAGGGCAAAAGGAACAAGAAAAAATTCTGGATGGAATATCTTCTGTTGATAAATCAGAAAAAATCTGTCCGACAAAAACAAGAATCAGAATAATTATTAAAACATAAACAAGAAGTACACTTACCAGCCCTGCTCTTGATGTAATAAGAGGATGTGGACCTTTCACTATTTAATCCTGAATTTGTCTGCTTTCTTCCAATCTGTGCTTTCAACTATTCCGGGAATAATAAAAGAAAATAAGTTAAACGGAGGGACAAGCTTTATAACCTTAAGATTAACTTTTCCAAGAACATAATAGTCTCCCGGTTTAGCCTTGGAAAGATTAACTTTAAAATTAATTAAGGTAATAAAAATTCTCCAGAAATTCCTTTTCTGTATTATATATCTTCTTGCCTTCTTTTTCTGAAATAATATGAAACTGGCCGTTTATCATATCTTTCTTACCTATATATGAATAAGTAAGATCTTTAACAAGACTGTCTCCGAACAGTGTAAGTAAACTTGAATCTTTCCGGTATATTTTAATCCTGAATTCAATTTCAGCTCTGTGACCGATTTCCATCGATCTGATAATATTTCGGCCTTTAACCTCTTCAGCAGATCCAAAACAGACAAGAGAATCTTTATTATTCATATTACAGTGCAGATTAAAAGAATAAAGAGGAATGCTTGTAATAAACAAAATAAATGGCAATAAAATCTTAATCTTCTTCAAATTTACTCTCAAATAACTGAAATACTGCTTCTGCAGCTTCAACTTCATCATCACCCTCTGCAATAATTGTCAGCTTTGTTTTATATCCTGCTGCAAGAGTAATAATACCCATAATGGATTTTGCATTAATTTCATCATTCTCATTTCTGAATCTTAGTTCACAGCTGAACTGGTTAGCTGTTTTTACAATGGAAGCCGCAGGTCTGGCATGTATGCCTGCCCTGTTTCTGACTACAACCTCTTTTTCAATCATTAATTATACTCCGCTTATCAGATCAATATAATTCAGAAGATTCCGAAGAATCTGTTTCAAGCCATTTTACAACATTTTTATTGAACTCTCTAGCTGAATAATATCCCATCTTCTTAAGCCGCTCATTTGCAGCAGCTGTTTCAATTATTATCGGGATATTACGTCCCGGTTTTATAGGAATCAATAGACTGGGAATATGAACTCCCAGAATTTCTTCAGTTTTTTCCTCTGTTCCTATCCTGTCATAGTTTTTTCAGAATCCCATTCTTCAAGATTACTATAAGCTGCACCTGTTTTGTATCCCGTATTGCAGCAACCCGTAAAGATGGGTTATATTTATAATTCCGAGACCGCGGATCTCCATATGATGAGCAAGAAAAGCATTGCCGCCCTTCCCTTCAAGATGATTACCTGCAACACTTTTTATCTCAACAAGATCATCAGCAATCAGCCGGTGCCCTCTTTCTATGAGTTCAAGAGCAGATTCGCTCTTTCCGACACCGCTCTTTCCCTTAATTAAAACTCCTATCCCGTATACTTCAACAAATACTCCGTGAACAACCTGCTGGGGAGCAAAAATACGTTCAATAACCCTGATCAGACGCTGGGAAAGTTCAGGAGAGGAAAGATCTGACTGAAGTACCGGACATTTAGCCTTTTCAGCAATTTCTATAAATTTCTTTTCAGGAACTGCTCCGTAAGGAAAAATACAGCAGGGGAAATTAAAATGAAAAAAACTTTTCAAGAACTTCTGTACGGTCCTCTTTAATAAGTTTTTTTATATATGCATATTCCCCTCTCCCGAAAACCTGCACCCTCTGATAAGCAAAATTATCAAAATAGCCTGCAAGCGCGAGACCCGGACGGTCAAGATATGCAACAGAAATCTCCCGGCCCAGGCCGCCTCTTCCGGCAATGCATTTTAGAAAAAGAGCATCATTTTCCCGTAAATCAAGATCAAGCAGATCAAGAATAGTAAATTTCTTCATATTATCTATATTATATCAAGTGTTGAAATAATGGAAGAGATCTGCTTCGCACAGATCTCTTCCATATTTTTTTTTTTAAATTATCAAAGCCGGTTTATATATTAAAAAAATCCCTGTGATAATTTAGCGGATTTTAGTGTTCCTGTATTTTTTCCTTTTCTTTTGAAATTTTATGTTTCAGCTTATCAATAATGCTGTCTATCGCATCGTAGAGATCATGATTGGATACTTTAATGTGATGACTCAACCCCCATCGGAAATTAACATCTGAATTAATGACATAACCGGTCTTTTCTCTTTCAATTTTAAAAAGAAGATCGGTGATCATATCTTTTGCAAATTCAAGCTTTTTAACTTTCTTTTCAATCTGTTCAACTGTTCTGTCACTAACCTCGTAATGAATACCTTTAATTTGTAAGTTCATTAAATCCTCCTGAAATTGTTTTTACCTATCATAAGAAGAGGCAATGTCAAGTTCTTTTCTATACTTTGCGACTGTCCTCCTTGCTATTTTTATTCCGTTCTTTTCTTTCAGATAATCAGCAAGTTTCTGATCTGAAAGATGACGGTTTTTACCTTCTGTTTCAATAATTTCCCTGAGCATAAATTTAACACTTTCTCTGGAAACTGAACTGTCTGCAGAATCTGTTCTCGCAAGTGCTGTTGAAAAAAAGTATTTCAGAGGGAAGATTCCCCAGTCAGTCTGAATATATTTACTGTTTGATATTCTTGATATTGTTGTTTCATGAACTCCAACCTCTTCTGCAATATCCTTTAAGGTGAGCGGACGCAGAAAACGGGGGCCTTTTAGAAAGAAATTTTTCTGAAAAAAAGCTATTGCTGTTGCTGTTTTTAAAAGAGTCTGATTTCTGAGACCTATTGTCTGAATAAACCACCGTGCATCTTTAATACTTGAATTTACAAATTTCTTTGCAGACTTATCTCCAGACAGATCTTCGGATGAAAAATCTTCAAATGAAGGACTTATTCCAAGTACAGGTATTTCCTCTTCGTTTAAACGGATAACAAGTTCCCCTTCAGAAACTTTAATTAGAAGATCAGGAATTACATACCTTGTATCTACAGGAGCAAACTGTCTTCCGGGAAAAGGATTAAGTGTTTTATGAATTCAAGAGCCTCTTCGACTTTTGATTCCTTAATTCTCAGGCTTCTGGAAATTTCCCTCAACGTCCTTTTCAAGCTGTTCAAGATAATTTTTAAGTATTTCAACTGTATATTCAGGTGCATCCTCTGAAATACGGGCCTGAACCACAAGAGAATCCTTATAACCTGATGTACAGGTCCCCTGAGGATCAAATCTGTTAATAAGTTCAACAGCAGAATTAAGTACATCCTCAGGAATATCCTTTCCAAGAGATTCGGGAGCTTCTATAAAAAAACCGTTTTCATCGAGATTCTGAATTAAGAGTTCTCCTGCTTTATAAATCTCCTCTTTAACCGGCTGAATGCTCATCTGAGTAAGAAGATGCTCCTGCAGAGACTCCCCTCTTGTCAGTACACCTTCAAGAAACATTCTATTGCTGTCGCTGTCTGCGGAATTACCGTAATTTGAAGTAAATCCGGGATCTGAGGAATTTTCAAAATAATCATATTCCTCACGTCTTACAGACGACACTTCATCTATTGAGATTTCATTTTTCTGATCTTTTATTTCAAGAGCAGGGTTCCTGTCTACTTCTTCCTGTATACGGAATTTAAGATCCTGAACAGGCAGAGCCATCAGCTGAATCGACTGAAACATCTGAGGACTCAATTTCATTTTCTGTTCCTGTATTAAAACAGGCTTTTGATACTGCAACACATTCTCCAGGACTTGTATATAATAAATTTAAGTTCAGCAGAGGCGAATGTCAATAAATAAATGATTTTTTTTAACAGCTTGGCATGAATATTTGTTATATGAAATCAAATTCCGGCCAGAGCCTATATTAATTGAGATATATACTGCATTTTTATCTGTAATGAAAATATTTACATAGAGAAATGATGTCCGAGATATATCTGTTTGCTGTCTCATTTGAAAGTATTTCATCTCTTTTCCGGAAACAACAATTTCGCCCTGATTAATAATAAATGAACGGTCTGTTATCTCAAGCGTATCTCTTACATTATGATCTGTTATAAGAACACCTATACCCTTGTCAGAAAGCTTGTTGACAATCTTTTTTATTTCAAAAACAGCAATTGGATCAATACCTGCAAATGGCTCATCAAGAAGCAGAAAACGGGGGCTTTATAGCAAGCGACCGTGCAATTTCAGTTCTCCGCCTCTCTCCTCCTGATAATGTATAAGCTTTCTGTTTTCTAAGATCTGCAATACCGAGTTCATCAAGCAGGCTCTCAAGCTGCTCTTTCTTCTCTTCAGGATTCAAATCTGTACGGCTTTCAAGAATTGCATAAATATTCTCCTCAACAGTAAGCTTTCTAAATATTGAAGCATCCTGCGGTAGATATGAAATACCCAGACGTGCTCTTCTGAACATGGGAAAAGAGGTAATATCCTCCCCGTCAAGAACAATCCTTCCGTCAGTTGCCTTGATAAACCCACTATCATATAAAATGCAGTTGTCTTGCCTGCGCCGTTTGGTCCAAGCAGTCCAACAATTTCACCATCGCTCATGGAAAAACTTACATCGCGAACAGCTGCTTTCTTACCGAAATTCTTTTCAGTCCTTCTACTACAAGTCCGTTTTTACTGTTCATTTTACGACTCCCCGGCATTTTCAACTGCTCAGCTGATAATTATTATAAAATTAGATACTGATTATTATATCAGCATAAGATCAATTATTAAGTTTTATATATTATGACTCTAAAGAGGCAGAAGCTTCAGTTTTCGTTTCCGGTGCTTCTTCTGTTTCTCCGGCAGTTTCATTTACCGGCTGTTCAGAATCCTCTTCCGCTGAGCCGCCTTCATCTGCTGCTTCTTCATCCTCTGTATAAATAGTTCCGCTTACAGATCCTTCAAGAAATATTTCATCAGTATCAAGATTTATTGTTATTTTGAGAGCCTTGTATTCATCCCCTTTCCAGTAGACCAGCGGCATTCCTGAAAGTTCCAGAATATCATCATCCCTTATATAACGTGCAAATTCAGAACGGCTTACCATATCATCCTTGAATATTCTTACTCCGATCTGAATTATTACAATTTCGGTTTCTCCGGCATATTCCATATAACTGCCTTTTACAATTACTTCATTTTTAAGGTCTTCAAGAATAATACCGCCCTCGAAACGGGTAATATCATCTTTTCTGTTAAAAAGCATGGAATCAGCTGTTATCCGGATCCCTTTTTCACTGTCTTCCATTTCAACACGTCCGCTGCAGGAAGCATATTTATACTCATCTCCGTAGAGTTCAATTTTTTCTGATTTAATAACTGTGGAATCTGAAATAATTTCAGCATTGCCGGTAAGTACTGTATATTCCCTTCCTTTTGCCATGACAGTTGAAAAACTGTCGCTGGAAAATTCAAAAGTTTCAGAAATAAAGAGGCGCAGCTGTAAAAAACAATCAGAAAAATTTAATCAGACGATACATATTTACCTTTTGTATTTCCATTAAAGGAAAAACTTCTTTCTGATGATGAAGTAATAAATCCTGTCCCTTCAATAACAGATCCGTCATCCTTTCCAATTCTCACAGAAGTTTTTTCCCCTCCTGCAAGCGATTTTAAATTATTATCCCAGAAAAGATACTCCCCATCAATAAAAAAACCCTGCTCAACAGCATTAAGTATAACCTTATCCCTGAACTCAATATTATCAGTTTCATTAAAATATTCAGCTTCCACACAGGCTCCTTCAGTAGCAATATCTCCGGATTTCCCGTATTCGATGAAATACAGGTCAGTAAATACTGTGGATTTTTTATTATTAAAAGTTTCAGCCCTGTCAGCTTCAAGAATATAGGCAGGTTCTCCGCCCCTGATTACAACTTCTTTAAAATTTACGACAATTGAGTTGGGTGTTTCATCAGAAAGTTCTTCATCAAAAACAGATTCCTCATAATCATGCGAACATGACATGAGGAATACTGATATAAGAATTAAAAATATTTTTTTACTTTCCATACTCCCGGCTTGCTCTGATAAATTCTACAAACAGCGGATGAGGAGAAAAAGGCTTTGATTTAAATTCAGGATGATACTGAACACCTACACCCCAGTTATGTTTTTCCATTCAACTGATTCAACAAGAGTGCCTTCCGGATTAAATCCGCTTAAAACAAGGCCGGCTTCTTTAAACTGGTCTCTGTATTTATTTGAAACTCGTATCTGTGTCTGTGACGTTCCATAATTATATCTTCGCCGTATGCTTTACAGATTTCAGTATCAGGCTGAAGGTAGGTTTTACTGTCGCCGAGTCTCATAGTTCCGCCGTATGACTGTATATCCACCTGTTCTTCTAAAAGACTTATAACAGGATATTCTGCATCAGGAAGGAATTCAGTACTGTTTGCATTTTTAAAATTAAGCACATTTCTTGCATATTCAATAACCATAATCTGCATTCCAAGGCATATTCCGAAATAAGGAATATTATTGCTTCTTGCATATTCAGCAGCAATAACCATTCCATCGATTCCTCTCTGGCCGAATCCTCCCGGGACAAGAATACCTCTGACACCTTTAAAGATCTGAGCCACAGCAGCTTTATCTGAATAATTCTTTTCAAGATCTTCGGAATCAATTTTTACAATATCAACCTTAACTTTATTTGCTATTCCGCCGTGAAACAATGCTTCCATAATTGACTTATAAGTATCATTTAAATGTATATATTTACCTACCAAAGCTATTTTCACAGTTTCCTCTGCGTTTTTAAATGTATCTACAACATTTTCCCAAGGAGTCAGATCAGCCTTTCCTGCATCAATATTCAGTTTCTGCAGCGCAATCGCATCAAGATTCTGCTTATGATATACAAGTGGAATTTCATATATTGTAGTATCTACATCACATGCGGAAACAACAGCATCTTCATCTACATTGGTGAATAATGCTACCTTGCTTTCATTGATTTATCCATTTCAGAAGGAATTCTGCAAAGAAGAATATCAGGCTGTATACCAAGCTCTCTTAAAGCTTTTACTGAGTGCTGAGTCGGTTTTGTTTTAAGCTCACCGCCGACAACTTCAGGAATCAGAGTCAGATGAACATATATTACATTACCCTTTCCGATATCGTGTCTGAACTGTCTTGCCGCTTCCAGAAAAGGTATGGATTCAATATCGCCTACTGTTCCCCCGATTTCAATAATAGTTACATCCACCTCAGCTTTGTTACCAATAGACATAATTCTGTTTTTAATTTCATCTGTTATGTGGGGAATAACCTGAACAGTCCGCCCCAGATACCGGCCTTCCCGTTCCTTCTGTATTACAGACTGATATACCTGGCCTGTTGTAATAGAATTCGCCCGGCTTAGCGGGGAGGAGGTAAATCTTTCATAATTTCCAAGATCCAAATCTGTTTCTGCACCGTCTTCAGTAACATAAACCTCGCCGTGCTGATAAGGACTCATTGTTCCCGGATCCACATTTATATAAGGATCTGACTTGATCATTCTTACGCTTAGTCCTCTTCTCTCAAGAAGACTTCCCAGAGATGCTGCTGCTATTCCTTTTCCCAGACTGGAGCAGACACCCCTGTTACAAATATATACTTATTCATAAATTGAATTATTTTATACCGCTTAAAGATTGTCAATCAGTACCAGTACAATTATATAAGAGAAACTGCGAAAAACTCCGCAGAATAAGAGTTTTTACATATGCCCGGAGTAAAAAGAAATTGACTTTTAATATTAATGTTATAATACTTATGGATAACAAAGGAAGATAATGTTTTTTACACTTAACGACTCTGATTTTAATAAAATAAAAACTCTTATTTACGATAAAAGCGGAATACATTTTTTCTGAAAACAACAGGTCTATTCTTGAAAGCAGACTGTATGAACGGCTTAAATCCACAGGATTTGAATCAATTGCAGAATACTATGACCTGATAATAAAACAGGAAGAGGAAATGAAAATTCTTCTTGATTCTGTAACTACGAATCTGACCCGTTTTTTTAGAAATAAAGCCCATATGCAGGCATTTGAATATTATATTATTCCGGAACTTGTTGAATATAAAAGAAAAACCGGGAACAAAACTGTTACATTCTGGAGTGCAGGCTGTTCTACCGGAGAAGAGGCTTATACAATAGCAATGCTTTTCAGCGAATTTCTGCCGCCTGATTTTGACTGGAAAATTACAGCTTCAGATTTAAGTCTTAAATCTCTTATGACAGCAAAAACCGGATTTTATCCTGAAACCAGAATGAACGGAATACCGGAAAAATATCTTACAAAATATTTTGAGAAAACATCCGACGGATATCAGGTTAAAGACAATATTAAAAGTAAAATTAAAATTTGACTATCATAACCTGAAATTTGACAGCGGACAGTCTAATCTTGATATTATATTCTGCAGAAATGTGCTTATATACTTTGATGAAGCTGCTCAGAAAAATGTTATAGACAGGTTCTGGGATTCTATGAACAGGCATTCATACCTTGTCATAGGTCATTCAGAATCACTATTCGGAATGGAAACTGAATTTAAATTCAAAAAACCGACTGGGCAACCTTTTATACTAAAATTTCAAACTGATCATTTTAAGGATACCGGAAGTGAGAACAGAAAAAATTAAAGTACTTATTGTTGATGACTCAGCTCTTATGAGATCACTGATAAGTAAAATAATTGAAACTCAGGATGATATGACTGTTGTCGGCAAAGCAATGAACGGGGTTTTTGCTCTTCAGAAAATACCGTCTTTAAATCCTGATATAATAATTCTTGATCTTGAAATGCCTGAGATGAACGGCATTGATTTTTTAAAGGAAAAATCAAAAAAAGGGATAAACATTCCTGTAATAATATTATCTTCTATTGCAACAAAAGGCGCAGGTGTAACATTCGAAGCTCTTTCTGCAGGAGCCTCTGATTTCATAACAAAACCGGACGGCCATAAAGCTGATATAAGTTATGTTTCTGATCAGCTCTGTTCAATGGTAAGAGGCTATGTTCTGAAAAATGCTGCTGCAGCTGTAAAACCTGCCGGAAAAAAAGAATCTTTCAGATATTAGCGAAATAAAAAAACCGCTGCAGATTAAGAAAGAATCTTCAGAAGAAAGTAAAAACAAAGGGAAAAAGGCTGGAAATTGTAGCTATAGGTATTTCGACAGGCGGACCGAATGCTTTAAGATACTTTTTCTCAAATCTGGACAGCAGTTTTAAAACCCCGATTGTAATAGTTCAGCATATGCCGGAAGGATTCACAGGAGAATTTGCAAAGAGCCTGAATAAACTGACACATATGGAAGTTAAAGAGGCTGAGGACGGAGATCTTGTTAAACCCGGAAGAGTTCTTATAGCTCCGGGAAACAGACATATAAAAGTTGAGAAAAAGCGGCTTGGAGCAGCAGTATCCCTGGATAACAGCGGAAATGTTAACGGACATACCCCGTCAGCAGGAGTTCTTTTCAATACAGTAGCTGAACAATACGGCGGAAATGCATTGGGAATAATTATGACAGGCATGGGTAAAGACGGTTCTCTTGAAATTGGAAAAATCAAAGATGCAGGCGGCATAACAATTGCCCAGGATATGGAATCTTCTGTAGTTTTCGGGATGCCTAAAGTAGCAATTGAGAATAACAATATTGATAAAATTGTATCCCTTGACGACATGGCTTATACAGTCAATTCAATAATCAGCCGGAATAATATCTGACAGAATTATAACACTTCGTTTAAAAATATTTTATTGCAGAACGCTGTTATAATTATTATTTTAATCGTAATAATTATATTGAAAATAAATTAAATACACGCAGTAAGGGAAAACCTCTCCCGTCAGGGAAAATCCTGTTCTGCGAATAAAGGATACAGTATATGGGATGGTATGGAAAATTTATCGGGGGAGCGATAGGCTTCACCTTTTTAGGCGGCCCTTTCGGAGCAATTTTAGGGGCGGCAATTGGACATAGTTTTGACAAACGCTCAGAAGGACAGGGCAGCTACAGCAGAGGATATAATAATCAGGCGGGAGCTTCTTCTGCAGGAGGAAAATTTACCGCAACTGACCAGGCGCAGATGACTTTTTTGTTGCAACATTTTCCATGCTTGGAAAACTTGCAAAAGCTGACGGAAAAGTAACACAGGATGAACTGGACACAATTGACAGATTTATGACCTCTACTCTGCGGCTGGGAAATCAGGAAAAACAGTTTGCAATGAGAATTGTTAATACAGCAGCTCAGTCTTCTGAATCATTTGATAAATTTGCCAATCAGTTTTATTCAGCATTCCGGGGACAGCCTCAGCTGATAAACACAATGATGGATATACTTCTTCAGGTATCTATTGCTGATAAAGTACTTAGCCCGGAAGAGGAAAAACTCATTAATCAGGCAGCATCAGTTTTTAATATAAGCAGCACAACTCTGGAAAACATGAAAGCACGCTACTTCAGCAGTACAGATACATATTATTCTGTTCTCGGCTGCAGAAGATCTGATTCAACAGATACTATTAAAAGTACTTATAAAAGACTTGTTAAAGAATATCATCCCGATATAATCGCATCAAAAGGTCTTCCCGAGGAATTTACAAAGTTTGCTTCTGAAAAATTCAGAGAAATAAACTCTGCATATGAAAAAATCAGGGAGGAAAGAAATTTCTAATATAAAACTTGCAGTTTTCCCGGGGAACCCGGGAAATAAATATGCATTAACCCGTCATAACATTTCGTGGATTCTTCTCGATGAACTTTCCCGTTATAAAAATCCTCTCTGGCAGAAAAAATTCAAAGGAACTTACTCAAAAGAAATTATTCCCGACAGCTGTATCTGCCTGAAACCGGAAACATTTATGAATAAAACAGGGAATCAGTAAGAGCGGCTGCTGATTTTTTAAGATTAAACCGGAAAACATTATTATATGCCATGATGATATTGAGCTTGAATTCGGAGAAGCTTCTTTTAAAAAGGGGGAGGAGCTGCCGGCCATAACGGGTTGAGATCTGTAAAACAGCATATTGGAACAGATCAGTTTTACAGATTCCGGCTCGGAGTTTCAAGACCTTCGAGAGGCGGAGTAGATTCTCATGTTCTGGGAAGATTTACAAAAGATGAGGAAGCCGCTCTTTCATTATATATGGATAAAGCAGCACAGCAGCTAATAAGATTATAACTGAAGACACAGATTCACTTCTAAAGCAGAAAAGCAGAAGCTGATAAATTTCTGAGAATGACAATATCATAATTATCTAAAACTACAGTTTTCGAAGTTTCACAAATATCAGGAATTATAATTAACCGGACGTACCTACATCAGTTTATTTATACACAATAATTATCTTTACAGCTGGATACTGCAATATCTCTGCAGATCAGCTGCTGAAATCTGTTATTCAGCTTTTCCAAAAAATAATAAAAGCTGTTCAGCTAATAAATCGAATACTGAATCAGACTTTTCTTACAATAAATAAAACAGCAAGAAGCAGGGGTACTGCGGCAGCACCTACCCAGAACAGACCGGCGCCTGAATAAACGGCAAATCCGATAAGAGGTCCGACAGCTGTACCGCAATCATTAAATGTAGTAAACCTGCTCATGAAAATCGCCTGACTTCCTTTCGGGCTCTGTCTCCTGCATAGGAATAAATAATAATTCCATTTGCACATGAAATTATATAATGGGCAAAATAAGCATCAGCAGGACATACCAGGTCTCAACAGTAATAAAGAAAAAGATAACAACAAGTTCTGTAAGTATAAAAACAGAAGTGCTTTTTCCGTCCTGTCCTGTCGCATATCCAGCCGATTACAGGGGCAATAAATGTTATAAAATGCCTGGAGCCGACAAGAACTCCGGTAAGTGACGCTGCACCTAAAGTAACAGGAAGCGAAGGTATTATCCGGTCGACAACTATACGGCCAGTAAGATTTGTAAGCATCTGATCAACCAGAACTATCATAAAAACAGAGAGTCCGAGATAAACAAGTACCCTAACATCATCCCTGTTTTCAAGTTTTTTTCCCTCATCCCCTGCTTTTCTGCCGGCAGAAAGATGTCCTCTTCCTTTCATTAAAAATGTAGAAAGAAATATAATAATACCGAAAATTAAAAATGTAAGATTTATACCTATTACATCCGCAAGTATACCGCCGAGCATTGCGCCCCCGCCTGCTCCGAATCTGGTTATTGTCTGGTAAACTGCAAAAATCCGGCTCCTGTTTTCAGATGTGGATACTTTTATTGCAGATAGATAACCTTCAATTCTTAGAAGAGAAAAACAGGCACCCCACATAAGCCGGGAGAACAGCAGCCCCCAGAAACCCCAGGGAATAATATAAGAGAAAGTAATTACACAGGCAAAGAATGCTCCGAAAATCAGCGGACGCAGAGAAGGATCGTTATTAACAACTCTTCCGGCTATTTCATTTGTAATTAAACGGATTATCCTGTTCGCAGATAAGAGAATTCCGATCTGCCATATTTTTATATTGAAAAATTCCGGAGAGGAGGGAAGTATAGTATAGATCAGCCGTCGCCGAGAAGAGATACAGATACTATAAATGCAGTCAGCCAGAATCTGGATTCATCTTTGAAAGCTTTTTCATTTTAATTTTTATGTCCTGATATTTTAGTGTTTAATAAATTCTACACAGGAAGTCTGTGCATAAGTGATCTGGTAAGAGTAAGCTTGTCTGTGTACTCAATATCTCCCCCGACAGGGAGGCCGGAAGCAAGTTTTGTAATCTTAATATTTTTATCTTCCAGCTTCTGCCTGATATAAAGAGCGGTAGTATCGCCCTCTACTGAAGGATTTGTTGCTATAATTATTTCATTAACGCTGTTTTCATTTATTCTGTTTATCAGTCTTCCTATATTAAGCTTTTCAGGGCCTATTCCGTTGATAGGAGACAATAATCCCATTAATACATGATAAACACCGTTAAAAGCGCCTGTAGACTCAATTACACTGATATCCTGAGGCAGTTCAACAATACATATAAGATTTTTATTTCTTCTTTCATCCGAACATATGGAACAGATATCATCTTCTGTATAATTACCACAGACTGAACAGTTTTTAATCCTGTCCCGTGCTTCTTTGATAGATGAAGAAAGAGATTCAATATAAGACATATCTGCTTTTAAAAGATGATATGCAATCCGTGTAGCACTTTTTTTTACCGATTCCCGGCAACGAGGACAGATTTTTTATAAGAATATCAAGTATTGTCATAACTTAGCTGCAGCTTATCAGCCTGAAAATCCGGGAAATCCGGGAGGTACGCCGAGGCCTCCGGTTATTGAGGATATTTCAGAATTTATCCGTTCCTTAACTTTGGCAATTGCATCATTAAATGCAGCCTGAACCAGATCTTCGGTAAGTTTTGCGTTTTCCGGATCAATTGCTTCAGGAGATATTTTAATAGAGACAACCTGCATATTACCGTTCATTTCTATGCATACCATATCTCCGCCGGCATATCCGCTTGCTCTTATCTCTGCAAATTTTGACTGCATTTCAGTCATTTTGCTCTGCAGCCCCTGCACATTTTTAAAAAGTTCTTCAGGATTAAAATTCATTGCCCTCATCCTTTATAATACGTGTTTCAAGTACTTCACCCTTGAATATTTTTTTAACAAGTTCAACCTGTTCGCTTACTCCGCCGCTTTCCTGTGCTGCAGGTCCGTCAGTTTTTATCATCAACTCTGATTTCTATTTTAAGGTTTTCACCGGTTATTTTTCAATTTCCTCTGTAATTTTAGACTTGCCTCTGGTCAGAGAATCTGCTGAAAAATTATCATTACAATAAATTACAAGAGTATCACCTTTTTTCTCCCACTGACTGCTTTTGGAAGCAGATGAGGAAATTGCAAAGTCATGTTTTTTTATTTCAGAAGCGACCTGATCTCTGTATTTAGTGTAATCTGACGGTTCGGCTGCATCAGCACTGCCTTCCTCTGATTCACTGTCAGGCTGGATCCCTTTTAGATCAAGTGTTTTAAGCTCATTTTTAAGAAGAGATATTTTTTCAAGTATTGTTTTTTCACTTACATATTTATCAAGAGAGGAAAGCCTGCTTATAACAAGTTCAAGCTCAAATCTCTGATTAAGAGAATAGCGGATATCCCGGAAAAGCTTTAAAAGAAGAGACAGGGCATATTCAATCTGCTCGGAGGAAAACGAATCCACAGCTTTCTCTGAGAACCTGTCTGCCGGAAAACCTAAGATTCCCTCTTTTCTTATTCCTGCTTTAATAAGAAGTATATTTCTGAAATACTCTGTCAGTTCTACGACAAACTGCTCAACAGAGATTCCCCTGTCAAGAATTGTATTTACATGATTTATAGATTCAGAAGAACTTTCCCCTGTAAAAGTTTCAACAGTGCTGTTTATATCATCAAGACCGACAAGACCCAGTTTTCCTTTGATTTTTTCAAGTGTAATTTCATTATCTGAAAAAAGAGGCTACCTGATCAAAAAGAGTATATGAATCACGAAGAGAACCTGTTCCCTCTTTGGCAATCCAGAAAAGAGCATCGCTTCAGCATTGATTCCGTTTTCCCTGCAGACTTCTTCAAGCCGCTCTTTTATAATTTCAAGGGAAATCAGTCTGAAATTAAACTGCTGACATCTTGATTTTATAGTTGCAGGAACCTTGTGAATTTCTGTAGTAGCAAAGATAAAAACAATATACGGAGGAGGCTCTTCAATAGTCTTTAAAAGAGCATTGAAAGCGCTGTTGGACAGCATGTGAACTTCATCAATAATATATATTTTATATCTGGAACTGTTGGGAGCAAAAAGAACTTCATCCTTGATTTCCCTTACATCATTTACCGATGTATTGGATGCTCCGTCTATTTCGATTACATCAAGTGAATTACCTGCACTGATTTCTCTGCAGCTTGCGCATTCTCCGCAGGGATTTTCAGCCGGCCACTTCTCGCAGTTGATTGCTTTAGCAAGAATTCTTGCAGCAGAAGTTTTACCGACTCCCCGCGGGCCTGAAAAAAGGTAGGCATGAGCAATTCTGCTGTTTTTTACTGATTTTTTGAGACTTGTTGCGACAAATTCCTGTCCTGCAAGCTGATCAAAAGTAGTTGGTCTTTTTTTAGATGCGGTTACTTCATAAGCCATAATCTGATATTTTCGGGCACCTCTAATTTAACATTTTCATAGATAATGATTTATTCTACAGATAAAATAATAACCTTAATTTACAGGAAAAGACAATCCCGTTTCTGCTTTTCTGAAAAATTCAGATTATTTTAACGAAATAGAATAAACTACATTCAACCGTTCTGATACTGCAGAAAGTCTGATCAGAATTTTACAGCTTTATCTGTTATAAAATCAAAATTGAAGCAGTCAGCAATTCATCCGGTACCAGTCATTGATGGTACTGTTTTTTCATTCGGCAGAGAATAAATCCGCCCTAAACAGGCAAAAAAAAAACCTCCAGCTGTCAAGCGGACTGTGTCACACTGTTCATTCACTTACCGCTGCTACCTTCCGGTCCTGACGGAGTTGGGTGATAAACAATTGCACAGAGCCTGACAACTGAAGGAAAACGGAGAGAGGGGGATTCGAACCCCCGGTACCTTGCGGTACATACGCTTTCCAAGCGCACTCCTTCGGCCTCTCGGACATCTCTCCAAATATATACATGTCATTCCGGAGATTAAAGCCGGGTTTAAACTCCACATTAAAAACAAACAGTATGATTACTACTAATCTGCTGTAATAAAAAATACGGAGAGAGAGGGATTTGAACCCTCGGAACTGTAAACAGCTCAACGGATTTCGAATCCGCCCGATTCAGCCACTCTCGCATCTCTCCAAACGAGAAGTGTGCCCAAGAGGATTCGAACCTCCGACCTTTAGATCCGCAATCTAATGCTCTATCCAGCTGAGCTATGGGCACAAATGTTATATTATACTGCCCTGATTATACCGTATTGAACCGGTTTATAATGCATTATTTCATATTTTTTAACATTATGTGCAAAAAAAAACGGAGAGGGAGGGATTCGCCTTACAGATACGGACATCGTTTCCGTATCCTCCAGGCCGCTTCACTCACTGGCGCCCGGCATCCCTGCCGGCCTTCCCCGGTTTGTCCGGGCGTTCGTTCAGATCGAATCCCGGAAATATATCCTGCAATTATGCAGAATAAATCATATTATTTTACAACTTGCTCAAAAAAAAACGGAGAGGGAGGGATTCGAACCCTCGGTACCCGCAATGGATACAACTCCTTAGCAGGGAGCCCGATTCAACCACTCTCGCACCTCTCCAGTTGATCCGAAAAAATTATACGGAGAAGGTGGGATTCGAACCCACGGACGCTTGCACGTCAACAGTTTTCAAGACTGCCTCCTTCGACCACTCGGACACCTCTCCAATAATTGCCTTTGCAATATATATAATTATCATACGTTTGTCAACAATGATGTTTAATTTTATATGATCAGCAGATAACTGTATTTCTTCCGTGTTCCTTTGCCAGATAAAGTTTCCTGTCTGAATCAATAATCATTTGATCCGATGATTCATAGTCATTTTTAGCAGTTGAAACAATCCCCATACTTACAGTAAGAAATTCAGAGATACTGCTGCTTGAATGTCTGATTTCTGCAGCAGCAAGTTTTTCCCTGATTTTATCAGCAACAACTGATGCCCCTTCAAGATCTGTATCAAGAAGAACAATAATAAACTCCTCTCCTCCGTATCTGAAAACAGTATCTGTTTTTCTTGAGACTGCATCTTCAAGTATTTCTGTATACCGCTTAAGACATTCATCTCCTGAAACATGCCCGTATGTATCATTATAGTTTTTAAAAAAATCAATATCTGTCATTATTATTGATAATGATATATTAAATCTTTTATGAAGATGCCATCCGTTTTCAAGAGTTTCCCGGAAATGATGACGGTTAAAGGCCCCTGTAAGAGGATCAATCCTGATAAGCCGGTCAAGCTCACTGTTTGCTTCAAGCAGTTCATTTTTAAGCCGGTTCTCCTGCTTTAGACGTTTTTCACTTTCACGCCCCCTCACAATCATGATTATTGAATAAAAAATAATCAGAACTGCCGCAGCATAGAGAATATAAGGCATAAAAGCTTTTAAAAGGAGGAGCTTTTATTACAATTTTCATTGACGGATTGTTTTTGCTCCATTTTCCGCTGCTGTTTGTTCCCCGGACTTTAAAAATATATTTTCCAGGAGGAATATTTGTATAGTTGGCATAGTTTCTTGTTCCTGAGGCAATCCAGTCTTTGTCAAAACCTTCCAGCATATATTCATACCTGTTGTTTAGCGGGGATGTATAATCCAGAGATACAAAATTAAAGGAAAATGAATTATCTCCCCATGAAAGAATTGATAACTCCCGGATTAAATATATTCTTTCCGTTTTCAAAAATATAATCTGCATTATTCAGCTTAAATCTGCTGATCAATACCTGAGGACTATATAATCTAATATACTGTTTTTTTGTATCTATTTTAAAAACAGCACCGCTTGCTGAAACAAAAACATTACCTTCCCGGTCTTTTTCAATATCACCTTTGAGCTCATAATTACTCAAGCCGAACTCGCTTTCCAGACTGTAAACAAGGCTGCTGCTGCGGTTTATTCCGGTTATTCCCTTATTTGTTGTTACAATTATATTTCCAATACTGTCTTCAGATATTCCGGTTATATTATTACTGGATAAACCGTTTTCCTTGGTAAAATGACTGAAACGGTCTAATGCATAATCATAGCGGCATAATCCGCCTCCGGAAGTCCCGATCCACATATCTCCGTCTGAATCCCTGTAAATTTTCACTATAGCATTATTTGAAATTCCGTATTTTTTTTCAGAATCATAATTATATATTTTAATTTCACCTGTCTTGATATTATAAATATTAAGACCGAAATTTGTTCCTATCCAGATATTACCGAATTTGTCATCCAGAATATCATAAATCATCTGATCGCTTATTTCTCTACCGCTGTTTTCAGGGTGCAGATGAAGAGTCGTATTATTTTTCCTGTCCCATATATATATCCCGTGAAGATATGAACCTATCCATAAGCGCCCCTTTACATCTTCATAAAGCGCATAAACAATATCCGGAACAGGATTTTGACCTGATTTACCATAAGATTTACGGATAAGTTTTTTTTCCTGATCATAATAATAACGGTCAAATGTCTTATTTGATTTATTAAATTTATTTAAACCGTTATTTGTTCCTATCCAGAGATTTTTCTCACTGTCGCAGAATATTTCATTGATAAAATTTATTGCTTATTGATTTTTTTATTTTTTTTATCATGGCTGTATCTGATAAGCTTTTTTGATTCTCCGTTAAAAACATATAAGCCGCTGGAATATGATCCTATCCACAACTGATCGTCATCATCAATAAAGATATCTTTAATTCTTTCATCCGGTATAGATGATTTTCCGTCAAGAGAACTGTAGATAAATCTTGTATCCTTAACATCCGGATTCAGCTTATTTACACCTCCGCCGTTTGTACCTATCCAGATAAGACCTGATTTATCATTTAAAAATGAATACCCTATATTATTCGAAACAGAGTAAATATTATTCTTATCATTTTTCAAAATCCTGTAATCATAATTCAGCAGAGAATCCAGATTTTTTGAATAATACAGCCCTCCGCCCCAGGTACCTGCCCAGATATGGCCTTTATTATCCTTTTTAACAAAATAAAATCTGTTATCAGGGAATTTTACAGTTTTAAGAGTTTTCTCCGATTCGTCAAAATAAGAAATTCCGCCGTCCCATGATGCAATAAGCAGACAGCCCTTATCTGTTTCTTCAATATCCATTATATAATTAGAAGGGAATTCTGCATTTAATCCCTCTACTTTATAAAACCTGCCGTTTTGGTAATAAACAAGACCTGCATAAGTTGCAATCCAGATCCTTCCGTCACTGGCCGGCTGTATATCTCTGACTGAATTATCAGGAAGAGAAAACGGATCTTCTGGATTTTTTACAAATTTCATTTATTTTACCGCTTTCAGGATCAAGAGAGATAAGTCCTGATAAAGTTCCGATCCACATCAATCCGCTTCTGTCTTTTTTTATACTGACAATAACGCGTGAATATTTCTTTTTCTGATTTTCCTTTTCTGTAAGAGCATAATGAATAATATTCCCGTTTTTAGGATCAAATGAGGAAAGACCTCCGTATGTGCCAATCCAGATTAAATCTTTTTCATTATCATAAACATTGTCTGAATTAAATTGTGGGGAAGGGAAATTATTATTAAACGGCTGATGCTCAAAAAGCCTGAATTCCTTACCATCATATCGGGATAATCCATCCTGAGTCCCAAACCAGAGAAATTCACGCTTATCCTGAATAATTGATGATACACTGTTTCCTGCCAGACCGTTTACAGAACTTAGATGTTCAAAATTTAAAATCATTCGAAAAACACAATACAGGTATTAGAAAGAATACTGAAATGAATACAGGCAGACTGATTTTTTTTAGATTTTTTTAAACAGCATTTCATACTTAGATTTTTACTTCTTTTCTTAACAAGGACTTTGCTGAAGCCGCATTTTTGAAGTTTTTCCCTTTTATTTTATCAATTTTCTTTTTATCAATATCTTTAATTACAATTCTGTAGATCCCTTTACTGCTTTTTTTCAAGATCCGGATTTATTCCGTTTTTTTTAAGATTTTTTAGTGTATTACGGGCATTTTCCAGACTGCTGTAAGCAGCAACCTGAATTTTATAACTGTATCTGTCAGCCTGTGAAGTACTGCTTTCAACAACCTGAATTCTCACTTTTGCGGTCCCTGACTTTATCATACCGATATCTTTGCCGCGGCATAGGATAGATCAATTATACGGTTTTAACAAAAGGGCCCCTGTCATTGACCCTTACAACAACAGTCCTGCCGTTATCAAGGTTTTAACTTTCAGAATAGTATCAAAGGGCAGTGTTTTGTGGGCTGCTGTATATTTATATGTATCGAATATCTCTCCGTTTGCTGTTTTACGTCCCTGAAATTTCCCGCCGTACCACGATGCATAACCGCTCTGATGACTTTCAGCATATATCAAAGCCGGTAAAAGGAGAAACAGAGTAAAAATAAGTATTTTCTTCATCATTAATTTATCGGAGTTATCTTCAATCATGTAAAGAATAATTGAATAATATACCCTGTTCTATATATAATCACCGATATGAGTAAGAATAAAACACAATCATTTCACTGGGCAGACATAAATGCTGATAAAATAGTCAGAGAGAGAAAAGAATCTTTAACAGGGGACAAAAACGCCTATGTCTGTGCATCCGGAATTACCCCGTCCGGAACAATCCACATTGGAAATTTCAGAGAAATCATATCGGTTGAGCTTGTAGTAAGAGCGCTTAAAGATAAAGGGGAAAATGTTAAATTCATCTATTCATGGGATGACTACGATGTATTTCGAAAAGTTCCGGCAAATATGCCGAATAAAGAGGATCTTGAAAAATATTTAAGGTTCCCTATCACAATGGTACCGGATCCCTGGGAAAATGAAAATTCCTATGCAAGAGCACATGAAGCTGAACTTGAATCACTTCTTCCTATAGTCGGTGTTAAACCTGAATATATCTACCAGGCAGACAAGTACAGTAAATCAACATATGCCCAAGGCATACGTAAAGCTCTTGAAAAAAGAGAAGAAGTAAAAAGCCCTTCTGGATGAACACAGAACACATCCTCTTCCAGAAGAATGGATGCCTGTATCTGTTTTCTGTTCAGCATGTAATAAAGATACAACTGTTGTTGACGGATGGGACGGAGAATGGGGCGTAGAATATCACTGCGAATCATGCGGTCATAAGGAAACAGCAGATCTTAAAACTACTTCATGTGTAAAACTGCCATGGAGAATTGACTGGCCGATGAGATGGAAATTCGAAGGTGTTGATTTTGAACCGGCAGGAAAAGACCACCACTCAGAAGGCGGTTCATTCGATACTGCAAGAGGTATTTCGAAACAGATTTATGATCATGAGCCTCCTGTAACATTCCAGTATGATTTCCTGAGCATAAAGGGAAGAGGCGGAAAAATCTCTTCTTCAAGCGGAGAAGTTGTGTCTTTAAGAGATGTACTTGAAGTTTACCAGCCGGAAATTATCAGATACATGTTTGCAGGTACAAGACCTAATACAGAATTTGCAATTTCATTCGACCTTGATGTACTTAAGATTTATGAGGACTACGACAAGTGCGAAAGAATATACTTCGGAAAAGAAACTGTAAATGAGAAAAAGACAGCAAAGGAAAGAAGAATATATGAACTTTCACAGGTTGAAAAAGTACCGGAAAGCTTCCCGTACCAGATTCCGTTAAGACACCTCTGTAACCTTCTCCAGATTCAGGGAGGGGATATTGATGCAGTAATTGAAGTCTTGATGATGTAAATAAAGATCAGATTCCCAGACTGAGAAACAGGGCTGAATGTGCATGGAACTGGATAAGTCAGTTTGCTCCGGAGGATTTCAGATTCTCTCTTTCTGTTCCCGGGGAAAACATGGTTGAAACAGATACCCTTTCAAAGAAAGTTCTTTCAAATATTGCTGCAGTTGTTGCAGATATGGATAATCTTACAGAACAGAGTCTTGCAGAAGGCCTTTACAAGGCGGCACAGGATGAGGGAATGGATCCAAAGGATATGTTTACACTTATCTACACTGCTCTTATAGGAAAGGAAAAAGGACCCAGACTTGCAGGTTTTATTATGACAGCAGGAAAGGAAAAGATTTTACCTATACTTGAGAAATATAAGCAGTAGCTTGTTTATATTTAATCAGTTTTATATAGCTTAACTGGAGGAAACAAAAGCCCCGGAATCAGTAATTTGAAACCGGGCTTTTTATTAGTTCTATCAATAAATATTTCAAGCTTAAGAAATAAACAGTTTATTTATTTAATATTCATTTTAAAATTTTTTTACTTTCATATACCAAAGGAATCAGAAAAAATATACATGCAGTAAAAAAAGATGATGCTGCCTGCGGTTATCAGAAAATCTCCGGAAAGAATACCGGAAATTATAAATAAAACTGCACAGATAAGAAAAAAAAACCATCCGGAGAGATGCAGAAAAATTTCAGTTTTTTATTCATTTATAAATCCTGATAGTTCCTATTTTATAAGCCGGTTTAAAAGAGGTCTTTTCTTCCGCCAGTTCTTATGAACCTTTACCCTGAGATCAAGCTGAACAGTGTAGGGAAATATTGATTTGATCTCTCTCTTGGCTGCAATTCGGATTGATTTTATCTTCTCACCGCCCTTGCCGATCAGAATACCTTTCTGAGATTCGCTTTCTGCTACAAGAAATGCCCTTACCCACAGCTTTTCAGTCCCGTCAGGGTTAACTCCCATCTCGGTATCTGCTATTTCAACATAAACACTGTGAGGGAGCTCCTCTTTAGTTCTGTTAATAGCTTTTTCACGGATTATCTCGCAAATCCGGAATTCTACATCCTGATCTGTATAGTAATCTGGAGGATACATCATCTCCCCTTCAGGAGAAAGTTCATAAATCTTATTCAGAAGCTTATCAACACCTTCTCCAGATTTTGCAGAAACAGAAAAAAATGAAATATCTCTTTTATCATCTGCGCCTTGCAGGAGAAATCCTTTTCCGGAAGAAGTTCTGAAGCGATTCAATAAACTCTGTTTTATTCTTGCCCCGCTCTTCAAGAACATCAATTTTATTAAATGCAATTACTATCGATGAGCTGCTTTTTGAAAGGAATTCAAGAAGCTTGTTCTCCTCTTCTCCAAGATCACGGGTAGGATCAACAACATAGAGGATAAGGTCTGATTCAGATACCGCATCTTCAGCAACCTCTTTAAGCTGTGTATTAATTAATTTTTCTGATATGTGATAACCGGGAGTATCGAGGAAGACAAGCTGTCCTCTTTCATCTGTAACAATGCCCCGTATTTTATTTCTGGTTGTCTGCGGAGTTGATGATACGATTGAGACCTTATAACCGCAGATTTTATTTATAAGAGTCGATTTACCGGCAGAGGGTCTGCCTGATACTGTAATAAATGCTGATTTCATAAACAGTTAATACCCTATTTATACTATTAAATCAATGTCAGAAAAGAATATCCAGGTTATACACAGATGTATTTTATCTTTAATCTAAGAAACTATACATTTAACAGTAATTGAAAAGGAATAAAAAAAAGCCGGCATGATTACCGGCTTTAGAAAGCTGCCAGAATAAAAGCTGGACAACTTCTCACTCTCTTAAAAATGCTGTGTTTACCACAGCTAAGAAATCTATTTATTTGTTTTTATCCCGGATTAACCGGGGATGATTGTCTGGTGGTGCCATAACCCCTTTCTCCAAAAATTTTGTAATATAGATTTGGATTAAGTTCTTTAAACTTATCTATATTTAAAATTTAAGAAATAATATTGTGTTTGTCAAATTTTTATTACATATTTTTTTATATAACAATATTCCGGTGTAATGAGATCGATACGGCAGAGACATTATCGCAAAACCTGAAAGTTTATTATAATCAGCTTGGAAGCTGCGCCCCTTTTTGGCTTTACGGTGCAGTAAAAGCGGCGCAAAAAACAGTTTTAATGTCTGTTTGAAAAATCATCAACAGATAAAACAGCTTTTGCTTCAGTAAATACAGATGAATTATAAAATTATTTTATTAGAGCTCAAAAACATAGTCTTTAAATCATCCTTAAGTTATATTTATTGACAAGAGATAAATCACATGATAAACACCAGAAAAGGAAAAATAACCATGGATAAAGAAATATTTTTGAAGAAGAAAAAAAGAAGATGAAGAGAAAAAGCAGAACCCGTTTGAATATCTGCTTAAAACAAGAACAATCCTTCTCTCGGGCGAAGTTAATAAAAAAACTTGCAGAAAAAGTAATTTCCCAGCTGCTTCTTCTTGAAGCTGAAAGCGATGAGCCTGTCAAAGTAATGATAGATTCTCCCGGCGGAGATGTTGATGCAGGATATGCAATTTTCGATATGATTAGGTTTATCAAACCGGAAGTTTATACTATCGGGATGGGGCTTGTTGCCAGCGCAGGCGCACTTATTCTCCTTGCCGCACCTAAAGACAAAAGGCTGGCACTTCCCAACTCCCACTACCTGATTCACCAGCCTTTAAGCGGAATCAGAGGTGTTGCAACAGAAATCGAAAATTCATGCCAGAGAAAATTGAAAAAGCAAGAAATAAAATCAATCAGCTTATTTCAGATGAAACAGGAAAAAGTCTGAAACAGGTTGAAAAAGATACAGACAGAGATTACTGGCTTAATGCTGAGGAATCTCTTGATTACGGTCTTGTCTCAAGAATTATTTCCAAAAGAGAGGAGCTTTAAAAAATGACAGATGATCTTATCAGGGAAAACCTTGATAAAACTTTTTACGGGATTGAGGAAAAAGATGTTCCGGCGGGGACAAAACTTTTTAAGGGTAAAGTAAGAGATACAATTGATCTCGGCGATGAAATGCTGATTGTTACATCTGACAGAATTTCAGCATTTGACAGAATTCTTTCAACAATTCCTTTCAAAGGGGAAGTTCTCAACAAAATGGCGCTTTACTGGTTTGAAAACACAAAGGATATAATTAAAAACCATATATCCAAAGTTGTTTCAGCAAGAACTATTCTGGTAAAGAAATGTGAAGTTCTACCTGTGGAAGTTATTGTAAGAGGCTATCTTACAGGTTCTGCATGGAGAGATTATTCAGCAGGAAAAGATGTTTCAGGCATTGAGCTTCCGAAAGGTCTGAAATTCAACCACAAATTTGAAACACCGCTCCTTACTCCTTCTACAAAGGCGGAATTCGGCGAGCATGATCAGCCGATCTCATCTGAGGAAATTGTAAAAACCGGACTTGTAGATGAAAATATCTGGAAACAGGTTGAAAAAGCAGCTTTTGCTCTTTTGCAAGAGGAACAGAACTTGCAGCTCAGCAGGGTCTTATTCTTGTCGATACAAAATATGAATTCGGAATGCTTAACGGCGAACTTGTACTTGTAGATGAAGTTCATACTCCTGATTCCAGCCGGTTCTGGTACGCAGCATCCTATAATGAACTCTATAATGACGGCAAAGACCAGAAACAGCTTGATAAGGAATTTTTCAGACAGTGGCTTATTGAAAGAGGTTATATGGGAGACGGAGAGTGTCCTGAAATAACTGATGAAGTAAGAGCTGAAATTGCAAAAAGATATATAGATTCATTTGAAAATATAAGCGGAGAAGCAATGGCGGCAGAATCTTTTGATTCTGAAGCAGAAAAGAAAAGAAATTCAGTCTTATTTAAAGTAGGACTGAAATCTTTCTAAGCTGTATAAAACAGCTTAGCCGCAGGGCAGAAAGATTTCATGCTGCAATCCTTTTAACAGGAGGCTGCAGATATGATTAAAAATCTTTCTGCCTTTTTATTCTTTTCACAGTTATTCTATTTACCGCATCAAGATGCATATGCTTTCCCGAAGAGAAGATTCCTGAAGAAATTGCAATAATATCCTGGAATGTATGCAATCTATTTGACAGCACTGACAACGGTACAGAATATCCGGATTACGATCCTTCCGGAGATGAGTGGAATAAAGAACTCTATCTTCTAAGACTGAATAATACAGCTTCAGTAATTAAATCAATAAAAAAACAGGGATATAATACTTCTCCAGGAAGTAGAAAATATAAAATGTTCTCAAAGACCTTACAGAAGGGATTTTAAAAGAAGACAGGTATAAATATTACTGTGCAGCAGAAAAGGGAAGCTCGGCTGTAACAACAGGGATACTTAGTAAATTCCCCTTAACTGATATAAAAAATCATGCAATAGAATCTCCTGACAGCAGTTTTCTAAGGCCGGTTTTTGAAGCAAAAGCTGAACTGGGGAATAAGCATCTTTATCTTTTTAATAATCACTGGAAATCAAAACTGGGCGGATCAGAGAAAACAGAAAAAGAAAAGAAAAACAGCAGCTGAAGTTATTACAAGAAGAATATCTGAAATACTTATAAATGAACCGGAAGCAGAGATTATAATTGCAGGCGATCTTAATGAGAATATTGATGAATATATCAGAAACGGCAGAGAATATATGACGGCTCTTTTTCCGGAATCGGAATACAGCACTGCTGATAATGATACACTTTTATTTTTACAGACAAAATGGAAGAACAGGATTCAAGGACGGAAGAAATGTATTTTATACAGTCTGGAAAGATTCAGAGAAAGGGAAGTTATTTTTACAGAAACAGCTGGGAAACAATAGATCACTTTTTTCTTAACAGTAATTTATTTGATAAAAAAAAATTCACTTTTCATTCCTTTCATGTTCATTCAGAACGTTTTTTTTACAGGCAGTGAAAATATTCCCTTTAAATGGGAAAACTACAGACAGTCAGGATATTCCGATCATCTGCCTATAGTTATAAAACTTAATTTAAGAGAATAACAGCTCTTTCAAGTTTTCCACTTTATCAAGATAATAATCGCAATTTTCACTCATATATTTTCTTATCTCTTTTATATCATAAGCCCAGCCGGCAGCTGCAATTTTTACGCCTGACCGCTGACTCATAACTACAGCCGGTTTTAAATCATCAAGAATTACAGCATCTTCAGCTTTAAGAGAAAACATGGAAAGCCCTTCATTCACAGGCCATGGATCCGGTTTTCTCTTTGACTCATCATAAGTCCAGCCGAAAATATGGTCCGGAAAAAATCAATACCGTTTCTTTTATTGTTTTCTTCATAATCACGTTTTATAAGATCAGCTTCAGAATGAGAGACAACAACAACTCTGCCGCCCTTTTTTTTATATTCTGCAAGAATTTCGATTAGTCCCGGGAAAAATTCAGGTATTATTCCGGAGGTATATTTCCTCCAGATTTTATATTCCTCTTCTATTTCCCGCTGATTAAACCGGAGCTCTCCTTTTAGATATTCCATAATACCGGGATCAAAATTCTTGAGAAACCATTCTTCAAGGTCGGGAACCGGGTAATCAGGTCTCATTTTTTCCATAATTTCCATATGGGCTTTAAAGTGAATAACAGGAGTACTGTTAACTGAAGTATCGTCGTGATCTAGAAAAGACATTTAAATTTCAAAGACATAGGAATTAATTTTATCTGATATCTGTTACAATATCAATCTCCCTTTTTTAATACATAATAGAAAAAAACAACTAATGACTAAAAGGACATTTTGTCCTTTCTGTATCTCCATACAGAGATTTAATATAATAATTATTCCTCTTATTTGTTTAAAAAAATATCAACTCTAATATATATCTTTGTTAAATAAAATAAAACAGAAATGAAACAATATTTTTTATAGCAGATATAACAAGTAATCAATGATTATGATTGATAACAGACACTTTATCGCTTATAATTCTATCACTTAATAAAGAAGGAAATATATATGAAGATCAGAAACAAACTCATTATGAACTTCCTGCTTGCAGTGTTTATTCCCCTGCTTGTACTTGGAACAGCAGCATCAATAAGAATATTAATTATAGAAGATGATGCAGCGTATGAGAATCACCTAAAAAGTTTTAAAATATTTCAGAAAGTAAAATTAACAGTTTATTTCGATTCTATAATCGAAGACACAGACATGATCGCTGCAATGGATTTATCAAAATCTGCAGATGATACAATTACGACCTATTACCAGAATACAGTTAAAACCCCTATGACTCCTATTGAAAACGGGGGTATAGAGGCTGAACTTTTTAAATTTTTCAAACTCGTAATTGATACCCATCCTACTTACTCCTATGCCTATATGGGGCATAAAAGCGGCGGGTTTGTAATGTATCCGACATCTGACAGAAAACCTGGTTATAATCCTCCCGAAAGAGGATGGTACAGGGCTGCTGCAGATAATCCTGATAAAGCTGTAATTGCAGATGTCTACCAGACTTCAGACGGGAAATCAATTGTAATAAGTCCGGTAAAACTGTAAGAAATAATGACGGAGAGATAACAGGCGTATTCGGATTTGATATTACTTTAAGCAGTATTACAAAAACTATTGAAAATATATCAATAGGAAAATCAGGTCATGCAATTCTTGTAGATGACAAGGGACAGATTCTTTCTGATCCGAGTAATCCGGACCTGAACTTCACACCTTTAGCTGAAGCAGAAAACGGATATGCAGAACTCCTGGATAAAGAGCCTGGGCTATACAGAATTATGTATAACGGAGAAAAGTACTTTGCTTATATTACAAAAAACAACAGTTATTCATTTGCAAACCTTATAGGGATGATTCCTGAAAAAGAAGTCTTCCATGGAGTATATGCCCAGATCCTTTTTACAATAATTACAGGTGTAATACTTATAACAGTATTCGGTTTTGTAGGACTTATTCTTTCAAATACAATAACAAAACCGATTTTAAAAGTAAGTAATCTTCTTAATGAAATTGCGGAAGGTGACGGAGACCTTACACAGAGACTTGATATCAAAACAAATGATGAAATTGCAGATGTTTCTAAAAATTTCAATGTTTTTTCTGAAAACCTCAACAAACTGATATCAAATATTAAAAAATCATCAGAAAGTCTTGCTTCAACAGGAAGCACTCTCCAGTCCAATATGGAAAGCACTGCAGCTGCTGTTAATGAAATTGCAGCAAATGTTAATTCATCATCCAGACTTTTGATAATCAGGAATCAAGTGTTAATGAAACTGCAACTGCTGTAGAACAAATATCACGTGCAATGGAATCACTGAATAATATGATTGAAAATCAGTCTTCAAGCGTTACAGAATCCTCAGCATCAATTGAGCAGATGGTTGCAAATATAAATAATGTAAATAAAGTTTTTTCAGTACTCGGAGAAAATTATAAACAGCTTGTATCAACATCCAATGATGGTAAGAAAAAAATCAATATAGTAAACGCACAGGTTAATGAGATTTCTGTTCAGTCTGCAAACCTTATGGAAACAAACCATGTAATCAGCGGAATTGCAGCACAGACAAATCTGCTTTCAATGAATGCAGCTATTGAGGCAGCTCATGCCGGAGAAGCGGGAAAGGGATTTGCTGTTGTAGCTGATGAAATCAGAAAACTTGCAGAAAACTCAGCATCCCAGTCAAAGGAAATTTCCCAGAAACTGGGAGCTGTAAAAGAAGTAATTGACTCTATTGTTGATTCTTCACAAAAGGCAGAAGAAACTTTTGACCTTATTATGGATGTAGTAACAAATGTCGACAACCTCAGATACGAAGTTGAAAATTCTATGGCTGAGCAGATAACAGGTTCAAAACAGATTCTTGAAGCAATTTCTAATATTAACACAATAACTGAATCTGTTAGAAACGGTTCACTTGAAATGAATAACGGGGTTATGCAGATCACAAAGGAACTTGAAAATTTCAAGAGAACAAATGCAGAAGTTGTTAACAGTTATAAAGAAATAACAAACGGCACAAACGACATTAACAATTCAATAAACGGTGTCAAAAATATTGCTGATACAACAAATGAAGTTATCGGCGAAATCAAGAATGAACTTTCAAGATTTAAGCTTGACTCAAATGAAACAGGAGTAAATGTCAAATCAGTAGAAACTATTAATAAAGTCGAAGAAGTATAAATAAAGATTTATATAATAATAAAAGCTCAGTTCACCATCGGCGGACTGAGCTTTTTTATATTCTGCTATTCATATTTTATTTCTTCGATATGAAAAAAATTGATTATTTCCGTAAAATAAACAATCGATAAATTATTAGTGAAATATTTTCAAAAACAATATAAAACAGCCTCAGCTAATTTATATAAAATCCTCTCTTACTACATCCACTGCAGACTGAATTCTTCCAAAAGGAGGACTTACCTGAACACCGGCAATAGAACTTCTTACACTATCAAGAATCTCACGAGCAATTATTACTCCTTCCCGTCTTGCTGCTTCCTTGGTATCAGCCTTTTCCATCCGTTTCATAATATCATCCGGAATTGTCACACCAGGTACTTCGTTGTTAAGAAAAAGTGCATTTCTGTATGATGCAAGAGGCCATATTCCTGCAATAACAGGCAGACCTGTCCCTTTTATTTTTTCAAGAAACGATAAGAGCTGCTCAGGTTCGAAAACCGGCTGGCTTATGAAAAATCCGCTCCCGCTTCCGCTTTTCAAGCGCTCTCTCAATCTCTCTTTCAAGTCCTGTCGACACCGGGTTTATTCCTGCGCCGATTACAAAAGAGGTAGGGCCTGGAAGCTCATTTCCTCCCAGGTCTATTCCGCAGTTAAGTCTTTTGGCTAGTGAAATAAGACCCACAGCATCAACATCAAAAACCCCTGTTACATCAGGATAATTCCCCACTTTTGGAGGATCTCCTGTAATAATAAGAAGGTTCCGTAATCCTGCAGCCTGGGCTCCGAGAAGTTCCGCCTGAAGACCAATAAGGTTTTTATCTCTGCAGCAGATATGGGGAATTGTTTCAATTTCCGCCTGTCTTTCAATTTCAAGCGCAGTTACAGTTACAGAAACACGGGATGAAGCCCTGGGACCATCAGGCAGATTTATTCCCTGTATCCCGCTCTTCCTGAGTTCTGCAGATTTTCCGATAATTCCTTCGAGATTACATCCTATAGGGGAACAAGTTCAACTGTTGAAATCCATTCACCTGAGGCAAGAGACCGTCCCAATTCTGATCGTTCTGCAAGAGGAACAGCTTCTTTTGCATCAGCCTCTATTTCACTGTTTTCAATTACACCCTTTCTAAAACCGGAATCAATTGAAAGCACCATTTTTGCAGCCTGTTTAATATGCTCAGGAGTTGTACCGCAGCAGCCGCCGATAACAGATGCGCCTGCCTCATAAAATTTAAGCGCATAATTTCCAAAATAGGCAGGAGAGGCCAGATACATATTTCTATTATCAATCTGTCTGGGAAGCCCTGCATTAGGCATTACAGATACAGGTTTTGAAACATGGGGTTTTATTGCCATAAGAATTTCAAGAAGATGGTCAGGACCTACAGCGCAGTTTACCCCTACAATATCAATTGAAGATTCCTTATTAAGTCTTTTTACAGCTCCGGGAGCTTCTTTCTGATATTCCTCGAGGTTAAGTGGTCCCATTGAAAACTGGGCCTGTACAGGCATATCCGGATTAAGCTTTTCAGCACAACGTGCAGCCATAATAAGTTCATCAATATCCCGAAAAGTTTCAAGTAATATAAGATCAATATCCTCTTTCATGAGAGCTGATATCTGAGCTTCAAAAGCTTTCTCTGCAATTACTTTATCAAGCTTTCCGAAAGGAGCTACTCTTTCCCCTAAAGGACCAACCGAACCTGCAACAAAAATATCATCCCCGGCAGCCTCCCTGGCAATTCTTACAGAGGTCCGGTTTATTTCCTCGCACTTATCTTCAAGCTGATACTCTTAAGCTTAATAGGATTAGCCCCGAAGCTGTTGCTTTCAATTACATGAGCGCCTGATGCTATATATTTTTTATGAAGATCCTTAACAAGATCGGGATTGGAAATGCTCAGTTCTTCAAAACAGCTGCTTAAAGAAACACCGTTCTCATAAAGCATGGTACCCATTGCACCGTCAAACAAAACTATATTTTTTTTACTCTTTCCAGATAGTTTTTTCTCAAAAGGAATCTCCTTTTAAACAATTTATATATTATTTAATGCTTAAATATTAGAAAATTTACAGATATAAACATCTAAATGATAAATATACTTATTATTTAGAATTAAATATCACGCTTTTTGTTTATATATTTTCAGCATATATACTGAAAATATAATGTAAATTATTGATGCATAAAAGACAAGCAGGTATTTCTGAAATAAGCAGGTACAGATGCTCTGTTTTTCCAATTGACCCCGGACAAGTATTATAGGTAGAGAAGGAGGATTTAAACGCTGATCATAAATTCATATACCCTGATTCTCAATAATAAGCATACAAACCGGAACTAAACGCCTGAATATTTAAAAACCTGATTTTTATAGAAACAGTGGATATTATAAAAAACCCGGCATAGCTGCCGGGCAGTTATATATGCAGTATTTATATCCGGAATCAGATACCTGCTGCTTCGTTAATTAAAAACTACATTCTTTTTTCAAGCTCATTCAGCACATTGCTGAATTCAATACCTTCAGCCTGGAAAAGCACCATCATGTGGTAGATAAGATCTGCAGATTCATAAATAATCTCATCTCTGTTTTCAGCAAGAATAAGTTCAACAGCTTCTTCGCCGGTTTTCTTCCTGATCTTCGACAGTCCGGATTTAAAAAGATGCGTTGTATATGAACCTTCCGGCAGTTTCTCTGACCTCTCTTTAATAGTCTTTCCAAGTCTTTCAATAACATCAGGAATAAGAGATCTGCTTTCCCCGCTCTGTTCTGCCTCATCACCTGCAGTTGACTCACCTTCAATAACAGCTTCTGCCCAGGTAC
>LQAH01000022.1_pt1 | contig 104713 bp, 118 predicted proteins | sample 1535791 | NCBI WGS metagenome assembly LQAH01 (sample SAMN04331585, study PRJNA305678) | bioreactor metagenome | isolation source: bioreactor_4 inoculated with Wadden Sea sediment 2nd replicate of a... | place: Germany:Bremen
AATTTCGATTTCTGCAGGAGTGATCACGGTTGAATCCGCAACATCCGCCAGTTTGGGAATCTCTTTTTTCCGGCTTTCCACCCCGGATGTTTGACGATTCCTTCAAACGGCGGGTCTCCGGTCACGTTTCCCACTAAAGTGATGGCGTTCATGTCAAATCCGGCTCAACCGTGATGGGATCCCCTTCATCTTCGGCCACCACCGGACGGAGATCAATATACTTTTCACTGCCTGTTTGCAATCCGCCTGAATACTGCGAACAGCCGCGCCGATCTGTTCATCGGAATACTGTTTCAGGTCTTCAGCAAAAAATCCAGGAGCCGGCCTTCCCGCTGAAGCACCGACAGTGTGTGCAAAACAGGCGCTGACTGCGTTCCCGTTCGAGTTTCTGTTCCAGAAAATCTTTTTTACCGGATTTAGGCGTTACGGTTTCCAAAGTCTCCACTTCACCCTGTTTCCGGGCCATGCCGGCGGTTCCCAGCCTCAGGACCAGCCAGAGAATCCAACCCAGCAACAGCAAGGCACCAGAGACTGCAGGCATCACCCAAGCCGTGAATCCGGCCTGCAACAATTCAATGAACAGCGGGATTCGATCCGAAAGGTACGACGTTTCCGGCACCGGCCCGATCATCGCTGACATTCGGGCCAGGCCCCAGAAGATACCGGCGCCAACTCCGGCAGACACGACAAACATAAACAATGTAATGATCCAGAACGATCTGCGATGAAACTGTTTTAAACCATCCACGGTGTCAATCCTGTATTTTCTTCATTTCTTATTGTGATAACTAAATCGCGCTATATTTCTGCAAACAAAAAACCATGCCGTGTTTCAACATGGTTTCTCTGATCATACAAAATTCGACAGACAGGGGCAACAGGTTTTTAACGTTAAGGAATCAGGGATACAAATTCAAATCAGGATCATTCATCCTTGACGATGATACGATCCTTGTTCGTTTCAAAAATCTTCTCCCCCACGCCCTTGACATTCATGATCTCTTCGGGGGCGTGAAATGGGTGGTCTGTCCTGTATTCCATGATTCTTTCCGCCAGCACTTCTCCAACAAATTTTAACGTCATTAACTGTTCCTTGCCTGCTGTATTGATATTGACCTTATCCGCCCCTAATGCGATGGGGGCACAGAAACCGACGATGAGCCATCCGATTAAAACGATTCTGAAAAATTGTTTAGATCTGAAATTGATTGATTTGGGCATAGAAAGCCTCCTTTGGTTCGAAAAAAAACGACATTACTTGATTGAACATTGAAATGAAGAATGGTTACCATATCCCTGATTCCTTGACGTTGCATTCCGAAATGACTCAGTCGACTGAGTCCATGCATACAATGTGACAAAAGAAACATAAGAGAAGATCGTCACCTGTTATTTCATGATCTAAACCTAATTTTGGATAAAATCAAGAAAAACTTCCATGATGGATTGTTCAAAGTAAAAATTTCCGGATGGATGGCCTTTCTGTAAAAAGCAGGGCACTCATAAAAACGAAAAACCACCCTTCCGCGCTGTCCTGTAACGGGGATGCGGTCAGACAGGCCACCAGCATCAGCAGAACCAGTCCCCTGGCCGCCCTGGCCTGTGCCGGATCTTGAAACGAACCGGAATAATGCCACTGTACAGCAAAAAAACCGAGCAGCACCAGCAGTCCGGCCAGCCCGAACTGCACCGTTGTCATGAGATATTCATTGTGGGGATTGTCGGTGGGTGTCATTTGAGTATCAGAACCAACCGGCCGTAGACTGCTTCAAACTCCCGGTTCCTGTTCCGATGAAAGGATTTTGTCTGATGAGTTTCAGGGAATTGACCATCCATTCCAGGCGAAGTCCGGAGGAAGAGGTGATATCCGCCGGCTCATCGAGCTGCCATTCCTTGACCTCCTCCATGACAATTCCAGCTCTTTTGAACAAAGGGTTTGCTGGATTGATCCATGCAAAGGTTACCAGAAGAAGGAATACCAGCCCCCCAGCCACCAGGCTTTTGGCCCGGTTCCAGGTCAGAAAATAATACGCCAGAAGCACCATCACGATCACATGCCCAGTCCTTCCGGCCACCATGAACAGCACATTGACCAGGGCTGCCAGACTGAATATCATCCAAAGACTCTTCCTGATCCATCCGATCCCTGGTTTTCGGACCTGCAGTCCAGCCAGAAATGCAGTAAAGGCCATGAAAACATTTTGTTTGATATGGTCATGAAAAATGACGCAGTTCTGGCTGTCCCCCCACACGGGAATCAATCCCGGTAAAAGATCCAGGCACAACAAACAAGACAGCACCAGAATCATTCCCATGGCAGCCATGAATGAAAACAAAAATGCCCGGCGGATCGTGTCATCTCTGAAATAAAGCATCATCATGCTGATAAACAGAAACCGTGCCCCGTCCGAAAGGCTTTCGCCAATTTTTGCGGTCTCTCCGGCAGTATACACCATCCCCAACAGGTGCATCAGAAATACCGCGGCACCCATCAATGCCACCGGGTTCGACCGAAACATCCCCAGCCAGCTTGCGAACCGGTCGGTGCGGTTGTCCAGAATCCAGAACAGACACAACACCCCCAGCACGATATTGGTCAAAGCGGTGGAAACAGGAATGACAAAAATCAGCAGTACCGGCAACGCTCTATTGATCGCATGAACGTGTTGAAACAATAGTTTCATAAATACCTTTCATTTGGGAAGCGGTCCGTGCCGCATTGAACAGCCATCGGGTATATTCACGCCCGGCCCGGGCCTGCTGCCGGGCAAGACCAGGATTTTCCAGATAGCAAAGAATCTTTTCGGCTAGATCAACCGGGTTTTTTACTTGGGCCAGCAGCCCGGTCGTCTGGTGTTTGATCACATCCGGAAACCCGCCCACCTGGGTAGTGATGGTGGGTACCCCCATTAACAAAGACTCCACCGCCCCCCCGACATTTTCTGAATGAGACGGGTGTACGGCCATATCAAATGAGGAATACAGCCGGGCCACATCCTGCCGGGTTCCCAGGAAAACACCCGGTTCCCCAGTTTTCCCGCCCGTAGGAAATCACCTTGTCTTCATAGGCGGTGGCACCGGCCCAGGCCCCGCCCACAAAGACCAAAGCCACATCAGGCCTCTGCTTAACCAGAAGAGCGACCGCATCGATGAGATCCTCATGGCCTTTGAGTCCTCTGCGCTGCCCCAGATAGCGTTTGGGTCCATACATATAGGCCACCATGCCGATCAAAGCCGTCTGTTCCGGGATTCCCAACTCACGGCAGACCGCTGTTTTCTCCCCCTTTTTTTCACAAATTGGTCCACATCCGTCCCATAATAGGATAAAAACACCTTTTTTTATCCGGTACCATGGACCGGTATTGTTTTTGCGTCCATTCACAGGAAGCGATCCAATGATCGTTCGTGCCGGACAATGACATCTCCAACTTCCGGAAAAAAAAATGTTCAAGGTGCAGCGGTCCCGGGACTTGAAACATCCGGGGGATCGGACTGCGCCGCATGGCCAGCCGCATAAGCACGGTGGTGGAAAAAAATGGGAATGCACCAGATCCGGACGAATCCGTTGCACCAGCTCCTTGAAACGCTTAATTTGAAAAGGCAGGCCAGCTGCCTGGTTCAAAGAGATATCCAGATCCATGACATGCACCTGGATCCCTGCATCTGAATACCTTAGAGCGCTCCCGGAGCAGTCAGGCAACACCACCTGCACGTCAACCCCGCGCTTCACCAGTTCTCTCATCTGGCGAAAACGGCCCATGACGCGCCCTGGGATGTTTTTAAAAGATGCAGGACTTTCATTCGCAAAATCCTTCAGCAACACCATTGTCCGGTTTTTCCAGCGGCAATACACAGAGAAAACAGAAGCAGGCACAGATTCACGCCCACCACGGCGGCCACAACCCCTTTCACCTGCCAGAAAAAGGCCCCGGCCATATAAGCGCTCAAGGCAACAAGTGCCGTCACACCCCACACTTTTGCCAGTAGACCTGTGCGCATGTCGCAACTCAGCTTCAGCAGCAGCTGCTGGGATGCGGCAAAACTGCCGCCGGCCAGTATCAGCCATGGGAAAAGCCAGCTGTAGACACGGAATTCCGCTCCCAGAAAAATCCGTCCCAGCGTTGAATGTCCGAAAAAAAGAACGATAGCACCGATGAATGAAATGATCGCGATGCCCAGAGCAGCATAATGATTAACCCGCAAGACCTGAAAAGACGACGCATTGCGTTGATTGATTCCGGTCACCTGATACAGGATAGGTTCCAGGAACAGAATCAGGAAATTTCCTGCCACCAGCATGGGAATAAACGCCAGTTGATACACTGCCGAATATCCGCCCACATCACCGGCACCGCCAAAACAGATCAAGGTCCACCGATCTGCCATCATCACCACCCAGATACCGCCGTTACTGACGATCAAAGGCAGTTGAAATGCCCGCATGGACCGGATATCCATTTCATGAACCCGCCGGTTTGATCCGGATACCACGTCGTCCCGGACCGGCCGAAAAAGCCTTCTAAAATAGAGAATATGACCCCCTGCCGCCAGTGCCGCCGCCAAGACGAATCCGATCAGTACGGTGACGGCCTCAGGAGCTGCCAGCAGCACGATCAGCATGATTGCCAGCAGAAACCGGCCTGCCTCAAATCCGCCCTGCATCATGCCCCGGAACCGCCTTTTCCGGGCGGCATCCTCCAAAGCCAATGCCACGCGGTTGAATACCAGGAAGACCGCGAACACGCAGGTCAGCATCCCATAAGCCATAGCGGAAAACCTGGACAGAAACGACTGGGTCGTGATCCCGGCCAATCCCAGAAGGAAAATCCAGGCGGCCGCCTTCAGAAAAGAAACGTCCAGCCACTGCAAAAACCTGCGCGGCATTCCGGCCGCCTGCCAATGCGCATAAAACCGAACCGCTGTCTTTCCGATGGGCTCGCCGAAAATCTGAACCGCCAGTGCGGCAAGACTGACTGCCAGGCCAGGCGCCCATATTCACCCGTGGACATCATGTGGGTGAGAAAACGGGTGCCGACAAGCAGGGCCATAACAGAGGTCATCACACCGAACCCGACCCAGAACGCCTCCCTGATCCATGCTCCCGGGTCACCGGATGGAGAAATGCCGGTATGCTTTCCGTTTCTCTGCCCGGACACGGTCTATCTGACCGCCTGTGCCATGATGCGGCTCACCTGTTCGATCACATGGTCAATACATTTGAGACTCAATGTAGGGTGCACCATGAACATGACAGACGTTTCCCCCAATTGTCTTGCTGTGGGCAGGAATTGGTTTCCGGCAGGGTCTGTCACGCAGCCGTGCAGCCGCACCCCCCCGTTTTCAAACGCTTTTTCCCGATAGATTTCCGGGCAGATGCCTGTATGACACGGCACTTTGGCCCGGTTGAGATACTTGATCACCCTGTCCCGATTCCACGAGTCTTTTAATTCTTCTTCCCGGATAAACACATAATATTTATAATAGGCATGACAGATCTCCGGTTTTGGCACAGTCACCCGCACTCCAGGGATAGTTTCCATCCCCCGGGTCAGACGGCGGGCATGGGACCGCCTCTGTTCCACCCATTTGTCCAGTTTTTTCAGCATCACACGGCCCATGGCTGCCTGCATTTCCGTCATTCTGCCGTTGGTTCCGAAACGGTTCACCAGCCACCGGAAACCCGGATCGTGGTACTGACAAAACGTCTGTTCATAATCTTTGCCATGATCCTTGCTGCTCCAGACCTTCTGCCAGATGTCCTCATTATCTGTCACCAGCATGCCTCCTTCACCGCCCGTGGTCATAATTTTATCCTGACAAAAGGAAAAAACGGCACAATCCCCGAAGCTGCCGGTCATTTTCCCGTTAAGCTTTGCCCCATGGGACTGGGCACAGTCTTCGATCAAAAAAAGGCTCTTGTCTTTACACAAACCGCTGATCCGTGCCAGGTCACAGGGCCAGCCGGCCAGATTCACCGCGATCACTGCTTTGGTTTTTCCGTGACCGCAGCGGCAATGGTTTCCGGGGTAATGTTCTGGCTCACCAGGTCCACATCCACGAACACCGGAGTCGCCCCCCGCAGAGCCACACAGGCAGCGGAAGCGACAAACGACCGGGGCGTGACTATCACTTCATCCCCAGGTCCGATATTCAGGCCAACAAAGCCATATCCAGTGCCAGGCTGCCATTGGCCAGGGCCACCGCATAACTTGTGCCGACATAACCGGCAAATTCATTTTCAAATGCCCGCACGTCATCACCGGTCCATTGATTCACCTTTCCGGACTTCAGCACATTAACAGCGGCCTGAATCTCATCATCTGCGAAGCAAGGCCATGGCGCGAATTCCATACTTATTTCTCCAAAGATCTGATAACTTCAGCCGGACATCCGAATGCCACCACATTGTCGGGGATATCTCTGTTGACAAGGCTGTGTGCGCCCACGACCGCATTCTTTCCAATGGTCACCCCGGGCAGGATGGTGGAGTGGCTGCCGATGCGGCAGTTTTCTTTCAAGGTGACACAACCCTTTTTGCCGTCAATGGTGGAAACGGAGTAGATGGCGCAGTGGGACCCCACCTGAACGAAATCTTCGATCACCACCCCTTCTCTGGCCTGGATATAGCAAAACGCCCCGATATCGGTTTTATACCCCAGTAAAAACCGGCAATCCCCTGCACAATCCAGTGGTACCGGGTAGGCTCACCCTCAATGATTTCAGGATATTCCCAGTTAACAAATCGGTCAGTCATTTTGTATCCCCCATAAATTCCCGGGCAGTGACCTGCCCTTTCTCCCGAATGCCTTCCTGTCTGAACACCTGAACCAGCGTTTTGGCCAGAATCTTGAGGTCCATCTGAAAATTGTGATGATCCACATACCAGACATCCAGCCGGAACTTTTCGTCCCAGGAAATGGCATTCCGGCCGTTCACCTGAGCCCACCCGGTAATCCCCGGCCGGACCTCGTGCCGTCTGGCCTGTACCGCATCATACCGGTCCAGATACTGCATGAGCAAAGGCCTGGGTCCCACCAGACTCATTTCGCCTTTCAGCACATTGAACAGTTCCGGCAACTCATCCAGGCTGGTCCGGCGCAGCAAATCGCTGAACCGGGTAAACCGCTGCTCATCCGGCAGCAGATTGCCCTGCACATCGGTTTCATGGGTCAGAGACCGGAACTTGTAGACCATAAAGGGCTGTCCATGCTTCCCGGGCCTCATCTGTCTGAAAAATACCGGAGACCCCAGATTCAACCTCACCAGCACGGCGACCCAGACAAACAGGGGCAACAGCATTGCCAGCAATATCAGAGAGATCAAAAAGTCAAACAGCCGCTTCATATCCGTATTCCGGCACGATCCGGTGCAGCTGTTGCCGTATCCGGTCCGCATCTCTTTTCTGGCCGCCTTTTCAATACGTCCAGACGGGGTTCCAGTTCACCCAGATCACCGGCATGACCGGACAGCACCCGGATTTTCCCGTGATCAGTGGGCACCACCCCTTCCAGATCGGTCATCAGTTCTTCATATAGTTTTTCCCCGGGCCTGAGCCCTGTATAGACAATAGGAATATCCGCCTCCGGCTCAAAACCTGAAAACCGGATCAGGTCCCTGGCCATTTGATCGATATTCACCGGCTCTCCCATTTCCAGAATAAAAATCTCCCCTCCGTTTCCCATGGCACCCGCCTGAAGAATCAACTGGCAGGCCTCGGGAATCAGCATAAAATACCGGATCATGTCCGGATGGGTCACGGTGACCGGCCCCCCTTCCTGGATCTGTTTCTTGAAAAGCGGAATCACGCTGCCGACACTGCCGATGACATTGCCGAACCGCACCGTGATAAAACGGGTTCCGGAACCATCCACGGTGTTTTCCTTCTGGATCAGCAACTCGCAGACACGTTTGCTCGCCCCCATGACATTGGCGGGATTGACAGCCTTGTCAGTGGATACAAACACAAAACGGTCACACTTGAATTCCCGGGCTGCCTCCACGATATTTTCCGTACCAATGATATTGTTCTCCACCGCTTTCCACGGATGGCTTTCCATCATGGGAACATGTTTGTATGCGGCGGCATGAAACACGATTTCCGGGCGGTGCCGGGTAAAATCTGTGTCAGCTCCGATTTGTCCTGGATATCGGCCAGCACGGGGACAACCTTCACGTGTTGAAAATTTTTTCCCAGCTCCAGATCGATTTCGTACAACGGGCTTTCCGCCCGTTCCACCAGAACAATGGTTTCCGGGGAGAACCGGCAGATCTGCCGGCACAGACCCGTGCCGATGGAGCCGCCGGCACCGGTCACCAAAACACATTTTTTCCCTAAATACTGCCCAATTTCCTCTTTGTCCAGTCGGACGGGCTCCCGTCCCAGCAGATCCCGGTATTCCACATTCCGGATGGCATTGAGGGTGATCCGCCCGTCGATTAACTCCCCCATATCCGGAATGATTTTGAAATTCACATCCGCCTGCCGGCATGCATCCAGAATCTCCCGCATCCGTTTTGATGATGCTGACGGAATGGCGATGATCACCTCTTCAATTTCCATGGACACTGCGATAATTTCCAGTTCGTCAATGGTGCCCAGCACCGGAACTCTGTGAATATTTCTGCCGGTTTTTGACTGGTCATCATCCAGAAAACCCACCACACGGGACCGGACAGACGGATTTCATGAAACTGCCGGCAGATCTTTTCGCCGCAGTCCCCAGCCCCGATGATCAGCATTCTCCGTCCCTGGCCCCTGCCCGACCGGAACAGCCGGGGCAGCAGGTGTTTCACATCCCGCAATCCGACGTTTCCGGAAAAATTTTCAAAGCACAACCGGGTCACCACCCGGACCCCGACAATCAGCATGAACGTCAGGCACCAGTCGATAATGAACACCGACCGGGACATCTGTTCGAACCGGGTGGTGTACAAAACAACGGCAATCAAAATCAAGCTGCCGGCAGTCGAGGCTTTGACGATATTCAACAGATCGTTAATCCCGGTATACCGCCACATCCCTTGTATAAGTCGAAATAATAAAAACAGACCAACTTCCCCGCCAAAACGATAATCAGCCATTCTTTGAAACGGGCCGAAGCCCATACCGGGATGTCAAAATCGAACCGGATCAGATGGGACAGATAAAATGCGCAGGTCAAAAGAATCAGATCCAGCAGCAGCATCAATCCGGTATTCCGGTTCAGCTTACTTTTCACCGGGCACCCACCTGTTCCGAATATAAATTGACATGCCAGTAAAAATCAGGGCAGCTGTTCCGTACATCGCAACCAGGCAGCCGATGCCTTTCGGCTGAAGGCATACGGCAAAAACGCCGATGATCAGCTGGGCCAGGCCGTATCCCAGAGACACTTTCCAGTGAGCAATGCCGGCTTCATTGACTAGTAACTGATAAATGTGTTTGCGATGGGTTCCACCAGCGAATCTTTGTTCCGTATCCTGCCGGCCATGGTGAACAGTTCATCAAAATAAAACATGGACAGGAATCCGGCCATGACCAGAAAATCCGACAGGTCCGGGACAGAAAGATCACCAGGCTGGCAAACACAAACCCCAGAAGAATGCTGCCCACATCCCCCAGAAAACCGACGCTTAGGGAAGCTGAAGCAGAGAAATGCCAGGCAGGCGGATGCCACGGACAGGCTGAACAGCACCATGTTCGGCCCCATACCTGCCAACCCGGCATACACGCCGATCAACAAAAATGCCAGAAATCCGGTGATACCCGCTATCCCGTCGATACCATCCATGAAATTATAAAAATTTGCGGTTCCCACAATAAACACCAGGACAGGTAGCCAGATCACATAGCCGGCAGGACCCTGATTCTGGGAATGCAAAAGCAAATACAAAAAGAACAGGCTGCATCCAAAGTGAATCGCCAGTCGGTGAAATACCGGCAGAACATGCTTATCCGCCCCCCAGAAACTGGCAAGAGATATCACCATGGCTGGAAACCAGATATAATAAGGAACCGCCAGCAGCAGACTGGACACAATCAGGGCGGCCAAAATCCCCAGTCCCGCCCCTTTGGGAATTTCCCTGTGATGAGAACTGCGGCAATTCGGCACGTCAATAGCACCGATCCGGTCGCCATGCCTCATCACAACCCATGATCCGGCAAACCCCAAGGAAAAGCTTATCAAGACAATAACCATATCGGTCCTATCACGCTTTCAGCCGGGGAGAACGCCGGCGGTTTTTCAAATACCAGTTTACGGTCTCGCCGATTTCCTGATCGAACGGCACAGGCGGTCGCCACCCCAGCCGGGTGCAGATCCGGGTCGAATCCACCTGAAGTGTCCCCCAGAGGCGGTCATAAATCTGTTTTCTGCCCAGAAGCGTCAACCCGGTTCTCATGATTCTGTCTGGAACCGCAAACAGCCGGGCATGCCGGCCCATGGCTTCAGCAATGGTAGTGATCAAGCGGGGAGTGGACAGATCCATGCCATCGCTGATCAAAAATGTCTGATTTCCCGCCTTTTCATGATCCAGGCACAAACACACCGCATCCACCAGATTTTGAAGACCGATAAAACTCCGCCGGTTGTCGATCGCACCCAAAGGCATGGGAATTCCGGCATACACCAAATCCAGCAATTTTAGAAAATTGGCTTTCACACCCGGCCCGTACACCAGGGGCGGTCGAAGAATTACCACTTCCATGCCGGTTTCCGCCCCGATTTTCTCAAGAGATTTTTCCGCCTCATATTTGGAAACTGCATACGCATTGGGAGGGGTTGCCCGATCAGTTTCACAAAACGGCCCTGCCGGGCTCTCACTGCCGTTTACCAGGACCGAACTCATGAATACAAACCTCTTTACTCCCTGCCGAGCCGCCTGAACGGCCAGATTCCGGGTACCTTCATGGTTGACGGAAAAAAAACGCTGATACAGTTCAGCACTGATTTTATGAAAGCCGATATGGGCCATGCCCGCCAGATGCACCACCTGATCTATTTCTTTCAGACAGTATCCCCATCTGGTATTTCTATTGATATCTCCGACCAGATATCGGTCACAATCATTGAATTGTGCTTTCAACTCCTCGTCATCCTCGGAAAATCTTCTGAAAACACAGGATAATTTGTTCTGCCGGATCCGCAATTCATGGTACAAAGCATAACCCACGAACCCGTTTGCACCGGTGAGCAAAATATTCATGAAGCTACATCCATCGATTTTTCAACCATTTGCCCACAAGCCACAATGTCTCATGGACTGTGGCGGAGTATTACAAGCCACGCAAAAAAAATCAAGAAGAAGCTTATATTGCACACCTTAACGTTGCACCAAAATTTTCAAAAACTGTTTCAATCATATCGCCTCAAGCAGTTTGTCCATAATACACACCCTGAATTCCCGCTTTATTGTAACGAGGCAGGGGGCATGACGTCAAATTTCCCGTAAAGTTCCATCTGGCGCCGGGTTGTTTCTCCGACCTAAAGCTGGGCCATTCGGCTGTTGAAAGCAGTTTCATCCTCTAATGCCCGCTCCGGGGAAAAGTAAAGATAAAGATGCATACAGCGCTTGTCCTTGATTGTATCTTTTTGTAAGGCTGCTCCTGGGAATATTTCCAGGTAACCGGAATGGAATAACAATAGAGCTGATAATCCTGGCTGTAGTGGGGCCAGTTCCGCATATCATCCCGGACGTCGTCGAATTGATCCTTGACAAGCTTCAGCGATGTTTTCGCAGCAATCAGGAATTTCATGTAGTGTTTGTACAGATCGTTGATGTTGGACGTACTGAAAATCTCCGGTCAAGAATGACCTTGAACTTTTCATAATCGAGCGTGTTCATGTCCGCCAATAGTTTTTCAGTGTTTTGACGTCAGGAATGTTACCGGGCAGTTTTCTGTAATAGAAAGGAAGATGGGATTGCTCACCGAACAATACCGCCAGATTGATCTGCGGCAAGTGTTCACGGTCTTTGTTTTTACCATTGTAATTGAGGCGAACAGGTCGCTGATTTGCTGAGAGGGTATGATATCACCGTGAGGGTGCCGATGAAGTGCTGCCCAGTGTGGAAAACGACTCAAGGGATTTTTGCCCTCCAGTATCAGATAATAGACGATTGACAGAATCTGGCAGTAACTGTCGGGAAAACAGGTTTTCAGGTCATCAGTCACACCAGTGGCCTCCCCGATACGATCGAACAGGTAGGTCGCACCATAGAATTTTCGGCCCGGAACAGTGATGGGCACTGGGCCAGGTTTGGCTTTAGCTGCGGCAGGTTGTTGCTTAACTACCACCCGGGACGGCTGACAGTTCAAGAAGTCCTTGACTTTCACACAAAACTCTTTGAAATTGTGACAAAAAAGTTGATGAGCCCTTCTATTTGTTGATATATAGTGAATTAGCGAAAAACAAAATAAAATGGTAAAGGAAGAATGATACAAATTCAATTAACATTTTTGACAAAATCAATAATTTTTTTAACCAGTTTCAAAGTGCCGCTTCTCTGCATCAATGCGGCATTAGAAAACGACATGGGCATAGCGTGCACACCTTGATTTTGGCCATATTCACCCTGCCCTTCATGGGGGAGAATTTCTTCAGGGGCATAGCAACCAACGGAAACCTTGCATTTGGTAAAGATGTGGCTATGGCTCCAGCGCTGCAATATTCCGGTTTGTTAGAAAAACGAAAGTTAGCCGATAAATTTTAAACCCAAAAGTAGAGTTAACGACCCTAATTATACAAAATTATGCGATCCGCCAACATCGACTACCTTCCCCGCCTGGATCACCTGCGCCTGCTAGCCGCAGCCCTGGTTTTGTCTTTCATGTCTATCATGTACTTTACGGCCACTGGCAACCCAACACGGATTCCGGGATATTCGGCTGGGTCATCGAAGGCCATACCGGGGTGAGTCTTTTTTTTGTATTATCCGGCTACCTGTTCATGACCATTGCCTTTCGCCATAACGGCGCAATTAACTATCTGGGATTTATTAAAAACCGTTTTTTACGGATTTTTCCCCTCTTTTATTTGTCTTTTTGTGGCGATTTCCCTGTCCCGGGACAGTTTCCAGTCCCCGGACTGGGCTTATGCCTTTTTTCAAATCTCGGCCAGGCACCCACGTCCAACCATTTCATCACCGGCACGGCCTGGACCATTTCCGTGGAATTCACTTTTTATCTGATTTTTCCATTTCTGTGCCGGTTTGCCGTTGCCCGTGGCCCCGGTTACCTGTGGCGGCTGATGTTTCTTCTGGTTTTGTTTAAACTGGGGGCCTGGTTTTCCGTAGACCGACCCATGCACCTTTACTATTCCACTCTTTTGGGACGACTGGATCAGTTTCTCATCGGCATGATAGCCGGATTTGCCTCAAAATTTCTAATTGATAAAAATATCCGGCTGAATTTCCTTTGGCCGGCCGCAGCTCTGACGTTAATGTGGGGACTGATAGCTTGGCAAAGCGTTACCTTCAGTTTTTTTTCCGATGACCAACGCTCTGTTTACTGGATTTTCTGGGGGATCATCGAAGCCGGCGGGTGGGCGTTCGTCATTCTCAGTTACCGCCACTGGCGGGGAAAGATCTGGAAACCAGTGGCCACATTCATGGAAGCCGGAGGCCGGATCAGCTTTTCATTTTATCTGTGGCACGCTCTGATGATTTTTCTGTGGGAAAAAACCATTGGAACTATCCATTGGGCCTCTTTCTGGCAAGTGAATTTCGCCATTCAGGTGTTCATCCTCGCCGCCCTCACATGGCTGGTGGCACACGTCAGTTTCAGCACAATTGAACAACCGTTTCTGGATCTGCGGAGGGAGTATGGGGAAAAAAAGAAATAAAATATCTTAACTGGAGTTTGACAGCAAAATTACTTAAATCGACGAAAACCCCTTTAATTTCAGGATCCGAATCTATAAAATTACGAATCAGGGCATTTTTTCAGTCATTTTTTGTGGCTCAACAGCCTTTTTCAGAGCCTTAATCCTTAGTAATTTTAGAATATTGGATGTTTCAATGCAAATCTCATTACGCATAAGCACACGAAAATTTAAATGAAAAAGTTTTGTAATCTGAAGGCCATCCAGTGCCCTCTTAATTTGATGCCACGGCGGAATATGTCAACAGAGCTGTGCCACACCTTTGGATTTCATGCCGGATCCCCGGTCTGCATGCAACCCGAGTTGACCTGGCAGTATATTCTGCTTTTGGCAGGATTCCTGTATCAGCCGTTTCGCCAATGCTGTCTGTTCCCTGTGGGCAACCATCCAGCCAACAACGGACCTGCTCAAAATACCCATGACGTCATACAGATAAAAATATGTCCATTTGACTTGGCTTTTCAGCTTCGTAATATCCCACGACCAGATTTGATTCGGTTTGGTTGCCAGCAGTTCGGATATTTTATGCTTCGGACGATTAACCTGCCGTCTGTGATCAGGAACCGTACCATGGGCTTTGTGAAGAAACCGCTACATAGTCATGATTGAACAATAGTATTCTCCATCATCAAGAAGAGATGCATAAACCTGATACGGGGCCTGGTCCTGGTATTTTCAGAATGAAGGGTATCCAGCACCGTTTCCTGTTCATCAGGTTTTAAGGCAAAAGGAGAGAGACGTGTTTGTTTTTCTTTCTGAAGCCTGGCGACCTCAGCAGGCAACGGATTCTTTTCCTTGGGCTTTCGTCCCTGGGGGTGACTGTTTTTCGATTTCTGGCAATGGATGCATTTTTATCGGTTTCATAAGATTTATTCTTGACCCGCCCTACACTAATTAAAATCAACTATCAAACTCAGTTTGACAAAAAACAAGTTCCTATCCGTATCCACTTCAGAGCAATTACTTGCGTCAGCTCTGGGCATAGCGGGCCTCACTCTTGACTTTAGGGGGCACACCAGGTATTAAAATCGGGCAGTTGAAATTAGTTGCTGGGACGATTAAATATCTGACGATTTTATTTTGGACTCAAGCCTAAAGCCAAGAGTGGATTTAAATGCATGATCAAAAAAAGACTTTAAGCATCGTCGTGCCGTGTTACAACGAACAGGAATCTATCGAACTTTTTTATAGTGAAGTCAAAAAAAGTTTCCCAAAATAGTGGACTACTAAAAGAGGTAAATATCAAAATCGGATTTGTTGATGATGGTTCCACGGATGACACGTTAACCATCATCAAAGAGATGGCATCAACATCTGATGATATCAGTTATATTTCATTTTCCCGGAATTTTGGAAAGGAAGCTGCTATCTATGCCGGTTTGGAAAAGTTCAAGGGAGATTATGTTGCGATAATGGATGCAGACCTGCAGGATCCGCCGGATCTATTGAAGGACATGTATTTATCCATAAAAAACTTAGGCTATGATTGTGTTGCAGCCCGACGGGTGTCCCGTAAAGGAGAGCCGCTGCTTCGTTCGTATTTTGCACGAAAGTTTTATCAGATAATCAACTTGATCTCCAAAATAGAATTTGTAGATGGCGCAAGAGACTTTAGGCTAATGACACGACAAATGGTGGAAGCCATTCTATCCCTGAAGGAGTACAATCGCTTTTCAAAGGGACTGTTCAATTGGGTCGGGTTTAATGTAAAGTGGGTGACTTATGAAAATATCGAACGTGTAAAAGGTCACACCAAATGGTCGTTCTGGAGTTTGTTCTTATACTCCATTGATGGAATAGTCGGTTTTCGGTCCTGCCCCTGGCATTATCCTCTTTTATAGGCGTATGTATATCGGGTATTTCATTTTTAGGCATGATCGTAATCATTGTCAGGAAATTGTTTTGGGGGATCCGGTATCTGGTTGGCCATCCATGATGTCTATTTTTTCCTTTATAGGCGGAATGCAATTGTTGTGCCTCGGTATCATTGGGCAATACCTGGCGAAGACCTACCTGGAAACCAAAAACAGGCCCTTGTATCTTATTAAGGAGTTCAATTTAAAGGAATAAAATTGAAATGGATTTAAGGGAAAAAACAAAGAATCCATATCGGCATCCATGGGAGTTGTCTCGTAGCCATAATATTTTGAAATTATTGCCCAAAAACAGTGGCTTTGCCTATGCGGACATTGGTTCGGGAGATGGTTATTTTTGTAGAAAACTTATGGAGATGACAAATGGTAATGTATTTGCTGTTGATAAGGGGTATACCAATACCAGGAAAAAAAAAGACGGGCTCATCTGCTTAAATGATACCGCTTTACTTAAGACAGATAGCATCGATTGCCTGATCATGATGGATGTTTTAGAACATATCGAGAATGAAAACGCCTTCTTACAACAAGTCCTCGAGACGTTAACCCCTGGCGGCAAAATTATCATAACCGTCCCGGCCTTTCAGTTTGTTTTTTCCTCCCATGACCTGTTTTAAAACATTATAGACGATATAATAGAAAAATCTGGTTGGCTTGTTACGGAAAAACGGAATCATCATTGAACAGGCGTATTATTTCTACAGCTCTCTATTTTTACTCAGGTGGCTTTTTATCTTGCTCGAAAAAACCGGGTGGATTAAGAACAAAAACGCAGGTATTGGGTTGTGGTCACATGCCGAAGACAGTTTTATGACGAAGTCCCTTTGGGGGTTGCTGAACATAGACTTCTCCATCAATCAATTGCTAAATAAAATTCATATCCGATTACCCGGATTGTCGCTTATAGCTGTTTGCAGAAAAAAATGAATAAGATTAGAACACATGGTTCACTACAGCATGAATTGCTTCAATTCATTGGTATCGGGATATTTATAACGATCCTCAGTATAATGTTGATGTCTGTATTTTATAATTTATTGGGGATGGGGTATTGGGGGGCCAGTGCGATATCTTATTTTGTTTCGAGCCTGATATCATTTTTTTTTAAACAAAAAAATGACCTTCAAAAACGACGACTCATCTCTGAGTACAGGTACTAAATTTTTCATTAATATTGCATTATGCTATATTGTGGCGTTTTTAATTGCCAAACCCATCATCCGCTATTTGTTGCTTTTTTTACATATAGAAAAGACCCATATCGTTGAACAATCGGCATTATTATTTGGCGTCTGCCTGTTTTCGGGGCTAAACTTCATTGGTCAAAATATTTTGTTTTTTAGGGAAGGGTCCGAATCATGAGGGTGTTAAGCCCATCGCAAGAAGGTTATGGAGGGGAAATTTACTTGTTAGCCTATTTGCCGGCCTCTTGTTTCTGATTAAGATTTTGGCCCGCAAACCTGTTTATACCGGTGACGAACCTAGATACCTGCATATGGCCTACAGTTTTTTTAAAACCGGTTCTTTTCATCTTGCCTACACGGAATGGGTGGCATTTTGCGACCGTTTTTATATCCGCGTATATCCTCCTGAGTTGCTGAGTTCCGTGCATTCCCCGGTTCATTCCATACTTATCAGTCCCTTTGTCGGTCTTTGGGGACCTGAGGGTGGCCGGTGGGCCCAGTTTGCCGTAGCACTGGCAGGTTTTTTTGCATTGGCCAAACTTTTGCAGCGGTTTTCAACGCCGGTGCTATCGGTGTTAATTTCCTTTTTCATATTTACCACACTCCCTGTGTTTTCCTATGCCAGTCTGTTGTATTCGGAAATTTGGTTAATGACCTTGCTTTCGATTGCACTTTATATATCCACTCAAAAATCATTGCCACTTTTCTCATTGTACCTCGGCCTGTCCGCGTCCCTGATCCTTCCGTTTTTCCACATCAGAACGGCATTGATTTCAGCCGTACTTGTCATTTACCTGGTACTCAGAGTGATGAGTGAGCTGAAAGAGCATCCGAATTATCGTAGAATTATATTGTGTTCGGTTTTATATGCCATGATCGCTCTGGCTGGGTTTGTTTGGTTTCAGATATCCTGGAGCGGATCGGTTTTCGGAAGCGCAAAGGCACCGTTTGAGCCTGGGTTCACCATGTTTTTCCAGCGGCTTGCAATTCAACTTTGGACCATGCGTCACGGCCTTTTGATTTTTAATCCCGCCTTGATATTGGGAATTATCGGATTGGTGATCGGGGTTATAAACAAGTCAACTCAGGCAAGACTGGGGTTGGTTCTTTTGGGAGTATTATTCTCTCACCTTTGTTTGGGGGCGGCTTCTGACTCTTTCCCCGCCCGGTTTTGGGTGGTGGTATTGCCTGTGTTTGCCATGGGGCTTGCCATATGGCTCATCATTTAAAAACTCAGATCGCCAGGATTATCACTGTTGTCTTTGTTCTGGTTTCCTATATCAATTTCGGCCTATACTGCATTAAGCCCAATTTATTTTTGATTAATATGCAAGTATCTTATACATATGACGTTCTGTACAATCATCTTACTTTTTTATCCTTTCTTCACTTTTCAAGCGTTATTCCCTGGGACAATTATTTTTCTGTGAATCCGGATTGAACTCCTTTTTTAATGCCAGTAAACCCTTGTTAGCTGCATGGTCCGTCATGGGGATATTATTCGTTCTTTTTTGTTGGTCATTGTGTTGTCAAATAACCAATTGCTCAGGAAAATATTTCAGCTTTTCATAGTTGTGCTGATATCGGTAGGCCTTTTTAATGCCTATATGATTCGGTTGCCGTCGTCGGAGATATCGGCCGTGTATGATATCCATGAAAGCAATACCCTGATCCAAAATTGAATTTAAAAACCTGTCAATGCGGCAGTGATAAGGTTTTTGAATCATCCGGTGGTCTGGGCTCCTCCGGCCTATCCTGAGCAATTTACAATCAGCACAAGTGAGGACGGTATTGTCTTTGATGAAATAGGCATGGTACGGGCCGCAGGAATGATCCGGATGCCAGCGATTGAAAAAATTCTGGCCTTGAGGATTAAGATTTACAATTTTTCAGATATAAAATGGATTCAATCCTGTGAGCTTTCAATCCTTGCAAAAAATATTAACCCGATAAAAAGTATTTTCTTGCCAAAAACTTTTGTCAGGCTCAAAAAATCGATGCTGTTGGGAAAAGACCACTCTGGGGGCACCGAAACCCTGAAAATTGGTGAAAATCTACCCTTTAGAGCCTGGGGGAAAGGCCGCAAATATCTAAACCATGAGTGGTGGGGGGGAGAGCCCTGGGGAACATGGTCAAAGGCCGAGGCGGCCTTATGCGGGTTTCGGCTTGACCGGGTGCCTAAAAAAGATTTGGTACTATTGATTGACGGTCACGCCTTTCTGGACCGAAAGCACCCCAGTCAGGAAATTGATGTCTACCTGAAAGAACAGTATGTCGGAACGCTTAAATATACCCTTTCTGATAATAATTCTTCTCGGTCAGTCAAGATTCCCAAGAATCTTTTTCAGATGACACGCAGGTATCCATCAGGTTTAAGAGCAAAAATTCCGTATCTCCTGCCGAACTCGGAATCTCGGGCGATGTTCGTGAGTTGGGGCTGGGATTGACCTCCATTCAGGTAAAAACAGCGGATTGAAATGATAGCCTATTCAAAGGAAGCGTATAGGCGATCTTTTCGGTCCAGGCTTGCCCAGTCATGGCCCATGACTGTCAATCAACTTTCAAAATTGCCCCCCCCCATCAGCACCCAAATTTGACCCCTCCCCCTCTATGACAATATAAGTAAGACATATAGCGGGATTTGATTCAGATTCCTCCAAAATTTAACACAATAAACCAAAACAAAAAGAGAACGAGTTAATTCAACTTTAACTTTATGGAAAATGTGTCTCATTTTTATTGACATATTTCGCCCTCTCTGAAAATATAAGTGCGACTCTTAACATTGAAAAATTGGTTTAGGACGGGTAAGGATGAAACTTATGAAACCGATAAAAAAAGCATCCGGTATCAGAAACTGAAAAGCAGTCTTCCTTGCTCAACTCAATTTTGATATTTAAGTTAATTATTGGAAACTAAGGTACCATTTGGTTAAATCGTGCTTAAAAAATTTCTTCCTATTCCGAAAAAAAGAGGCTTAAGAATCCGTAAGGATCTTGCCAGTAGTCATTTGTTCAGTAAAACTCGGATCAATAGAATATTCAAGCAGATAGTTAAAAAAAAAGGCGAACGATCTTTGGATGCGATGCCCGTGATTAAAAGATTCCTTGATCAAGAAACTGTTGGATACACACAAGCTGTAAAAGCAGCATCGGATTATGTTGCCAATATCTCAAATGGTGGCCGAGAATGGCTTTACAGAAAACCTTTTGATCCGTCACCGGGCAACTTGGAATACTTCAGTTTGATGTATGCGCTTAACAATTTACTTAAAGCGATGAATATTCGGGAAGAGGGCAGAGTTTTAGAGGCAGGAAGCGGTTCGGGTTGGCTGACGGAAATACTTTTAATGTTGGGATTTCAAGTAGACGCACTTGAACCGGCTGCCGATATGCTTCAAATTGCTCGAAACCGTTGTCAACATTTGGGAAAGCACTATCAGATAGACTTTTCAGAGCAGGTTTATTTTCATCAGACAACTATTGAAGAAAGCGAATTTGCAGAGCACAGCTTTGATGCAATCATTTTTTTCGATTCACTTCATCATGTTGTTGATGAACATACAGCCTTAGAAAAAGTGTTTTCTTATCTCAAACCGGGCGGGTGCCTCGGTATTGTCGAGGGTGCCTGGCATCCCGGCAATAAGGCCCTGGAACGTCAACTTGTCAAGGAAATGGACACCTATGGCACGCTAGAAAACCTTTTTCATTGAATATCTTGATTGCCTTCTGAAAAGATACGGATTTATCGATCAGGTCCGCTATATATCAGTCAATGGCTTTTTTACCCCCCAACAAGCGGATCAGCCACTTGGTAAATTTTCAACAGCACCTGTGGATGCAACCAATAATTTAACGGCCCGTAAACCTTATGGAGCCTTTCCAGAATGTCATGACCTACAAAACAACACGCATGCCCGGCTCACCTTACTTGGCGGTGGAATAGATCCTGAAAAAGGAAACGCTTCTGTTTGGGTTCATATAAAAAATACTGGTGAGACGAATTGGCATGGGCAGCACTTCAGGCAGGGACATATCACTATTGCCTTGAAAAAAGGAAACCTTTCTAGCAGCACCTTTCAAGAAGCTGAGCAGCGCCATCCATTACCGGAAAAGTTGATTACTCCGGGACAAGCCATTGATACAAATTTCACCTTTACTCTGCCGGCAAATGGCATAGATCCATGGCATGGGTGGGAACTGGATCTGGTTTGCGAAGGATTTTTCTGGTTCTCTGCAAGGGGGACTAAACCCTGCCCCATACCGAACGTATCTTCCAGGGGCTGAATTCCCTTCTTTTGTTCTGGTTTGAACGAATTGTGACTGACATCCCAAAAATTGTGTTTTTGTGTCGATGGTGGAATATGTCACTCTAACTTAACTTTCGGGATTCAATTGAACAGCCCCAAAAAGGACATAACGCTCTAAAATTGCCACTTCTCTGCATCAATGCGGCATTAGAAAACGACATGGGCATAGCATGCGCACCTTGATTTTGGCCATATTCACCCTGCCCTTTGTGGAGGAAAATTTGTTCAGGTGCATTGCAACCAACGGAAACCTCGCGTTTGGTAAAGATGCGGCTTATGATGTTCTGAGGGGGTGTCAATCCAATTGGAGAAGCTGTTGTTGCATGTCGGCACCAACCTTACGGTTTTTGAACCGCCTGACAGCTGAGATCGCGGCTCTGTTTTGATTGTGGATGACAGCCCTTATGACCGTTCCCGGTCCAAAGCGGTAGAGCGATTGTCCAGGGTGTGGGATCATAGCCGTGGTCTATTTATCAAAGGGTTCCGGATGCTCACGGTTTGCTGGTCTGACGGATACAGTTGTCTGCCGTTTATAGTGGACCACATTGTCATCTGCGGATGCCAAAAACCGGATGACTGGTTACGGACTTTAATCTTTCAGATGAAGACATCGTTCGAATTTACGGCAAACCCTGGGAAAAAGTGTTTTTAAAAATAGCCAAACAGCATTTGAACTGGCAAAGGAGATGCAATGTCGTGATTATGATGCCCTGGTGGCCCATATTACCATTGTTTTCCAGCGGTATATGTTTTTGGCCTGCCATCATCAGATAGAAACTGATGACAGGACGTTTGGAGAATTGTTCTATGCCTGCTGCGAAGAGGTCTCCGATATTTCGTTTGTTGAATCGCTTTACAGGATAATGACGTTTGCCGGCAACCAATTGAAAAAGCCTGGCAGTTGTGAGAAAACAGCGGCAGCTTTTTTTGATGCGGCCATGACGACATCACTGCGATGTTCCGGTTTGTTAGAAAAACGAAAGTTAGCCGGTAATCTATAAACCCAAAAGTTGAAACTTCAACCTAAATTCCCGCACTATTGTGACGTAAGCGGTAATCAAACCCCATCTCCCGCAGCAGCCCCGCACTCTGGACTATGATGCTGCCAAAACTCAGAACGGAGACATCATGAAAACAGAATCAAAGACAAGAAAAACTGGAGATACTCTGCCAGTTCTGGAAGGCCCACCCGGACAGAGGGGAAAAATCCGGACTGTCCCAGAGAGAAGATTACCAGCATCACAATCTGATTTACAATCGTTTCGGATATTGAAAAGCCCGGTTTAAATCCGGAAACCTGCCGATCAAGTTTTTGCAGGTGGCATCACAACTCGTCAATCTCTCTATGACTGTGACAATAACGATCAACAAAACACTTGACTGAACAAACCAAAGACTATAATGATAATCTATTACAATTTTGATTCAACAGTATCGTCACTTAAGCAGTTACCGCAGGTTTTCATGAGACTTTTTTTAGGTTGGAAACCCGGAGATCAAATAAAAGGAGACTTTATGAAACTCAAATCCATAGTATTCATTTTACTATTTGCACTGATTGGTCATGTAACCGTCTGGGCATCCGTATCAAGAGAGCAAGTGACACAGATCTATGTAGCAACGTTTTAACCGAGCACCGGATGCTGCAGGGCTCAACTTCTGGGTGAATTCTGGAAGAACCATAAATCAGATTGCTGCAGAGTTTTTCAAAGTACCGGAAACACAGAGAAAATATCCGGAAGGGACAACAGAAGAAGCATTCATCAACACCATCTATCAGAATGTGTTTGGGCGTGATGCGGAGCAAGCAGGTCTCGACTATTGGGCCAATGTGCTTGGTAACGGTTGGGAAACCCGTGACAATATGATCCTCACCGTTATCAACGGTGCCGCTGGTAAGGATCAGCAGGTGCTTGTCAACAAAGCCGAGGTGGGGCTGTACTATGTGGACGAGGTAGGGACGAATCATGTAGATGGCTATCAATTTTCTCTGGCAGATATCACTGACGATGTTGCCACCGCAACAAATGCAAAACAGGCCATCAATCTGATTGCCGGCAACCCCGGCGGCAGTCTGAAAGACGACATTGAATACTATATGGCCCTGTTTTCCTCCGCGGAAGAACTGTCCCCATGGTGGATGAAGTCACCGCTCTGCTCGGAGTTGTCTTGAGAGGAGATCCTTCGGTCGTCACCATCACCCCGCCCCTGGAAACGATCAACATAAACAACCCTCCCCCCAACATCAATATCACAGCTGATTTCGGCAATGGATACACCCCGCCGGAATCCACAGCAGTGTATACCGGTTCAGCAGTGATCGATATCACCGGCATTGCGTTTACCCAGACCGGCATCGCCGCCAACCTGTCTTTGACCGCCACCAATGTGCAGCGCAATGGGGAGCCTGTCTTCAACGGCGCCATGACAGGCTCCCTCAATTTCGGAATGGCCGGAGAAAATATCAGCATGGTCGCCAATCTCAATTTCTCCAACCTCGCCTCCATGGGAGAGCTGATAAACGGCGGTATCGGGATCAATATCCCGGCCCTCAGCGGAGAAGGGCGGCTTCTCCAGCCCGCAGTCTATACCCTGAATCAGTTTTCAGCCATGGGTTACCAGTTAAACGGCACCATGACCATGACAGAACCATCTGCGGGTATGTATGACGTCGATTTCAACATCACCACCAACCAGGGGCCGGTAACCGGACGTCTCCTGGCACAGATGGATATGCAGAACCTGGATCTGGTAACCCTTTCAACGCCTCAGGGGCCGATGACAGTCGGTACCGCCATTGTCACGGTCAACCAGGTAATCATCGACAGCAGTGAAGACAGCACTTGTACCGATTTGCCGGTGTCCGGAAATATCGTAGTGACAGAGGGCGGGGAAACCGCCACCATCACTTTCAGCAACTGTGCCTACACAGTAAACTGACCGTAACTGACCGTTATTTTCCTGCCGGGAAGAGTGACACACCAGGCATATAGCCTCTTCCCGGCAGGTCCCGCACAGATTCAAGCCGCCAGAATCCCGTCCTGCATCTTGACAACGCGATCCGCCCGCTTTGCAATTTCCATATCATGGGTGACCAGAAGAACGGTCATCTGATCTTTTCGGCAACGGTTTATGATAGCCCCCATGATACATTTTGCGGTCTGGGAATCCACACTGCCGGTAGGTTCATCCGCCAGCAGGATTTCCGGTGAATTCATGATGGCCCTGGCCACAGCAGCCCGCTGTCTTTCTCCTCCGGAACCTGAGTGGGCCGGAAATCCACCCGATTTTCAAGACCTACTTCAGACAAAAGCCGGCACGCTTTCTGCCTGATTTGTGACTGCGTCATTTTTGAAACAGCCAGGGCTGGCAATGCCACATTCTCTGCCAGGGTCAGATGGCCGAGCAGATGATGAAACTGAAAATAAAACCCACCTGCAGATTCCGGTAAACAGACTGGCGGTCAGGGGTCGTCAACGGTTTCCCGTTGATGTAAATATGCCCCTGGGTAGGCCTGTCAAGGGCACCGATCAGATGCAGCAGCGTACTTTTCCCGCATCCGGATGGGCCGATCACCGCACAAACTTCTCCTTTTGGTATTTCCAGGCATATGCCATTCAATGCCCGGACAAGCCCTTTGTCAAAATGTTTGTGTACATTGTCCACCCGAATCATCGTTGTAACCATTCCTCTTTTGGGTCCTCTTTGGGGCGGATGCCTCTCAAACGGGCGTTGCTCTTTATTCTCTCCGCCCCACGGGTCACCAAAACACAGCAGAGAGATCCTAGAAAATTGGCAATCATATCCAGCATATTATTGTCATAGCCGCCCACACCGTTTTTTGCTACGGTAAGGGTCACCAGATATTCGATGATTTCCACAAAAGCACCGATACCCAGAACCAAAAAAACCAATTCAAATGACTTGAGCCACCGATTTATGGGTCTGTTCCTGAAACAAAAAAAAATTCAGAACCACGGCACAAACAAAAGAATTAAAAAAAGTGAACATATTTATCATATCTGACTTGAAAAATAATTTTGTCGTACAAACGGGTTTCGTGCCAGACCGCCAATCCTCCGGCAAAATGCAGAACGATACCGGCCTGGACCAGAACCAGAATCCAGGCCGGCACCTGACAGTTGCGCATGGTTTTCCAGATTCCGGCAATTAGGGCCAGAACAATCAGTGCATATACAAAAAATTCCCAGAGATATTCTCGCCCCCGGTAATAGACAAACCGATCAAAATACACCCCATGACACATCCATAGAAAATCAGGACATTGATGCCGGAAAAGATATCCAGGCTGGATATCCTGTGATCGGATTTATTCATATCTAAGTGCTTCCGCCGGGTTCCGGAGAGGTAGCAAAGAATGCCGGACACAGGGGCTGACAACGGTATTGATCAAAGACAATGCATCACTGCCAGATACAGAAAGAAGAAATGACCGGGCACCTTGGAACGTAAGAATGATCCGGGTTTTTGCCTGCCAGACATTTTTGAACGACAGCCAGAAAATCAGTATATCCATCGTTTTGAACGCCAGTATAAATTGACTCTGGTTCCTCAAAAAAAACATTTGCCTATGTATCAATTAAAATGGGCTTTTACAATATCCAAGTTTTGAAATAACGGCAGGGCCTTTACAAAATCCCTTTTTGCAAAGGGATGGATCCCATTCTAACCGGCAACGGAACAAACCTTATACTCGCAGTGTCAGGTTCTGATAATTTTTCATGCATTTCTTGACAAAAAACATGGTTTTATTCTATCGTAAATACAAGAAAATGCGAATAATCTCTGGTCAATAATTGTCTACTGTTATAAAAAAATGAGATGTATGGATAATACACAAAAAATTCGTGTAACCCGAACCTGTCCGCAGATTCTTCGAAAATCGCTTATCCCATGAAGCTGCATTTTTTTTTTATTTCTTGCCTTTAGAAATCTTATCAGAACCAGAATAAGAACTCTCCTTACGATTATCGGGGTCGCCGGCAGTATTGCCATGTTTGTTTCATTGACATCCATCAGCAGTGACCTAAAAATGCAGATTGATCGTTCCATGGCAAACAGCAATATCGATGTAGTTGTTCAGGAAAAGAATGCGGTAACCCCGGTTGCCTCCAGAATTCCTGAGGATTCCATCAAATTGTTGCACGAGCTGGAAAATGTAAGATCCCTATCCTCAATTATCATTGGATCCACCCGGACCCCCGGCCTTCCCTATGTGTTCCTGTTTGGAATTTCTTCCCAGGCGCCCTATCTTTCGGTCACAAACTGGTTGGGGACGGGGCTTATTGAGGGATCCATGCTCCGTCCCGGAAAAAAAGAGGTGATGATCGGACGATCTGCAGCGCGCAGATTGAAAAAAGAAACCGGGGATACATTGGAATTGGGATCAAAAGAACTCTTTACTATTTCAGGTGTTTATTGGCTTGGGCAGGGGGTTCTGGATGGTGGGGTTGTCATTGACATAGAGGGGTCTCAAGGTCTTTTAAAACGTCAAGGCTATGTGAATTTGGCCTTGATTGAGGGAAAACCAAGCAAAAACCGCCACTCTGATCCGAGAAATCCAGGATCGATTTCCAAATCTGAGTCCGGCACCGGCAAGTTCCCTGCGCACTCGAATTCGTGCTATTACCATGATAGACGGATTTGTTGCCGCAGTTTCGGTGACATCCCTAGTTTTAAGTGGCGTACTGATTCTAAACACCCTGATAATGGCCATCTCCGAAAGGACAAGGGAAATCGGCATACTGATGGCCATTGGCTGGTCAAGGGGGATGATCATGGGGTTAATTGTCACAGAGGCTGTTCTACTGGGTATGGTGGGGGCATTTTAGGCTTTGTATCGGCCTTTCCTGCTCTCAGACTGCTTACATTTCTTCCGACCATGGCTTTAGGCTGGGTTCCCGTGGTGCCTTCCTTGAACCTTTTTTTCTGGGCTGTCGGCTTAGCCAGTGGAATTGCCGGCTTAAGCGCACTTTATCCCGCTTTATTTGCAACCCGGCTCATGCCGGCAGAAGCACTTCGCTTTGAATAGGTCCGGTTTAAACCAATCACCAGTGCTGATGGATTTGCATTCTCCAATCGCTTTTTTGGGGTTATATTCTGTTGAAACGATACAATTTAGAACCATACATCGTCTGTGAAAAAAAAATGGATAATTTCTACTGGAACGGGTGCCCCCCCCTTGCTACAGGAGGTATGATATCATAAAAGCCCTGATCAACAATCAATATTTGCCATTATTTACCATGCGCTTCAAAAAAGTCTGGTTTGTTTTCTTGGTTGTCGGTTTGTCCTCTCTGTGTTTGACAGCGGGATGCCAGGAAAATACCCGATCCCCTTCCGCCCGTCAATCCCCCTTTGACATTGTTGTCGTGTCAGACATCCATACCCGGATACCTGGATACCCGGATGAAGGATATTATGACAGCCAGGCCAACCTGGCCAATGCCATGTTTGTTGTGGACAGGATCAATGAAACATATCCGGATGCTGATTTCGTAGCCGTCAACGGAGACCTGGTGGGGTGTCTGTTCAGCGAAACTCCGGAAGATTATCTGACCGGTGAAGACAATCCCGCCGGTCAGTTCAAACGCCTGTTCGATCATCTGATGCTGCCCTATTATCCGACTCTGGGCAACCATGACTACCACACCGGATTCGACCCCGTCATCCTGGAACATATCCCTGCGACTGATTTTGACGCGGTTGAATCGGCCTGGATAAACGTCCTGGGAATCGATCCGTATTATTCGTTCATCCACAAAGGCGTTCACATGATCTTTCTGAACAGCAACCGGGGAACCACCCGGCACCTGCCCTGCAGCGGACTTGAGATGGAAACCCTTTGCATGGGATCTTTTGACCCAGCCCAAATGGTATGGCTGAATGCCTGCCTGAACCGACCGGAACCGGCCGTTATTTTCACCCACCACCCCCCGGCGGAATTGCCTCTTTCACCGGAACGGCCTTTCTGGATTTCCATTTTGTCGGAAATCATGGTTATCGATCCGGCTGATCCATTCTACGATATAATACAACGTCACAGGGACCGCATTCTTGCCATTTTTTTCCGGTCACTGGCACCTGTGGCAGGAATATTCCCTGTTCGATTCGATCCCTGTGTACCTGCCGGCCCGGTGGGAGACACGGCTGGGTCCGGAGAAACATGGCCATCGCCCGAATCGATCCGGTTCTTAAAACGATTCATGTCACCCGGCATGGGTACAATGAATTTGAATGATTTCCCATGACCACCTGGTCATAAAGATCTGGTATGATCCACCTGTTTTATGGTATAGAAACATCACAGTCTCAAATACTTTCGGGCCGTGATGTTAACGCCCTCTTCAAGGACAGGAAACGATGATTAAAAATCACGACGGATTTTCCTTTATCGAGCTCATGGTGGTGGTGGTCATACTGGGCATTCTGGCCGGGATGATCGTTCCCCGGTATATGGGGAGGACCGATGATGCCAAATTGATCAAGGCAAAGGTGGATATTTCCGCCATTGAAACCAGTCTGAAGCTGTATCATCTGGACAACGGATTCTACCCCACGACCGAACAGGGCCTGATGGCCCTCATTGAGAAACCGACAACCGAACCGATCCCGCCCCGATGGAGCGAAAACGGATATCTGGATAAACGCAGCGTACCCAAAGACCCATGGGGACGGGACTATCTGTATTTATGTCCCGGTGTCAACGGAGACTATGACATTCTTTCCTATGGTGCGGACGGCGTTCCCGGCGGAGAAGGCCGGAACCAGGATATCAAAAGCTGGGAGATCCGGTGATCAGGAAACGCCCATACGGTTTCACGCTGGTAGAACTGGTTGTCGTGATTGCCCTGATCACTGTGTTTCTGGCTTTTTCCCTCCCCATATTCAAATCGGCCGGAATTTTCAGCCGGCAAGCCATTGAAACGGATGATCTGGCCCGGGTGATTACCTTGGCCAAACACCGTGCCATACAGGAAAACAGGGACTTTTTCCTGCACCTGGATATCAATAAACCCCGGGCCTGGCTCACGCACAGCGATATGGATGAGCAGGCGCTGGAAAAGCCCGGTCCGAAGCAACTGAATTTTCGGGCAATCTGCATTTCACGGATATCGTGTCTGCCGATCAATCCCGATATGGGGGAACCGATCCGGGCGAAACCGGATCAGAGCGGATCATCCGTTTCAGTCGGCACGGATATTCAGATGCAGTGATACTGCATCTGACCGACCACAGTAGAGCCCCGGTTTCCCTGAAGGTGGCCCCGTTTCTCATGGAAACCGAAACCCTTCCCAATCACCTGTCCTATGATGACTGCCTGTAATCGTTTCCCCAACCACCCCACGGATTCACCCTTCTGGAAGTCCTGGTAGCAATGGTGATCATGGCTGCCACGCTGCTCACCCTGCTTTTGCTGCATTCCGGCACCATTCGCCTGGCCGGAGCCGCCAGATTCACCGGCAGTCTCCCGATGCTGACTGAAAGTGTTCTGGCAGACCAGATGGTGGATCCATCCGGTTCCACCCGGGCATCCGGCCGTTTTGGTCCTGAATTAGGCGGCCTGGAATGGTTTTTTACCGTCGAGGATGTCACATGGGATGATCCGGTCAATTTGTCAGATCAGCAGCTGGACCGATTAAAAAGATCAAGATCGAAATCCTTGCTCCCCAAACCGGGAAATCCTGGTCCATGACCACCTGGCGCTATCTGGTGGAGGCAGATGACTGATCCGGGGAAATACGGATTTACCCTGATGGAAATTCTGGTGGCCATGACGATCTTTTCCGTCACACTGCTGACTCTGTTTTCCACGTTCCGAACCATTTCCACCTCATCCGAACAGGTGCAAAAAGAAATCCAACGCCAGGAAAGGATCCAGCAGTGTCTGAATGTAATCACCGCCGATCTGGACCAGATATTTCTGCCCCGCCTCCCAGATACCACCGGCCGGAACCCCAACCAGCCCCCGGACCCTTACCGCTTTGTGGGCACGGAAAACGGTATTGACGGCACATTTTTCTCACGCTTGCAATTTTCCAGTCTGAACCACCTGGATCTGGGTCCCGGACATATCCACGGAGCCGGACAGATACACTACTATGTCCACCGTCATGGAACCCGGTTTGATCTGCACCGGTTTGACAGCTCGTTTCTGTCAAATGCCGCGCCGGATCCCTGCATCGATCCGGTGCTCTTCAAAGATATTCACACTTTTTCACTGACTTTCACAGACATTGAAGGTACCGACCATTCTGTCTGGGATTCTGAATCAGACCGGTTTGACCACACGTTTCCCGCCCGGGTCAAGATTACCCTTGCACCGGCGGAAGAAAAAAACAAAGAGTCAATCCGGGCAGCTGTGACTATCCCGGTGGCCAGACAGGTGAAACAATGAACGGGAATCAGAACGGCATGGCCTGGTGGTGGTGCTGGGGGTGATTGCCGTGCTGGTGGTCACCGGGCTGCATCTTTCAAAAATCACCACACAATCGGTAACCCTTGCCCGGCAGCGAACCGATCAGTTCACCGCCCGGGAGATGGCCCGGTCCGCCATTCAACTGGCAATGGCGCTTCTGGCGGATGATGCGGCAAAAACAGACACCGACTCCATCCAGGAAAACTGGGCCGATCCGGATACCCTGTCCCGGATGGTCGAACAACTGGGGTATTCCCAGGGCCGGATCACCCTTGATATTACGGATGAACTGGGAAAAATTCAGGTCAATGCTCTGCTGAAGCGGTTTCCCGGCCCCGAAGTGAACCGGGACCAGGCGTTGTTGTGGGAACGGTTGCTGGATCAGCATCTGAATCAGGACCGGCCCGGAACCGTCCATGGTCCGGAAGCAGTGATCAATGCGCTCACCGACTGGCTGGATTCCGGGGATGACGATGCCGTCTCCGGGCTGTCCGGAGCGGAATCTTCATATTATGCCGCACGGTTTCCGCCCTGTGCCGGTGCGAACAGAGATGTTGCCCACTTGTCTGAACTGCTCAACATCAAAGGATTTTCCCCGGATCTGTTTGTTTTTTCCCGCAATGGTCCGAACCCCGAAAATCCCGGAGAAACAGCAACGAAAACCTGGAAAGACCTGTTCACGGTTTACGGTCTCTTTGATGCCTCTGATGAAGGGAAAAGTTATCGGTACCCGGGTCTCATCAACGTCAACACGGCAGACCTTGAAGTGATCCAGGCCCTGCTTCCCCGGGGTATGGCGGAATTCGCCCAGGATATGCTTGACTATCGCGCCCAAAAATCAGAAGATGGGGAGAATTATCTCAACCCCTGGACAAAGGGTGGTACCGCCGGGTGATCGGATTGTCAGCAAGTGAAAGGGAGAAATTCGAACGCATGATCCGCTATGACAGCAATGTATTCAAGGCCACGGCCAGGGTGCAGCTGAACCGGGCACAGGTTACGCTGTCCGCTTATCTGTTGAGGGAGCAGCTGGAAAAATCCAGACAGTGGATCTGCCGCATCATTCAGATGGAAAGGATGTGATCAGTGGGCCGTCGTTTTCTGATGCTGGATATCGATCCTCACGGCATGACCGCCAGGGTGATGGAAAAAAATATCCGGACTCTCTCCCAAAGATCAGGTCTTGTGGCCCGAAACGAACTGCCTGACCCGCTGCCTGATAATGTCACTTGGTTTCGGGCTGCCCTGGATGCGGTGGCGGAAAGAGCCGACCTGACCGCCTGCACTGAAGCCGTGGTGCTGATCCCCTGCCGGGATGTCTTTTTTCGGAACATCAGCCTGCCGTTTTCCGGCCCGGGTAAAATCGCCCAGGTTCTGTCGCTGGAACTGGCCCCGTATCTGCCGGAAGACGTCTGTGTATCGGATTTCATTTCTCTGGATATCCGATTTGTGAAAGATCAGCACCTGACTCTGACCGCTTCGGCAACAGAGGAGATGGTACAGGAGATGGTTTCGTCTCTGAAGGCATACCGCCTCAGGCCCCGGATCATTTCCCCGAAAGAAACTGTCCTGGCCGCTGCCTGCATTCAGGAAACCCGCCCTGAGAATGACAGGATTATCATGTTTACAGGTCCTTTCGGCATCACCCTGATTCTGACGGCCGGGTCCGGGCCGGTCATGATCCGGACCCTGACGTCATCCGAGCGATCCCCGGATCTAATTGTACACAACATGATGCGCATGGCCACGGGGTTCCGACACCGCTCCGGTTTGGACACCCGGTTTCACATTTCTCTGGTGCCGGAAACCGATGTGGTGGATCCCGCATCCATGACACAGACCATTCGACAAACTGAAGCACTGGCGGCATTTTTCTTCACTGACACCGTTACTGTGACGGCACCGGATCCGGTCCTTGTGTCCGATCTGCTGTTCAATAAAACCGCCCTTTTGTTCAATTTTGTCAAACAGTATCCCGGTTTCGGGAATTTCTTTCACAAATTCAGGCGGGAACTGCTGGTGACCGGCACTATCGCCGTCCTGGTGATCATTCTTTTTGTCCTGGGCCTTTACCAGGATGTGCGCATTCTGGAAAACCAGGTGGCCGCAGCCCGTCGGGCCGAGGTTGAAATGTTTCACCAGACATTTCCCCGGGAACCCTTTCTGCCCGGTCATTCGCCCCTGCTGCGCATGCAGGCTCAGATAAGACAGGCGCTTGAACAGAACAGGACCCCCGAATCCGGGATATGGCGGATACACCGGCATTGCCGGCCATTGACCTACTGTATGAATTGTCCGCCCGTGTTCCGGACGGTATGAATCTGCGCCTTTCCCGCCTTCTGTTCAACCATGATCAGGTTACGATTTCCGGCACCACCGACAGTTTCAATACAGTGGACCGGTTGAAAACCTCATTGGAACAATCCGATACTTTCAGATCGGTCACCATCCATACGGCCGATGCCGGAAGAAAGGAAAACCAGGTGATCTTTCAATTCAGGATCGAGATATGAGGCCTATGAATCCCCTGTCCACCAGAGAACAATTCATTGTGGTCACAGGCATTTTTGTGGTCTTTGTGTTTCTGGCCGTACAGTTTGTCTTTTTTCCTTTGATGGACCGGAAAAAAGAACTCACGCGGATTCTGACCATTGAACAGGACGGGCTTCAACAGATTTCCACGCTCCGGAGTCAATATCTGAAAATGACAAGGGGCATGGACAAACAACCGGCGAGCCAGTCAGACCGCCCCCCTGAATTCACCCTGTTTTCATTTCTGGACAGTCGGGCGGAAGCCAGTGGGGTCAAAAAAAACATCGACTATATGCGGCCTTTTTCCCAGACAGCGGAAGATGGATCCTTTCAGATATCCAAGGTCCGTCTCAAACTGAAAACCTGTATCTGAATGATTTCATGGAATTTCTCAAACAGGTGGAAACATCCGGTAACGGGGTGCATGTGGTTTCCATTTCTCTGGCCCGGACCGGAGAAAACGACAACCTGCTGGAAGCGGTTCTGGAAACCCAGACACTGATGCCCGGGGAGGCGCCATGACATGTCTTTGAAACACGCGCTGTTTTTCTGATCTATTTCATGGCCGCCCTGGCCATATTTTCAGTCCTGCGGTTCCCGCATCAGACAGCCGCCGTCAAGATCAGCCGGATGGGGGAAGCCATGTTCCCGGGACTGGACATCACTATGGACCGGGTATTTCCGTTTCTGCCCCTAGGGTTGAAAACGGAAAAACCACAGATCCGTATCCATGATGCCATCACAGTGGTTCCGGAGAATCTCCGGATTGTTGTTCCGGTTTCAACGGTCTTTGGCTTAAAAAAAGAACTGCAAATCAAGTCACTTCTGTGGGATGGCACCGTGATGGGCCATATCGCCGGCATATCAGTGTCTCCACCGGCCTGTTCCGGAGTGGAAATGATCCTGGCCGGACTCCGGGTCCGGGATATGGCTACCGTAATGCAGGGTATGCGCGCGTCTTTGTCTTTTGACCTGTCCGGCCGATACCAGGTAGTGGATCGCTTAAATAAACCAAAAGGCACCGGCGACCTGACCCTGTCTTTTCTGACATGTGTCATTAAGGATGATTTTCTCAATACCATGGGCATCACAAATCTGGAGTTTGACCAGGTGTCAGTGAGATTTGAAAAGCAGGCTCAGACACTGGATATCCTGGAGCTGCATGCTAAAGGCAGCGTCATGACCATCCATGCCGCCGGACAGATGCTGTTGACCGGCACCCGGATCATGGCACCGTCTGACTGGCAGATCAATCTCAAAGGCAATCTTTACCCCCAACCGGCCCATGTATCAAGGTTTGCCACGGTGCTGCCCATGGACGACCTGTTCCAGAACCACCCGGAAAAAGGAATCCCTTTCACCTTGACCGGTCCGGCCGATAACCTGGAAATAAAGCGATGAAACCCGTTTACCTCATTGCACAGCTGTTGCTGCTCACTGTTTTGGCCTATCAGGTGACCGGGTTGACTTACCGGCAGCTCTTTTCGCCGGTCAACACCGGATTTGAAGGACCGAAAATCCGATCCGGCGAACCGGCGGGCCCGGCAATGTCGATCCCTGCGGTGCCTCCAAGAAATTATGCCGTGATCCTTGAAAAAACCTGTTTCAAGTGTTGACCCGTGATTCAAATATGGGGTCAAAGCCCCCTGCAGATGAATTGATCGAACAACCGCTGGAAAAAACCCGGCTGCAGCTGGCTTTATGGGGGACCGTCACTGCGGCTTCCGACAAAAATGCCTTTGCCGTGATTGAAAACAAAAAGACCAGGGAACAATCCCTTTCCAGGTCGGGGACACTGTAGAGGGAGGCGTCATTCAAAAATCGCACGCAACCAGGTTGTTTTGCGTGTCAACGGCAAAACCAGCTTCTGGAGGTGGATATCACCCAGAAACCCTCTGTGATGGCATCATCGCCTCTGCCACTGCCGGAACCGGAAACCGGTTTTCCCGATCCTGAAACAGCCTTTCAGCAGGCAAAAGCCTCCGGACTGCCCAGCCTCATGAAACAGGCACGGATCCGTCCGTTCTTTTCTGACGGAAAACCGGACGGCCTTCTGCTGTATGGCATTCGAAACGATTCGACCTTTCAGCAGATCGGACTGAGAAACGGGGATATCATCAAATCCATCAACGGCAGTGACATTCTGTCCGCTCAGGATGCCGTCACCCTTTATCAATCCTTGAACACCGCTCTGGATGAAATGCCCGACATCCGGTTCACCATCCAGCGCCGGGGAAAAATCCAGGAAATTGTTTACAACGCGCAAAATAATGAATACACAGTGGAAAATGTGTCTGATGAATAAGGAATGCGAATGAACCAGTCAACCATGAGAACGCGATTCGGTCATCTTAAGCTGATCATCACCTATCTGGTGGCAGTGGGTCTGTTATGTCTTGTCTGCCAGGTGTCCGGCCCGGTTCAGACGGCCGGTGCCCGGGAAAATCAAGCGCCCGAAGAAAAGATCGCCATTGATTTTGACAACGTGGATATCAAGGTGTTCATCAAATTCATCAGCAAGATCACCCAAAAGAACTTTGTGGTGGACAGCCGGGTCCGGGGAAACGTCACAGTGATATCCCCTGAAAAACTGTCAAAACCGGAAGCGTACAGGGTTTTGAATCCGTACTGGAAATAAATGGATTTTCCGTGGTTAATCCGGAGCCATCCACAAGATCGTTCCGATGCCCGATGCCAAAGCCGATAACATCGACACCCGCATGACGTCAGCGGCGGACGAGCCCTCGGACCGGCTGGCCACCCGGATCATTCCGCTGAAGTACGCAGATTCAGACGAACTCCAGCGTCTGTTCATCCCGCTTTTGCCCAAAGGCAGCGTGATGCTGTCTTACAGGGACACCAACATGCTCATCGTCACGGCATCACTGTCAAGCATCGAACGGCTGCTGAAAATCATTCATGCCATTGATGCCCCCAATATCGGCAAAACCATTTCCGTAATCCCGGTCAAACATGCGGATGCCGCCAAGCTGGTGACCACTTTGAGCAGTATTTACAGTGCCCGTCAGAAAGACGAAAAAAGGCACCGGACATGGGCATGATGGCCCATTTTGTGGCGGATGAAAGAACCAATGCTGTGGTGCTTCTGGCCAATGAAGTGGAAACCCGGCGGGTGGAGGAACTGATAACTCTCTTGGACCGGCAGGTCCCCAAAGGAGAGGAAAAAATCCGGGTCTATTATCTGGAACACGCGTCTGCCGAAGACCTGGTCAAAGTGCTCCAGGAAATACCGGCCCAGAAGACCCCCAGAATACCGAAGGACAGAAACAGGCCCCGTTGCTGTCCGAATCGGTGCACATCAGCGCTGACAAGGCCACCAACTCCCTGATTATCATGGCGGAAAAAGAGGATTATGCCGTGCTTGAAGAGGTGATTGCCAAGCTGGACATTCCCCGGTCCATGGTCTATATCGAATGCCTGATCATGGAAGTCAATGTCAACCGAGGCCTGGATATCGGTACGGAATGGCGCACAGCCAGGAATTTGACGGAGGGGACAAAGTCGGGTTTACGGGTTTCGGCGCCACAGGAGACAGCGGTTACAGCGGATTGGAACAGATATTTAAAGACGGATCACTGCCCGGGGTTTTCACTGGGAGTTCTGGGAAAAAATATCACCATCGGCGGAGTGACCTTCCCGGACATCCAGGCTATTATCAGGGCCTATCAGACAGACAAGGATGTTCACATCCTGGCCACTCCCCAGCTGCTGACCACGGAAAACGAGGAAGCGGTTATCACCGTAGGCAAGAATGTGCCGTTTCAGACCCGGTCAGCCGCCGAATCCGCCACGGAAGTCTACAGCTCTTACGAATACCGGGATGTAGGAATTACGCTGAAAATCACACCCCAGATTAGCAAAGGCCGGCTGGTACGGCTCAATGTGTTTCAGGAGCTGACCAAACTGGACACGGTGAATCAGAACAACCCGGACCGGCCCACCACGTTCAAGCGTCAGATCGAAACAGCCATTATCGTGGAAGACACCTACAGCGTGGTCATCGGCGGCCTGATCGATGAAACAGTGACCCAGTCCGAATACAAGACCCCCTGTCTGGGAGATGTGCCGGGCCTGGGATGGGCGTTCAAAACCATCTCCGAAGGAGAAGAACGCACCAATCTATACGTATTTCTCACTCCCCGGGTAGTCCGGAATCCTATGGAGGTGCAGGAAATTTTAAATGAAAAACAGCAGGAAATAAACCGGGATTTCGAAAAAGGCGCCATTCCTCTGTACCAAAACTTGACCGGTTCCGGGACCGCATGTCTGGTTCGCCGGAAGATAAGGCAACCCCATAGACCATGATTCAGCAGTTCATCGATATCCTGACAACCGAGTTCGGTGTTCCAGCAGCGGAAACCGAAAAGATTCTGAAGGCCTATGAACTGGACCGCCCCGGCCTGATGAACGCGGTGCTGGGGGCCCGGCTGGTTTCTGAAACGGATCTGCTGGAAATTATGGGCCGGATTTATCATCTCCCCGTCACCCAAGCGCTGGAACCGGACCACGCCGATGATGCCTGGACCAAACAGATCTCCCGCAATTTTCTGAAAAATACCTGCCTGGTTCCTCTGATCCGGCCGACCGGACGGCCGATCATTGCAGTCAATGATCCGTCGGATCTGAGTCCGGCCGACGATGTGGCCTCCCGGATCGGGATAAACGATTTCGACCTGGTACTGGCCCCGAAAAACCGTATTTTATGGGCCGTGAATATTCTGTACGACCGGTCCGGGGACAGCGCCGGACAGCTGGCCCGGGACATGGAAGATGACAAATACATCATTGACGACCTGGAACAGACCGCAGATCTGCTGGATGACGTCAGTGACGCGCCGGTCATCCGCCTGGTGAACCGGATGATCTCCCAGGCGGTAAAGGCCGGTGCCAGCGACATTCATATCGAGCCGTTCCGGGACTCCCTCAAGATTCGGTACCGCATCGACGGGATTCTTTACGAACGGCTGACACCGCCCAAAGGCATCCAGGCCGCCCTGATATCCCGGATCAAGGTCATGGCCAGCATGAACATCGCGGAAAAACGGGTTCCCCAGGACGGCCGGGCTCAGGTCCGCATCGGGGATCAGGAGATCGACATCCGCATCTCAACGGTGCCCACCAGCTTTGGGGAACGCCTGGTCATGCGGCTGCTTAACAAATCCGGATATTTTCTTTCACTAGAACAATTCGGTCTTACTTCGGAACATTTTGGACAGATCAACCGGATTATCCGCCAGACACATGGCATCGTGCTGGTCACCGGTCCCACCGGCAGCGGTAAGACGACCACTCTGTACGCCGCTTTATCGGAAATCAACTCTCCGGACAAAAACATCATCACCATTGAGGACCCCGTGGAATACAACCTGACCGGCATCGGCCAGATCCAGGTCAATTCCAAAACCGGGGTCACTTTTGCCAGGGGGCTGCGTGCTATTGTCCGCCAGGATCCGGACGTGGTACTGGTGGGAGAGATCAGGGACGTCGAAACCGCAGGCATCGCCATCCAGTCGGCCCTCACCGGACATTTGGTCTTCTCCACCCTGCACACCAATGACGCGGCAGGCGCCGTCACCCGGTTGAAAGACCTTGGCGTGGAACCCTACCTGATCGCTTCCTCGGTCAATGCCATCATTGCCCAGCGCCTGGTTCGCATCCTGTGCCCCCATTGCCGGATACAGCATCTACTGACAGCGGAAGACGAGAAAAGTATTCATGCCGGCGGTCTGGAAATGGCCGGAAAAACCGTATACAAACCCAAAGGATGCCCCCGGTGTTTTGAAACCGGATATTCCGGACGTCAGGCCATTTTTGAAATTCTGGAACTGGATGACCAGATCCGTCAACTGATTTTGCAGACATCTGAGACCGGACAGATCAGAGATGCCGCCATTAAGAAAGGGATGGTCACCCTGCGCTCGGACGGCATGGCCAAGGCACTCCAGGGAATTACATCCATCCGGGAGGTTTTCCGTGTCACTCAGGAGTAAGTCACTGGGCATCTGCCTTGCCATGGTGCTGTGTCTTCCGGCTTCTGGTTCTGGAGAAGACAGGCGCACCACAAAAAAGAACGTCATCATCGGGTTTTATCAGGATTACATTTCCGGAGCGGATGGCAGCCGCTGCCCCATGTACCCTTCCTGTTCCCAATATGCTGCTCAGGCGATCCGGAAACATGGGCCTGTCGTGGGCTGGGTGATGACATTTGACCGGATCATACGCTGCGGCCGGAGTGACACCCGGCTGGCGCCACGCATCCGCGCCGGAGGTCAGAATATGATCTATGACCCGGTATCCTTCAATGATTTCTGGTGGTTTACCGCCCCGGAAAAAGACCAATGACAATCGTGTGGAATCATTTTTACCGCCGTCCTTTTCTTTTTGTTTTGGCATGGATGGCGGCATGGTTCATTGAATTTACTGGATTGGGGCTGGTTACGGCAGCCGAAACACTGACTCTGACGATATCCCCGGACACGCAGTTTGCCTATGCGGAAACGCTGTTTCAGGACCGGGATTTCCGGACGGCAGAAGTGGAATTCAAGCGGTTTATTCATTTTTTCCCCGGGGATCCCCGGATTTTAGAAGCCCGGTTCAAAACCGGGCTGGCCCTGTTCCATCAAGAGCGCTTTCATGAAGCAGCCCGGCAATTCAATGACATTATCATCAATGATAATGAGTTGTCTTTCTCTTTTACAAAGGAGGCTTTTTTCATGCAAAGCAAGGCGTTCCGGCAAATGGGGAACCTGGCGTACGCCCAGGTGGTGCTGCAGAATTTTTTACATCTGACCGATGATCCGGACCTCAGGGACCGGATTCTTTTGGATCTCGCCGGCCTGCACATCAATGCCTCCAGGCAGCCGGGAACAAACGAACTGGATATGGCGCTGGCCTTTCTGAAAAAAATGTCCTCCAACGGTCTACTGGACGATCAAAGAAATGAACTGATCCACCGGATACTGGCTGTCCGGTCCATGCCGGGGAAAATCCGGTTCTGGCTGGCCTTTTCTCCGTCGTTCCCGGGGGGGATTTCTTTACACCGGCCGCATCAGGGATGCGGCTGCGGCTTTTTTTTTGAATGCCGGGCTCGGTCTGGCTGCCTGGAAAGCCTTTGAACAAGACAACCCGGCCCTGGGGGGGGTGATCAGTTTTGTGGGCGCCGGATTCTACTCCGGCAGTATTTATGGATCAGTTTCCGCAGCCCACAAATTCAATCATGCCCGGAAAATTGAAATTCTCGAACGTCCCTTTTACCTGTCCGGCGCCTGGCGCCCGGATGATCCGGCTGTTTCATTCACCCTTAACTGCCCTTTTTAAAGAAACGGTGGTCAATAGGACCACTGAATGCCGGCATACACTGAATATCTGTTCAAACTTCCGAACTCATCATTGAGTCCTCCGTTGAAAACGTCACCGATACCGAACACGTTCCAATGATCTCCCAGTTCATATTCAACCATCCCGATGAACCGGTTTGAATTATCATCCATATCCAGTATCCACCGGAGAGCATAATTGAACGTTTCCCTGACGTTGAATTCCGACAGCTGGAGCATGGCATAGTTTTTCTGATCAGGACATCATCCGGATTCGCCGGTTCCGCCGATATAAACGCCTGATGGATGGGGCCTGTTTTCCCGTTTTCGTTGTAAAAATATTCACAGGCCAGGGTCGGTCCCGCATTGAATGTATGGGAAATACCCACCAGGTATTCCAGATCCATGCTGTCAGATAGTTCCGGGTCGTTTATTCTGGCACTGGTTTCCCCGTAAAACAGCATGGCATCGGAAACAGACCATCCCGCAAAAAACCCACCAAATCATGGCCGGATTCTTCATGGGAAAAAATAACGCTTCCGTATTTTTCAAACCCGGTATAATCGATTTTTACCGCATATTTTTTGTAAAAAGGGTTGAAAAAGGTATGTGCACCGTCATCAATATTGGCAATGAACGAGGCGGACCAGCTGGCATAAGGAATCCATAACAGGCGGGCGTAGGTCAGGCCTCCCACTTCCGTTTTCGGGTTATCGCGTCCGTTATCCTTGATAAACGGATTGGACGGAGAAATCAGGAATGCCGGCCCCACTGAAGATTTTCCCTGCCATAGGAGATGAAAAGGGCTTCGGTCACCATCAACCGGGCCATCCATTCATTCACAAAAAATCCTCGGAAGTGTCTGAATCGCCGTCCTGAACCCCTCTGGTCCATGTTTGATGGACCAGAGACCACCTGGGCTTGATTGAAAAATGAAAACGGTTCACATCCAGATCAACATCCGGGCGGACACTCACCACGGTCTGCCAGGTACTGATATCCAGCCAGTTGCCCCTGTTTAATATGGATTCTTCCACCGGATTTCGAAGAACACCATACCCCAGCAGGTCCATGCGGAAGGAGCCGTTATCCATGAAAAACGGTTCAAGACCCGATGCCGGCTCCTGCACGGAATCCGTGCTTGCGGTATCCAGGACCGCTTCTGTCAGCAGAACATCTGTCCGTTCTGAATTTCCCGTCCCTGCCCAGATGGGTGTTGAAAGACACATGAGCAACAGGACAATCATCATAACCCCAGCTGTTTTGGCATACAATGCCTTTCCCCCTTTTTTTCTAAGGAACCCCCTGTTTGGATTCATCCGACAAATGTCAATCTGCCGGTGATTTTCTCCAATCTAATTTCTTAGAAGATTGCGATTGAAAATGTGATTCGGCAGGGCCGCCAGTGCCGGGCTGTCAAATTTAAGGTGGGTTATGCTCTTTGTCGCCAAGGCATCTGATATATGAATATCTGAAATAAACGGCCGTCTGGCACCATTAATCTCAACCGCTTTTTTGTAAAACATTCTTGCGGATTTAATTTTTTTCCCTGAAACAGTATAATAATCCGCCTTCAACCCCACTGAGCGGCTGATTGAAATCCAGTAACGGATATGATCATAGGTGGCGGTGGGGGTTTTTGCCTTAAGGTCAAACACCCGGCAGACCTCACCGTCTATGGTTTCATCCCGTACCAAGGTTGCGTCATAGTCCCGGTAATAGTTGGTGGCGGCAATATCGCCATATGACGCATCTCCCATGAGTTTCTGCCTGGTGGATATGGGCACCGGTTTGCTGAGTCCGGGCTTGTAGAACCACATATTCCCGTTAACCATCAGTACTTTGTTCCCCTTGTCTTTTGGAGGCGACAGCGCGGTTGCCAGCGTATCGAATCCGCGTGCCCTGACATCAAAAACCATGGGAGCAGCCCCGTCATCTTCTGAAGAGAGAAGGGAAACCTTCCATGTAATACCGTCACGATTTCCCCGGGCCTGATCCGCCATTTTCAAAATTTCACCGATGGCTGACGCGCCTATGCCGGGCACTATGGCTTCAGATTGGTTGCCATAGCCGGCAGAAACGCACAACAGCATCAGAAATACTGAAAGTGACATGGTTGCTGAAAAAAAAAATACCGCGAATACGTCTCATTATCTGTTCTTCTCCCTGACGAAAATCAACCTGTAAAATCTTTTAATCCGTTATTCCGCATGTTGCCGTTCGATCTTGAAAATGTGTCCTTTTTTACATTTATCTTTCCATATCAACCAAGAGGGATTCGGGTACAGCTTTGTTCTGTCAGTGCTATTCATGTCAGCCATAACCAAAGGCTTTTCTTCAGGAAATGACTATATTGGGATTACAGGAGGATGTCAAGCTGCCGCTGGCTTCCCGGATTCGGCCTGAGTCTTTTGGGTAAAGCCGGCACTCCTCATATCGGCTGTGTTTGTGCATTTCTGGCAATAGCAAATTCAGAGGATGCTTCTTTACCGAAACTGCGGCGATATGTGTCAGAGCAAGAAAATGTTAGAATTGCCATTGCTGAAGATGTGGTCCAGCTTTCCAAAACAAAGGATATTCACCGATGCCAGAAAAACAGCAATATATTAATGGCAATCCTGGGGCGGTTACTTCTGCAAGAATTTATATTCCCGGCAAAGGGCTTGCTTCTTTGGTTCAAGCTTTGTGCGTGCTTATCTCCGCATCCTAATCTTGTAGGAAAACATCACTACATATGGGGTGGCGGATTAGCCATCCCCAGAAAGGTATTTGAAGAAGCAAACCTCATCCACTGTATTGACTCAAGGAGGACGTTCCATTACCAATGATGACATGAACATGTATTATGCGTTGCAGGAACAGGGGTATAATATGTTATTTGTGCCGGATTGTATTGTCTCCAGGCACCCTCCCCTTGAAAAAAAATCTCCTGGATGTCCTCAACTACACCAATCGTCAGATCCTTCAGGTATGGTGAACCTCCAAGGCCCTTGGGCTGATATCCTTCGCTATCGGGATAAGGATGCCCCTGCTTTTATGCGCCCTGTCCATTGCCTGGTGGCATCCTTTCTGCCTGGCGGCTTTGTTGACCATTGCCTTTGACACAATCATGGGTATCATCGCGCTCAAGACCGTCATCACTGCTGAGCCGAGATTCAACGTCCGATTATTCCATGTGAAATTGAAACCCGGATCTTTTCAGCCGGACCGGTTTCTGACGTCAAAGCTGGAGATCGATCTGGGTTTCCGGTTAGTGCTGTTCCCGATTCTGACGTCACTGGTTGTGACAGTAAATTCCATTAGCGTTCCTTTTGCCAAGAAAATGCGTTGGGCGGAGTCGAGTATACCCGATGAAAAGCAGTTGGATATACGGACGATTCTTCCTGGAGAACCGGTCTGTGCAAGATCTCACATCAACCCAGGACCTTCCTTGACTTTAAATTGGTTATTAAGCTGCCAAAGGCGGCACACAACGCCGCAGGCAATCTAAAGCGTCACAAATCAGCTTAAGGAAATAATCTGAAATTATTCAAGACTGACTCAGGAGTTGAATACTTTTATTGACAACGACCCCGTTTCACTTTATCTTTCTAGGATTTGGATTAATAAATTATGCCCTGATTTTCAGTCATGCAATGAATTGCTCGAAGGAAAAAATCTGGAGATAGGGGCACCGTTACAGACCAATCATCAAAACATATACAGTTTAACTGGTACCAGGTGTTCAAGAGGCCTGCAGCGCTGAAAGGGCTTGTACTGGAGGAAGGAAGCACAGATGGCACGTCAAGTTGTAATTACCGGATATTCATTCCGATTCCCTGGTCGGGATGATGCGAATTTCTGGGAAAACCTGCTCAATAATCGGGATCTGATAACAGAAGTCGACCCCGGACGTTGGGCTAAGGAAAACTTTCTGCACCCCAACAGCAGGCACCCGGGGTTCAGTTACACCTTCTCTGCCGGATCCATTGGTGACGTGTCTGGTTTTGATGCAGGGTTTTTCGGTATTTCTCCACGGGAAGCGGCCGTCATGGACCCGCAGCAGCGACTTCTCCTTGAACTTTCCTGGGAAGCGTTCGAAAACGCCGGAATCACCCCGTCATCGGTCCGCAGCACCAATGGCGGCGTTTATATCGGTTTATCCAGTTATGACTACGCGTTCCGGTTCGCCGATGACCTCGGCGCCCTGGATTCCTCCTTTGCCACGGGCAACACCGGAAGCGTTGCCGCAAACCGTCTTTCTTATTTTTTTGATCTGCATGGCCCCAGCATGACGATCGATACGGCCTGTTCATCGTCACTGGTCGCTTTTCACCAGGCCTGCAGGTCCATCATTTTCGGGGAATCGGATTTTGCACTGGCCGGAGGGGTCAATCTGCATCTTCATCCCTATGGGTTTGTGGCCTTTTCCAAAGCATCCATGCTCTCCAAAAATGGCCGGTGCCGCGTATTTGACGCGTCGGCAGACGGCTATGTCCGGTCGGAAGGCGGCGGCATATTCATCCTGAAGGAATATGAAAAAGCGGTTGCTGACGGGAATCCCATTCTGGCCGTTGTTGCAGGTACGTCAGTCAATACCGACGGTCACAAATCCGGCATAACCGTTCCCAACCCAAAAGCACAGACCGCCCTTTTGAACAAAGCCTATGAGCAGGCCCGAATCCACCCTGCTGACATAGATTACATAGAAATGCACGGAACCGGTACTGCGGTCGGGGACCCCATCGAAACCAGAGCCATCGGCGACAGCATTGGCTGCCAACGAGCCCAAGGACATCCCCTTCCCATCGGATCCGTAAAAAGCAACCTGGGTCACCTTGAGCCGGCCTCCGGGGTACCGGGCCTGGTGAAATCTCTGTTGTGCATTCAGCATCACACCATTCCCGCCACTATCGGTCTGGAAACACCGAATCCCAGAATTCATTTCCAGGACTGGAATCTGGAAGTCGTGACCCGGAATCGTGAGTTGGATCCTGAAAAAAGATCACGATCGGTGTGAATTCTTTTGGTTTCGGCGGCGTGAATGCCCATGTTATTCTGCAAAGTCATCATACCGGAAAAACAAAAAATCAGGGACATATTCAAGTGCCACCCATTCCGCCCCTGATGATTTCGGCCAGAAGTGCCGGCGCCCTTCAACAGCTTGCCGCCGATTATGCCGGTTTTCTGGAATCCCGGACAACCGGTGACTATTATAACATCGCCTACAGCGCAGCCTTTCACCGTGACAGGCACAGACACCGGGCAGCCATCTTCAGCACCTCCATGGAAGAAATCAAAGCCCGGCTAAAAACATTTGCTGAAGATTCTGAGACAGCGTCACCGTCAATGATATCACTGACGGCACCCACGTATCCCCAGGGACCCGCTTTTATCTATTCAGGCAATGGGGCCCACTGGTTCGAAATGGGCAGACACCTGCTTTTGGACGACGTTTTTCTCAAATCTGTCCGGGAAGTAGACACATTGTTCCAGAAATATGCGGATTTTTCCCTTGAAACCGAACTTGCCGGAAAAAACGGGGAGGGCCGTTTTGATTATACGGAAATTGCCCAGCCAGCCCTATTCGCGCTCCAGGTGGGAATCACCCGTATGCTGTTGCACCAGGGGCTTCGGCCGACATCGGTCGCCGGCCACAGCGTCGGCGAAATTGCGGCTGCCTGGGCCGCCGGCATTCTTTCCCTGCCCGATGCCGTCAAGGTCATCTATTACCGCAGCAAACTTCAGGGAGAAACCAAAGGCCGGGGGGAAATGACAGCCGTCGCCCTGGGAGAAGCCGAAACCCGGGCACTGCTCGAACAGCTCAATCTGAACGGTCCGCTGGTCATTGCCGGGGTCAACAGTTTTCGGGGAATCACCTTGGCCGGTGACAGCCGGCGGCTTGCAGAAATCGAAACCGCTCTGGAAAAACAGAAGGTCCGTTACAAACGGCTTGATCTGGACTATGCATTTCACAGCCCTGCCATGGATCCGATTCAACCCGTCATCAAAAAAGCCCTTGCATCTCTTCAACCTGTAAAAGGGAATGTTCCTTTTTTTCAACAGTCACGGGAACCCGGGTTGATGGTGACACCCTCACCGCTGACTACTGGTGGAAAACCTCCGGAACCCGGTCCTTTTCAAACAGCCATGAAAGCCATTTAGGCAGAGGCGATACTCTTTTCATCGAGATCGGCCCCATGACATCCTGAGCGGATATATTAATGAGGAACTCAGGGCAACGGGCACTGAAGGCAGGGTCTTTGCGACCCTCCGGCGGAACCGGGGAGAAACGGACCGGATCCAGAATTCAGCCTGGCAGGCAATGACAGCCGGCGCAGCTATTGCATGGGAACGGGTTTTTCCATTTCCCGGCCAATTCGTTCCGCTTCCCAACTATCCATGGCAAAAGGAACCGTTGTGGCTTTCATCCACTTCTGAATCCCGAAATCTCCTGGACTCCCGGCAGATTCATCCGCTTCTGGGCCGTCCTTTAAAACAGCATAAAATGACTTGGGAAAACCTGCTGGACATCCAGGGGTGCCCCATGCTGGCAGACCATGTCGTAGGCGGCACTCCGGTCTTTCCGGGTACTGGATATGTGGAACTGGCCCTGGCAGCCGCCCTTGCCTGGCACCCCGATGACGAGGTGGTGGATATTGAGGAACTGGAAATTCTCAACCCTTTGATCCTGAGCGACCAGAATCTTAAAAAATTCGCATAAGCATTGCGCCCGGAGATGCCGGCATCCGGATGACAAGCCGGGATTATGCCGGCGATGACCCCTGGATCTTAAATGCCAAGGGACGAATCATTGTTGATTCCCCGGAAAGATCCTCACGATGGCAGAGACACCTTCGCTGCCTGTACATGCACCTGATTTTCTTCTGAAATCACAACCGCCTGACCCGGGCGGCCGGACTGGATTACGGCCCTGCCTTTTGCTGTATCCGGCACGGCTGGATCCGGGAAAACCAGGTGACAGCCGTATTTGATATACCGGATTCAGTCCGCTGCATGATTGACTGCATGCACATTCATCCCGGTCTTCTGGACAGTGCGTTTCAGTTGATCATCCATTTTTTGAAGCAGAACATGGGAAACAATCCGAATATCGTTTTTGTTCCGATCAAAATCGGGAGAATCGTCTTTGGCACAAAAGGCGCCTCTCCCCATCTGGTCCGTGCCACCCTGCTTAAGGAGACATCCCATTCGCTTAATGTGGCGTTCACTATCCTTGACAACGAAGAAAACACCATCGCAGTCGTCAAAGAGGCCAGGTTCCGGGCAATTCCTCTGAACAAAACCCGTCAAGAAAATTTAGAGCTATTAGACTATCACGCATCCCAAAACCGCACCCCTGGACACTAACCCCGGCCCCCTCAACCCGGAAACGCTGCACACCAGGATGGCGGACATGGTGGCCGGACATTTTAAATCTAAAGTAGACTGTCAGTATGCCGAAGAAATCGAACCGCTTCTGGACTCACTTTGCCGCCAGTTTGTTTTTGAAACACTTCATCAGCTGGTCCGGAACGGGACAGTCTTATCCCGGAAATGTATCCAGGGACTTCAGATGGATACACCGGAAATTGCCCCGTTTATCCATTATCTCATCCGCGAGGCAGAGACAGATCAGACCCTGTCCTTAAAAGGATCTGACTGGATCATCCGTCCATATCGGGAAGGGGAGGAAACCGCCCGGGAAATATGGAATATCCTTGTTTCGGACTATCCGGATTTTTTTTCCATCATCGACATGGCCGGCCGGGTCGGCCTGCACCTGCCATCGATTTTGACCGGAAAAAAGACGTTAGAGGATATTATTTCACCCCAGCCCGTATTTTCTGTACCGATCCGTCTGTCACTGGGGACCGCCCGCAGACACAAACTGGGCCGGATCATTCAGGAAATGATCCGCCGGTCACAGGACACCCTTCCGACGGGGCGGCGCTTTTCTGTCATGGAGATCGGCCATACCGATCCGTTGTTTGTCAAAGATGCGTTCCGGGTGATGGACATGAACCGGTGCGATTATACCTTTGCTGCAGACACCACCGAGGCGCTGGAAACTATTTCTTTTCTGAAAGAACAATATCCCGGTTTTGAATCCCGGTTGTTCGGAAACTCAGTGGACACAGCAACCGGGGAACCTCCCGCTGCCAGACCCCATCTCATCCTTTTGACGCTTGATTTCACCAGCACCGCCGAATCTCTCGATGCCTTGGATTTTGCCAGATCCCAGCTGAATCCGGGCGGCACGATTATTCTGACAGGTCTGCGACCATCTTTCTGGGCCGATTTTACCTTTGGAGCCCACCCCGGCTGGACATTCAGTCAGCGTTCGACCCAGTACTGGCAGAGACAGCTGGCGGAACAGGGGCTTGTTTGTGGAGATCCCATTGAATTGTCGCCGGGCGATCTGTCCGACATCTTTGTTTTGACGGCCCGCCTCAGAGAAGAAACTGTTGTTTCAGCCACCCCTCACAAAGAGATCAACCGCACCTGGATCGTTCTGACGGACACCCGCGACAGAACCTCCGGACTCTCCCAGTCTCTGGTCAGACATCTTCAGAAAAGAAACGATCATGTCCGCTGCGTTCCGGTTGAAAAAATATCGGATTACAAGGAGCTGCTGTCGGAAACCATCCGGGAATCCGGCAGAATAGACGGCATCCTTCACCTGGCAGGCTTTTCTTCTTCAATCGATCATCCGGAGTCCCAGGAATACAACCGTGCCCGGCAGCAGGCACATCGATGCATGGTTGCCGCCCGGGCAGCCCGGGCCTGTGAAGAGACCGGAGCAGATACCACCCTCTGGATACTCACAAACGAGGCGGCACGTCACCTGATACCCGGCACGAATCACCTTCCGGGACAACAGCGCCGCCATTCGATGCCCGATGACAGTGTCCTGTTCGGGTTTGCGCGCACGATGATGAATGAAGCATCCCATTACACGGTGCGTTTAATGGACATTATATTGCCGCTGAACGGGATGGCACCACTGGTAGACGCCGTCATCAATGAACTGGAGCAGGCCGATGACGAGCAGGAAGTTATTCTTGACCACAACGGTGAACGGTTCGTCCCCCGTCTTCGGACCGCTTCGCCCGCCGAAGCATCCCATCCCATCCTTTCGAACAACCGGATCGAAGAGGAGGGGGAAACGGTCGCACTGGGATTTCAATTTCCCGGCCAGCTACGCAACCTGCGCTGGGAAGCCAGACCTCAACCGCCTCTTGAAAAGATGAGGTCGACATTCAGGTCCATGCCACCGGTCTCAACTTCCGGGATGTCATGTATTCCCTGGGACTGCTTTCAGATGAGGCGGTTGAAAACGGGTTTGCCGGTGCTTCCCTGGGTCTTGAGTTTGCCGGAGTCATTGTGCGGACGGGAAATGAATCCGGGCCGTTATCGCCCGGTGACAGGGTCGCGGGCTTCGGGCCTTCCTGTTTTGCCAGCCGAATTACGACAAAGGCAAATGCCGTATCGTTGATTCCCGAGGGGATGTCCTTTGAAGCGGCCGCTACCATCCCCGTTGTTTTTCTGACGGTTTATTATTCTTTGAAACACCTGGCCAATCTGAAAGAGGGGGAAGCGATACTCATCCATGGCGGTGCCGGCGGCATCGGTATTGCCGCCATTCAAACCGCCAGGGCCATGGGCGCTGAAATCCATGCCACCGCCGGAACCGATCAGAAACGGGATTTTTTGCGGCTGCTGGGGGTAACTCATATTTATGATTCCCGGTCCTATGACTTTGCCGAAGAAATAATGCTTCAAACCGGCGGCAAAGGCGTGGACATTGTTTTAAATTCCCTTGCAGGAGAGGCCATCAACCGGAACCTGCAGGTCCTCAAACCCTTTGGCCGTTTTCTGGAGCTGGGCAAACGGGACTTTTACGAGAACACCCGGATTGGATTGCGCCCTTTCCGGAACAATATCAGTTATTTCGGCATCGATGCCGACCAGCTGATGAAAGAACATCCGGCTTTGACTGAACGTCTTTTTTCCGAAGTCATGGAGATGTTTGCTCAGGGGATTCTTTACCCCCTGCCCTGTCATGTGTTTGAAGCGGAAGAGGTGATTGACGCATTCCGCTTCATGCAGCAGGCGCGCCATATCGGAAAAATCGTGGTCACCTACCGGAACGGACTCAAGCCCATGGCCCGGCCCAGCAAATCAAAACACCGTTCTTTTTCTAGCACCGGCGGTACCTGCCTGATCACAGGCGGCCTGTCCGGTTTCGGGCTAAAAACAGCAGAATGGCTCGCAGAAAAAGGAACCCGCCATCTTGTTTTGATCAGCCGCAGCGGCCCCACTTCTTCAGAAGCCTGGATGGCCGTTGAACGCCTGAAGAATAAGGGTGTTGACGTTTTGGCGGTCTCCTGTGACGTCACTGACAGACATGCTCTGGAAAAACTGCTGGAGACCATTGCCCAGGACATGCCGCCGCTTAAGGGAATTGTGCACGCAGCGGTCGTTATTGAAGACGGACTGAGCACCCTCATGAATCAGGAACAGATTTACCGCGTCCTGGCACCCAAAATTCTGGGAGCGCAACACCTTCACCAGTTGACTTTAGACATGGATCTTGATTTTTTCGTTCTGTATTCTTCGGCCACCACCCTTTTCGGCAATCCGGGACAGGCCGGTTACGTCGGGGCCAACACCTGGCTCGAATCCCTGGCCCGGTATAGAAGGGACATCATGGGCCTGCCTGCCACATGCATCAGCTGGGGAGCCATTGATGATGTCGGTTTCCTGGCTCGTCATCAGGATATCAAAGCTGCGCTTCAAAACCGGATGGGAGGAAGCGCCATCCCTTCTGATGCTGCGCTTGACATCCTTGGACGTCTCCTGGCAGCGGACCGGTCCGGCGTCGGGCTTATGGAACTGGACTGGCAGGCGCTTTCCAAATTCCTGCCCAGTTCGAAACCCCAAGTTCAATGAAATCTCCCGGAAAAACGACGGGAAAGGCCATGAAGATGGCCGAACCGGGATATTCGCCTGCTGGTGAACGAACTTCCTGAAGAGGATTTCATCGATCTGTTGATAGAGATGCTTCAGGCGGAACTTGGGAGATTCTTCGAATCCAGCCCCAAAAGATAGACCCGGTCTCTCCTTTCAACGACCTGGGACTTGACTCTCTGATGGGGGTGGAACTGGTGGCCGCACTGGAATCCCGTTTCGATATCCGCTTGTCCGTGATGGTGCTTCGGGAAAGCAAAAACTTGACCCGGGTGGCTCACATCATTTATGACAAACTAAAAGGACAAGAGAATGCAACCGCTTTCGCAGGCCATTCCGACAAGCAGCAGCAGATTCGGCACCTGTCTGAGCAGCACGGCGTTAATATCGGCAAGCAAGAGGCGGAAAAACTGGCATACCGTCTTGATACCACCCGGCATATCCGTTCTATCATTGAATAATGATGACTGAGAATAATGATGACTGAAAAAAATAGGCCCGACTCAAACAATCAGATGAAAGCCAGGCTCATTCAAAGGGCCTTGGCAAAAAAACAGGCACGTTCCAACGACGAATACCTGACAGACGCTGACCGCACCACGAGCACAGTCTCCGGACCATCAAGTGAATTCTGCCGTCATCCGGGATATCAGCAGGTTCTCATGATGAATGAAGGCGCCAGAAATCTGAATGTTTCAAACCCTTATTTCAAAGTGCACCAGGGAGCGGCCCACGCCACCACCAGAATTGACGGCAGGGAATATATCAACTTTGCCAGCTACAATTATCTGGGCCTGAATGGACATCCGGATGTCTGTGCTGCTGCCAAAGCGGCCATAGACCGCTATGGGACCTCGGTTTCAGCCAGCCGACCGGTGGCCGGAGAACGGCCCATTCACCGGGCGCTTGAAGAACAGATCGCCGGGGCCTATCATGCGGACAACGCCGTAGTGTTTGTCAGCGGGCACGCCACCAATGTAACAACCATCGGCTATCTGTTTGACAAAAAGGATCTCATCCTGCATGACGAACTGATTCACAACAGCGTTCTTCAAGGCGCACTTCTTTCCGGCGCGAAACGGATGTCTTTTCCTCACAATGACTGGCTGGCACTGGATTCGGCTCTTTCCAAACAGCGTTCCAAGGTCAACCGGGTACTCATCGTGCTCGAAGGCATCTACAGCATGGATGGAGACTATCCAGACCTGCCAAAATTCATTGAAATCAAAAAAGGCACCGTGCGCTTCTGATGGTGGACGAAGCCCATTCTTTCGGTGTCATGGGCAGGACAGGCATGGGCATCCGGGAGCATTTCGGGGTTCAGGGAAATGAGGTGGACATCTGGATGGGAACCCTGAGCAAAACCCTGGCCGGGTGCGGCGGTTTCATTGCCGGAGAACATGCACTGGTGGATCACCTGAAATATCTGGCTCCCGGGTTTCTTTACAGTGTGGGCATGTCACCTCCTCTGGCGGCAGCGTCTCTGGCTGCCCTGAAATGCTTGCAGCAGGAACCGGAACGGGTCAAAACCCTGCAGGATCGGGGGGCCTTTTTTCTTCGGACGGCCGGAAAGGCCGGCATTGACACTGGGTTAAGCCGGGGGCTGGCGGTGATTCCCTGTATTATCGGTGATTCCCTGAAAACAGTCCGAGTCTCCAATGCCCTGTTTGAACGAGGCATCAATGTGCAGCCCATCATCTATCCGGCTGTTCCGGAACAATCCGCCCGTCTGCGGTTTTTCATCTCATGTGAACACACAGAACATCAGATCCGGCAGGCGATTGACCTTTTGGCTGAAGAAATGGATCGTGCCTGATGCTGACCTGCCTTTGACGGCATTTGAAGAATACATGCTGTGCGATGATCGGCCTGAATATCCCATGACCGGAATATTCCGCGTAAGGCTGTCAGGAATCCCGGACAGAAACGCCTTTCAGTCAGCGGTAAACGCCGTTGTTTCCCGCCATTGCCTCATGCGCTGCACCGTTGTGCCAAGATGTCCGGGAAGACCGCCAGTCTGGGTCGACAACCCCGGCTGGCATGCACCCATTGCCTGGAATACACCCTGTAATCCATTCGGATTCCCTGAAATGTCTTTTATGGATTTGACAAGATTTCCGGGTGTCAGGTTCTGGGTCATCGAACATCACCATTCAAGTGATATCATCATACAGGCCCATCATGCCTGCACCGATGCCATCGGGATGGGTCGTGTGCTGGAAGAGTTGCTTATCCTGTATGCACATCACAGGTCAGATAAAAATTGCGTGCCTGAAATCAGTGAATCGATCCGGACCGGTTCGCCCTGCGGGGATCCCATGGAAGCCCTCCGGAAATCACTCCGGGTTTGATTGACCACCTTCTGGGAACATGGCAGTTTTTCACCCGCCGTCCTGTCCCTGTCATGTCACGAAGAACTATCCCTAACCAATCCAAAGCGGTAAAAATGTTCCCCTCGCTGCTGACCATGACCATGGATGACATATCGACTCAGAACTATTTTCTGTCTGCCAAAAAGCTGGGGGTTACCGTTAACGAACTTTTATTAAGGGATTGTTTTCTGGCCGTTGCTGCCTTGAAAAAGAAAGCCGAAAATACTCTGAAAAGACTGGATCCGATTTACCGTCCCATTAATTTACGTACCAGAGCGGATGAAGGACTATCCATGGCAAACTGTGTGAGTATGGTTTTTTCAGAACAGCGGATGGCGGACATCAGGAATCCGGCAGGATTGTTAAAAACGATCCATGATGACATCGTGATCAAAAGCCATTCCATGCTGAAAACCACATTTCTCGATGCCGTTGATCTGGTCCGTTATGTCCCGAAACTGCTGGCATGGATCACCCGGGCCATACCCTGCTTTTCCACCGGTGTTTTCAGCAATACAGGCATTGTTCTTAACAGTAGGCTCCTTCCTCGAAAAATGGAAACTTTCTTGCCGCCGATGTGGTCGTTCAAGGCATTGATGCTTTTCCGCCCATCCGTCCCGGAACACAATTTGCCGTTTGTGTGAACACATATAACGACCGCCTTTCGGTGATGCTTAATACGGACCCCCGTTATTTTCAGCTGGCCTGAGCAAGCATTTTCTGGACAGAATGAGATCGCAGATACAGACGTCCATCCTCACCGGAGCATCCAGATGACCCCTGTTATTGAACTAAAAAAAATTCAAAAAGTGTATTCTCTGGGGGAAACCTCGGTGATTGCGCTTCAAAACCTGAATCTGGTCATTCATAAAAAGGAATTCATTGCCATATGGGGTCCGTCCGGATCGGGCAAAACCACCTTGTGCAACCTGATCGGTCTGACAGATAGCCCCACATCAGGGTCTTTGACATTCAATGGAACAGCGGTTTCCGGCCTATCCGACAATCAGAAAAGTGAACTGAGAAACAGATATGTCGGATTTGTATTTCAGAACTTCAATCTGATTCCGGTGTTATCCGCTCTGGACAATGTGATGCTCCCGCTTCAAATCCGTGGGACTGCCGGAAAGGCCGGAAAACAGAAAGCCATAAACCTCCTTGCGACCCTGGGCCTTGAGGATCATATCACTCACAGGCCTGACAAACTGTCCGGGGGTCAGCAGCAGCGGGTGGCCATTGCAAGGGCTCTTGTCATGGATCCGGTGGTGATCGTTGCAGATGAACCTACCGCCAACCTGGATTCGGAAAATGCCATGAAGATCATCGGACTGATGAAGCATATCAACGATGAAAAGGAAACCACATTTATTTTTCAACCCATGATCAGAGGTTACTGTCCAGTGTCGACCGGCGAATCCATCTGCAGGACGGCCGATTGACAGCGGATGTTTTCCAGAAAGAAACCCAAAAAAACCTTCCGGGGCAGGGTTTTTCGGGAGAAACGGATGAAATTTGACAGAACGATCTGGATCCGGTATGCGCTGGCCAATCTGTTCAGAAACAAGCGACGTTCCCTTTACACCATTCTGGCCATTGCCGTGGGATATGCGGCCATCAATGTGTTCGGCGGATTTACTTCCTATATTTTCACCAACCTGAAAGATTCATCCATTTATGTGGATGCCGCCGGTCACCTGTCCATATTTAAAAAAGGATTTCTGACCGAAGGAAAAATCGAGCCTACGAAATTTTTAATCTCAGACGTGGAACTTCAAAAGATCACGCACCTCTGCAATGAGATCCCAGGGGTGACGGCGACAGCTCCCCAGCTCCAGATCATGGGCCTGATCAGCAATGGAGAAATCTCCACCATTTTTATCGGAATGGGTAAAATTCCCTCTCAGACAAAAAGGATACAGGAGTCGGTCACTGGCATGATCCGCCGGCTCAAGCTGTATGACGGGGATCCTCTTTCCGATGACCTCATCTACGGTGCCGGCATCACCCATGGACTGGCGGACAAGCTCGATCTGGACATTGGATCCAGTGCCATTGTCATGGCCCCCACCGTGGATGGAAGAATCAACGCCCTGGACATGGAAATCCGCCAGAAATTCCATGTTCCTGTTGAAGCCCTCAACGACATGATCGTATCCATTCCGCTTGAATTTGCCCAGACGCTTTACGATACAGACAGCGTCGGCAGCCTGGCCGTGCTCCTTTCCGATGACACCCTCACCCTTCCGGTCAAAACGACACTTGAAGGGATTTTTCTCAAAAACGGCCTGGATATGGAAATAAAAACCTGGGATGAAATGGCGCCTTTTTACCGAAAGGTCAAAAACATGTTTGACATTATTTTCCTTCTGGTTTTCATCATTGTTCTCACCATCGCCGTCACCAGTATCATCAATACATTGAGCATGACCGTCATGGAAAGAACCAGAGAGATCGGTACCCTCCGGGCCTTGGGAATGAAACGCTCAGGGGTGGTGACCCTGTTTGCCATGGAGAGCGGCATCCTGGGTATTACCGGCTCTGTCGCGGGGCTTGGAATCACCCTTTTTGCCTGGCTGATGGTCAAAGTGCTGGATCCGCAGTGGATGCCGCCCAATATTGTGTCCTACATCCCCCTGGAAGTCCATCTGGTGCCGGCCTATATGGGGATCACCCTGTGTTTTCTGGGACTGCTTTCCATCATTGTGTCCATCATTCCTGCCAGAAAGCGGCCCACGCAGGTATTGTGGACGCGCTGGGTCACGTCTGACATTACTGACTGGGCGGTGGGGGACAAAAGACCAGACGGATCAAAAAATATGGGTATGGTTGTGCTCAAATGAAATGATCACTGAATCGGGAAAAAGACGAAAAATAATTTTTTTAAGAGAAACATAATTCGAAAGAAAACAGAGGGACGTGCATCCTGACTGATTTGGTAGCTGCTGCCGGCGATGGTGATGGAGCCGCTTCGGGCCCCGCCGGTGTTTTCCGCTGCAGTGATTGTGACATTCCGGCTCCCGGTCCCTCCGGCTGGTGACACGCTTACCCAGGACAGGCTGTCTGAGATGGTCCAGGCACAGTCTGAATCCGAGGCAGTCACCGACACGATTTCCGTCCCGCCCCCCCAGGGAAAGCTGTCCCTGACCGGGGCGATGCTGTAAGTGCAGATCCTTGCCTCCTGAGTGATCCGATAGGTACTGCCGGCGATGGTGATAGAGCCGCTTCGGGCCCCGCCGGTGTTTTCCGCTGCAGTGACCCTGACATTCCGGCTCCCGGTCCCTCCGGCTGGTAACACGCTTACCCAGGACAGGCTGTCTGAGACGGTCCAGGCACAGTCTGAATCCGAGGCAGCCACTGACACGGTTTCCGTCCCGCCCCCCCAGGGAAAGCTGTCCCTGACCGGGTGATGCTGTAAGAACAAGGAGATGGCCCGTATATGGCGGCCACCCCGTTGATGTCATCTTCCTGGAGTGTGGCGATGTCGCCGGCATAGGATTTCATGATGCTCAACACCCCGCTGTCTTCATGGTTCAGGCCCAGGGCATGTCCCAGTTCATGGACTGCGACGCGGGTGAAGTCGCCCACTCGGGCCTGCCAGGGGCCTGAATATACATCCCAGGATTTGGTTGAGTTAAAAATAATATCCGTTTCCACCATCTCAGATCCGGCATACCAGTATTTACATACCGCCAGGGTGGTGCTTCCCCATCCCTCTCCGCAGTTATCCGAGGAAAAACGGACCCCGTTTCTTTCGTCTTCTGAATCACAGGGATCGGAATAACTTCCCCGGGAAATATAATACTGGAATTCCGTGGCTGAACTCCATTCGTACATGGCGCTTTCGAATGTCTGATTCCACATCCCGCCTTCCCCCGGGATATCCACATGAAACGTCGTGGAGGGGTCCGGCCATTTGACACCCAGCAGCTGGTAAGCATGGGCGGTATGGTCAACCGCTGCTAAAACAGGTAACAGAAGCAGCAGAAAAAACAGGTGCCTCAGCAGGCCTGTCCTGTAAAATCCGGGTTGTTCATTCATTGATTTTCTCCAGCATTTCCCGCAGCTGTTTCTTGAATTCTTCCGCTGTCAGGGGTTTGGGCCCGTTTTCTTTCATCTGCAGTTCAACGCCGCGAACCACACCGGGGTCAAAGAACGGTCCGGCCGCCTGAATATCATTTTCCGGCGCAAGGGATACTCCCGGGTTTATACCTGTTACCGGATCTCCCCGCCGGGTCGTCACCAGGCCGACGCCTGTATCGTCGGGTTGAACCAGAAAATGCCCCTGGCTCCAGCCATACAGCGGGTGCATCTGGCGGCGTTCCAGGGACTCGACAAAATAAATCCCGTGCTCCCCGGGCCGTGGCAGGATCATATCACTGACCGCCAATGTCCTGTTGTTCACCGTCCCGCCCAGATACCGCAGGGTAATGATCCCCTGCGGATACTGCCCCTTGACAATATCTTCGATGCGGAATGTCACATAGGTATGAATCTGTTTCGGACCGGTTTCCACAGACTCAAGGGAAAGCACTTCTCCCTGGAACACAAGCTCACTGTTCTGAAGCATTTCCGCCATGGACACCTGGCGGACACTGGCGGCCTGCCCCCCTGAAACAAGAGCCAGGAAAAAAACCACGCCCAACCCGGCCTTACAGGCATTGATTGAAGCGATCCTTTTTTTTTTTCATATTCCCTCCTGATTGATCATCGCAGATGAAACGGGTCACATGATAAGCTGGTTGATTTCCACAATGGGAAGACAGATGGCCAGAATGATCAGACCCACCAGCACCCCCATGACCAGAATGATCACCGGTTCAACCAGGGCGGTGGCGGCTGAAACCGCTGCCTCAACATCCCGCTCATACAGATCCGCTGTCTTGAAAAGCATCTTTTCCAGTTCACCGCTTTGTTCGCCCACCTGGATCATCTTTGAAGCCAGTTCCGGAAAATTCCGGCTGCCGGACAAAGCGGTTCCCAGCTCCCCCCCTGCTCCACCTGTCCGGAAGCCCGCCCGATCAAGTCAGACACCTTCCGGTTGCCCGCGACCTTTTGTGCGATCGCCAATGCCGTGAGCAACGGGACTCCGTTTTCCAGCAGGCTCCCAGAGTTCTTGAAAAACGGGCGGCAATAATTTTTCGGATCAATCGGCCCGCCACAGGAAGACGGATGACAGCCAGATCTGTTAACAAAACGCCTTTATCTGTCTTTCTTACGCCGTGGAACGCCAGTACCAGCACCACCGGTCCCAGAAACAGCAGCCACCAGAAATGGGAAAAAAAACCGCTGACCCGGACCAGGATTTTCGTGGGAAGCGGAAGCGCCTGGTTCAAGTCAGCAAAATCTGTATGATACCGGGCACGATATAGATCAGCAGTATGGCCAGAACCAAAATTCCGACCGCAGCCATGATGGCGGGATAGGCCAAGGCAGCCTGCAGCTTTTTTCTGGTTTCCTCCCGGGATTCGGTAAAATCAGCCAGCCGTTCCAGAACGACTTCCAGGGTACCGGAAGACTCGCCGGCCGCAACCATATTGATATAGACGGCTGAAAACGCAGCGGGATACATTCTAAGGGCATCGGCAAAACTGCTGCCCCCTTCGATGGCATCCCTGATCCGGGACAAAGCCAACTGAAGCGCTCTGGACCGGGTCTGTCCGGCCACGGTCGCCACTGCCCTGACCAGCGGAAATCCGGCCGAGAGAAGGGTGGCCAGAAGACGTGTCGCCAACGCGACGTCCGTGGATTTAATTCTTGACACCCGGCTGAACAGATCGAACCGGATACGGCCTGTATTACCCTTTCCATCGGTCACCGGTCTGACCGGTGACAACGATACCGGGTACAGCCGCTGCTCCCGGAGTCTGGACCTGGCACCCCAAACGCTGTCCGCATCCACAATACCGGAAAGCTTCTTTCCACTGGCATTCAATGCTTTGTATTCAAACACCGCCATAATCATAACCATTCGGAGCTATATTGCCAAACCCGGCATTTACAGACGGATCACAGGATTTTCAATTGATATATCCTATCACCGGTTTCACCTAAACTCAAGAAATACCACCACGATGGATTCATTCCAACCTTGATCCTGTCTATTTCAAGCCTTCGGGACCGGCAATGCGCTTTCCAAACAAAGAAATTCTTTTCTTTGACGGAGAAGATTCCCATGCCCTAACCCGCTTGTTTTTAAAACGGGCCTTTACTGGAAAACGGTCAATGGCATTGGCGCAAGGCCACAACACAAAACCGCCCGGGATCGTAATTGATCATGATTCCGGGCGGTCTATTCTTCTTTAAAACGGTTACCGGTTACTGCTTGGTTTGCTGGGCCTTGGCCTGCTCCGTTTTGGTTTTTATTTGTTCTTCCATCTGCTTCAATCCATTGGCCAGGGCGTTGACAAAGTTGTTGGCCTGCCCCACCGGAATGATCAGGGTGCCCACTTCAGCGGTTTCGTTTTCCGCAGCTCTCTGGGACAGTTCAATACGAAGATTCAGATTGGAAAGACTTATCCGGCTGATCTGATCGGCAAAATGTGCATAACGCTAGGTCTCCTTTTTGATGATTACTTAAATTTTTTAATTATTTTTTGAGACAGCCGCCGCTTTTTTATTCCGTCAATGTCCGTTTTTTGCTTTGGCTGCCGGTGCGTCGATCCGGATGGGATCTAAAGGCCTGTGATGGGCATTGAGCCCGCCAGCCGGCGTCACATAAAACGTGCCGTCATCATTGATGCGCACCACCCTTCGGTCGGTATCACTGGCCACAAAATTATCGAACAGCCGGGCGCATACCTGTTGAATGGCCCGGGCAGTCAGCCCTTCGGCCTCCATTTTATTGAAAGCGCTCTGGGTCGCTGTTTTGACCTCAGCCCGGTTGGTCCAGACAATTTCACCGTTCCGGGTGTCCTGAACGATCATCCGTAGCTGCACCACTGCATTGTCCACTCGCCCGCCCTGATGGGCCAGATGGGCCAGACCGACTCCGGCCGCACCCCAGATAGCTGCATTCCATTCCGTATTAACGGCTTCGGTGACCAGGCCGCCGCCAAACCGGGGATGCCCGGTCAGCGTGGTTTTGTATCATCGATCGGCCATGTGTCGCTGGCTGTCAAGGCGCCCAGCAGACCGCCGATAGCCATTTTATCGATCATCTCATAGTTGTCGGTTTCCGCGATACCGAACAGGGTCCGCTGTCCCACATTGAAAAAAACGGCAGTACCCCGGTCTGAAACGGATTGAAACTGTCTTCCCGGCCGTTTTTGAACACCATGATCCGGCCCCTGACCACGTAATCGGCGTTGAACGCCGTACCGATATCACGGATGGCCGTATGATCCAGTGCAATGGAACGATACTGTGCATTCAAACCGCTGCCTTTCTGGTAACGCTGCATTTCTTTGTTCTTGGCCAGCACTCTGGCAATTTCCATTTTCATCGTATCTGACCAGTCTTTAGCCAGCTCCGCCTGGAGCACGGCATTGGCCGCCGACCGGACCTGGGGCCCTTCCTGACGATAAATAATTTTTTTCTCAGACAGGTAGGAAAATACATCTTCACTGATGGCCGGCCGGTATCCGAAGCGCAGCATTTCATCCTGCAGTGCCTCCATGATCTCAATATTGCGCCGCCAGTAGTCGTTTGGGCTGTCCGCCGGGGTATAATCAGCAAACGGCAGGATCACCATTTTTTCATCTGTCCCACGGAAGTCTCGCTGACCATCGGATGAATCGAATCCACGGCAACGGTTCCACAACCGGAATTTATGATCCCGGCCGCCAACAGTATCGTCCACATCCACATCTTTGTCATGCCTGCCTCCTGAACGGATAAAACGGTTTCATGGCAGAGACGTCACCCGTTCCGCCGTGAACGATTGCCACGGAATCCCGCCACCGGCCCACTGGAACCGCCACTGACCGGTCATCCGGGTAGCGGACAATGTCTGGATTTCATACATATAATTCAGCCCGTAGGAGGAAAAATTAAGATAATGCAGCACCTGTGCTCCGTCTCCGGGTGCCGTTGTCACGGGAATACTGCCCCAGGTGCCGGCATATCCTGTCCGGGCCGGATCCCAGGCCAGCTCCAGCGGATTTGCGCGGTCATAGGTATAGAAAAATCCAAAGTAGGATTCGGTGACCCGCCACTGTCCCGCCAACGTGCGGATATTGATCTGTATCCGCTGAAGCTCCCGGGCATTGTCCAGATCCGCACCCAGCCGGGCGCTGATCACCATGGTACCGTGATATCCCAGCAGCTGGACAGGCCCCACCGGAATGACCGATACCGGTCCGTCGGCATAGGTCAGATAATCCGCCCCCGGCACTTTGACGCCATTGACAAACGCCGGTGAAAACTGACCGTAACGGTCCCAGGAAAACACGGTGTCCGGCAGCATCTCGGGAAATTTCATCAGTACATAGGCCCGTTCATTCCGGCTGCAGTATTCATCCAGGTTTCCGGGCACCCCGTCCGGATCGACCCAAGTGCCGCCCGCCCCCCAGCACATCCCGCTGGTGGGATAGTAGGCAAAACTGTCAGGGATGGGCAGCTGCAGGTGCAGAATTCCGGTATCCGTGGTTTCGATCACATTGTAGTACGGGTTGGTGGTCACCGCCTCACCGGGACGGCGGATATTGATCACCACCGGAATCTGTTGGGATTCTTTGGAAAACCGGTCCGTAACGGTGATGGTGCCTGAATGATTCCCGTATCCCGCCACCTGGAGATATTCAGCAACAGGGGTGACCAGCATCGTGTCGTAGGGCCCGGCACCGGCATATCCGGGTTCATTTCTAACCAAGGATTTCAGGGAAACCAGACGGGTGTCAACGGAAGCGGTCCATCCGGCAGGCCCGGAAAAAATCTGAAGATACTGGGGATCCTCGGGAATTGAGACCGTGTCCTCTCCTTTTTCAATGCTCCAGAAAATCTGTTCCGGGTAAACGGACAACCCCTCGGGTTCAGCCACCCTCAGAGAAACGGTCAAGGTCACCGGTTCAGCGAACTGCTGTTCATTGAGTCTGGATCGGAACGTCACAATGCCGGTGGCACTGTCTAAAAAACCGTCTCCGTCCTGATCTTTGGTTAATGTCAACTGTGACGGGTCCACTTTCAGGGTAAGGGAGGTGTTGCCGGTTCCCGTGTTCCGGGACAGTTCCAGCCAGATGACATCTGTCTGGGCACTCCAGCCGAATCCGGTCTCATCCGGGTGGGTGGCATTCATAATGGTAACAGGAAAGCTCTGTTCTGAAGGGTTGTCCGGGTTTATCGTCAGGTCGAGACGGGACGGTGACACTGTCAGCGTATCCCACAACATGCTGTTCACCGACATGGTCACGGGAATGGAAACGGATCTGCTCAGATCCGTCTGTGACAGAATCCGGATAGTACCTGTGTAATCACCGTCTGCCAGATTTACGCGGGCCGTGACCGTGGCAGTCAGGGTTGCCGGTACCGTGCCGGCGGAGACAGACAAGGAGATCCACGGCACATCCGCCTGGGCGAAAAAAGCGGCATCCGCATCCGGGTCGTTGTCCGGCCCGGCAATGACCGCAATGCTGATGGTATGGACATGAATGCCATTAGGTGGCGGCCCAACAAAGGTACCCATGTCTATCTGCTCAGGGGACACGGTGTATATTTCTTCTGCCATGGCAGACGTCCCCGCAATCAGCAACCCCATCACCAGACACAGCATCACAACCTTCATGACCCGGGATATTTTGACCATGCCTCCCTCCTGTTTATCAATCATTGATACCTGTTCTTTGACTTTGATACTTTGATATCTGTTCTTTGATATCTGTTCTTTGATATCTGTTCTTTGATATCTGTTCTTTGATATCTGTCATTGGTACTTCAATGGTAATTGGTTCACTGTACTAAACTTATAGGAAAATTGACCCGGGTTTGTCAAGCCTCACCATGCCCTGCCGGTCAAAACGTTAAAATAGGGTCAATTCCCGCGGACACCTTATAGTCCGGCAAAGCCGATGCCACATGATCTGATCCGCGGTAAACTCTGGATATCTCTTTGCCCGGTTAACGAACAAAGTATCGGCTGCATATTCTAAAACTTGATCAGATCATCTTTATCATCAAACAAGGTATTCAGATCCAGGTCTTTCAATTGAGCCGGAACGGTACCGGCTTTTGCCCATTCTTCAAGAAGACGGAATCTGGACAGGGAAAACAACTGGGCAAACGCCAGTGTCAGGGCACCGCAGTCCAGCAGCGTTTTGACCCGATCTGCCGGCAATGCACGCAGTTTTTTTTCATTCAAATAATAAAGGCCCCTGAGCCGGGTTTGGTTGACAGTCATCTCCAGGGGATCGAACAAACCGCTGTCAGCAAGGGACTGCACCGCTTTTTGCGTAGCCAGGCGGCTCACCGCCACCTGCTTGAGCTGGGCCACGATCTCTTTCACCTCCCGGGAGGGTTCACCGGATTCATCAAAAACGGAGATCCGGAATCAATTCCCACCAGGCCGGTGCTCTCGTCAATGCCAACCATCTGGCCGTCTTCTTTATCATCCATCAGGACAAAGGGATATGTGGAAAACATGGCCGGATAGTGGGCCGGGCGCCACTGTCCCATCGGACCCACCGCCAGACTCCGGTCCTGGGCCGTTCCCAGCACTGCAACCAGGTGAAACCGGTCCGGGTCCTGTTTAACAAAGGCCAGAGGCATGGCAGCGCAGGCAGACGGCAGTTCCAGGATAACCACGGGCAGCAATGACCGCTGGCTTAAAAACGACCAGTTTTGGGTCCGCTGCCATAATTTGTGGGCATGCCGTTCTGCAGACAGCGGAAATAGCTTGTTCATAACGGTTCTCTCCTGACGTTGAAATAAACGCCTTTATTCTTATAATTATACTGACCTAAAAAAAACCCCTGCCAGAGCGTGCTCCGGCAGGGGCGTTTTTACCATGGTTTGTTCAGGCTATCAATTTTGAACAAAACAGGCTGTTATGCTCAACTTGGTCCAAACAGGCTGCCCACATTGACGTGGTCATTGAAGTTGAATGCAGGTTCATACAAGGTTTCAGAAGGCATTTCCATGTTCAATACACCCATCATATTAATCTCCACGGGAGCAGGCGGTGGTACCTCCTGTTGTGCAGGGCCAAAATTGCTGATGCCCAGGTTGATCAAGCCCTTTAGTTCGACATTGTCGAAGTGGTAGACAAAACCATCTTCCACATTGGGGCCGGCTGCATCATCGTCCGCTGTTCTGGCGATCTGCGCAGTAAATACCTTGACCTCACCTGTGGCATATCCAGTGTCAACCGCCCAGTCATTATAAGCATCTGCATAGGCGGCAGATCCATCATCGTAGCTCTGGATCACTTCACCGTCTTTGCCGACCAGAATCACAAACGTTGCACCCAGCACATCACTTAGTCCGCCATTGTCAAAACCCAGGTTCTGAGCCAGGTTTCTGTCAAAATAATCTTCTGGCTGACGCACGGTACCAGCCCATGCAAAGTCGCCGCCGTCAAGCCACATATTCAGTGCGCTTTCCAGCTCTGCTGCTCCAAAGGAGGCAAAACTGTCAGACGGCAGTGCAGCCAGGTTGCCTAATAGATCTTCAGCGGCACCGGCAGCGGCCCTGGCAGCTTCACTTGCATATGCCTGCTGCAGGCCGGACCACAGGTCAGAAAATTGAAAATAAGTGACTGAATTGTGCTGTCCGCCGCCGACCCCGATCCAGTCAGCTGCATTTTCAACCCCGTCAAACTCTTGTGCTGCCACCGTCGGAATCGGGCAGAACCCGTCAAGCACGTCATTGCCGTTGGCCAGATTCAGGTTCAGAGCATCATTGATGGAAGCCCCTCTAGCGCCTGAAATTGTATCCAGGTAATCAGAAAAATCAAATCTCAGGTTACCAAGAATCCCGTCACTGATGATGGTGGTGGTGTCAAACTTACCGGTAAACTCCACCGTAGTGATGCCGCCTGACGGCAGCACAATAGTGTCATGACCGGGACCGGCATTGACAAACTGAATGCCGGCGCTGGCAGGAGAACCGTCATTATCAAACTCGTTTTCAAACAGAGCGGCATTGATCAGGTCTTCAGTGGTTTCCGCATTTGCCTGCACTGCGGCAAGGAAATCATCCAGATCTGCAGGTGTGCCAAACCAGTTGGAATTGGCGTCACTGTCAAAAACAGCGGGACCAGTCCCGGCCTTGTTTTCGATATCAAAAGTGGTGCTGTCGTATGACACATCACTGCCCGGATAGTACGCTTTCCAGGCACTTACCAGCTGCTGGGCGGTCATCTGGTTGACATCCCCACTGCCGGGGAAATACGGGTAAAAATCGGGGTTGGTGGGTCATATCCTGCGGCACCACCTGCAATATATTTGTCATAATCGCTGATTGACGGCACCGGACCTTCGATGTCCACAAACAGATCATTGGAATCAAACGCACCGCCGGTCAGGGCCTGGATGGAGATGCCGCCGGTAGCCGGATCAATATCCACAGCCAGAACCGCGTTCAGATTGACATCAGTTTCAATGGCCTTGGCAATGGCTGCCACCAGTTCCGCACGGGTGGTTTTGTAATCGTTGTTGGTGTCAATGGTGATCCAGTCGGATTCAATACCGGAAAAAGTCACCCGCAGGCTGCTGCCAAACATCGGGAACACATTGCCTGCCGGTGCCCAGTTTTCTTCGGTCAACCAGGGCGGCAGATTGGTCAGTCCAATGGATTCCAGCCATCCCTCTTCACCGGTACCTGTCCAGTTCAGTGTGTGCCACAGGGCTGCATCCGGGGAACACCACTCCAGGTGGCTGTTCAGGAAAATTGCATCGTTACCAGCGCCAGTGTTGATTCTGGCACCATCGGCCCGGGCAATCATCAGACTACCTTCATCGCCTGAGCCGTCCTGATCTTCGTCACCGGCGCTATCCCATCCAAAATCGCTTTCTGTTTCCAGCCCCATGTTGGAAAGCACCACCACATCGTTTCCGCCGTAGGTAGTAATCAGGGTGTTGACATCGTCACTGTCGGGATTGGATCCGTCAACCGCATCGTTAACCGTGCCGTTACTGTAAAGGTAATCCACGTGAACGGTGTTGTCGCCGGTACCGGCATCGATCTTCAGAGAAGAGTCTGTGGTGTTCAGGGCATCGTTGACCACGAACATCTGGAAGGTGTCTCCCTGATCCGTCAGTTCATACAGGTAGTTGCCCGGTGCCTGAATAGCGGCAAAGTAAATATTCAGAATACCCAGGAAATCAGTTGCATCTAAATGGTTGACATCCAGAATCGAGTAAACCGGGGTGTTGCTGTTACCAATGGTCAAATCCGCCGGGTTGTCTATATAATCCGGATGTGTATAGATATTCATGGTATCCAGAGAATCATGCGGCGTGGTCAGCAGATACGCCAGTGAACTGGATTCATCAATATACCCGACTTTTTCTCCTTTGACATACACGTCAAACTGGTCAAAGCCTTTGGTGTAGTTGTCACCGCCCACCACCATGCCGCCGCCGTCGGCCTGCCGGCCCACTTTTTCCAGCTCGATGTTGATGATCAGGGGCTCAGGCGCTGTTTCCGCATCATTGTCCAGACGGCCGTACACGTTGTACTCGCCCACAAAGTCTTCCACCCACTTGAACCCGACGGAATCCAGGATGGCTTCAGTATTGGTTCCAGCACCATGGCAGGAATGTCCACAGACCTTGATCCGTCATCCAGGAAGGTGAAGTCGATCAGAGTGTTGTCCACGGTCAGGGTTGTGTCTGCCGGCAGCAGGCCGTCGGCAATGGCCTGGGCCAGGGCCGGCTGCAGAGCATCAACAAAATCATCCCAGTTCAGGATCTGTTTGTCCAGCAGCAATTGTTTGTCAAACTCAAGAACTCCCACTGCACCGCCGTCCACCGTGAACCTGAGTCCGTTGGTGTTAATGTTGGCCAGAGGATCCATGATCCCGTCGCCGTTAACATCGACGTTGAACAGGTCGGCATCCTGGTCCAGCAGATAGTAGATGGCCTGGGATTCTGCCCGCTCGCCGGGGATCAAATAGTTCTGCTCAAACAGCACTTTCATGCTGGAGGCTTGAGTGCGCCGTCAATGTAATAGCCGTATCCCAGCTTGTCAATTTCAATGTCGCGATCAGCATAAAACGGATGGAATTCCACATCAACATCCTTGACCAGCTGAGACTGGGTGTTCGCAGTGCTGCCGGAGGTATGATCCATGGAGATGGTCATGTCGGAGAACTGGGCCGTGCCGCCGTCGCTCTTGTTGGTGGTCAGGCCGTACACTTTCAGGTCAACATCGCTGTAATAGGATTCAATGTAGTCCACATCCAGGAGCTGGCGGCCGTTGACGGTCACCACCTGCCACTGCTGGGGCAGTATATCCATGACCTCATCCGATCCCGGGATCATCTGGACCGGACCGGTGATCAGCCCATCCATGAACATCTCACGAGCATTGAAGTACATCTCTTCCACTTCCGTGGACCGGAATTCAATGGGACGCGGAGAGGTCAGGATGTTGGAGCTGCCCATGAAAATATCCGCCCACAGCTGATCCCGGCCGGCTTCGCCGTCCAGCACATCTGCGGAGTTCAGGGTATTGGTGTCATTGCCCAGCATGTTGACGCCGGTGTAGGCTTCGAATGTATCATCTTTATCCGTACCGGTCAGGCGGTCTGCTGCGCCGGTGAGAACAAACAGTTCACCCGGTTCAGACGGCTCCGGAATTTCGCCAACCAGATCATCAATTGAAGATTTGGCGCTGGCGACAGTATCTGGGTCGTCTGTGATATCTGCCAAAGAGAATTTATACCCATCTTCGTGGTTCTCACCCACTTCGTCTGCATAGTACAAACCCACTTCGGTTTTGTTATTAAGCACTTCCAGATCCACACCAGCCGCACCGCCAATAACGGTCAGAATCATTTCAGATCTGGGCACACCGCCTCCCAGACCACCTTCTCCGACCCAGAAATCAAGGCCGGCCTGTTCCGGGTCCCGCCCAAACACGTTTTGATAGATTGTCGTCACAAATTCTTCATCTGTTGTACCTTCCGGATATTTGGCCTGAGTCTCAGCCATCAAGAAGAAGGTCGAGGCAATGTCCTCAATGGTCATACCGGCATTTACCCAGAAATTCAATCCATTGGCATCCGGTGCACGATTGAACGTTGCAACATATAGTTGCGTAACTTCCTGTTTGGTTACAGCCATCTTTTTACTCCTTTTCAATTGTTGTTTTGCGCTGCCTGCCGGGCAGCACATCTTAAACGATTCGACTCCATTCGGAGTCAGAGTTTAGCCTATATTTCAAGCAAAAACATACCACGCTGTCTTACGATATCGAATCCCTCAATTTTGGGGGTTTATCAGGGCTCAGAACCTTGTCCATGGTTTCGGTTGGTCATATCCGCCCAACTCCGGCTTAATCCAGCCTATCATTTCATCCCTCCTTCCTTTTGATTGCCGCTTTGCCCTCTGTTTCCCGTGCAGATAATTGTCAAATTACGCGTATAAAGATCGCACACAATGGCGAAGATTGTCAATCATAAACCGATGCGCCAGCAATATCTGTCATGCATCGGACCAGTCGTTGACAGCTTTGTTTCCATGTAAGCCAGCTTACGTCATCGGATTTGGGATGACGACGTTCCCGATACAATGCCATCCAGCCGATAAGTGCATCAGCAATGTCTTCGGGAGCATCTCCTTGAAAATAAAAGGCATGTCTCCCGGCCACCTCCCGGAACACAGGGATATCTCGGGCCAGTATCGGCAGGCGGTGCTGGGCCGCCTCGATCAGAGGCAGGCCGAACCCCTCGGCTTCACTGGCTGCAATAAGGCAGTCTGATACATCATATACTTTTTCAAGAAACTGGTCACTGATTCCCTCAAGCCAGAACAGCCGTTTTCCCTTTTCCGGATGTGCGGCCAGGGTGTTCACGATTTTGGGAATGACTCTGCGTGAGGCATCCGGCAGATGGGTCCATCCCTGTTTGCCCACGATCACCAAATTGATTTCCTCACCCGCGGCCCATAATTGCTCGAACGCCCCTAAAACCTGAAGATGGCCTTTTCTTGGCTCCAGAGTGCCTACCATGAGAAAACTGAGCCGGCTATTCATTCTCTCCAGGATTTGAGCGGCATCTTCAGGCAGTCCGATTGTGGGAAAAGAAGATTCCAGGTCCGCACCTAAGTGAAACCAGCCGATTTCCGGCATGGGTACGCAGGCAAATCCGGGATCGGCCTCATACCAGCCGACAGTTCCTGTGCCACTGACCGGGATATACATACGAGTTTGTGGGCGATCCGGCAGACGGCAGACAGCCAGAAATAAAAATTTCGGTCTGCACCGGCGGGAAATTTATCCGGTATTTGCAGCGGCAGCAGATCAAATACCGTGAAACCAGTGTCAATCCCGCCCGCCTTAACTGATCGAACAAACCCGTTTTTTCCGCCGCCACCAAAATATCCCCAGTCAGATCCGGACAGAACAGCATGTCCCCGGCCTGCATTTCCACCAGGCTGTCTTCGGCCCAGACCTGTGGGCTGCCCATCAATTCAAAAGTATATCTGCTGGCGGCCCGGTAATGCCACCCACCGTTTTCTTCCACCAAAAACACCGGTTCGGCCCGGTACCCCTCAGGAGGTGCCTGGATCAGTGCCAGCACCAGGGAACGGGAAACCCGGTCGATGCCAGCCTTCAAATCCCGGCGAATGGTAGCGGACACATCAATAAACACCCTTTTTTGAGGCACCGGGTCGGGTTGATTCACTGCCATGGCACGGGCCACCGCCTCCAATCGATTGGAAGATTCTGACACACATTCCAATTCCGCCAGTTCGTGCACCAAGCGGGAGGGCCGATTGCACGCCCGGCGGTAAAAGGCTTCCATGGCCTGAACGCAGGCCCGGGCACAGATGTCTGGATAGTGATTGTCCGCTATGGTTTGAGCAGCCCGCCGACTCAAGCGTTCCCGCAGACCGGCCTTCTGTTTCAGGGTTTCCAGGGCGCAAATCAGCTCGGAATCCGTGAAATCATCCGGCAGCATCCACACAGCGTCCCGCTGCAACTCGGTGTTGGCACCATGATCGTTGACGATGACCGGCAAGCCGTAATTCATGCAGTCCAGAACCGCAGCTGAAGTTTCCCCGCGGGAAAGGGTGCGCAACTGCACCGCCACTGAGGCTTTGCCCAGCCATGCGGCATATCTTTCCGGAGAGGCTCTTCCGATGATCCGGATGCGGCCTCCAGCACCGGGCCCGGTGATCTTTTTTTTCAAATCCCGGCAGTATTTTCCCGGCTGTTTCTCTCCGACAAACACCAGAAAACAGTTCGGATCCCGGGCCAGGCTGGAATTCAACCAGGCAGACACCAGACGGTGGTTCAACTTGGTCGGCCCCAGCATACCGAACGAGCACACATAAAAACGGCTGCTGTCTTCTTCTTCGACAACTGAAAATTCCGGATTTATAGGTTGGCGAACCATGGGGATCTGTTTCCAGAGCCTTTGATCCATGCCGGGATACCAGTCGCGGGCCAGTTTTCTGGTATACCGGGAATGCACGATCACGCCCAAGGCATTTTTCACCAGGGAAAAGCTGCAGGGATATGCCAGGCACAATGATTCCGATTCCAGGACACGGAAGTGTTCTTGCACCGCTTTATATCCCTGATCATAAAACAGAGCACGGACCCAGGCTTTCGTGTGCGGGGTCCTCAACTCTGCATACCGAAGGAAATGCCCCACAAAAAAATCATGCAGACACACCACCCCGGGGTGGGTCTGCATCAAATCCAGCATATAATAATGAAAGGGTGAATTGCCAACATGATAAAGGATCCGATCATATTTGTTCCCGTTTTTCATAAACCATTTTGGCGTGCGGATACCGCAATGAGACAGGACCCATTCATCTTTCACACCATCCTGGGCCACAATCACGTCCACGGTATAGTATCGGGCCAGTGCGGGTAAAAGCGCACTGGTGTAATCCGCTATGCCGGTATGCTGCGGCGGCAGGGGAGACACCACTGCCAGGGTCATCCTGACACCGCCGGGATTGACGGCAAAAGAATCCGTACAGGCCCGGGAGGAAAAAATTTCCAGAAGCCGGTCCAGTCCAGCGTTTTCCGGAATGGCGCCGACATCTACACACGGCAGTGCGGTAAGACGGTTCGGACGGGACGTCACCACGACATCCGGGGCCAACCCTGCCACACAGGCCGTATGCAGCAGATACGACACCGGTTCAGGACCAGGACTCTCCCACACCCGGATATTCTGTCTAGGTATCCAGCGTTCAATGCATCGGCGCAACACCCCGAGCGGGGGGACAGTATCCGCCGGCACAGCTGCCAACATTTGAACATCTTTCCTGTAACCAGAGAGTTCTTTAGCCAGTGACAGCACCGGCCGGAATTATCCTTGTAAAAATCTAACACGATCCGCATTATTCAGATTTCCGTTCTTTGTTTTTACAGCTCGTTTCAAGTCTTTGAAAATACGGCGGCAGTCGGTGAAAGACCGGCGGGGTCCGGTTTAAAAGGGCCTGATCTACCGGATTCGAACAGTTTTTTTAATGCACGCAAAGGCCGGGTAATCCGCCAGGAAGTGCTGGTACGAACTGCATACAGCTCCTTTCTGGCGGCCTCAGCCTCTTGCTGGAGCCGGTTTTTACCTCATTTACCCGAACACTCATCTCTTTGATTCGGACATTCATTTCTTTGATGTGTTGGCTCTGTTCCGTTATCGTTGTCCTGTATTCATTAATACCGGCATCATAAGCGGCTACGAATTCCTCTTGGGAAGGAGACGGAAAGGATCGATCACAAAAGAAATCGTCTGCATGGGCCGTTATGAAAGAATCCCCCGGTTTTTGAGCCACCACGGCATAATCAGACCCCATGCCTTCCAACACCTGTCTGAGGCTGACACAATTATTGCCTGTCGGAGGATCCGGGGGATTTAGCCCCATAGCCCGGGTACGAAAAAATCCCGCATGACGGGAAAGAAAAGACAGCAGCAGAGGCGGCACCGGCCTTTGGTGGGTAGGGTCCAGGTAAAATTTCCACGAGGCCACTACCATATTTTCCGGATTCGGGGTTTCCATCAGCAGCATGCCACCCGGAACAAGCACCCGCAGCGCTTGGGTTATCAAGTCTGTTATTCCCTCGAATGGCAGATGCTCTACCAGATGAAACGCGGACACCAGGACCAGAGAGTCATCCGGCTGTGTTTCAGATATTCCAGCGCATCTGACTGAACAGTTGCCTGGCCGGTATTGCGGGCCATGGCGAGCATGTGAAAATCCAGATCCACCCCTGTTGCGCCGATATCATGTTCTTTGAGTACCTCAAGCCATTCTCCCCGCCCGCATCCCAGATCCAGGGCAGAAACGGGAATACCCATCCGGTCGATTACCTGAAGCAAAGGAAAGTATACGGCCAGCCTCTCCTTTATCAGCAACCGGGAACCGCGGAAAGCTTTTTCCAGTTCGGTATAAAAATCATCCGCCACAAGCCCCTCCTTTAAATAATCGCCTATTGTCCCTTTTTTGATGAACCTCGTCATTTGTCTGATTATCCTCCTGCCCCCGGATCCGTGGCATATTCTATGAATCCATGCCTTGACCGGATTCAACCGGGATCTTTCCGGAGCCCCAGCCCCTTCAAAAACAGCCATATCCAGTATCAGCCCCTCTTTAGGCAATTCGAACTGCGTTCGCAGATGCCAGTTTTTATCATATACAAGAATAGAGCCGGTTGTGAAATCCCGGTTTTTCCGCTCGGCAATCTCGGACTTTCCCACATATATGTAACGATTCATAAAAACAATCCCTCTGGGAAAACCTCCTGTTTTCAGAGAAAAACCCCTCGTCCCGACAATCCGTCCATCACCTGATGAACAGGTCAATATTTCCTTTTTATGCCGCCATATATTATGGGCCTGGATCCCCAGATCCAGCGTTCGGATCAACCGGCGCGTTTTACGGTCAAACGCCATCAGTTTACTGGGGCCGTTGTTGTGGGCCAGAAGCCAGATCAATCGTTTATCAAACATAAAGGAATTGAAATGATTTCTGTCCCGGGGCACTGATCCGGAGATACCCAGAGGATACCATTTCTCCCATTTTTTTCCATCAAAGAAGGCAATCATATTGTCAAAGGAGCAGGAGATCCATAGAACGCCCTGATGCCAGACGATCTCATGCATATCCCGCAATGGGAAAGGTGCATTGACTGTATTGACATGGCGTAACGATTTATCAAACATGTGAATCACACCCTGTTCCTGATCCGCAGATTTTTCTGAAGAGACAAGCCGGCGACGGGCAGCCACATAGATATGGTCCGGTGATTCAGTGATACCATAATAAAGGCCGTCCCCCCGATGCAGACACGATATGGTCCGGGTGTCAACATCCACTTTTAGAAATGAAAAAGAAGTGGTAATCAGCAGAAATTGACTCAAAAATCCGTTCCTCTCGAATCTCACATTCGGGGTTAAGGTTATAGATCCCATTCCAAACGATACTTTCATGGTTTCTGAGTACTGTAAATGACAGTGCATTTTCGACACGAATCAGCGATTGTCTGAATCCGCCTTCCAAAAGCCCTTCATTGGCCACCCCCACTGTCAAGGAATACTCGCCCTCAAAAAAAGCCGCTCGAAAAGTAAAATCGACTTCCCGGACATCCCCTGGAACCACGGCCCCTAACCGCAGCCCCATACAATAAGTATTGGTCATAAAAACAACTTCCCCCTGCGGTGTTTTAATCTGAAACCCAACATGCGGATCGGACAAACGCCTTTCAAAAACAATCCGGATACGGATGACCAGAACGCTTTCACTCACGAAATTCAGTGCTTCCCTGCCATCCACAAGCATTCGCACACCATCGATCCTGATTCCCTTTGTGTGATAGGAGCCTGGATTCCCGGTTTCTTCTATCACCAGTTCTCCAGAGATATTGGAAATCTGCTCCGTCAGTCTGGCATTATACAGATCAATGACGGATTTGGGTCCGTCATCAAGCAGGATACGTCCTCCTTCCATCAGCATTGCCCGGCTGCATAAGGAATGGATGGTCGCCGCAGAATGGGAAACGAACAGCAGGGTCGTCCCTTTGGCAATGAATTCCCGGATGCGGTCGAAACATTTTGTTGGAAAAAATATCGCCGACAGAAAGGCTTCGTCAATGATCAGGATATCCGGGCGGCGCACCGTGGCCAAAGCAAATGCCAGCCGGACCTGCATGCCCGAAGAATAAGTGCGCACCGGCTGTTCAAAGTACTCGCCGATTCCTGAAAATTCACGGATTTCAGGAATGAGGGCTGTCATATGATCTGCAGTGATCCCCTGCAGCTGACCCGTCAAACGGCAGTTCTGGCGGCCGGTGAACTCCGGGTGAAACCCCATACCCAGCTCCAGCAGCGCTGACACGGGACCAGTGGTTTTTACTTTGCCGGAAGTGGGCTGAGTTGTGCCGGCGATGATTTTCAGCAGAGTAGATTTTCCCGCGCCATTCATCCCAACGATGCCCACGCTTCACCGGGTGCCACATCAAAGTTCACCTGTTTCAACACCCACACCGGTTCGTGGTGACATCCCTGGCCCAGCCACTCCAGAAACCGCCCATATTGTTTCGGATAGCGTTTGTAGGCTTTGGAAATATGATGAACTTGTATCACGGGTTCACAGGGCATCTACAATCTCCCCCTGAAGCCGGTGAAAAGCCAGAATACCCAGAAAAGTAAAAAACAGGCCCAGCACGATGGGATAAAGCAACGACAGCCAGTCCGGCTGGATTTGTTCCAGAAAAATATCCTGGAACGCTCTGATCAATGGAAACAATGGATTCCAGTGAAGAAAAGATGCCACCCGATCCGGAAGCGTGGCCGGGATATATACGACAGGGGTCAGCCAGAATCCGAACTGAAGCCCCACCTGTACCATCTGCTGGATATCCCTGTAAAAAACATTGATGCAGGCCAGCAGCATGCCCAGTCCCATGGTGAATAGCACAAGAATCCCCACAACCGGTACCATACACAACACAACCCATCCGGGAAACGCACCGGCAAGCACCAGAAATCCCATAAAAAGGGACAGTATGACGGCAAAATTCAAGAGACCGGAAATCATCACGATGACAGGCAGGCAAAGCTTGGGAAGATAGATCTTCTTCAGCAAATTGGCGTTCTCCACAAAAATTCCCACACAGCGGTTCATCATTTCTGCAAACAGATTATAGGAAATGATCCCGGCGCACAGATAGATGGAATAGGCAAATTTTGAATCATGGGCTGGCATGCCAGGCCGCATGATGTTCACAAAAATCACGGTGAAAATCACAATGGTAGCCAGGGGCTGGATCACCAGCCAGACGGGTCCCATCTGGGTCCTGATCCAGCGGGATTCAAACTCCCGTTTCACCGAACTAAAATAAAGCCCCGGCGATCCCATACTGCGGCAAACATCCTTGACACCATCATTGCACCCGTCTAAATATCTCTATGGTCCTGCGAGCGGTCTTATCCCAGGAAAACTGTGAAGACCGGTCCAGGCCTCTGGCTTGCAGCTTCCGGCAAAGACCGTTGTCCTGCAACAGAGTCTCAATGGCATCCACCAGGCTGCCTGCATCAAGGGGATCGATATACAAAGCCGCATCCCCGGCGGTCTCGGGCATGCTGGCGGCCTTAGAACAGATTACCGGGCATCCACAGGCCATAGCCTCCAGAATGGGAAGCCCGAACCCCTCGTAAAAACTGGGATATACCAGTGCCATGGCACCGGTGTAGATGGCAGCCAGATCCGAATCCACTACATGACCGATGAGCAGGACCCGGCTTTTCAAACCGGCAGCATCGATTTTCCGAAGCCAGGCCTTGTCTCCCCAGCCGTGCCATCCTGCCAGTACCAGGGGAATGTCGGTGCGGGCTTTTGTCAATACGTCAATCAACAAATCAATGTTCTTTCGGGGTTCCAGAGAACCTACAAAAAGCAGGTACTGTTCCGGAAGACGAAATCTGCGGCGCACTTCTGTCACCGATTCCATGGAACTTTGCTTAAACACAGGGTCCGGGGCCAAAGGCACACTGGACACCATGTACCCCGGCACTTTGAATTCCTCCATGATCTCCCGGCGGACAAACTCTGAAATGGTGAGTATATGCCGGGCATACCGCAACCGGGTCCGAATGAAATACTCGAACATCCAGGCCCGGTCTTTCGGATGGGTATGCCGATATCGGCGCAGAGACAGGTCATATATGGAAAACACCGTGGGGATATCTGTCAACTTCGCAGGAGTAAAAGCGGTTTCATGGTACAGGGAAAGCCGGCCTTCGGATGCCGGCAGACCCGTCTCAGGCGGTGTTCGTAAAGCTGCCACCGGGCGGCGCGCATTCCGAATACCATCGGCGCCGGCAGGCGCCGCATTGAGCCAATCAGTTTTTGCCACTGAATTGCATCCGCCAGGGGCGGCATTCCCGACGTACAGGCCCGACCGTTAAAATAGGCGGTATCCGTCAGCTCCAACCGGTCCACAGACTCGTATAAATTCCGCAGATACCGGGCGATACCAGTCAAAAGACCGGTCATGGGAAGGGCGTTGATAAGCAGTTTCATGGGGCCTGTTATTCGTGAAATTCACAGAAAGGAAACCCTTCCTGCCTGCACAGCGCATCCCGCCGGGCTTCTTCCAGATCATGCCGGACCATTTCCGCCACCATGTCTTTGAATCCGATCCGGGGTTCCCATCCCAGTTTTTCCCCGAGCCTTGGAAGCATCCCCCAGCAGGGTTTCCACCTCAGACGGCCTGAAATACATGGGATCTACCGCCACGATCACCTCGCCGGGCTTGACTACGGGCTTGCGGATGCGCAGGGCATCATTTTCCGGCAAAGAAGCTACTGACGGGTCCACCGCCGCCACCCGACCGATTTCATCCACCCCGGTCCCCTCCCAGGCCAATGTGATGCCCAAGTTGGCGGCAGCAGTCTCCACAAACTGGCGTACCGACATCTGGTGGCCCGTAGAGATCACATAATCCTCAGCAGTCTCCTGCTGGAGCATCCGCCACATGGCCTCCACATAATCTCTGGCATGGCCCCAGTCCCTTTTGGCATCCAGGTTTCCCAGATACAAGCAGTCTTTGATACCCAGAAAGATCCTGGCCAATGCCCGGGTGATTTTCCGCGTCACAAAGGTTTCCCCCCGCAATGGGGATTCATGGTTGAACAAAATACCGTTGCAGGCGAACAGATTATAAGCTTCTCTGTAGTTCACCACGATCCAGTAGGCATACAGTTTTGCAGCGGCATATGGAGAGCGGGGATAAAACGGTGTGGTTTCGTTCTGTGGAAAGGTCTGGACCTTACCGTACAGTTCCGATGTGGAAGCCTGATAAAACCGACAGGTTTTTCCAAACCCAAGGATTTTACCGTTTCCAGCAGGCGGAGGGTACCCAGGCCAACGGTGTCCGCCGTATATTCCGGAGATTCAAAAGATACCGCCACATGGGACTGGGCAGCCAGGTTGTAAATTTCATCCGGACGGACCCGCTGCACGATCTTCATGAGATTAGAAGCATCGGTCATATCTCCGTAATGCAGGATCAACCGGCGGTGCTTGATATGCTGTTCTTCGTATAGATGATCGATCCGGTGGGTGTTGAACAGAGAAGACCGGCGCTTAATGCCATGGACTTCGTACCCTTTTTCCAAGAGAAATTCGGTAAGATAGGCACCATCCTGTCCGGTAATGCCGGTTATCAATGCTTTTTTTCGAAATGTTTCCATGTCTACCTCTAAGTACAGTTTACCAATCAAACGGGTCAATAGTTCATTTTCAAAGGGTCACGCTCCGCTTCAATCATCAAATGAGCCACATCGTATCCGGTGTACCTGGCCCGCCAACCCAGAATCTGCCGAGCACGGGACGGATCAGCGGCCATTACTGGAATATCCGTCGGGCGGTATAAGCGTTGATCTGTTTTCACATAAACTTGCCAGTCCAGGCCCAAGTCATTGAAAACAGTTTTCACAAAATCTTTCAAAGAAAGCGTGGTGCCGGTCGCTATCACAAAATCCTGAGGCGCATCCTGCTGGAGCATCCGCCACATGGCATCCACATATTCCGGAGCCCATCCCCAATCCCGCTGAATGACAGTGTTTCCAAGCAGCAGTTCCCGGCAGTTGCCCCGGGCAATTTCACAGGCCGTTCTAACGATTTTGCGGGTGACAAAACCGGCTGGACGGAAAAAGGATTCATGATTGAACAAAATTCCGGTACAGGCAAACAACCCGAATTTTTCACGAAAGGCGCCGGTATGTTGGAAAGCCATCGCTTTTGCCTCTCCATAAGGACTCACAGGATCCGGTGGTGTTGATTCCCGGGCCGGAGAACCGGAAAGATCACCGAACATGTCACCTGATCCAGCCATGAATACCCGCACTTGTAATCCCGCATCCCGAACCGCAGTCAACAGATTAAAGCCTGCTGTGGCGATACTCTCATAGGTTTCATCGGGCCGTTCAAAAGAAAGCCCCACCGAGCTTTGCCCGGCCAGGTTGTAGATTTCATCCGGCCCGTATTCGGTCAGTACATTTCGAATTTGACGGGAATTTTTCAAGGAAAGAGGCACTATCTTCAACTGTTTTCTGATACCCAGGCGTTCCAGATTATCGAAATCAGATTGCGGGGATTGGCGGGAAGTACCCGCGATCCGGTACCCTTTTTCAAAAGGAACTGTGCCAGAAAGGCTCCATCCTGACCGGAAATGCCGCATATCAATGCTTTTTTCATCTACCCTACTTTTCACGATTGAAAATTGACCGTCTCTCTGCCCGAAGAAAACGGAAAACGGAAAAAGCCTTTTTTACCAGACATAGGGCCGTGTTGCAAGAAGATAGTGAAAGGAAAGCTGAAAACGGATTTTAAGGAGGGGCGGGGTTGGAGGAACAAATCCCAATTTAACAAAACTGATTGCCGTGTAATAAGATCTCACGATGAGCCACCTGGTCTCCATCCTGGGCTGTAAAAATCCAGTACCGCTCAGACTCTAGTGTCAGTGTGAAATAACCGCTGTTGTCCGTCACAGCCGCAGCTGCAGGAATCAAAGTTTCATCATATACCAGCACCGGATGTCCCGCCATCTCTTCACCCGGAGAATAGATCCCGTTTCCGTCCCGATCCAGGAACAGCAGGCCGTAAATCCGGGCAGGCGCCGTAAATCCGGAATCCGGCACCGCCGGGAGATCCGATCCGGCAGAAAAAGACAGGATGCCGGTATCAAACGATTCCCCGGTCTGAAACAGCAAAGCCGTGCCTGCCAGCCGGTACCGGTTGGAAAACACGGACGCTGAAAAAGGCCAGGTGGAAAACTCTTTGCTCAACAGGGCGGAAAAAGATCCGTTACCGGATCAGCCGCTGCAATATCTTCCCAGGCACCAGTGACGGTTGAATTCTGAAAATAATCCCCGGGATAGATTCCTTCCTGCTCAATCCCGGCAGCACTTTCGCCCGCAGACCAGTAAAGGAACTCATCCATAAACAAAGGGTGAAAATCAAATTTCAGCAGGTAATACAGCTGCCAGTTATATCTGATTAATGTCACCAGGTCGGACGGAATATACTGTTCAATCAATGCAGTTTCCGTACGGACCTGATTGATCAGGTGGAGCACCTGCATATCACGGACGTTTACACTGGATCCGACCACCAGGTTAAACAGCCAGGCATTGCTGCCATTCACCACACCGGTAACCACCGAGGTGCCGGCATGGGTCATCGTTTCAGAAAGAATTAATTCAAACTGCCCCGAATTCAGCTCATCATTAAACAGGTTTCGTACAAAAATGGACCCGGCCGTCTCAATGGGAAGAAAATTGGAAAATGTCAAAACCGAACCCGTTTCTTTCATACGCGTCCGCTCCGGCATCAATAACGCAGCCGGCGGGGCCGGATTGAGTACTTTGTCATTGTTCTCTGAAGCCGCCAGACGTAATTGTTCATCCGGCACATAGGGAGGAAGCGCAGATTCAGGGGTTATCCCAAGTGCGTAAAGGAAGGCCGGATCATACCCCATTGAAACGGCTTTATCAAAGGGTGCGGCACGAAACTGGTTGATCAAATCAAAAACGAACTGGTCCGTCGGCTTAAAACCGGCCCATCCGGTTGCAGGGGCCAGACAGCTGATGATAATCAGACCGATAATACCCCATTTATTCAGTTTGAAACACGTCATGGCTGTCAATTATGCAATTTAAATGCCAGACAACAAACAAGCACGCATTCCCCTGAAAACACGTTCCATCGGTTCGGCCTTACAACACAGCAGCTGGTCAAATCTGACCGACTCTGGTCAGGAATGCAACAGATCCCTGTAAATCGACAGATATTTCTCTCCCTGCCGCTGAGGGGTGAAATAACGGATATAATGATCCCGGGCGTTCTGGCTGAACCGGTCCGCCATGGCTGAATCCGCTATCAGCGTGTTCATGCTAAGGCCAGCGATCCGGCACATCCCGGGCGGATGACCAGACCGGTATATCCATGCCGGTTCACCAGGCTGGTGCCGGTTCCCAGTTCGGTGGAAACCAGGGGCCTGCCGAAATACAGGCCTTCCAGCAATATCTGGCCGAACGCTTCAGCCGGGGCGGTGGACGGCAGTGCGATCATGGCACAGTGACGGATCAGCCATTTAAGGGTGGCATCCTCCAGAAAACCGAGCAGCCGGACATTTGTAATTTTCTCTTTTTTGATACGCCGTGCCAGATGTTCATACAATGGGCCCACGCCCACAATGATGATTTGCGCCCGGGTGTTTAAGGCCGCATCCAAGAGAATATCCAGCCCCTTGTACCAGCGAAGCACCCCCACAAACAGCGCAAAGGGTTTGTGCGGGTCAATCCGCCGGATCACATCCGCATCCGGCGGCCCCAGCCCGGAAAACCGCTGTTCGTTCATGAACAGCGGAATCTGCTGCACCTTGTGCTTGAACGGTTTCAGATAAGGCGTGTTTCTGAAAAGCGGCCGGCTGGTCACGCAGATCCGGTCCATCCGTCGTAAAAACCGGCGGACCAGGGGGAGATAGAACGGTTTTAACACCATTGACCGGTGAACATCACAGTGAAAGGTCACCACTGAGGGAATCCCCGGCTGGTTCACCAGGGCCAGTATTTCCGCAGTGGGCCAGGGGAAATGAAAATGCAGCAGGTCGCTGTGCCTGCAGATATCCTTGAACTGCCGCGCCAGGGAAAAAGACACCGGGTTGGAAAACAAGTCGATACTTTTTTTAAAGAACCTGGCCGTCAGACCGTCCGGTTCTCTAAAACTCACATTGGACGGCCCCACACTGACCACTTCCACATCAAATCCCCGGCCGGCTGCATAAGTGCCGCACTGACGGATCGCCTCCTCCAGCCCGCCGCTGGTATAAGGGAAATAAGTCTTGAACACATGGGTGATACGGGGCATAAATGATGGCTATTCCCGCATGGCCGCATCAATATTTTTCAGAAGCGGCCCCAGAACATAGGAAATGACCGTACGCTCATCCGTAGTGATATAACAGGTCACCGGCATTCCCGGTGTGAGATAGGCGCCTTTCTCCAGCAGATCTTCCTGATCGACTTCCACCAGGGTCTCATAGTAGGGCATCTGGCGCATAGCCGGGTCGCCTTCCACCAGGTCCGGAGAAACATAAATGACCCGTCCCCGGACCGGCGGGGTGGCGTTTCTCTGGAATGCAGCCAGAGCCACCTTGGTACCCTGTCCCTGCTTGACACTGGTAATGTCCTGGGACCGGACATGGGCTTCCACCACCAGTTTGGAATTCTCCGGAACAATCTCAAGCAGATTCATTCTGGGCTGAATCACGCCACTGTCTTCGGAGTGCACCTCCAGATTGATCACCACCCCACTGATGGGAGCACGGATTTTCAAGCGCTCACTGGCATCCAGCAGCGGTTTGGTCTGTTCTTCCAGCTCAAAGATCATATCGGTCGCCTCTCCAAATTTTGAGGCTGCTGTTTCCCGATACATGTTTTCGATATCCAGAATCTGAAGCCGGCGTTCTTCGATCATTTGCTGATACTGGGCAATCTCCTGCTTCAGTTTTCCCCTTCGCCCCTTGTACTGTGCCAGACTTCTCTCCAGTTCCAGGATATTTGTTTTGCCCAGATATTTGTCCTCCAGCAGCGGCCGCTTGCTTTCGAGATCTTCCTCGAAATTGACAATGATCTCCTCCACACTGCGGAGTTCTTCTTTTGCCCCTCGATCTGATTCCCCAGCTGCTTGATCTGGGATTGATACAACTGGATTTTGACCAGCAGCTCAGATCTGCGGGAGTCAAAAATATCCTTTTCGCTGGCAATGATTTCCTGCATTTCCCGGTTTTCCGTCAGCCGATCGAATTCCGGGGGCCAGGAAATGCCCGGTTTCATGGCTGCTTCCGCACGAAGCCGGGCAGCCTCCGCTTTTTAAACCACTGGCGGTTGACCAGCAACTGAAGGTTTGATGTAATCCGGGAATCCTTCAGTTCGATAAGCACATCCCCTGTTTCGACACGGTCTCCGTTTTTCACATTGATCCGGTCCACGATGCCGCCCTCCAGATGCTGTACCACTTTGCGCTTTCCTGATATCTCAACGATCCCGGGTGCAATCACCGCTCCCTGAAAAGGGAAATAGACAGACCATACGGTCAGCCCCCAAAAAAAGGGCAATGACCATAAGACCCGCAACAATGTATTTCACAGGATTCGTGTTCAGTCGTTCGTCGTGTTTTTCCATTTTTCCTATACTCCTGTCGCCTGTCGGGGCTGCTGCCGGGTTGACAACTGTGCCAGAACTTCTTTGGCCGGTCCGTACATGGCGGGTTTACCATCTTTGATCATCAGAAGTTTGTCCATTTTCATCAGTATCCGGGGCCGGTCAGACACCAGAACCACGGTGGTGCCGCTCTCACGCAGCCTCTCCAGGCAGCCCATGAGTCCCTGGAGGCCCTGATCGTCCAGATGATTGTGCGGTTCATCCATTACCACCACCTTGGGATCGCCATACAGGGCACGTGCCAGGCTGACGCCCTGTCTCTGGCCGGCGGAGAGATTGGTGCCTGTCTGCTCGACCAGGGCATCATACCCGCCGTCAAGCGTCAGAATCATCTCGTGAACCCCAGCTTTTCTGGCCGCTGCCACCACCTTTTCCGAATCCGGATCTTTGAGGCGGGCGATATTTTCCGCCACGGTAACCGGTAGCAGGAGCGGCTCTTCCGGCATATATCCCATGTATCCGGCCAGGTCGTTTTCCGGCCATTGAGAGAGGGGCGCCCCGTCCAGCAGCACCCTGCCCCCGGACGGGGGCCAGATACCCGTCAAAACCCGGCACAAAACTGTCTTGCCCGCGGCAGCCGGACCCATCACTCCCAGCATGTCACCCGGCTCCAGATCAAACGCGATATTGAGCAGCATCTGTTTTCCCGGCGTTACCAGCGTAACCGCCTGGCCGCTAAACCTGCCTTCTGGTTCGGGAAGAGACAGTTTGCTTTCTTGCGGGGCACTGCCCACATGGGTTCGCAACCGTCGATAGGCGGCACTCGCCGCAATTGCTGCTGGCATTTCCGACAGTTTGCGTTCCATAAAGGCGAACAGGTAACAACTGATGACCACACCCGCGATGATTTTCCCCATGGTGATCTGTTCATTGAAAAACACATAGGCCCCGGCCCCGAAAACCGCTGCCGGACCTGCAAAATGAATCAGACGAATCACCATGCCGACACCGGCATACAGAAAATCCGCCTTTTCACGGATCATATCGGCTTTTTTCCGGTGCAGCCGAAAGTAATCCACCAGATCCGGAACCATATTCATCCCATAGAGCAGGCGGGCCTGTTCCAGACATTGGCCGGCAAAATGCCTGCTGTCCGCATCAATCACATCTGCGGCAGCATATCGCTTCTTTTCCACCACGACAAGCAGGACCTGGAACAGGGCGGCAAGAAACATGGACGTCGCGGCAATGCCTCCCACCAGAGGATGGATAATGGCAAGGATGATCAGGAAGATCACCGCCCAAGGCAGATTGAAAAACAAGAAAAACCAACCCTGAGCGGCTGCCGAACGAACCGTCTCCAGATCGGTCAAACCCCGGGTATATCCCGCAGGCGACAGCCCGGCCGTATCCCTGGCAATGGAGTCGATGACAAACGCCTCCGTGTCCGTTGCAAACCGGGCCCCGGCCAGAGTCAGCACCCGTTTTCCAGAAACCCGATGAGCACCAGGGCCAACAGGGCCAACAGTAGTCCCAGTCCCAGGGCATAAAGGGTTGACCGGCTGAAGCTGTAAAGCACCTTGTCATACACAATCATCATATACAGCGGCACTGACAGATAGATGACATGTCCGCAGATACTGAGCACTGCTGCAGACAGGAGATATCCCTGCCGTAATTTCATTTTTTCCAGCATTAAACTATGCCTCCATCATTTGTCGAAATATCTTGCCTCTATCATCAAAACCGGTCATGCAGCCCTCCTGGAGCATCAGAATTTTATCCACAGTCTGAAGCAGTGCCGGCTTGTGTGTGATCATGATGGTGGTCGCCTTCATCTGCTTGAGATGGGCCAGTGCCGCCATCAATGCCTTTTCTCCTGATTCGTCCAAATTGGCATCCGGTTCATCAAGGATCACCAGTTTCGGGCCGCCATATAGGGCCCTGGCCAGGCCTACCCGCTGACGTTGTCCTCCGGAAAGATTCCGGCCGGATTCACCAATTTCCGTATCATACCCGGCAGGAAGCGACAGAATCACCTCATGGGCTCCGGCATGCAGCGCTGCGTCCACCACCATTTTATCATCCACATCTCCCATCCGGGCGATGTTTTCACTGATGCTGCCGCTGAACAGCTCCACATTCTGTGGCAGATATCCCATAAACCGCCCCAGGCCATCATCGTCTATAAGTGATATGTCCTCATCATCCAGAAAAACGGTACCTTCGGTGGGAGACCACATGCCCAGAATCAGCCGGCAGAGGGAGGTCTTTCCCGCCCCGTTGGGACCGACCAGCCCCATAATTTCTCCGGCCTGCAAGTGAAAATCGATTCCTTCAAGAACCTGCGTTTCTTGGATCACCAGGCTGACGTTTTCAAGGTGCAAATCCCCTTTTACCTGATCTGGTTCCTTTAAAACCGTCTTGTCAGCGGCCCTCAGGAGACGGCCCAGGTTTTCAATGGCATTTTTAATGCTGACGGTCTGTCTCAGGGCACTGATGCCCTGGTTTACCGGTGCCAGGGCCCGCCCCATAATGATGGAGGCGGCAATAATCACACCGGGATTGGCTTCAGCAGACAGCACCAGCAGCGCCCCCACCCCGAAGATAAGCACCTGCATAAACACCCCGAAACCGGTACTCACTGCCGTAAAAAAATGATTTTTCCGATTCATTTGATTCTGAAGGACCAGCTCTTCATCCTGAATCCGGCAGAATCCCCTGGCAGCATTCCGGGTCATTCCCATGGGTTCCAGCACATCCGCCATACGGAACGCGGTATTCATCCACTGTTTCCCTGGCTGTTAAATTCCTTTGCCGCTGTGCCCTGCTTTCTGGTCAGCTTTGTCTGAAGCAGCCCGATCACCAGAATGACCACCGCCCCCCCCGTGGCAGTCATTCCCAGGACCGGGTGAACCAGATAAATGACCCACAGATAGATAAAAATCCAGGGAATATCAAAAAAAGCAAATATGGCATTGGCACCCAGGAAATTGCGCAGTGCATTAATATCCTGCAATCCCCGGTTGTACTGAGTGCTGTCCACCCTGGCAAGATCCTTAAGCATCTGCCTGAGTACCGGACGGGTCAGCAGGTGGTCCAGTTTCACACCGGCCCTGACCAGCAGACGGGACCGGAGCAGGTCCAGGCAGCTCAGGACCAGCAGGGCGATCAGAGCCAGGGCCGTCACTGCATACAGGGTTGAAAAATTGAAGCTGGACAGCACCCGACTGTATATGGCCAGCATGTAAAGAGGGAACACCAGGTATAGACTGTTGATGAACAAAGAAAAAATCCGGCAAAGACAAAATAGACCAGACACGGCCTGAGGTATCGTCTCATGCGCCCTCCCGGTCAGTTGGGCAACACCTCGTCCTTGGGCCAAACAGAACGGCTTCACCGTTTTTCATCACCAGAATGCTGTCCATGGACTGCAGCAAAGAGGGTTTATGGGTGACCATGATACAGGTACAGGACCGGTCATTATGGAGCATCTCCAGGATCTTCATTAAGGACTGCTCCCCTGCCTCATCAAGATTGGCGGTGGGTTCATCCAGAATCAGCAGACGCGGCTGTCCGTAAATTGCCCTGGCCAGGCCGATCTTCTGCCGCTGCCCTCCGGAAAGTTTCAGGCCGTCAGTGCCCTCCAGACGGGTGTCCAGCCCGTTCGGCAGCCGGTTCACCAGATCCCGGCATCCCGACAGGTCCACGGCCTGCTCAACCGCATCCGGGTCCGGTTCTCCCAGCCGGGCAATATTGGAGGCCACCGTGCCGGGAAACAGTTCGATTTCCTGAGGCAGATATCCGATAAACCGGCCGATCTCATGTTTATCCCAGGCCGACATGTCATTGCCGTCCAGCATCACCCGCCCGGCGGCACAGGGCCAAATACCCAGAATCAGGCGGCAAAGGGTGGTTTTTCCGGCGCCACTGGGCCCGATCAGCCCCATCAACTGTCCGGGGCCAGCTCAAAAGATACCATTTTTATCAATGTATGGGACCCGGTCCGGTAAACCGCTTTATCCACCTGAACATGGCCGTGCGGCGTCGGCAGCGCCATGGGAATGGCCTGCCTTTCCAGAAAATCGGAATACGTCTTCAGGCGCTTGTAGGCTTCCCGCACGCCCATGGTCGTCCGCCAGGAACCCATGACCTGCATCAGGGGAGCCAGTGCCCGGCCCATGATGATGGAAGCGGCCACCACCAGCCCGATATTCATTCCCTGGGTCATGGCATAGAATGCCCCGGCACAGTAGATAAACACCTGAATCACATTCTGTAGTGGTTTGATCAATGCCTGGATGGTGCCTGCATAATAGCTGGCCTGGGTCTGGTTTAATATCACCTGCCGGTTTTTCCCAGATACCGGCCGGTGATGGCCGGAATCATACCCATGCCGTTGATGACCTCCACATTTCTGAGAAAAGAGTCCACAAACCGCTGATTGTCTATAGCTTGCAGATTGGCCCGTGTCATGCTGGGCCTTGTCAGGCGGTCCTGAAAAATGCTCAATCCGATCATCGCCAGGGCACCCAGGGTCGCAATAAGTCCCAGCGCCGGTTGAAACAGAAAAATCAGCACCAGGTAGAACGGAGACCAGGGCACATCAAACAGCGAATAGATGGCCGGAGATGATACATAGTTCTGAACCATGTCAAGATCGTTAATGCCGGTGCGGTAAGCCATGGGATCATTCCGGCTCACACCGCCGACCATTCCGGCAAAAAAATTCTTTGCGGAGCGATTGGATCAGATCCTTACCGGCCATGGCCAGCAGCCGGGAACGGATGAAACTGACCCCGCCCAGAATCACAATACAGAAACATGCAATAGCCGAAATATTTGCCAGCGACGTGGTGCTGTATGAAATAACGATATTGCTGTATATGGCGAACATGTAAAAAGGAAAAATCAGCTGTAGTATATTGACCAGGCAGCTCAGCAGTGCCGCAAAGGTAAAAAACATCCGCCATTGTCTGACAAACCGTGTCACGGTTATGCCTGATCCCGGAATTTTCCGATATCCCGGGCCGTCCAAACGGCTGGATCGTCGGGTATTGCAGGTTTTGACGGCTGACCGACCCCCAGGCTTGGCCGCATACCTCTTTCCGCGTTGTCGCGGGGACGGCCAAGTCCGTCAAAAAACACGAAATACCGAAAAGCACCACCGGTGCCAGAAAAAAATACAGCAGCAAGACGTATATAGCGATTAAGGGGCCGGGACGCATGATGGCATCTTCCTTGAGGTCTTTAATTAAACAGGCTGAAGGGGGGGGTTTTCCGATCATCAGATTCAGCTCGGACTGACCCAGTCGAAATCCAGAATGGCCTGGGCATGGTTGCCCTGGGAACGAATGAGGCGGCTCTGGGCCTCCAGAAAATCGGATATGGTTGAAATGCCGGCGTTCAGCGTCTTTCTTCCAGGGCAGTGTATTCATTGGCGGCCTCCAGGGCTTTCAACGCGCTCTGGCGCCGCTGCTCTGCTTCCCTCATGGACAAAAGGGCCTTGCGAATACCAGAGGAAATTTCATTTTCAGCCTCGTTGATCAATGCCTCAAACTTCTGCTGCAAAATTAAGTGCTTTTGCTTCTCATACCAGGCCCTGCCGCCGTCGAAAAGCTCCCAGGAAAGATTGACCCCCACCGTCCAGTAACGGTTCCGCTGATCCCGGTCGAATTGGGAAGATCCCGTCTGACCCAAGGCATCATAATCCCGGTTCTGGTCATTGTATGCCGCATCCAGGCGAACCGATGGCAGATATCTTCCCAAAGCGATGGCTGCATCTTTTCAGCCATTTGCCTCTGCAAAGACAGGCTTTCAAGGTCCGGACGGTTTTCCCGGGCCTGCTGCAGGCTGGCGCTGAATTCCGGAATAACGGTTGTCATGGGAGAAGTATCCGCATCATCAACAAATCCCATGCCGGGATCTTCAGGCTGGTTCATCAGGGCAAACAGGGCCACCCGTTCTCGGTTCACATTGTTTTTTGCAATGCCCAGGTTCTCAATGGCATCCGCCAGGTCCACCTGGGCCTGGAGCACATCCACATAAGGCACCAGTTGTCCATCAAAAAACGCCTGTGCAGACCGGACCCCTTCAGCCAGCCGTTCAACCGCCTGACTTGTGGCGATCACATCCTGTTTGGCTTTCATAAGCCGGTAAAAGGTGATTTCAATATTATATACCAGTTCCAGCTGGTCCATGAATGCTTCGGCTTCCACCACTTTTTTATTCATCCGGGCTTTGTCAAAATTATTGCTGAGGCGGTGCCCGGAATACAGAAGCTGTGTCAGCTTAAGATTAAACTGCCGGATGCTCTGATCCAGATAATCGGTTTCCGTAGGCCCTTTGCTCTGCTCACTGATGAGCTCACTGGTGGCGTATCCCGTTGACAGGGAAGGAAAAAAATCCGCACGGACCGATTTAATATCGTAATCCGCAGCTTTCACATCATATTTCGCCGCTTTAAGACGGGTATTGTTTTCAATTCCGTCTTAAGGCATTGTTCAAGGGTCATATGAGTGCCGGCCAAGCCGGTGTTTGCCGTACAAATCACCCCATCATTAATGCGGAAGCAACAAAAAAACACGCCGTGTCACTTTGACTCCTTTTGCTGTTTGATCATCCACGAGGTCCAGGCGTGAACATAGGTATCGGACAGTTCACTCTGCCGAAGATTCTTCCAGGTATGGATCACATTTTGCCACTGTCTTGTAGACAATTGAACGATATTATCGCTTTTTTCGGAAACCATCCCCGTGGAACTGCCATCCCCCGCTATTTCATCATGATGCAAAATCACCATATCAAAAACGGCCCTTATATAGAACATTTTAGCAGCCAAACGCAAGGGGAAATCCAATTTAATCACCCAGTGCCGGAAAACGGCCAGGGATTCGTCCGGCATCGCCGCCATCTGGGAGACTTCTTCGGTGGTACATACCCGGAAAACATGGGCCAGGTGGCGGCGAAGTGTCCCGGGCTGATTGTCAAACCAATGAACAAAGGCGGCTGCAGGGGTTTTCATTTTCTAAGTATCCATCTCAACGGGTTGCAGACGGTTACCAGGTGGTACGCACGGAGATGCCAAATCCCTGTGGCATGGGCCGGGTGACCGAATACACGCCCGGAATGGCATGGTCATTGTCCAACAGGTTAGTAGCAAACAGGGACAGATCAAACGGCCAAAGATCTCTGACATGCAGGTTCAAATCCAGTGTCCAGGCGCTGTCACATGATTTTGCTTCGTCCTTTATCGGATAATACAAGTTCTGCCCGGAAAAATAGTGCAGCTCAGATGCCAGCATCACATGAGGAGTCATCTGCCAGTTGAAGGCAACACTCCCCATGATATCCGGCCCCATAAGGTATTCATGCTCCAGGTCCAGAAAATTTTTCACCAGATTGCCGTCTTTATCAATATAAGAATAATCATTGTAATAATACACCTCTTTGGGGCCGGAATTTCGCAGCAGCGTCAGATTGCCTCCCAGGCTGATCCGGTCGGTCAGCTGGTGGTCCAGTTCCAGCTCCACGCCGAATAGGGTCTGTTTGTTTGGCGTGGATAGTCCGGCCCCGGCATATCTGTCTTCAATCACATGGTTTTCTATCCGATTGGCAAACCCGGTGATCGATGCCTGGGTGTCCGGCGTTTTCCATGAAAGCTGTGCATTGAGGTTGCTGATTTTTCAAGCTTGTGGTTGAGATCCTGTTTAAGCTGCCGTGCGAACGGGGTCCGGTATCCGGTGCCGTAAATCAGTTTGAACATGTAACTACTCATATTCCATGCCAGACCGGAATTGAAACTGACCTTGTCTCATACCGGTCATGGTCATCATACCGGAAACCGGCCCAGACTTCTACATCTCCCAGATCGTGGCGATACTGACCGAAAACAGTCCTCAAATCGTTTTCAAAGTCAATATTGTCCACCACCGGCAAAAAATATAAATTGGCGGGCTGCAAAAGATCCGGAAAAAAACTGCCCCAGACCGGAATGCGGTCATACCGATCCCTACGCCAGGAGGCTCCCAGGGTCAAAAGACCGTGGGAAACAAACAGAGAGCGATCATAGACTATTTCTCCAAAGAGTGAAGATTCTTCGCGCTCGAAAGCCCTGCCGATAAAGGTTTGTTCATTCAGTAGCCGTGTGTGGTATCCGGTAAACCGAATATCGGAATCAGGATCCAGATTTCTAAACATTTCGATTTTATACATCTGGGCCTGGGATGCATTCTTTTCTTCCCACGAATAGATTTGATCCCAGTCAGATACGGTATAGGCATGGGAGCTGTCGGAAAATCTCATGGAAAACGTCAACCAGTTCTGATACGCCGCATTTCCATAAACCGTCACGTAATGGGAATCATCCGGATAACCCAATCCAAACCTGGTCTCAAGAGGTTCCGGCGAGTTGCCGTCATGCCAGAACCGGATTACATTGAATGAATCGTCATGGTTTTGATTCTTACGACCGGCCACCGACACAAATGTGGACCAGTCTGAAAAGCTCATGCCATGATTCAAAAAAGCTTCACCCGGATAATTTTCCGTGTCGGAAATCACACCGGTTTCAATCCCCTGAAGATCTTTTCCGGTCTTCGGCACGACGTTGATCACCCCGGCAAAGGCATCAGACCCCCACAATACGGACCCCGCGCCTTGGATCACTTCGATCCGCTTCACAGAGGCCAAAGACGTTTCGAAATCGATCAACTTCTCAGATTTGACCACACCAGAACCCAGCGGAACAGTGTCAAACAGGAATAAGGCGGAGTCAGGAATCCCTCTCAGATAGACGTTGCTTCCTTTCTCCGTCTGATTGATATAAAATCCAGGGGTGCCTTGCAGGCTTTCGGCAATAGTTCGTGAATTCTTGTCATCGATGTCCTTTCGTGTGATTACCCGGGCGACAGCCGGAGCACTCCAGGCCGCTTCCTGACGTCTGGACGCAATGGAAAGCACTTCCAGCTCTTCTCCCACAAACATGAGCATGGTATCAGAAGCCATTGATTGATACTCCCGACCCGGAATCAACACCCATGCCAGAGCTATAAGGAAAACAGCTGTTTTGCGGATTTTCTCGTTCATCTATCCACCGCTTTTGATGTCGTCATCAATATCTGCATGATCTGCTTCGTCTCCGTTCATGTTTTTGAGCAACACCCGGAATTTGGACCGGCTCAGTCCCAGCAGTTTGGCAGCCGTAGTCTGGTTGTTGCCCGCTGCCTCCAGCGCCTGCTTCACAAGGCTCATCTGCACCCGCTGCAAGGGGATGCCGTTGGCGGGCAGCCGAATACGAATGTGCGGGCCTCTCTGGTCTCTTGGGGCCATCTGAAGAAAAGACAGGGTGTCCGCAGTAATCCTTTTTGCATCCCGTGTCAGAATAAGGCAGCGCTCCAATACATTGGCCAGTTCCCTGACGTTCCCGGGCCAGGGATATTCTTTAAGCTTTTGACTGGCGCCCTCCGTCAGAAGATGATCTTTGCCAAAGGGAAAGGTTCGCATGAGGTATTCAGCAATCGGAACGATATCATCGCGTCGCTGGCGCAGTGGCGGAATAACAATGGGAAAAACATTGATTCGGTAAAACAAATCCTGCCGGAATTTTTTTTGATGGACCATGGCTTCCAGATCCCGGTTGGTGGCACAGACAATGCGCACATCCACCGGGATCTCCTCAGTTCCGCCAACCCTGTGAAATTTTTTCTCCTGCAGTGCCCGCAGCAATTTCCCCTGGGATTCCAGGGGCAGGTCTCCTATTTCGTCCAGAAAAAGGGATCCTTTGTCTGCAAATTCGAATTTCCCCCGGGTCCGTGCAGCAGCCCCTGTGAACGCCCCTTTTTCATACCCGAACAATTCCGATTCCACCAGGTTGGAAGAAATGGCAGCGCAGTTCACCGGCACGAACCGCTGCCCGGATCTGAGACTGAACTTATGGATATGATTCGCCACCACCTCTTTGCCGGTACCGGATTCTCCCAGAATCAGTACCGCCGTATCCACCGTTGCCACATTTTCAGCCAGGGCCACCACTTCTTTCATACTTTTGGATCGATAAATCAGATCATGGCTTTTTCCGCCTGATTGATTACAGCCCGCATCTCCTGATTTTCCATAATCAGCCGGGACAGTTTCAAGGCCTTGTTTACAGAAAAAAACAATTTTGGCTTCGTCAAAAGGCTTGGTCACATAATCACATGCCCCGAGCTGCATCATGTCGACCGCAGAATCGATCGTGGCAAAGGCGGTGATAAAAATCACAGGTGCAGTGATGTTGGTCTGCCGCATCTTCCGGATGAGATCCCTGCCATCCATTTCCGGCATCTTGATATCGGAAATCACGATATCATAGGTGTTCCGGTTCAGCATTTCCCAAGCGTCCCGGCCGTCCACCGCTCGATCCACCTTGAACCCCTTCCGTTCCAGCATCATGGAAAGGAGATCTCTCATCTTTTTTTCATCATCCACTATCAGAATTTGTGCCATTTTCCTGAATTGCCTCTATCGTTTTTTCGTGAATCCCTGAAACAGGGTAATACAAAACCGGCATCCCCCGGTTTCGGAATTATCCACCCGGATGCTGCCGCCGTGGGCTTTAATCACTTGATCGGCAAAAGCAAGCCCCAGGCCGGTGCCGGTAATTTTGGTCGTAAAAAACGGTTCAAAAATCTTTTGTCTGTCCTTCTCATTGATGCCTCTTCCCTGGTCCGTTACGAACACCTGCCATTTTTCCTGAATCATCTTTACGTCGATATGCACCACCCCTTTCCCATTGTTGGCTTCACAGGCATTTTTAATAATATTCCCGATGCCGCGGGACAGTAAGTCAAAATCCACCTCTGCTTCAAACGGAATATCCGGAATACTGCATTCGAACGTCAGACCGTTTGTGCTGTGCTGAATTTCGAACCCCATGAGCACCTGTTCCAGCATCTGGTTGAGATCGATCTTTTCAAATTGAGGTTTGGCCGGCCTGGAAAACATCAAAAAACTTTCAATCAGGGTATTGAGGCGTACAATCTCCTCTTCCGCGTAATTCATCAACAGGTTGTCCGCAGGAATTTTCATATCTGTTTTCAACATTTCCAGGGAACTTTTGATGATGCCTAAAGGGTTTTTCACTTCATGAGCGATCATCAGAGAAAATTTTCCAACTTCCGCCAAGGTTTCCTGGCGCGCCATTTTTTCATATGCCGATTTAAGGGTTCGGCGGCCCTCTGCCAGAGAATCAAGCATATCGTTAAAAGCGCTGGCCAACCGATGGATCTCCGGTGTATTCCCGGGAGCGGCCCGAATTGTCCGGTTTCCAGAAGACACCCTTCTGGCGGTTTCAGCCAGGGATATCAGCGGCGACACCAGTGAACGGGACACCACGTAAAAATCAGGCAGGCCAGTCCGTTCAATACCAGTGCAATGACCACAAACCGGGATTTCATGCGACTGGCCAAATTATTGATTCCCTGAATCGAATAGGTCACATTGACCCGGCCGATAAGGTCAGCCTCGCGAGAACCCGCCAGCTGGCTGATCCACGCTGCACTTTCTTCCGTCTCAGATAAATACACTTTCTTGTCCACCGTTTCAAACGGACCGCTCATCTCTTTGTCCACCGATACCAGGCTCCTGCCTAAATGATCCGTGATCTGAACTCCGGCGATATCATCCTCCTTGAGCATGTTTTCAGCCAGGCCCCGCAGCAGATTCTGCTCACCGATCAATATACCCAGCTCCGAGTTCAACGCCAGATATTCAGCCATAAAATCGATTCGCTGGTTAAACCGCTGTGTCACAAACTCCTTGATGATATTCACGCCAGATACCCCATGGTGAACGTGGTGGCTGAAATCAGAAACACACTGGCGAAAAGCACCCGGATATGAAAACCGATATTTCTGGGAAGCATTGTTCTCACTGTATGTCACCCGTTTCCAGTCCCAGATCTTTAACAATCTTATCGTTGATGCGGGTGTCAAACACCGGATCAAGAGGAACACAGTTCTTTCCGGCCATAGTATCAAGAATTAACCCACCGGCCTGTTGACCCAGTCCCCGGTAGTCGAATTCAAAAGAAAAAAGCGCACCGACTTTTGTAAAATAGGCGTTATAACCGATCACACCGGTATCAGACAGCAATCCCTGCTTGATCACGTACTGGATCAACTTTTCGGAAATGACCGTCTGATCCGGGATCATCCATACGGCATCAATTTGTCCCAGGTTTTCTTTGAGCACCTCTGCAATCTGATTCTTTGCGGTTACCCGCAATGGGACAATCTCAATCGGCACCGGTCTGACTTTTCCGGCGGATACAGCTTTTTCGAAAACCATTCATTGTGATCCGGATCGAACAAAAGCCCTAATTTCCGCAATCCTGGGAATACGGCTGTCAAACTGTTTATCTGAACAGACACCGGAATCCGCAACGATATGCCACAGGCATTGCCAGGCAGATGAGGAATCGTATCCGGATCCAGCAAGGCAACATAAATTTTCCACCAGAAATACCGGCACCCCATATCATAGCAGCCGCTTCAGGACCCACTGCGGCAACTATATCATACGCTCCGGTTGTCAGGCGCTCCATGACTTGGGATGTGACGACATTATCCCCGGGTGAAAGAAAAAGCACCTCCGTATTTATCGTTTCCCGGGACAGCTCATCCAATATGCCGTCCGCCACCTGAACATAGGGTCGGATTTTCTTGAAACGACAAGAGCAACTGTGGTTTCATCCGCAGATGCTGCTGCCGGCCAGACCGCCATTATGGCACATAGCGCGATCATGACAAGGCCATGGGAATATCTGGGAAATCTTGAGCATTCCCGTTTTCCAGGTTCCAGGTTCAAAAAGGGTCATTGTCGCCAATTTATATCAGAATCCCTGCACAAATACAAAACAATAATCCGAACAATTCCGTTCCACAATACCTGAAAAATTTGATATCTTGAAAAAATAAAAGTATAACCGATTCCGAATTTGACAAAAAAGGAATCACCATGACACGACGACTACAAAGGCTGTGGCCATTTTCGCGAACGATTCTTTGTGCGGCCCTGTTCTGTTTCTGGACCATTCCCGTCCATGGGAAAATGGCCGGGGATATTGATCGGTTAACCGCTTTAGAAAAACGGGACCAGGATGCTTTAAAACAGGCGGCCGGACATCCGGACACCGGCATTCTGGTCACGGACAACCAGGGCCAGATGCTGTTTGCAAAATCCCGACACTCTTTATGTACCGGCGTCCACCCTCAAAATTTTAACCAGCCTGGCGGCTTTGTCCCAATGGGGGGGAGATCATCGGTTCTCCACCCTAGCCGGGTACGACCCAGATTCCTGTATCCTATATGTCAAAGGTCTGGGAGACCCTCTGTTTGTATCCGAAGTGATCCGCGACTTCTGCCAGCAATTGGTGGAAGCCAGCAGAATGCAGAAAGTGAGGGCAATTGTGATCGACCAGAGCTATTTTTCATCGGATGTTTCCATTCCCGGAACCGGACAGTCATTGAATCCTTATGATGCCACCACAGGTGCTCTGTGTGCCAATTTCAACACCATTCATTTTACCTGGGATGCCGCCGGCCAGACATTTGTGAGTGCCGAACCCCAGACTCCGCTTCTGAACATGTTCACCCCCGATATTAGAAACACGGGACTAAAACAGGGACGGATACTGCTAGACACTGAAGTGCAGTATCGGTATCCAGGGCTGCTCATGAGCCATTTTTTACAAAAAATGGGGATAGAGGTAACCGGGCCTGTAAAAACCGGAGCAGTTCCAGATTCGGTTCTGAAAGAATCCACCAACCGGCCTTTCAAGTTGATTAGGTTGGCATCTCCCTGGACTATAGAGGAGGTGGTGATCAAACTGCTCAAATACTCCAACAATTTCATTGCCAACCAGGTAATGCTGGCACTGGGAGCCCATGTATACGGTCCACCGGCCACTTTGGAAAAAGGAGTCCGGGTTTTGTCCGACTGCGTTGCCAACCTGCCGGGCTGGGAAACCGCCAACATTGCAGAAGGGTCGGGTTTGTCCCGCCGGAACCGGCTCACGCCGTCCCAGATGGGACAGCTGCTGCTCGCCTTCATGCCCTATCATAAACTGCTACGTCGCACCGATACCCAGTACTACAAAACCGGCACCCTCACCGGTATCCGCACCCGGGCTGGCTACTTCATCGGCACGGATCACCGCCTCTACCCGTTTGTCATCATGAAATAGAGTCAGTAGCAGGGTCAGGCTGCGTTATTGTAGTTATTGGTCTCAATAACTACAATAACGCAGGCCTGACCCTGCTATTTTTCGATAAAGGCGTAGGCGCTGTGGTTGTGAATGGATTCAAAATTTTCGGCGCTCACGGAAAACCAGGTGATGTTGGGGTCGGCCATCAGGGTTTTGGCCACGTCCCGGGCCAGGTCTTCCACAAACTTGGGATTGTTGTAGGCTTTTTCCGTGACATATTTTTCATCCTCTCTTTTTAGTACGGAAAAATATCGCAGGAAGCGGACCGTTCCACGATCTCCACAACATCCTCGATCCAAATCAGCTTCTTGAACCGGGCGCTCACCAGGACCTCGCCCCGCTGGTTGTGTGCCCGCAGTCGCTGATCTCCTTGGAACAGGGGCAGACCGATGTCACCGGCACCGCCACCTTTAAAATGATGTCCGTGGTGTTGTCCGGGTTGGAAGACCCGATAATGGAGCAGGTATAGTCCATCAATCCTCTGACCCCGGCACTCGGGGACAGCTTTGTGATGAAATAGGGAAACGTGATTTCAATATGAGAGGACTTTGCACCCAGAATTTCTTTCATATCCGCCAGAATCGTGGTCAGCGATTCCAGGGAGATGCGGGTTCGGGACTGGTGCAGAATTTCCACAAACCGGCTCATATGGGTCCCCTTGCACTGGTGGGCAGATCCACATACATGCTGATGTCCGCCACGGTGGACTGGGTTCCCCGGCTCTTGTCGAGCACCCTGACCGGGTACTTCAGGCCCTTGATACCCACCTTGTTTATGGGAATCCGACGATAATCCGGCTGATTCTGTGTATCGATCATGGCATTTTGACCGTAAATATCAGGAATCCGGGTCAGCCGCGACCTTGATCCGGCCGGCTGCAATTTCCCGCAGCACCGTGACCACATCCCCGTTTTACTGGAAGCGACCAGAAGATCGGCCCCTTCCCTGACCTGACGGACCCGCTTGGCAGCCAGATGAACCAGTTCAAACCGGTTGTTCACATTCTTCAAACAATCTTCAATGGTGACTCGTGCCATTGTTATTCTCCTGATGGGGTAAGCCTATAATATATCGATGATTTCATACACCCGTTTGCCGCCGGGGGCCCGGACCACGGCTTCATCCCCCGGCTGTTTGCCGATCAAGGCACTGCCCAGCGGAGAGGACACCGAAATTTTGCCCTGTTTAATATCCGCTTCATCCGGTCCCACGATCAAATATTCGGTTTCCTCTTCGGAATCCAGGTTTTCCACCAGGACACGGCTGGCGAACCGCACGACATCCTTGGGTACGGATTCCGGATCGATCACCTTGGCCACGCCCAGTTTATAACTGATCTCTCCAATCCGCCCTTCCAGAAAAGACTGCCGCTCCTTGGCGGCATGGTATTCCGCGTTTTCAGACAAATCCCCGTGGGCTCGGGCCGTTTCAATGGCCTTGATGTTGGCGGGACGTTCCACGCGCTTAAGTCTTGCCAGTTCCTGTTTCAGGGCTTCATAGCCCTGTCTGGTCATCGGTATCTGCTCCAAACTGAAAATCACTCCGCGTCATGACAGCCGGCGGTCATGCTGGTTAAGGGTTAATAGGCGGTGGATGCCGGGGTGGACGGACCGTTTGAGGGCATCTCGCCGATGACCGTGGTGCCGGCCCAGGCTCTGTCCCCGTTTTTGACCCGTATCCGGCAGGCCATGGGCAGGTACAGATCCAGACGGGAACCGAACTGGATCATGCCGTATCGCTCCCCCGCTGCACCTGCATCCCTTTGGCGGCGCAGTTGACAATCCGCCGGGCCACCAGGCCCGCAATCTGAACCACCACAAACTGCTGCCGTTCCGGGGTCTGAATGGTCAGGGCATTTCGTTCATTATAAACCGATGCCTTGTCAAACGAGGCATTGATGAAACGGCCCGGGGTATACACCACTTTTTCCACCGTCCCGTCCAGGGGCATACGATTGACATGCACGTTGAACACGTTCATGAAAATGCTCACCCTGCGGCAGGTTCCCGGCAGGTATTCGGTATGAACCCCGTGGTCCACCCGGATCACCCGGCCGTCAGCCGGGGATACCAGCAGGTGGTCCCCTTTAGGTATCTCCCGGTCCGGATCCCGGAAAAACCAGGTGACAAACAGGGCCACACCGGCTGCAATCATGGCTGCAAGAATCCACCCCAGATAAAAAAGCACCCCTGTCAAACAGGCGGCGCCCACAATATATTTAATGCCCGGTACCGCCACCGGCAGTACGGCCCGGCCCGGCCATTTCGTTCGATCCATGTTCCTGAGTTCCAAATAGTTAAAGCCGACAAAGGGTAACAGACAACCGGTCCCTGTGTCAAGCAAAACCCCGCCGGGGCGCATCCGCCCCGGCTGAGCGGATGTAGACCGGTGATAGCAGATTGGAAGAATCTTTGATAAAGTCCGGGGAACTCAACGCGGACAGAGCCAGGGCCGCAGCACTGACCGGGTCCATGCACGGGGGGACCGGCCGGCTTTTCCCGGAAACGTGTTTTGGATCACAGTGTCATAGACCCTGGCACCGGAACCGGCAAACACGGCGTCTTTTCCCGGCACCATGGCGACCGCCTGATCCGGGGGGCACACCATGTCATCGCTTCTGTGCTTCAGCCTGCCCTGCTCAAACCAGTATACGGCACAGTAAACCTGACCCCGCCTTGCATCCATCATGGCACACACCGGCACATCCACCAGAGAAAATCGGAAACCGATTCCATCCAGGGTAGACACCCCCACGCTGGCCGGCACAGGGCGGTGGCCAGCCCCAATGCTGCGCTGATGCCGATGCGGAGCCCGGTAAAGCTTCCCGGCCCTCTGGCCGCCACCACTGCATCCACTTCAGAAATCTCAAATCCGGCCTGCCCCGGAAACAAGGCGCCTGCCATGGACAGCAGCGCCGGGAATGGGTCAAGCGGCTGTGCCAGAAGCTTTCGCAGACCAGCTGATCATTGTCCATCACGGCCAGGCTGCACCCGGATTCCGCTGTACTCAAGGCCAGAATCTTCACGCCGGCCCGCCCTGTCCGGTGCCTGCTTTTTTGCCGGTGCCGGATCCCGGGTCTTGTCCCCGTTTGAGCCCCCGGCTTCCCGGTCCTCTGCTTTTTGACCGACCGTTTCTTTACCGCCGGTTCATCACTGCCGGTGTCCGGGAAATCCGACACAGTCTCTTCCTCAGGTGATTCCAAAGCAATTTCCAGCACCTGGCTCACATCTCTCACACAGGTGAATTTAAGTTTTGATTTCACATTTTTTGGGATGTCATACAGATCTTTTTGTTTTTTCCGGAATAAGGACCTGTTTGATACCGGCCCGCAGCGCACCCAGGGCTTTTTCCTTTAGCCCACCGATGGGCAGGACCCGGCCCCGCAGCGATACCTCGCCGGTCATGGCCACCAGGTTGTTCACCCGCCGGCCGGTAAAGGCGGACACCAGGGCCGTGACCATGGCGATCCCCGCAGATGGCCCATCCTTGGGGATGGCACCGGCCGGAACATGGATGTGGATATCCTGGTTTTCGAACGCATCCCTGTCAATGCCTAAGCCCTCCTGATTGGCCTTGATCCAGGTCAGGGCAGCCCGGGCCGATTCCTGCATCACTTCACCGATCTGTCCGGTGACCTGAAATTCGCCCTTGCCCGGAAACAGGGAAATTTCGATGTACAGAATCTCTCCGCCCACCTCCGTCCAAGCCAGTCCTGTGGCCAGGCCTACCTGGCTTTCTTCCTGATCCAGCTCCGGATAATATTGGGGTGGCCCCAGATACTGGGTCAGGTTCCGTCGGGTGATGGTAAACCTGCCTTTCTGTCCTTCGGCGATTTTCCGGGCGATCTTCCGGCAGATGGTGTCCAGTTTCCGCTCCAGTTCTCTAAGCCCCGCCTCCAGGGTAAAGTCGGTCACTATGGCGGCCATGGCATTGGGGTGAATCACGATAGAGCGCCGGATCAACCCGTTGTCCCGCAATTTTCTGGGCAAAAGATGGGCTTTGGCGATCTCGATCTTTTCCTGGTGGGTATAACCGGGAATCCGGATTACTTCCATCCGGTCCAACAGGGCCGACGGGATGGTATCCGCGATGTTGGCGGTCAGGATAAACATGACGTTGGACAGGTCAAACGGCATGTTCAGATAATGATCGGAGAATGCGAAGTTCTGTTCCGGGTCCAGCGCCTCCAGCAGGGCGGATGAAGGATCTCCCCGAAAATCATTGCCCAGCTTGTCGATTTCGTCGAGCATGAACACCGGATTGTTGGTGCCGCATTGGCGCAGCCCCTGAAGAATCCGGCCGGGCATGGAGCCGATATAGGTCCGGCGATGCCCCCGGATCTCAGCCTCGTCCCGCCATGCCGCCCAATGACACCCGGTGAACTTTCGTTCATGGCCTTGGCAATGGCCTGGCCCAAAGAGGTCTTGCCCACGCCCGGGGGTCCGACAAAACAGATGATCTGTCCTTTTTTCCTGGGATTGAGCTTACGCACGCTCAGGTATTCCAGAATCCGCTCCTTGACCTTGTCCAGGCCGAAATGATTCTTGTCCAGAACATCCCTGGCCCGGGCAATGTCCAGCACCTCTTTGGAAAATTTGTTCCAGGGCAGTTCCACAATGGTGTCCAGATAGGTCCTGACCACGGAGGCTTCCGAAGAATCTGAATGCATCTGCTCTAACCGGCGCAGCTGCTTCACGGCTTCTTCCTCGCATTCTTTGGGCAGTTTGCACCGTTTTATTCTGGCCTTAAACTCATGGATCTCCGCCAGTTTGTCATCGCTTTCTCCCAGTTCCCGGTGAATGGCCTTGACCTGTTCCCGCAGATAATAATCCCGCTGGTTCTTGGAAATCTCGTCTTTGACATCGGTCTGAATCTTGGCCTGAACCGTTGTCAACGCCAGCTCCCGGGCCAGAAGATCATTGACTTTTTTCAGCCGTTCAGGGGTGTTGAAAAGTTCCAGCAGATTCTGGGCATCTTCGGTGCGCAGGTTGAGGTTGGCCGCCACCAAATCCGCCAGTTTACCCGGTGAATCAATATGGGACAAAAGGTCCCGATATCTCCGGAAGCTCTCCTTTCAGGGCCAGCAGTTTTTCACTGTTCTCCTTGACATTGCGCATCAGCGCTTCAAGCTGAATGTCTATCTCTTCAGGATCTTGCTCCTCCAGAAATGTCACCTCCACCTTGAAATAACCGCGTTTCTTGAGCCACGTCACCGCCCGGGCCTTGACGATACCCTGTACCAGGGCCTTGATCCGCCCGTCCGGAAGTTTGATCATTTTCTGGACCCGGCCCACGGTGCCCACCTCATACACGTCCTCAATGCCGGGATTTTCCACATCCGGATCCTTCTGGGCCGTCAAAAAAATATACCGGTCAAACCCCACGCATTCTTCCATGGCTTTGACGGATTTATCCCGGCCCACAAACAGGGGCAGCAGCATATCCGTGAACACCACTATGTCCCGGACCGGCATCATGGGAATGGTTTTGGGAATATTGTCAAGATTCCCTCTTTTCTATGACTTCAATCAGGTCATCCATGTCCGCTTCCGCCATCTGATCTCCTTGTTATTTTCTCACCTCTTCAGCCTGGTTTTCAGGCAAGGGCATTAAAATGAGGTGTAAAATTTTTCGATTCAGGTATTTACTTTTGACCGTACAATAACGCATAATTCGAATTTTACAATATCCAGGGCAAAAAAATTACTATGACGTTTTCCGTTCCTGCTGCACTGGCCGCTTCTTTTGTCTTTGGCGCCTGTATCGGCAGTTTTCTGAATGTGTGCATTCACCGGATTCCACGGAACCTGTCCATTGTGTATCCCGGTTCCGCCTGCCCGGCCTGCGGCCATGCCCTTCCGTTTTACACCAACATTCCGATTTTCAGCTTTTTGATACTCAGGGGTCGGTGCCTGTTCTGCCGGAGTCGTATTTCACCCCGGTATCTGGTGGTGGAGTGCGTGGCCGGCCTTCTGGCAGTATTGTCGTACCTGAATTTCGGCCCCACTCCTGCAGCCCTGGTCTGGTTCTCATTTGCCGCCATACTGGTCATGGTATCCGGCATCGATCTGGACTTCCACATTATTCCCGACCGAATCAGCCTCCCGGGGATTGCGGTTTTTGGATTGCTGGCATGGACTGTGCTGGACCGTTCCCTGGCCACCATTGGCACCGGCATTCTGACCGGGGGGGGGATTTTATATGCGGTGGCCCTGGTATATTACATGATCCGAAAAACTGAAGGCATGGGAGGCGGAGATATTAAACTACTGGCCATGATCGGCGCGGTCACTGGTGTCACCGGGGTACTGTTCACCCTGTTTGCCGGGTCGGTTTTGGGCACCATTGCCGGTATCGTACCAATGATACGGCACGGACAAATCAACCGTCAGATGCAAATCCCGTTCGGCCCCTACCTGTCAGCAGGGGCTTTGGTATATATTTTTTTCGGCGATATGCTCATTGACTGGTATTTTTTTCAGGTATTTTTTTGATTTTTCCTTGAAACGCCTTCTCAACAAGGGTTTTTTTGAAAAAAAGCAATAAACACTTGACACACAGGGCGCAACGACGTAACGTACCGCTGAAGCTGATTCAAATGAGTTATAACCCACAGGCAACGCGGTTTTGGACATTTAAACCAAAATTGTCCTTCCAACACAAAACAAAGGAGTGATCAAGATGAACAAAGGCGATTTAATCAACAAGGTAGCTGAAGTATTGGAAAGTAAGAAAGATGCCCAGAAGGCAGTGGACTGCATGGTTCAAACAGTTACAGATGCGCTTGCCAACAACGATTCCGTCACCCTGGTGGGGTTCGGCAC